>Ga0307312_10000507_pt1 | contig 18315 bp, 18 predicted proteins | sample ER_DNA_202_FD_194489 | JGI IMG/M metagenome (GOLD analysis project Ga0307312, IMG submission 194489) | Bulk soil microbial communities from the East River watershed near Crested Butte, Colorado, United States - ER_DNA_202 | ecosystem: Environmental > Terrestrial > Soil > Floodplain | place... | reverse complement strand
GGGTGATTCCGGTACTGCACCAGCTGCAGGGCGCCCTTGCGGCGGGCTACCCGGTCGTCTTCGGCTTCTCGGTCTACGAGAGCTTCATGAGCCCCGAGGTGGCGAAGACCGGCGAGGTGCCGCTTCCGCCGCGGAACGAGCAGATGATCGGAGGCCACGCGGTTGTGGCCGTCGGCTACGACGACAAGATCCAGCGCTTCATCGTCCGCAACTCGTGGGGCAAGAGCTGGGGCAAGAAGGGCTACTGCACGATGCCCTACGGCTACCTGACCGACCCGCAGCTGGCACGTGACTTCTGGGCGATCTACACGGTCGAACCGGACGCGACCGGGACGAAGACGAGGCGTCGGCGGACGACTGCCAGGAAGAGGGCGACGACGAGGAAGCGCACCACGGCCAAGCGCTGACGTGGCTGCGGAATTCGACCGGGGGCCTGCGCAGGCGATCGCCTCGATCTGCCTGCGCTGCCCTCAACCCGGCAAGCCGCAGGCGTTCTGGACCGCGTGGGGGCCGATCTTCTACCGTGGACGTCTCGACGGGTCGGCGCGCCTCCTGTGCATCGCGTCCGACCCCGGGCCGACCGAGCGGATTGCGCATCGCACGCTCGTCGGCGACGCGGGCCAGCGTGTGCAGGGCTTTCTTGCGAAGCTCGGGCTGACCAAGTCGTACGTCTGCGTGAACGCCTTCCCGTACGCGCTCCACCCGAGCTGGGGCATGTCCGCCGACGAGCTGCTCGCGGACCCGGTGCAGATGGAGTGGCGCAACGAGTTCTACGACGCGGTCAAGCCGGACCACGTGCAGGCGATCGTCGCGTTCGGGACGAATGCGCAGCAGGCGCTCGACCTCTGGGACGGCAAGCCGAACGTTCCCGTCGAGCGCGTCCCGCACCCGAGCAGCCGGGACGCGGAAGCGCTCCTCCAGGCGTGGCATGGCGCGATTCAGCGGCTGCGCGGGGAGGTGACGGCTGACCCCGACGGCCAAGCGAACGGGCCGAACTACGGCTCGTCGTTCAAGGAGGCCGACTACGCGGCGATCCCGAAGCGCGACCTGCCGTTCGGCGTGCCCGACTTCCTCGGCGACGACGCAGCCGGCAGGCAGGGCCATCCGCGACACAACAACTCGGTGTCGCGTCCGACCCCCGACGACGGCCACACGCTGATCTGGAACGCGCCGGACGATTGAGCGAGTTCCTCGGCAGCCCGGTCGACCCGCTCGACGGCCCCGCGTTCGCGCTCGGCGGCCGCGTCGTGACCATGGACGCCCACGACTCGGTCGTCGAGGACGGAGTCGTCTACGTGCGCGAGGGCGCGATCGCCGCTGTGCACAAGGCGAATGTGGATCCTCCGCCCGACTTCGAGGGCGTGAAGGTTCTCGAGACCAAGGGCACGATCTACCCGGGCCTGATCGACCTCCACGACCACCTGAGCTACAACGCGCTCCAGCTCTGGGACGTGCCGAAGCTGTACACGAACCGCGACCAGTGGGCCAAGGGCGACACGTACCGCAAGCTCGTCACCGGCCCGATGAAGGTGCTCGCGCACACGCCGGAGTACGTGCCGGCGATCGTTCGCTATGTCGAGGCCAAGTGCCTCGTCGCGGGCACGACGACCTCGCAGGGGATCGCGCTCTCCAGCTATTCGGGCATCCAGCGCTTCTACAAGGGGATCGTCCGCAACGTCGAGCAGACCGACGAGGACGAGCTGCCCGAGGCGGGCACGCACATCGCCGACGTCGAGGCGAAGGACCGGACGAAGTTCCTGAAGCGACTCGAGAGCTTCGACTGCCTGCTCCTGCACCTGAGCGAGGGCACGGACGAGAAGGCGCGCGAGCATTTCCTCGCGCTCCAGGAGCCGAACGGAGACTGGGCGATCGCGAGCTCGCTGGCCGGGATCCATTGCGTCGCACTCGAGAAGAAGGACTTCGACGTGCTCGCAAAGGCCGGGGCTTCGATGGTCTGGTCGCCGCTCAGCAACCTGCTCCTCTACGGGAAGACGGCTGACGTGAGCGAGGCGGAGGACGCCGGAGTCCTGACCGCGCTCGGCCCGGACTGGTCGCCCAGCGGGAGCAAGAACCTGCTCGGCGAGCTGAAGCTGGCCAGGCTCGTCGACAGCCTGAACGGCGGCGGCCTGTCGGATGTCGACGTGATCGCGCTCGCGACGCGCAACCCGGCCAAGATCCTGCGCTGGGACGAGCACCTCGGCTCGATCGAGGCCGGCAAGCGCGCAGACCTGCTCGTCGTCTCCCGAGCAACCGGCGACGCCCACGCACACCTCTTCACCCGCAGCGAGCACGACGTGGAGCTCGTCGTCGTCAACGGCGTCCCCCGCTACGGCGCCAGCACGACCATGCGAAAGCTGTTGGGCGAGTCTGCGGCTCAGGCGGAGGCGGGCTCGGCCGGGGGCAGAGCCCGCCTCCTCTTCCTGACCCAGGCGACCGGCGACCCGGTCACCGGGAAGGTGAGCCTGAAAGAAGCGACCGACCTGCTCACGGACGGACTGCACCGACTTCCCGAGCTCGCCAAAGACGTGGACAAGCAGAAGGTGAGCCCGGAGGACACGTTCCTGGTGCTCGACCACGAGGAGGAAGACGGCGTCGATCAGAGGCCTCATCTCCCCGGTCCGGACGGCGACCTGACGGCGATGATGGACGGCTTCGCGGCGGCCACGCCGCTGTCCGACCTGCTCGTGCCGCTGACGCTCGACCCGCTGACCGTGTTCGACGACGACCACTTCGTGGAAACGCTCGCTGCAGAGAAGAACCTTCCGAAGGAGGTAGCTGACCATGTATCCGACCTCTTCTGACCGTGGCTAGGGCGCGGCGCACACCCGCGGCGGCCGCGGCCGACCCGACCCTCGCCAACCTCCGCAAGATCGACCACATCGTCGTGCTCATGCTCGAGAACCGGTCGTTCGACCACATGCTCGGGTATCTGCCGCTCGAAGCGGGGCGGACCGACGTCGACGGGCTCAAGGCGAGCATGTCGAACGTCTATCGAGGCAAGACGTACAAGGTCCGGCACCTCCAGCGGACCGCGCTCACGAAGGACGAGGATCCCTGCCACGGCGGCGCGTGCATCGCCGAGCAGGTCAGCAACAACATGGGCGGCTTCGTCGCCAACTTCGCGAAGCAGCGCAAGAAGGCGAAGCTCGTCGACGTGGTCATGGGTTACTACAACGGCAGCGACCTGCCCGCGTACGACCATCTGGCGCGCGAGTTTGCCGTCTGCGATCGCTGGTACTGCTCCGTGCCCGGGGCGACGTGGCCGAACCGGCTCTATGCGCTCTGCGGCCAGGCGGCCGGGAGCAAGGACCCGAAGAAGGTTCCGGTCTACGACGTGCCCTCGTTCGTGCGCCACCTCGAGACGAACAAGGTCTCGTGGCGCTGGTACACGCACGACGTCGGGACGCTCCGCTTCACCGACAGCAAGTTCCGGGTCGGCTACCTGGACAGGTTCGCCTACTTCGACCGCCGGAGCCTGCTCGCGCCGCGCAACTTCATGGACGACGCGAAGGACGGGAAGCTGCCGGCCGTCTCGTGGATCGACCCGAACTTCGTCGACGTCTCGTTCGTCGGGCCGGCGGGCTCGAACGACGACCATCCGCCCTCGGACATCAAGGCCGGCCAGGAGCTCGTGCTGAAGACGTACACGGCGCTCGTCAACAGCCCGAACTGGAAGAAGACCATGCTCGTGGTCACCTACGACGAGCACGGCGGGTTCTTCGACCACGTGCTGCCGCCCGCCGCGCACGACGACCGGCCAGCATTCAGGACGTACGGCGTCCGCGTGCCCGCGTTCGTCGTCTCGCCGTTCACGCCGCGGGGGAGCGTCTCGAACACCGTCTACGACCACACGTCGGTCATCAAGACGATCCTGCTCCGCTTCTGCCACAAGAACGGTCAGATACCGAACATGGGCGCACGCGTGGCGAACGCGAACCACCTGGGCGACCTGCTGACGCTCTCCCAGCCGAGGCCACCGACGCCGACGGAGGCCTACCGCGACGCCGTCGACCGCCTCACTTCGTGGCGCGCCGAGGTCTACCGAGACCGGCTGATGGCGAGGCCGACCGGGGATCCCGCCGATCCGGCCGACCTGAACGACCTCCAGCAGCAGGTGCTCGCCGCCAACGCAAAGATCCGCGCAGAGGGTCTCCCGGTCGGCCAGCCCTAGCTAGAGTCGGGCGGGTGGCGGCCGTGGCAGGGCTACGCGAGTCGGTCGAGGAGGAGGCGCGCGAGGCGCGCCGTGCCGCAGCGAGTCTGACCGACGAGGCGGTCGCCTCCGCCCTGATAGGCGCAGCCGCGCTTGTGCGGGAGCGAAGGACAGAGATCCTCGGAGCGAACGCATCCGACTGCGAGGTGGCGATAGGGCGCATCGACGAGGGGATGCTCGACCGGCTGCGCCTGGACGACGCCCGAGTCGAGAGTCTCGCCGAGCAGGTGGAGGCCGTCGCAGAGATAGAGCCGCTCGAGCGCGAGATCGGCTCGTGGACGCTCGAGAACGGCCTCCGGGTCAGCGAGCGGCGGATCCCGATCGGCACCGTGGGCGCGAACTTCGAGGCCCGGCCGAACGTCGCGCTCGATGTCGCCGGCCAGCTGCTGAAGAGCCTCAACACCGCGGTCCTGCGGACGGGCGGCGCCGCGCTCGGGACGGTCACGCTGCTCGTCGACGAGATCCTGCGGCCCGCGCTCGAGCAGGCGGGGCTCCCGGCGGGTGCCGTTGGCCTCGTCCGCTCGCCCGACCGGGAGGGCGCGCGCGTGCTCGTGACGATGCCCGAGCTGGTCCCGCTCGTCATCCTGCGCGGCAGCGGCGCGACGACGGCAGAGCTCGCCCGCCTTGCCGCGGAGCATGGCGTGCGGACACTCGCGCACGCGGAGGGCGGCGGCGTTCTCTATGTCCACGCGGAGGCCGACCGTGAGCGCGCGCTCGCGATGGCCGAAGCCGCGCTCGACCGGCTCGGGGTCTGCAACCGGCTCAACCTCGCCCTCGTCGACCGCGGCGCCGCGGAGCTGCTACCCGACCTGCTGGCGGTCTTTCGCGAGAAGGGCCTCGAGGTGCGCGGCACTCCCCGTGCCGTCGAGGCGGCCGGCGACGGGGTCTTGCCCCACGACCGCGAGCGCCTCGGGTACGAGTGGGCGAACGAGCCCGACCGCGTCGCGACCGTGACCCTCGACCTGGTCGACGACCTCGCTGACGCGGTACGGATCGCGAACGAGGAGACGTCCGGGCTCGCGGCGGGGATCGTCACCGAAGACGCCGAGGCCGCGAATCGCTTCCTCGACGGCTATCGCGGGACGGCTGCTTTCTGGCACGCGACGACGCGCTTCACGGACGGCTTCGCGCTGACCGGAGCGCCCGAGACGGGGATCAACGTCGATGCTGTTCCTGGGCCGCGCGGCCCGGTGACCTACCGCGACCTCTGGCTACGCCAGTACCGAGTGCTCGGCGACGGCACGCAGACGCGTTGACACAGCCCGTCGTCGTCAAGCTCGGAACCGGGCTCGTAGTGGGGGAGGACGGGGAGGTGAGGACCGACCTTTTGAACTCGCGCGCGAGCGAGATCGCGACGATCGTCGCCAGGAGCGAGCCCGTGTGCGTCGTCTCCTCCGGTGCGATCGCGCTGGGTCTGCCGAAGCTCGGGCTCAGGCGCCGCCCGTCCTCGCTGGCGCGGCTCCAGGCGGCCTCGGCCCTGGGCCAGGCGAGGCTTCACGCCGCGTGGGAGGAGGCGCTCGGCGCGCACGGGATGCCGGCAGCGCAGATCCTGCTCGCCGCTGGAGACGTCGCCGACCGCCTCGCTTACGTCAACGCCCGCCAGGCGTTCGCGGAGCTGTTCCGGCTCGGCGCGGTGCCGGTCGTGAACGAGAACGACGCAACTGCGACGGACGAGATCACCTTCGGCGACAACGACGCGCTGGCCGCCCAGGTCGCGGTTCTGGTCAAAGCGCGGCTGCTCGTGCTGCTCACCGAGGTCGAGGGGCTCTATTCGCGTGCTCCCGGGACCCCTGGCGCAGAGCTGATCGCGGAGGGTGAGCTTGCCGGCGAAGCCGAACTGGGTGCGGGAACCGACCTGGGCCGCGGTGGAATGGCCAGCAAGGTGATCGCCGCTCAGATGGCCTCGGGCGCTGGGATCCCGACCGTGATCGCGAGCGGGGCCGGCGACGACGTGCTCGGCCCCGTGCTCGCGGGAGAGAAGCGCGGGACTCGTTTCAGACCAGAGGAGCAGGGCGCTTCGGCATTCAGGATGTGGCTTCTGTTCGCGAAGCCTGCGACTGGCCGCCTTCGTGTCGACGAAGGCGCACGTCGAGCGCTCGTCGACAAGGGGGCGAGCTTGCTCGGAGTCGGGGTCGTCGGCTGTGAGGGCCGCTTCGAGCCCGGGGCCGCGGTCGAGCTCGTGGGGCCGGACGGCACTGCGTTCGCCAAGGGCATCGCCGCTGCTGACTCGGAACGGCTCACGAACCGCCCGCGTGGCGTCCTGGCCGTGCACCGAGACAGAATGGTGCTGTACACGTGAAGAAGGTTGCCGTCATTGCGGACGTCCACGGGAACGCGCCCGCGCTCGCCGCCGTGCTCGAGGAGATCGAGCGCGAGCAGCCTGACCTGATCGTCTCCTGCGGCGACCTGACGTGGGGCCCGCTGCCCGAGGAGACGTACGACCTCGCACGCGGCCTGAATGCACGGTTCGTGCGCGGGAACGCGGACCGAGCCGTCCTCGATGGCGTCTCCGAGACCGAGCGCGAGCAGTGGATGCAGGCACACCACACGGACACGATGCGGGAGTTCCTCGGCACCTTCGACGAGAATGTGGTCGTCGAGGTCGACGGGCTTGGGTCTGTGCGCTTCTGCCACGGCTCGCCACGCAGCGACGAGGAATGCGTCACGCCGAAGACGCCCGAGGAGCGCGTCCGCGAGTTCAGCGCCGACGTCGACGAGACGGTGATCGTCAGCGCCCACGTCCACATCCAGTTCGACCGTGAAGCGGCCGGGATCCGCAGCGTGAACGCGGGCAGCGTCGGCCTTCCGTACGAAGGCAGGCCCGGCGCGTACTGGGCGCTCTTGGGGCCGGACGTGGAGCTGCGCCGCACCGAATACGACGTCGACGCGACCGTCGAGCGCTACCGGGCCAGTGGGCAGCCGAACGTCGAGCAGATCGCGGAGATGATGCTTACGCCGCCCGAGCCGCGAGAGGTGATCGACCACGCCGAGAAGCACATCTTCGCGGGCTAGGCGCATAGCCTCGATTCGCGGCGCGACCTCCTGGGTCGACCGGGTTGGGCTCGCGGCGCTCTTTCCAACGGACGACCTCGTGCTGCCGTCGCTCTGGGAGGCGGTCACGGGCAAGCCCGTGGTCGACCGCGACTTCGCCCCTGACGTCGCGCTCGTTTGGGGCTGGAAGGACGAGCTGCCGAGCCGGAAGCTCGTCTGCGCGGGGAAGCACCTCGGAGGCCGCGCGTCACTCGTCTCGCTCGAGGTGCTGCCCGTCCTCTACGCGCTCACCGGCCGGAGCGGGCAGCCGGCCGACTTCCGAGACGAGGAGCTCTCGCCCGTCGAGCGGGACGTCGCCGAGGCGTTGCTCGAGTCCGGCCCCGTGAGCAGCGCTGAGCTGCCGAGTCTCGCCGGGCACGAGCGGAAGCGCGTGAGCGCGGCTGCCGCGCGGCTGCAGCGGCGCCTCGTCCTCACGTCTGCGGGACGGCAGGAGCACGATCAGGGCTGGCCCTCGGTCGTCTTCGACATCCTCTCGCGGCGCTACGCCGAGCGGCTCGAGGCGCTGCCGGATGCCGATGCCGCGCGCTCGATTCTGGCCGGGACCATCCTGCGTTCCGCGGGCGAAGTCTCGGCCGCAGATGTCGCCGCGGTGATCGGCGGCACCCGCAAGCAGGCTGCCGCGGCTCTTGACCGGCTCGCCGCCGAGGGCAGGGCGCGGCAGCGCGATGCGGGCGAATACCTGCTCTGGGCTCTCTAGTTCCGGCCGTTCGCTGCCGACACCACATAGCAAGCGGCCTTCAACACCATGGGCGACGAGTCGACATTCCAGCCCTTCGACCGGACCGGCCTGCTCCGGCGAGCAGCGCCGTTCGTCGGTGCGATGTGGCTCGCGCTCATCATCTACCCGCTACCGCCGCATGGCGGGGATTCGGACGCGTTCGTCACGGCCGTCGCGCTGAACGTCATCATCCTCGTCTCCGTGCTGATCGTCCCCTGGCGCCGACTGGGGCCGATGGCGGGCGTCTTTCCGCCCCTCGCGTACCTGCTCGTCATCGCCCTCCTGCGCGAGGCCGACGGCGGAGGCTCATCGTCGTACGGCGCGCTCCTGATGCTGCCGATCTTCTGGCTCGCCCTCTACGGCAGCCCGCAGCAGCTCGCAATCGGCTTCGCGGGCCTCGCCGCCGTGTTCGTCGTGCCCGTCTTCCTGATCGGCGCTCCGGAGTACCCGTCCAGCGAGTGGACTCGCGCGCTGGTGTGGCTGGGCGTCGCGCCGATCATCGGGTTCACGGTGCAGTCGCTCGTGCGCGAGCAGCGGAAGCGCGCCGAGGAGAACCTACGCCGCGCCGACGAGCTACAGGTCAGCCAGGAGGAGACCCGGAAGCTCGTCGTCAGCATGGCCGCGGTCACGGAGGCGACCCGTGAGCTGGCGCGGACGACCGACGCCAGGATCGCCCGCGAGATCATCTGCTCGGCAGCGTGCACGGTCACCGGCGCTCGCTTCGCCAAGCTCATGGAGCGGAGTCCGGACGGAGAGATCGTGATGACCGCGAACCACGGGCTCCAGAGCGTGCCGCCGCTGACGGTGTCACCCGGCGAAGAGGCCTCCGGCGCCGGTTCGGTCTTTCTCTCGAAGAAGCCGCTCTTCGTCGAGGACGCACGGGGTGACGATCGCATCTCACAGCGAGTCGTGCTGGCGACGGGCGCCGTGTCGATGCACTTCGAGCCCGTTCTGCGCAACGAGGAGGCCGTCGCCGTGCTCGTCGTCGGTTGGGCGCACGCAGTAGACGGATCGAACCGGATCGCGGCATCGATGCGGATGCTCGCCGCCGAGACCGCGATGGCGCTCGAGCGCTCTGATCTGCTGGCGCGGCTCGAGGAGGTCGCACGCACCGATGACCTGACGGGGCTGCTGAACCGGCGCGGGTGGGAGGAGGAGCTGCCCCGCGAACTGGCCCGTTCGCAGCGCAACGGCGATCCGCTCTGCGTCGCCATGCTCGACCTGGACTTCTTCAAGAACTACAACGACCAGGGCGGCCACCAGGCAGGCGATCGGCTGCTCAAGCAGAGCGCGTCGGCCTGGGGCCGCGAGCTCCGCGCGAGCGACACGCTCGCTCGCTACGGCGGCGAGGAGTTCAGCGTGGCGTTGCCCGGCTGCCGGCTCGAGAACGCGACGGACATCGTCGAGCGCCTGCGGGCGGCGATGCCGGGCGATCAGACCGTCTCGGCTGGAGTCGTGTGCTGGAACGGCCACGAGACCGCCGAGGAGCTCGTCGGCCGCGCCGATGCGGCGCTCTACGAGGCGAAGCGGATGGGCCGCGACCGCCTCGTCGCGGCCGGGGACACGCCGCCCGGCGACCTGAGCTCCGTCGGCCTGTAGCCCCGCTCAGCGTTCCGGGGGCCGGAGCACGGCGAACTGGTCCGTGACCTCCAACTCCGGGGTGCTGAACCGGAAGAGCGCGGCCGGCCGTCCGCCGGTCCGTCCCGGCTCTCGGCGCTTGCCGGTCGCCTCGAGGACTCCGCGCCTGACGAGGATCCGCTGGAGGTTCGTCGCCGAGACGTCGTGCCCGAGCGCCGCTGCGTAGATGTCGCGCAGCTCGCTGAGCGTGAACGTCTTCGGAGCGAGCGCGAAGCCGATATTGGTGTACGAGAGCTTGGCGCGGAGGCGCTCGCGTGCGGCGAGCGTGATCTCGCGGTGGTCGAACGCCAGCTTGGGCAGCCGATCGACCGAGTGCCAGTTCGTGTCCCCCGGCAGGGCCGGGTCGACCCCGAGTGGGACGACGCCGAGGTAGGCGGTTGCGAGCTGCCGCTCCCGCGGATGCCGTCCAGGCTCGCTCAGCGTCTCGAGCTGCTCGAGGTGCGAGAGCTCGCGGACATCCACCTTGGCGGCCAGGTGCCTGCGGATCGACTCCTCGAGCGTCTCGTCGGGGTCGAGATAGCCGCCCGGGAGGGACCACGCGCCCGCATAGGGATCCTTCGCTCGCTGCCACAGCAGCACCTGCAGCTGGCCAGCGCGCACCTGGTACACGACCGCCAATGTCACGTGGGCGGACGTTTTCGATCGTGAAGCGGAAACTTTGGTAGACTCCGGCACAGTTATCGACTCTGAGGCGAAAACTACCAGAGGCGGATGGGAAACGTGAACCGGCGACCACAAAAGGCGGAGTGCGATCTCCTCGTCGTGGGGGGTGGGGTGGCCGGTTTCTATGCCGCTCTCTGCGCCGCCAACGAGGCCGACGTCATCGTGCTGACGAAGGGACCGATCAAGACGACCGCGAGCTACCTCGCGCAGGGCGGAGTCGCCGCCGCAGTCGGCCCGGACGACGATCCGGCTCTGCACGCCGAGGACACGATCGCGGCGGGCCGTGGCCTCAGCCGTCCGAGCGCCGTCTCCGTCCTCACCGACGAAGCGCCCGCGCGCGTCGCCGACCTCGCCGATCTGGGAGTCGAGTTCGACCTCGGGCTCGGGCTCGAAGGTGGACATTCGCGCGCCCGCGTCGTGCACGCGGGCGGCGCGGCGACCGGACGTCAGATCGCCCACGCGCTCGCCGAGCGCGTCCTCGACCATCCGCGGATCTCGGTGCGTGAAGGTGAGGCGCTCGGGGTCTGGTCGACAGGCTCACGGTGTGCCGGAGTCACGACGGAGAGCGGAGCGATCTCGGCGCGGGCGACTCTGCTCGCGACCGGCGGCGCGGCCGCACTCTGGGAACGGACGACCAATCCCATAGGCGCGGTCGGCGACGGCATCGCGATGGCCTACCGCGCGGGAGCCGGGGTCGCCGATCTCGAGTTCATCCAGTTCCACCCGACGGCTCTGCGCGGCTCGGGCGTCCTCCTCAGCGAAGCGCTACGCGGCGCGGGCGCGCTCCTGCTCGACGACAGCGGCCATCGCTTCACCGACGAGCTTGCGCCGCGGGACGTCGTCGCACGTGAGATCGGAGCGCGCGGCACAGCGCTGCTCGACCTCCGCCCGGTCGACCGGGACCGCTTCCCGTCGGTGATCGGGTCGCTCGAGGATGCGGGGTTCGATCCCGCCGTAGAGCCGATCCCGGTGGCGCCTGCGGCCCACTACACGATGGGCGGCGTCGTCACCGATCTCGACGGGCGCACCGAGTTGCCCGGGCTCTACGCGGCCGGAGAGTGCGCGTGCACCGGGGTCCACGGAGCGAACCGCCTCGCGTCGAACTCGCTGCTCGAGTGCCTCGTGTTCGGCCGGCGTGCGGCTCTCGCCTCGCTCGGCGAGCCCGATCTCCCCGCCCAAAACGGCTGGCCGCCGATCCCCGAACCGCTGGAAGCGGTCACGCCTGAAATTCGCCGATCTCTCTGGCAGGACGCAGGCCTCGTCCGCGACGCGGCCGGACTCGAGCGCCTCAGCGGAGCCCCGCACCTCCTGACGAGGCTGATCGCGCAGAGCGCGCTCGCCCGCACGGAGAGCAGAGGCGCCCATTTCCGAGCCGACCGGCCGCACGAGGATCCGGAGCTGGCTGGCCATGTCGTCCACCGATCCGGGCAGGAGCCCGTTCTGGAGCGATGGTCGTAGCCCAAGAGCTCGATCTCGAGGGCATCGCGCTGGCTGCGCTCGCCGAGGACGTGGGCCGCGGCGACGTGACCACCGAGGCCACGGTCGCCGAGGACGCGACGTGTACCGCCAGACTACTGCTCAAGGAGCCGGGTGTCGTCTGCGGCCTGCCGGCGGTCGAAGCCGTCGTCCGTTCTCTCGACCCGAACGTCTCGGTAGCCTCATCGGCGGCGGACGGGGACCGTTTCGAGCAGCCAATCGAGCTCGCGCGCATCTCCGGCCGCACGCGAGCGGTTCTCACCGGAGAGCGCACCGCGCTCAACCTCCTCGGCCGCCTGTCCGGAATCGCAACGCTGACACGGCGCTTCGTCGACGCGATCGAGGGCACCGGCGCGGAGATCCTCGACACGCGCAAGACGACGCCGGGGTTGCGGGCGCTCGAGAAGTACGCCGTGCGCTGCGGGGGCGGGCGGAATCACCGCTTCGGCCTCGACGACGGAATCCTCGTCAAGGACAACCACCTGCGCGCCGCAGGCGGGGTCCGGTCTGCCGTCGAGCTCCTTCGCGCAGCCGGAAGCGGCCTGCCGATCGAGGTCGAGTCCGAGACCCTGGACGACGTGCGCGAGGCGCTTGCCGCCGGCGCGGAGCAGATCCTGCTCGACAACATGTCGCCGGCTCTCATGCGCGAGGCCGTCCAGCTCGTCGACGGCAAGGCGTCGCTCGAGGCCTCGGGCGGGGTCTCGCTCGAGACCGTGCGCGAGATCGCCGCCACCGGAGTCGACTTCGTCTCGGTCGGCGCGCTGACCCACTCGGCCCGCTCCCTCGACGTCTCACTGGAGCTGGAATGACCACAGCAGAGATCGCGACACTCCATGAGGAAGTCCGCGCCCTCGCAGCCGAGCGGGAGGCCGTGATCCTGGCGCACAACTACCAGGTGCCGGAGGTGCAGGACGTGGCCGATTTCGTCGGCGACTCGCTTGGTCTGTCCCGGGAAGCCGCGGCCACGGACGCCCAGGCGATCGTCTTCTGCGGCGTCCACTTCATGGCCGAGACAGCCTCGATCCTCGCGCCGGACAAGACCGTGCTCATCCCCGACCTCGACGCCGGCTGCTCGCTCGCCGCGTCGATCACCGCCGATCAGTTGCGCGCATGGAAGGCCGAGCATCCGGGCGGCGTCGTCGTCTCGTACGTGAACACGACCGCCGAGGTCAAGGCCGAGAGCGACTATTGCTGCACGTCCGGCAACGCGAAAGCCGTCATCGAGGCGATCCCCGAGGATCGCGAGATCCTGTTCCTCCCGGATCTTTTCCTCGGCGTCTGGCTCGAGCGCACGACCGGACGCAAGCTGAAGATCTGGATGGGCGAGTGCCACGTGCACGCGGGCATCCGGCCGGCCGACATCGAGCGCTGGCAGGACGAGGCGCCCGACGCCGAGCTGCTCGTCCACCCCGAGTGCGGCTGCGCCAGCCAGTGCATGGCCTTCGGCAACGAGCGGACGCACATCCTCTCCACCGAGGGAATGATCAACTTCGCGAAGTCGTCGCCGAAGAAGCGGTTCCTCGTCGCGACCGAGACCGGGATCCTGCACCGCCTGAACAAGGAGGCTCCTGAGAAGCGGTTCGAGGCCATCTCCGAGAAGGCGATCTGCAAGTACATGAAGATGATCACGCTCGAGAAGCTGCGCGACTCGCTCCGCGACTGGAAGCACGTGGTCACGGTCGAGCCGGAGATCGCGGCACGCGCACGCGGCGCGATCGACCGGATGGTCGCGATCGCCTAGTGCCTCGTCCGGTAATGCCGACGAGCTCCTGGGTCGCGAGCACCAAGCCAGAGGCCGCACTCCGACGAGCCAAGGTCCACAGACCTTGGTGAGGAGGAGAGTGGACTCTGGCGCCGCGTGATCGCGGGCCAGGGGCCGTCATGTATTGCCGGATGAGGCACTAACCGCCCGCGATCGCAGCGACGACCCTGATCGTCTCGTCGCCGCTCAGTGTGGTCTCGATCCCGTCGCCGGAACGGATGTCCTCTCGGTCGACGTAGACGTTCACGAGCGGCCGCAGCTCGCCGCGCTCGTCGAAGAGCAGGTCCCGCACCGGCAGGGCCTCGAGCGCGCCGCGAACATCGGCCGCCTCGACGTCGAACTCCTTCCGACCACCCGCCTGATCCGCCAGCAGGCCAGGGACTCGAACGGTTACCACTCTGCGGCTTCGACCGAGAGCACTGCCGGCAGGTGGCGCGCCGCCTCCATCCACTGGTCGCCCTCGTCGGTCGAGACGAAGACCGAGCCACTCTTCGTGCCGAAGTAGATCCCGACCGGATCGCGTCGATCGGACGCCATGCCTTCGCGCAGCACCTCGACCCACGCGGGGTCGGGCAGACCGTTCGAGGCGAGCTCCCAGCTCCGGCCGCCGTCCTTGGTGCGGTAGACGCCTAGCCGGCCGCCGGTCGTCACCCGGTCCCCGCCCCCGACCTCGCCCTCGGAGCCGCGAACCGAGTCCTCCGGGATCACGAACGCCATGTCCGGCTTCAGATGATTGATCGCGATCGGAAAGCCGAACGAGCTCGGAAGTCCGTTGTCCTCGAGCCGCTCCCAGTTCTCGCCCTTGTCATCCGTGCGATAGACGCCGCAATGGTTCTGCTGCCAGAGGCGGCCCTCCTCCTCCGGATGCAGGAGCACCTTGTGGACGCACTGGCCGAGCTCGGGGAAGCGGTCATCCTCGTTGAAGTCCGCGGCCGTGCCTTTGTTCTTCGGCACCCACGTGTCACCACCGTCGTCGCTGCGGAACACGCCGGCAGCGGAGATGCCCACGTACATCGTCTGGTCGTTCTCGGGGTCGAACTGGATCGAGTGCGTGCACATTCCGCCGGCGCCCGGATTCCAGCGCTCGCGAGTCGGATGGTCGATCAGGCTCATGACGGGCTCCCAGCTCTCGGCGCGGTCTGCCGAGCGGAAGAGGACACCAGGTGCGCCGCCGAGCCACAGCGTCCCGTTGGGACCTGGTTCGACGTGCCACGTCTTCTCCAGCGTCAGCTCATGATCCTCGGGCAGGCCGAGGCCCTCGCTCCTCTCCCAGGTCTTGCCTCCGTCGTCCGAGCGCTGGACGGTCGCTCCGTAGACGCCGTGGTTCGCGGCGGCGTACATCGACCCGTCGTGCTTCATGGCGTGGAAAACGTCCCAGCCGGACAGGTGCGGCCCCTCGAGCTCCCACTTGCGACGGGTCTCGTCGCCCGTCAGGACGAAGAGCCCCTTTCGAGTGCCGACCAGAATCGCCGGAGCCATCGCTCGCTAGCCTACGTGACGTCGTGGCCAGGCTGACCGAGAAGCAGGCAGAGCTCTTCCTGGGCAAGAACTTCGGCGCCGTGGCGACCATCCGCCCGGACGGGACGCCGCACGTGACGCCGGTCTGGATCGACTACGACGGCGAGCATGTCGTCTTCAACACCGCGACCGGCCGGGCGAAGTGGCACCACATGCGCCGCGATCCGAGAGTCACGATCGAGGTCTACTCCCAGGACGACCCGTACGACTACGTGACCGTGACGGGCACGGCCCAGCTCGAGGAAGGCGAGGCGGCCGACCGGCACATCGACAAGATGTCCGAGAAGTACACGGGCAACCCGAGGTTTCAGAGCCACCGGCCGGGCGAGCGCAGGGTGATCGTGCGGGTCACGCCCGAGCGGGTCGCTTGATCACGATCGGCGAGGTCGGGCCGCGCGACGGCCTGCAGAACGAGCGTGACGTCCTGCCCCCGCAGACCCGGGCCGAGCTCATCAACCGGCTCGCGGCCGCGGGGTTGCCGGTGGTCGAGGCCGTCAGCTTCGTCAGCGCCGAGCGCGTGCCGCAGATGGCCGGCGCGGAGGAGGTCGTCGCCGGGCTCGAACGGCGCGACGGCACCGTCTACGCGGGGCTGGCGCTGAACGAGAAGGGTTACGACCGACTGCGGGAGGCGGGGCTCGACGAGGTTCGCTTCGCGCTCGCCGCAACGGAGAGCTTCAGCCGCCGGAACGCGAACGCCTCGGTCGACGAGGCTCTGGAGTCAGCAACCAAGGTTCTCGCGCGCGCGCGCGAGGACGGCATCCGCTCGACGGCCACGATCAGCGTCTCGTTCGGCTGCCCCTTCGAGGGGCGCGTCGACCCGGGCAAGGTGGTCGAGCTCGCCAAACGGCTGTCAGCGGCCGACGACGTCGTTCTCGCGGACACGATCGGTGTCGCGACCCCGGGGCAGGTGCGACAGCTGGTCGAAGACAGCGGCGCATCCGGCTTCCACGGCCACAACACGCGCAACACGGGCTTCGCCAACGCCTACGCCGCGCTCGAGGCCGGCGCGACGATCCTCGACTCGTCGATCGGCGGCCTCGGCGGCTGCCCGTTCGCGCCCAAGGCGACCGGCAACGTGGCGACCGAGGATCTGATCTACATGCTCGAGGGCGACGGAGTCGAGACCGGGGTCGACCTCGACGCCCTGATCGCGATCTCCAAGTGGCTCGAGGGCGTGCTCGGGCGCCCGCTCGATGGACAGCTCTACAAAGCGGGGCGTTTTCCGAGCGAGTAGAGGGTTACGCGGTGGCCGAAGATCTCGATCTCGTCCTCGGGCTCCATGCCCAGCCTCTGCGCGACACGGATCGAGCGGACGTTGTCCGGATAGATGAGCGCGATCAGGCGCTCGAGCCCGAGTTCTGCGAGTGCCCAGTCCCGAACCGCGAGAGCCGCCTCTGTCGCGTAGCCGTTGCCCCAGTGCTCGCGGCCGAGGAGGTAGCCGACCTCGGTCTCGACCGACCTGTCGAGCTCATCGGTGATCGTCCACGTCGCGCGATCCCAGATGAGGAGCCCGCAGCGGCCGAGGAACGCCCCGTCCTTCTTCCGCACAAGCCCGAGCTGCCCGTAGCCGCGAGCCTGAAAGCTCTCGATCATGCGCCCGAGCGTGTCGCGTGCCTGGCCGGGGGTGCGCGTGCCGCCTCCTCCGATGTAGCGCATCGTCTCGGGGTCCGAGACGAAACGCGCCAGATCGTCCAGGTCGTCGAGAGCCAGCGGCCGAAGTGTCAGCCGCTCCGTCTCGATTTGCACGCCTAGACGGCGACCTGCGCGCGCTGCGTGAAGTTGAAGATCGAGAAGAAGCGCTCCAGATCCGTCGGCTTGCCGGTCTGGATGGTCACCTCATCGGCTGCGAGCGCAACGCGAGGATCGAGCTCACCCGAGGCCAGGCCGAAGAAGGTATCCCGGTCTGTGGCGAAGTCGAGGTCCGCCTCGTCAGCAGCGCCGTGCTCGACGTGGACCTTGCTGTCCTCGAGGTGCACCGTGTACACGTCGTCGGCAACGCGCACGACGTACGTGGCGGTCAGCCCGCGCGCTGCGTGGGGATCGAGCAGGGCGGCGAATGCGTTCAGGCCCCAGTCGGGGTAGAAGTCCTCACCCTTGGCCGGCGGCGGCAGCGAGCGGGCGCCCCAGCGAGCGAGGGCATACAAAGGTTCCTCGAGCTCGCGGCCATACTCGGTCAGCTCGTAGACGGTCGAGGCCGCGGGGGGCGGGAGCTTCCGCTTCTGCACGATCCCACCGGCTTCGAGGTCGCGCAGGCGTGCGGCGAGGATGTTCGTCCCGATTCCGGGCATGCCGTCGATCAGATCGGTGTACCGCTTCGGCCCCTTGAGGAGCTCGCGGACGATCACGAGCGACCACCGTTCGCCGACCAGATCGAGCGCATGGCAGACGGGGCAGTACTGGTCGTAGCGCCTGTTCTTAGTCATCGCGAACGCATCATAGCGCACGTACTTGTAGTCGAGAAGTGGATACTTGCGAAAAGAAAGTAAATCGTGCTAGGTTGCAAGCTAGTGATTGCTAACGGAGAAAGAAAGGAACTGAACGTGACCGCATCTCGACGCAAGTGGTACGGGCTCGCGCTGCTCTTGCTCGTGCAGTTCATGGTCGTGCTCGACATTGCGATCGTGAACGTGGCGCTACCTTCGATCAAGCTCGACCTGGGCTTCTCCCAGGAGAACCTGCAATGGGTGATCAGCGCGTACGCGCTCTTCTTCGGCGGCTTCCTGCTGCTGGGTGGGCGCGCAGCTGACCTCCTCGGACGGCGCCGGATGTTCCTGGTCGGAGTCGTCCTCTTCACGACCGCCTCGCTCGTCTCCGGGTTCGCCTGGGGCGAAGGGCCTCTGATCGGCGCACGCGCCATGCAGGGGCTCGGCGCGGCGATCATCACGCCTGCGGCGCTCTCCATCCTCATGACGACATTCGCTGAAGGGAAGGAACGGAACGCGGCGCTCGGCGCGTGGGGCGGCGTCGGCGCGTTCGGCGCAGTCGCCGGCGTGTTGCTCGGAGGCGTCCTCACCGACCTCCTGAGCTGGAACTGGATCTTCTTCGTCAACGTTCCCGTCGGCATCCTCGGGCTCGTGCTTGCCCCGTTCCTGCTCAACGAGAGCCGCGACGCGACGGCGGAGAGCTACGACGTGCCCGGCGCCGTCCTCGTCACGAGTGGCCTCGTGACGCTGGTCTATGCCATCACGCAGGCCAACCACTTCGGCTGGGGCTCGGCCACGACGATCGGCCTCTTCGTCGCCGCAGGCGCTCTGATCGCGGCGTTCCTGGGCTTGGAGG
>Ga0307312_10000504_pt1 | contig 18348 bp, 14 predicted proteins | sample ER_DNA_202_FD_194489 | JGI IMG/M metagenome (GOLD analysis project Ga0307312, IMG submission 194489) | Bulk soil microbial communities from the East River watershed near Crested Butte, Colorado, United States - ER_DNA_202 | ecosystem: Environmental > Terrestrial > Soil > Floodplain | place... | reverse complement strand
GGGCAAGAACGGGAACATCTCGACCGCGAACGGAGAGGTCACGCTTGACCTGAGACCGGCGATCAAAAGGCTGGCGACACGGCTTGGGTTGGAGGACAAGCTGAAGGCAAACGCCGATCCGAACGCCGGCCAGCTCGTGATCATGAAGTCGAGCCAGCTCAGCGCCGCCCAGACGGCGGTGAAGATCCTCAAAGCGCTGAGCTCGCTGCTCCTGATCGCCGTCGTCGCCCTCTACGCGCTCGCGATCTACCTCGCGCAGGGGCGGCGCAGGCTACTGCTCGGCGCGACCGGAGCGAGCCTGGTGTTCGTCGGCCTGGTGATCGCCTCCCTCAGGCGATTCCTGGGCGGGGCGATCGTCGACTCGCTTGTCAAGACGGAGGCGAACAAGCAGCCGGTGCGCGTGATCTGGTCGCTCGAGACGAGCGTGTTGCGAGACATCGCGGTCATCCTTGTCGTCTACGGCGCGTTGGTTCTCCTCGCTACGGCCCTCGCAGGCCCGAATCGACTCGCAGTCGCCTTCAGGCGCTCGCTCGCACCTTCCTTCAGACATCATCCGATCGTCGTCTGGGTGGCCGCTCTCTTCTTGTTCCTGATCCTGCTCGCATGGGGACCGACGGCCGGCAACCGGCAGCTGCTCGGGGTCGTGATCCTTGCCGCCACGACCGCCATCGCCATCGAGGCGCTGCGGCGGCAAACGCTGCGGGAGTTCCCGGAGGGTCCGCACCCGGCGCGTGTGACGTATGGTGGCCCTGGGCCACCGGCATCCAAGTGAGACAGCTCAGTCGGCCCACGAAAAAAGGAAGAGTGATGACAGAGACATCGCTAGATGAACTCGGTCCCGTTGACTACGTCGTCGTCGAGTTTCCGGCGGGAGCGAGCAACTTCACGGGCGACATAGCTAAAGAGCTGCTCGCGTTGGTCGACGCCGGAACCATCCGCGTAATCGATGTACTGATCCTTACCAAGAACGAGGACGGCACCGTCGAGCCGATGGAGCTTTCCGATGTCGGCCAGCTTGGAGAGCTACAGGCGCTGGAGGCCCAGCTGGCGGAGCTATTGGCCGCCGAAGACGTCGAGCACCTCGCCGCTGCGATGGAGCCGGGAAGTACTGCCGGAGTGCTTATCTGGGAGAACCTGTGGGCTGCGCCATTTGCAGCAGCGGCGCGGCGGTCGGGTGGCCAATTGATCGCCACCGGACGGATTCCTATTCAGGCGATCATCGCCTCCATCGAGGCCGATGAAGAATCTGCGAGCGAAGGAGACTGAAATGCCACTTAGGCGAGCACGCGTAGGACGAGTTGGCGTCATCGGCCACCCGGTGGCGAGAACCGCGGTAGTGGCCAAGGCAGTTTCACCTGGCCCTTCGCCGGTTGCGAAAACCGCCGTAGTGGCCGCGGCGGTCACACCTGGGCGGGGTCGCCGCCGGCGAATCTAGCGCGGGCTGGTGTCGCTCAAAATCCGCTCGAAGACTGCGACCGTCTCACCAAACCACGGCCGCTAGTTCGCCGTGGGGCGCCCCAGACCGCCTCGAGGCCACGTTGCCTACCGGGTCGGCTTCGCTCGAGGCGTTCTCGCCCTCGGGCTCGGCGCTGCGATGGTCGTTCAACCTGAGAAGACAAGTGACAACCTCGCGACCTATATGGGGGCTTTTTGGACCCTTACCGGAGTGGTCAGCATCCGTTCAGCCCTCAGCGGCCAACGCACGAGGGGCGTCCCGCTCGTGTCGGGCTGCGTGGGCGTCGTAGCCGGACTCGTCGTGCTCTTCCACGAGCGCGTGGACGACGTTGTTGCTCAGTCGGTGCTTTTCTCTCTGCTCGGGATCGTGATCATGCTCACAGGACTCGCTCACGTCCTTGGCGGGTTCACCACAGGCGAGGAACTCGAGCGTCAGCGGTCCCGCTCGAGCATTTTGCTCGGGATGATGGAGATCGCGCTCGGGCTCCTCTTCCTGATCGGATCGCTCGAGAACAGCCGCGCCGCCTACTGGGCCGCGGGCATCTGGGCCCTCACGGGCGGCGTCATCCTCATCGGTGACGCTCTTTTGCTTCGGCGTCGACTTCGCGACCAAGAGAGGGTGCACGCGCCTCACCAGCCCTAGCCAAGCGGCCCAGGCTCGGAGAATGACTCGTGGGTTCGCGGGTAGACGCGGCTAGCAAATCACCCAATCCACGATCGCCTCAGGTTGATTGGCGGATTAGGGTTAGGCCGTGCACTGGGCGGTCGCCGTTGTCGCGCTGACTCTGCTCGCGTTCGCGGCGATCTCTGGCCGGATCGCGGGTACGCCCATCACCGCCGCGATGGTCTTCACCGCCGTCGGACTGATTGTCGGCTCGGATGCGTTGGGACTCATCGACGTCCCGCCGGCTGGGGAGACGGTCAAGCTTCTCGCCGAAGCGACGCTTGCTCTCGTCTTGTTCGCGGACGCCTCGCGGATCGACGTGCGCTCGCTACGCGGCGAACTCTCGGTGCCGCTGCGTCTGCTCGGGGTCGGCCTGCCCCTGACGCTCCTGACGGGATTCGTCGTCGCTCTCATCGTGTTCCCCGAGTTCTCGTGGTCCGAGGCGCTGCTACTCGCGGTGATCCTCGCGCCGACGGACGCGGCGCTCGGTCAGGCGGTCGTGACGCTGATGAGGCTCCCGAGTCGAGTCCGACAGGGCCTGAACGTCGAAAGCGGCCTCAACGACGGGATCTGTGTGCCGTTGTTCTGGATCGTGCTCGCGATCGCGCAGGCCGAGTCGGGAGCCATCGGCAACGGGGCTGCGGTTCGGCTGGTGCTCGAGCAGATCGGCTACGGCATCCTGGCCGGCGTGCTTGCGGGCTTCGCCGCTGCGTGCGTCATCGTGGTCGCCGGTGGGCGCCGGGACGTCGGTGGATCCTGGCTCCAGGTGGTGCCTCTGGCCGGCGCGGGCCTCGCTTTCGGAATCGCCGATCCGATCGGCGGCTCCGGTTTCATCGCCGCGTTCGTCGGAGGTTTCGTGTTCGGCGCGATCCGGCGGCGGAGCGGCGGCGAGGTCGGGCATCTCATCGAGGAGCTCGGAGAGGTCCTCAACGCGGTGACGTTCATCGTCTTCGGCGCCGTGCTGCTTGGGCCAGTGCTCGGAGACGTGACCTGGTCAGTTGCCGTCTACGCCGTCCTCAGCCTGACGGTTGTCCGCCTCATCCCCGTGGCGCTCTCGATGATCGGGACGGGCGCGCGCAGGCCGACCCTGGCCTTTCTCGGCTGGTTCGGTCCGCGCGGGCTTGCGTCGATCGTCTTCGCGGTACTGGTGCTCGAGGAGGGCGGACTGCCACACGATGGTGTGATTCTCACGACGACCTACGTCACGATCGGACTGTCGGTCCTCGCTCACGGTCTCACCGCGGCGCCCCTGGCCAACCGCTACGCGGCCTGGTACGAGTCGCATCCCCGGGAAGCGTTGGGGGGGCTCGAGGGCTCAGACGTGCGGGAAGTTCGCTGGCGCTTCGGTGTGGGCCACTCCCGCGTCCCAGAACCCCGCGGCGGTGGCTGACCACAGACAGTGATTCAACGGTTGAAACGAATGAGGGGAGAGTCCGAATGCGAGTACGGGCTCGCGTCCGTCACCCGCAGTTCGTAGCAGCTTGCTGCAATAGCGAGCCGAGCTAGTTACAGCAGGTTCCCGCCGGCTGCACCACGCGAACAGCCGTTCCTCCCCGACTTCAATCCCTGACCCGCGACGGTTGGGTTGCCGCTCTCCCGCGCGCTCGGTGCGACCGCATTCCGTATTCGACGTGACGCTGTTCGAAGCTACGCGGTGGCGGTGGGCGAGCGTCCTCTCACTCGACGCCTGATTGCTCGGGTTCAACCAGCCCCAGCAAGCGCACGACCTGACGGAGGACGCGTCCATCACTCGCGGCGGGAGGCCCTGCTCGATCGCCGTCCGCTCCGCCCACGCCGCCGCCAGCTCCCGACCCTCGTCCTCGGTCACGCTTTGCTTCACCGGGATCTCTCGATTGGAACGAACGCCTGCTCCTGTCCGCTCAAGACCGCCCGAATCCGCTCTCGACAGTGCGGGACTTCCCCAGATCCTTCCCCACACGCGAGAAAGCGCCTGCAAATCGCGCCTTTAGCACCAGCTCGACAAGCTGGGGGTCACTGGTTCGAGCCCAGTACCGCCCATCGCTCAACGAAGCGCTTTCGAGCGAAAAGACGAGGCCCCTGTCGGGGGCCTCTTGTCGGTGTGGTCAGGGTTTGGTCAGATTCGCCCAGTCGCGAGAGACCCGACCGTTCGCGTGCGGGCGACGCAACGAGTGCGACGCTCGCGGCCCATTGCGCGCGTCGTCCTAGTAGTTAAAGCCGCCACCGTTGCCCGCCGGTGTGGTGATTTCGTCGCCCGATGACGACAGCACGTACCAAAGGCCGCCGAAGGCGTTCACGCCCTGTCCGTTCGTGTCGCCGACCTTCTGGTCGGCCGAGAACAGATAGAGCGGGTGCCCGTTGTAGGTGACCTGTGGCTTGCCGTCCGAGCGGGCGCTCGTCGCGACGATCGAAGCGTTCGCTCCACTGGCGACCGTCGGCTTGTCGGTCGCTCGCAGGGGCGGCCACTCGACGGCGCAGGCGCCGGTGCACGCGCTCTTCGCGCCCGAGTCCCGCTCGAACAGGTAGAGGGTGCGGCCCTGCGAGTCGACGAGGATCTTCCCCACGTTTTCATTCGCGACGCCGACAGTGGCCGACTGGCCGTTCGCGTTCTTCGGCGGAGCCGGGGAGTTCGCGTTGCTACCGCCGCTGCCGCCACAGCCTGCGGCAGCCAACGCAGCGACTACCAGCGCAGTTGCGCCGGCGAGGAATGTGATGGACCTGGTGCGAGTCATGCTCGCTCCTTTCGTTGGATGGGTGAAATCAGTCACTCAGCGAGCATGCGGTCGCACGGTGGCGCTCGCCTCTAGGAGTCACCGGTGAGATCCCTAGTCGTGCTCCCTGGTCCAACGGTCCCGCCAAAGAAGGGGTCTATCCTTGGTCGGTCGTGGCCGGCTCGAAACTCGCGCGGGATTGATCCGTGCTGCAAGGCCGCCGTACCGAGTGCGCGGCCCTTGATCGGCTGCTCGAGGCAGCACGGGACGGGCAGAGCGCCGTGCTCGTCCTGCGCGGCGAGGCGGGCGTCGGCAAGTCCGCGCTGCTGGAATACGCGCTTAGCGCAGGGTCGGAGTTCCGGGTTACGCAGGCTGCCGGCGTCGAGTCGGAGATGGAGCTTCCATTCGCCGGTCTCCATCAGCTGTGTACGACGCTGCTCAATCGCCTCGACCGGCTGCCGCCTCCCCAGCGTGATGCGCTCGGAACAGCGTTCGGCTTGACGTCGGGCACTCGGCCCGATCGCTTTCTAGTCGGGCTCGCGTTCCTGAGTCTTCTTTCTGACGCGGCCGACCAGGAGCCGCTTCTCTGTTTGATCGACGACGCGCAGTGGCTTGACCAGTCGTCGGCACAGGTGCTCGCATTCGTGGCCAGGCGCCTCAAGGCGGAGTCGATCGCCCTTGTTTTCGCCGAGCGTGAGCCGGGCGAGCTCGACGCATTGGCCGGTTTGCCGGAGTTGCGGCTGGAAGGACTTTCGGACGTCCACGCGCGCGAGCTGCTCGGCTTGGTGGTGAGCGGGCCGCTCGACGAGCGCGTTGCCGAGCGAATCGTGGCCGAGACACACGGGAATCCGCTTGCTCTGCTCGAGCTGCCGCACGGGTCGTCGCCGGCAGAACTGGCAGGCGGCTTCACCGTGACGGCTGCGCTTCCGTTGCCGAGCCTGATCGAGGAGAGCTTCCGGGAGAGGGTCGAACGCCTACCCCCCGAAAGCCAGCGCCTGCTGCTCGTCGCGGCGGCGGAGCCGATCGGCGATCCTGCGCTGTTGTGGCGCGCAGCCGAGCGCCTCGAGCTCGGCCCGGAGGCAGCGGCTCCTGCGGAAGCGGCTGGACTGCTGACGTTCAGCGCCCTGGTGACCTTTCGCCACCCCCTCCTGCGCTCGGCGATCTACCGCGCGGCGTCGCCCGAAGAGCGGCGGATTGCACATCAGGCTCTGGCGGCAGCGACCGATGCCAAGATCGATCCCGATCGCCGCGCGTGGCACCGCGCCCAGGCCGCGCTAGCACCGGACGAAGAGGTCGCTTCCGAGCTCGAGCGCTCAGCCGCCCGCGCCCGAGAACGCGGCGGTCTCGCCGCCGCAGCCGCGTTTCTCGAGCGATCCGCCGCGCTGACTCCCGATCCTGCGCACCGCGTCCGGCGTGAGCTGACCGCCGCGCAGGCCAACCACGAGGCCGGTGCGCCCGAAGCCGCTCTGAAGCTGCTGTCGGCTGCCGAAGCCGGGCCGCTCGACGAACTGCAGCGCGCCCGCCTCGAGCGGCTGCGCGCGCAACTCGCCTTCGCCCTGAGACGCGGGAGTGACGCTCCGCCGCTCTTCCTAGCTGCAGCGAAACGCCTTGAACCGTTGAACGCAGAGCTCGCGCGCGAGACGTACCTCGAAGCGCTCGCAGCGGCGATCTTCGCGGGCCGTCTCGGCAGTGCCCGCGGAGTATTAGAAGTGGCTGAGGCGGCCCGAGCCGCGCCTCCGGCTCCGCGGCCTACACGAGCGATCGACCTCCTCCTGGACGGTTTGACGAGTCGCTTCACCGACGGCTACGCGGCGGGCGTGCCACCACTGAGGCAAGCGCTCGACGCGCTGTCCCAAGACGAAAGCCACACCGAGGACGACACCCGCTGGCTGTGGCTGGCGTGCCGCATTGCACCCGACCTCTGGCACGACGAGGCGTGGCACGAGCTCGCGACCCGCCAGCTGCGCCTGGCCCGCAGCGCGGGCGCGCTCAACGTGCTTCCCTTCGCTGCCACTTACCGCGCAGGCGTCCACGTGCACGCCGGCGAGTTCGCAGCAGCGGCGGTCCTGATCGAGGAGGTGGACGCAATCACCGAGGCGACGGGCAATGCGCCGCTCGGGTACACCTCGCTCGTGCTCGCCGCCTGGCGCGGCAAGGAGACCCAGGCGCTGGAGCTGATCGAGGCCAGCCGCGAAGACGCGGCCGGACGGGGCGAGGGAAGGGCAATCACTCTGGCGGAGTACGCCACGGCAGTGCTCAACAACGGTCTCGGCCGCTATCGCGAGGCGCTCGCTGCCGCACAGCGCGCCTCCGAGCACGACGACCTCGGTCTCTTCGGCTGGGCGTTGATCGAGCTCGTCGAGGCTGCCGCGCGAAACGGCGAGCCGCAGCTCGCTGCGGACGCGCTCGAGCTGCTCTCCGAGCGAACCGGTCTAAGCGGCACCGACTGGGCGCTCGGCGTCGAAGCCCGCTCGCGCGCGCTGCTCGACGAGGGCCAGGGCGCCGAAAACCTCTACCTGGAGGCAACCGAGCGGCTCGGCCGCTGCCGCATCAAGGTGCATCTCGCCCGCGCCCACCTCCTCTACGGCGAGTGGCTGCGCCGCCAGAACCGACGGATCGACGCCCGCGAGACGCTACGCACCGCGCACGAGCTGTTCATGACCATGGGCGCGGAGGCTTTCGCAGAGCGCACCGCCCGTGAGCTGCTCGCCACCGGCGAGAAGGCGCGCAAGCGCACAGCAGACACACGGGGTCAGCTCACCGCGCAGGAGACCCAGATCGCCGAGCTTGCGCGCGAGGGCCACTCGAACCCCGAGATCGGCGCGCAGCTCTTCATCAGCCCGCGGACCGTCGAGTACCACCTGCACAAGGTGTTCACGAAGCTCGAGATCAGCTCGCGCAACGAGCTCCAGCGGGTGCTCCCGAGCGAAGCCCGAGAAGCACAGCCGGTTTAGCGGACTCACGCGCGGGTCGCGCGGCTAGGGACTTCGTTCCGAGGACTAGGGAGCCAACTCGGGCGCTGCTCGATGCGAGCTCCTCCCCTCATGACGCACGCTCGGTGAGCAACCTCAGCTCGTGGACTGCGAGCGCTCACTAGGAGGAATGAAATGAACGACTCTCACGATCACACACCCGCCGGTCCCGCCCGAGTCGTGCTCGCCAAGCGCGAGAACGCGGGCATCCAGGTGACATTGCTTTGGGCGCAAGACACGAACTCCGTCGCGGTCCTCGTCCACGACGACAGCACCGACGACGAGTTCGAAATGAGCGTGGAACCCGGCGCCAACGCGCTCGACACCTTCGAGCACCCGTACGCGTACGCCGCGTGGCGTGGCGTCGACTATCCGCTCGCCGACCTGAGGCAGGCGGCGTGAGCAACCAGTCGCCGTCCGCGGTTCGTTTCAGGACTTCGAACACGCACACTAAGGACACGTATGGCTGAAAGTTTGTTGACGGTGCAATGGCGGGATCGCTCCTTCGTTCTACGCGCCCCAGAACAAGTGGAGGAGCTCGCGCGGAGGCTTGAACAGAAGGGCTTGGCCAACCTCGCCGTGCCGATTCGAGGCGCAGTGGTTATGGGCAAAGCGGGCTCTGAGAAAGACCTCAGTGACGAGGAACGTGATTCTCTCTGTGCTGTGCTGACTGAGGCCGAGGGCGATCCGGCGCTGAGGAGAGCATTCAGACTCCTGTGCGCAGAACCGCAGCATCGCCGGTTGGAAACAGGCGCCTAGGCTGCGGCCAAAAGCGGTGCCGGGCCGCTCAGAGCCGCCCATCTCGGTCCGAACTGTCGCCGTATTTGCTTCGCTCCGGGCAATGAGGATCCTCGTCGCAGGAGCGAGCGGCGTTCTCGGCCGCTCAACGCTACCTCACCTCGCTCGGCATGAAGTCCTCGGATTGACGCGAACCGGCGACAAGTTGCAACTTCTCCGCGATCTCGGAGCAGAAGGACTTGTCTGCGACGTCTACGACTACCCGGCCTTGGCGCTCGTGGCGCGGCGAGCACGGCCGCAAATCGTGGTCAACTTCCTCACCGACCTGTCCGCGGGATCGGACGAAGCGAACAAGCGCGTACGGCGCGAAGGCGCAGCGAACTTACTCAAGGCCACCAAGGCGGCAAACGCGGCACGACTCGTCGTCGAAAGCGTTGCATTCCCGCTCCACGGAGACGCGGCTCGTGCTCTCGAACAGCTCGAGGACTCAACACACCTTTTCCCAGGAGAGGCGTTGATCCTGCGCTTCGGGCGCTTCTGGGGACCTGAAACTTTGCATGAAAGTCCACCCGAGCCGCCGACGGTCCACATCGAGAAAGCAGGAGCGGAAGCCTCCAGACTCATCACCCACGCACCGCCCGGAACATACGTCGTTACCTAGGCCAGCAGCACGCGCCGCGCGGTCGGCACCGCAAGACTAGGGCACCGACCCGGGCCCCCACAGACGCGACGGGCCGCCCAACACGCGACCCTCGATGCCACTGCATCCCGTCCCATCTACTTGGAGGTCACACATGTCCGCATCAAGCATCGTCAGCCAGTCGGAAAGGACAGGGTCACTCGGCGACGAGGAGAGCCTGCGCGAGGTGCTCGACTTCCTCGTCACCGAGGAACAGCTCGGCGTGACGCTCGTGTCCGCGGCGATCGAGAACGCGCCCGGCACCCCTTCAGAAGGGTTCCTTCCCGTGTTGCGCAACGGCGTCACTCAGGAATACCTCCACGTGGAGGCGCTCAAAGAAGCCGGCGGCAAGCCACTGACGACCACGTACTGGTTCCCGGACGCGGCCCTCGACAACGGCGGCATCGGCGTCTTCGAGACCCTCGAGGTCATCGAGACGATCGAGATCAGCCTCTACCTGATCGGCGTCAGCGCCTTCGCCCGCCGCGGCGACGACTTCGGCGCCCGCCTGTGCGCAGAGGCGATGGGCACCGAGGCTGTCCACCGCGCGCTCGTACGGTTCGCACAAGGCGAACTTGGCAAGGAGATCGGCCCGCCCAACGACGTCGGCTTCGAGAACTTTGACTGGCCCACGCTCGGCGCGGTCCGCGAAGCCCTCGAGGGACTCGGCATCGGCTACGGAGTCGAAAGCTCAAAGCCCGGCAGGTTCTACGACTACCCCGGCGACCCGCTCGCGAACGGCCTCGGCACTCCCGTCAACCACACCCAGCCACACTGAACGCACCACTGCGCGGCGCGCGCGTCCGGCGCGCGCCGCGCACGCACAAGCGCAGATCATCGACGCGTGGATTCGTGCGCTGGGCTGCTAGCCGGCGCTCTAGGAACCAGACACTAAGCAGAGTCGTAGCCGGCGACGTAGTAGCCAGTGTGGTCAGGTTTGTGGTCAGGAAATGGGCGGCTCTGCCCATGCTTTACCGGCCGTAGAGGGGCGGGCGAGCCCAAATGTTTGACTCGATTTGGCGCGATCCGATGCCTGGCGCGGTAACTCGACAAGCTGGGGGTCACTGGTTCGAGCCCAGTACCGCCCATTTCACACCGGTCGACGTCCGCGCGCAGGGCGTCTTCGGGTCAGCGCACCCTGAAAGTGGCCTGGCCGAGCAGCTGCCCGTAGCGGCTCCTAGAGCGGGGCCCGAAGGCCGGCCAGACGTACCAGTGGTAGACGCCCTTGTTGAGCGCGAACCGATGACCCGCGTAGGACCAGCGCCGCCCGAGCTGCACCCTTGGCCGCCGCGGCCAGGTGCTAAGGACCTTCTGCGTCCCGTAATAAAGCTGAGCGTTGTAGAAGGTCGCTTTCGGAATCGCGTCCCAGACGAGACGGGGAGGCTTGCGAACAACCGTACCGTCCCCCGGGGAGCGCAGCAGGGCGCTCGCCGGAACAACGGTCGAAGCCCCGTGCGAGGCGTTGCCGGCGTGGTCGTAGCTGACGATGGTGAATCGGTAGTAGAAGCCATTCCGGAAGTGCCTCTCGATGTAAGCGGAAGCGGCGCCCCGGTAGACAGCCGCGCGCGCGGGGCTTTTCGCGCTTGTCGAGACGAAGACGCCCACGTGGTCGAAGTCCGCGTCGGACGGCCTTGCCCACGCCAGACGAAGAACGCCGTAGGCCACGGCCCGCCTCAACCTGGTGACGTTTCCGGGCGGCGTGTAGTCGGCCGTGCCGGGACCGACCGCCGAGATACGCCAGCTATAAGAGGCGGGAGTCGGATCGGCGTTGCCGGCTCGGTCGACCGCCTGTACTCGGAACGCGTGGTTGCCGTCACCCAAGCCGTCGTAGGTCTTCGGCGACGTGCAGGGCGCGAAACCGGAGGCGTCGAGGCTGCAGACGAAGGTCGAGCCGGCTTCGCTGCTGGTGAACATGAATGACGCCGATCCGGTGGTGGCCTCGGCCGGCGGCCCAGAAGCCACGGTCGTATCCGGCGCGACGGTGTCGACCGTCCAGTCGTACGTTGTCGCCGGGCCTGTGTTGCCCAACTGGGAGGCACGAACGGCGAACGTGTGCGGGCCGTCGGCGAGGTCCGTGAAGAGGACCGGACTCGTACAAGCCGAGTAGCCGCTGCCGTCTAGGGCGCAGGCAAAGGTGCTCCCCGCCTTGTTCGACAAGAAGCTGAAGGTGGCGCTCGTACGGTTCGTCACCCGAGAGGGCGTGTCTGTCAGTGCTACAACCGGCCTCACCGTGTCGATCAGCCAGGAGTATGGCGGCGTCGGGTTGCTGACGTTTCCGGCTGCGTCAACCGCCTCCACGAGGACGGTGTGCGTGCCATCCGCGAGGCCTAGGTACGTCTGAGGGTTGGAGCAGGTAAGGAAGCCGCCGCCGTCGAGCTGACACCTGTACCCAACGCCGGCTTCGGGATCGGAGAACGCGAACTGCGCATCGCTGACGGAGCTTGGCTGGGCAGGCCCCGAAACGATCGTCGGCTGGGGAGGCGCCTGCGTGTCGATCGCCCAGGTATACGAACTCACCGTGCTTTCGTTTCCAGCCGCGTCGACCGCGCGCGCGTTCAGCACGTGAGTGCCGTCGGCGAGGCCAGTGAACGTCTGTGGGTTGGAGCACGTTGGAAAGCCGTGGGCGTCGAGGTTGCAGTGGAAGCTCACTGTGGGGTCGTCATCGGCAAAGCCGAAGGTCGCGCTGCTCGAGTTACTCGGGTTCGGTGGGCCCGTGATGACAGGCGGCGGCGGAGGCTGGGTGTCGACCGTCCATGTGTATGACGTGGCGTCGCTCTCGTTCATGAGCGCGTCGACCGCCTTTACCTCAAACGCGTGGGGGCCATCGCTTAACGCGGAGTACGCGACCCCAGTGACACACGGCGCGAAACCTCCGCCGTCCAGTTGGCACTGGAAAGTCACGAGTGGATCACTGTCAGTAAAAGAGAAGCTCGCTGTAGTTTCGCTCGCGTACTGAGAAGGACCTGAGGTGATCGTCGGCGCCGGCGGCGCAGCGACGGTTGCGCCGCCAGCGAACGGCACGCCGATTACGAGGAATGCCAGCGCGGCGGCGTGCAGGCAGACGCGGATCAATTGAGTACGAGCGCGATCAGCAGGCCGACACCGCCGCTCAGCAGGACGGCGATTCCAGCAAACATGATGTCTCCTCGGCGCTTATCGACGACGCAGAGCACGAATTGCGGTAGGGCCCACGCCGGCATCAGCGCGGTGCCCACCGCGATCAGCGGAAGACCAATCGCAATGGCCAGCAGCAGCGCCATCAGATTCGACGACGCCCGCGGGGTCGCATCAGGGACGAGCGGACCCGCGGCACGCACTGCCGCAGCCTCACGCTCTGCATTTGATCGAGGCGGCCTTGTATGCGCCGATGCCTGGACGCGCTCGGAGAGGTGCCTGGCTGTCCGCTTTCGGACACGGCGCACGCGTACAGGTCGTTGGGTCGCACCGTCGACCGTGGCGGCTGGCGGGGTGGGTACCGCCGGCGGCGGAGACGCGGGCGGAGGCGATGGTGCCGGAGATGGTGGCGGCGGCGGCGCGACGGGCTGCGACTGCGGTTGCGGCGGCGGCGCCGGAGGAGGGACGGTCCGCTGCGCGCTGGTCGTCGGCGGAGGGTCAGGCTTGGGAATGGTCGTCGTCACCTCGGCCGCTCGCGATCCGCTGACGAAGACGTGGGTGAACGCGAATCCGAGCAACGCGAGCGCAAGAGCAATTACCAACCGGAATCCGGCCGCAACTCGGACCATCGACCCGTTCCGCATCGGGTACCCCCAAGCCGCAGGACGTACCAGGCGACAGTAGCACGGACTTATGGTTTGTTCAGCTGAATTGCCGCCCTGCTCGATCGAGCACTGACCTTTCGCGGACGAACCGTCTGGACTCAGTCACTGGGCTTGGCGCCTTTGCCGAGCTCGCTCTCTCGCGATTTACGGCGGTCGAGCGCTTCGACAGCGAGCCCGTCGCGGAGACGGAGATTTTCCGCTGCTGCCGCCCCATGCTCAGGCCCTGATCGCCCCGGATGGAAGCGACACGCCCGACGCCGTCATGAGCTTGGAAGGACTACTACACGACTCCGCCGGCGTTGACTCTCTGAGCGGAAAGGGGAAGCTTGCGCTGCTTGAAACGACCGGGGTCGAGAGGGAGGCAGGCATGAAATCTGCACGATTCGGTCGGCTGGCCGTCTTAGGCGGAGTCCTTGCGCTCGCCGTTCCGGCGGTGGCGCAGGCCAACGAAGTGACGAAGTGGAACGAGATCGCAGTCAACACAGTGAATGCGCAGCCGCCGCTGACGTCGGCGCCGAATGCGGGGAGCATCTTCGTGGCGATGGCGCAAGGCGCCGTGTACGGCGCCGTCAACGCGGTCGACCGCCACGGAAAGCCGTACCTCGTGAACCGCAGCTTTCCGAAGGCGTCGGCGGACGCGGCAGCGGCGACTGCGGCATTTCGCGTGCTGTACACGTTGTTTCCCAGTGCTGCGCTCCAGACCGCCTACGGCGGCTCGCTCGCCGGAATTCCGAACAGTGCTGCGAAGGACCAGGGCATCAAGGTCGGAGAGATGGCGGCCGCCGCGATGCTCGCAGAGGGTCACGACGGCCGGACGGTAATCGGGTGCACGTTCGGTTCCGGCTTGGCCGGCGTGTGGGAACCACTCGCAGGGCCCGGTGGAGCTCCGGCGTGCGATCCGACCCCGTGGGTAGGGAACGCGAAGCCGTTCGTGGTCAAGAGCGCGTCTCAGTTCCGCACCGCGGGACCGTACCCGCTCGACAGTGCCGCCTACGCGGCGGACGTCAACGAGGTCAAGACGCTGGGCGTGTGGAACAGTGTCATTCGCACATTTGCCCAGACCCACGCCGCCGTGTTCTGGCAGACCAATCCCGCGGCGAACTACAACGCGATCGCTCGCAGGTTCGTCGACCAGCTGTCCATTGACGTGACCGACAGCGCGCGCCTGTTCGCGCTGCTCGACCTCAGTTCGGCGGACGCTCTGATCAATGCCTGGAACGACAAGTACTACTGGAACTTCTGGAGACCGATCACCGCGATCCGGAAGGCCGATATCGACGGCAATCCGACGACGCTCCAGGACACGACTTGGAAGCCGCTGTTCGATCCGTCGGTCACCGATCCGACGATCATCGGCCTCGGGCCGCTGCTGACCGGGCCGCCGTACCCGGAGCATCCGTCGGGTGCGACGTCGTACGCCAGCGCCAGCATGCGCGCGTTCGAGGCGTTCTTCGGGACCGACGGGATGACGTTCTATGCGACGAGCAGCCGGTTCCCGGGCGAGCAGCGTGTGTTCCATCGCTTCTCGGATCTGACCAACGAGGTAGTCGAGGCACGCATCTGGGCAGGGATTCACTTCAGGAATGCGGACGTCCAGGCGGCGAACCTGGGCCGCGAGGTCGTGGACTACGTCCACACGCACCAGTTCGCGTTCGTGCACTGAGAGCGTCGGGTAGCGCCGGAGCGGCCGTTGCGCCGCTCCGGCGCCCCGTCGCCGTAGCATCCGGCGCGTGGCGGTCGACGTCGTCGACCTGAGGCGGAGCTATCGCTCGCTCGAAGCGTTCCGCGGCATCACGTTCGTTCTAGTCGTCTTCGTGCTCGGCATGCGAGGTGAAGCTGTACGTCCCCTCCCAATGCCAGACGCCGGCGGCGTCGACCGAGACGTCGGCGTCAGCTTGGAACCCGGCAAACGCTCCAGTACCGCCCGAGACCGTGACCCGGCTCGTCGTGCCGTTGAGGACGACGTGGCCGAACGCGGCGCTGCCGTGGGCCCTGGAGAGGGCGATGTCGCTGTCCAGCCCGTTCTGACCGAAGGCCTGGAGATAGACGACTCGCATGCCGGGCTTGATCTGCGGGATGTTCGAGGACGTGATGGTGCAGAACGACCCGGCCTGACCGTCGTACTGCGAGCACTCCTTCGTCAGGTGGAGAGCTCCACTGCGCGGCGTCGCGCGAGCCGAACCGACAGCCGCGACCACTCCCGCAGCGATGACCGCCACGAGCAGGATGAAGCTGCGTTTCATGATGAACCTCCTTCGTCTGCGGAACCCCGTTCATCGATGCCGATCTCCGCAGCTGCCACGATTCGGGCGAAGGGCACGCCGGCGATCTCGTTGACGTCCCTGACGTCGTCAACGCACTCGGCCTCGAATCGGGAGAAGCACGAGTCGTCCAAGGGAACGTACGTCGAGCCGAGGTACACCACGCCGCGCCGTGTTCTCGGGAGACGAGCGAGCGCCGCCTCGAGCCACGCGCGGTCGCGTCCGGGGAGGTATCGCTCAACGAGGTAGATCGGCATCGGCTTCGACGTTGCCGCACGGGTCGTCGGGCATCAACCGCGCGAAGTTGTGGATTTAGTCGCGGGCGGTCGCCGCGATGCGTGCCGCGAGCTCCGTTCGCGAGCGGACCCCGAGCTTGCGGTAGATCTTCGACAGGTTCCACCCGACCGTGTTCGGGCTGAGGCTCAACTCCGCCGCCACCTCGCGGTTCGTGAGTCCGGCCACGACGAGAGCGACGATTTGCCGCTCCGTCTCGGAGAGGTCGCTCTTCGATGCCGTCCGTCCGCCGATCCGCCGCAACTCTGCGCGCGCCTTGGCCTCCCAAAGTCTCGCGCCGAGCCGATTGAAGCTCTCGGCGGCGAGTTCCAGCGTCTCGCGAGCGGCGCGCTTGTGGTGCGCGCGCCGCTGTACGGTGCCGAGTGCCAATAGCGTCCGGGCGCGTTCGAATGGGTTCGTCCCGTGTGGAGCGCCGGGGTCGGAAGCCGCCGTTTCGAGCGCCTTGATCGCCTGCTCGTGCTTGCCGTGCGCAGCGAGGAGAAGGCCTCGGCAACGGTAGGCGAGCCGACAGACCGCGGTATCCGACTCCGCGGCACGTGCGTTGAGCAGGGTCAACAGCCGTTCGGCTCCCGCAAGGTCGCCGATGTCGACGAGCGCCTCGATCCCGACCGAGCCCGCGAGCTGGGCGAGGGCCTCGTCCAGGTCCGTGGTATCCGCGAGGAGTGGTGCGGTCAGCCTCCAACTCGCACCTGCATCGCCGCACGACAGCTCGAGCGAGGCGAGCGCGCGCGTCAGCCGATGGATTGCGCCGGAGTACCCGACGCCTGCGGCGACCTCTAGGAGCCGCGGGATCTCTCTGCGCATCCTTTCGGCCTCACCTCGGTAGGCGTCGATCTCGGCCAGCACCATTCGGCAGAGCGACTCGGTCATCTCGTGGCCCGTTTGCCGTGCGAGCTCGATCGCCTCTTCGCAAACTCGTACGGCTGCGTCCCAGGCGCCCGAGGCGACTTCCATCCGCGCGAGAAACATCATCGACCCGGTGACACTTGGATCGCCTCGAGCCCTGCCTTCGGCGATCAACTCCGTCCAGAGGGCGCGCGCCTCCTCGTACCGGTCGGCGAGGCCAAGCAGGCGCGCAAGCGTGACGCGTCCGTCTTCGTCGCTGCCAACGGTTCGGCCGAGCTCGATCGCACGGTCCAGCAGGTCTCGCCGGATGCATCCGGTCCGCCAGAACGTGAGCTCGGCGAGCGTTGCGAGGCTCGCTGCGAGTTGCACTGGTTCCGCGAGTTGCTCCGCGAGCCGGAGCGCCTCGTCCGCGTAACCAATCCCGTCGACGCTTCCTCGACCTGCGGCCGTCATCCATGCGAGTCGGCACAGAGTGTCGATTCTCTCGTGAGGGTCCAGACCTGGCTCGTCGAGCGCCCGATTCAGGAAACGCTCGGCCTCGCGAAACCCCTTTGTCTCCCAATGAACCGACGCAAGTCGACCAAGCGCCGCGGCTCGAACCGGCCCGGGCGCGGACGAATCGACTGCTGACTCGAGCAGGCGGGACGCGCCCGCGGTATCACCTGCGTACAGGCAATGCTCGCCAGCTGTGATGCGGCGTCGGTTGACGCTCTCGGCGGCGTCTGTCGGGGTCAGCGCGACCGCAAGCTCCGCGAGCTCGACCGCCGCCAGAACGGCTCCACGGGCTCGCGCGTGCGCGGTTGCCGCGTCGAGGGCGAGCGCGACTGCTTCGTCGGGGCCGGTGGCCGCGACGGCGAGATGGCGGGCGCGTTCTTCGAGGTCGACGTCCAGACGAGCGAGACGAGCGTGGAGGCGGCGTCGCCTGTGGAGCGGCATCGCCGAGTAGCACCCCGGCGCGAAGAGCGGGTGCGTGAAGCGGATCCGGTTGCCGTCGAGCTCGAGGATGCCGCGGCCCTGCGCCCGCTCGACGTGGTCGACCGCCTCGGGCGCGAGCGATTCCAGCAGCGTCACCGTGGGAGCGCCGAGGGCCGCGACGGCGACGAGCGTGTCTCGCACACGCCGCGGCAACGTGTCGAGGCGCGCTGCGACAACGCTCTGCAGGCTCTCGGGGAGGGACATCGGCCCGCTGTCCGCCACGATCGTGCCGTCCGCCAACGCGCGCCCGAGCTCGAGCGCGTAGAACGGGTTGCCGCCGGCGGTCTCGTGCACGCGCACGAGCGCGGGCCGCGGCAGGTTCAGCGACAGTCGCCCCCAGAGCATCCGGTGAATCGCGCCGACGGAGAGCGGCCCTACGGGAAGGCGCTCGAACGCTCCGAACGCGCGGTTGAGCTCGAGCGGCGCGCGGACCGGTCGCCCGCGCACCGTTGCGAGAACGCCGACCGGTTCACCCTCGAGCCGCCTGAGCATGAACGCGAGAATCTCGGCCGAGCTCGCGTCGACCCACTGCACGTCGTCGAGCGCGAGCAGCACCGGCCGCTCCCGAGCGAGCGCGCGCACGACCGAGACGAGTGCGAGTCCGAGCACGCGCACCTCGGGCGGCGGCCCGTCGGGTTCACGCAGGAGCAATGCGATCTCCAGCGCGCGCCGCTGGACTGACGGCAGTCGCGGCAGCGTCTCGTCCAGCGTCGGCGCGAACAGGTCGCCGACCGTCGCGAACGCGACCCGGGTCTCCGCCTGACCGGCGCGAGCGGCGAGGACGCGGACGTCACTCCGGCGTGCTGCGGCCGTTCCCTCCTGCCACAGCGCGGTTTTGCCGATTCCTGCGTCGCCCTCGAGCAGCAAGGCGTGCCCGCCGATGGGGACGGCGTCGACGAAGCGCGCGAGCGCCTGCAGCTCCTCGCGCCTGCCGATGATCCAGTCGGTCGTCGTCTCGCGGTCGAGCGACTCCGGTCGGCGTTGTCGTGTTCGCA
>Ga0307312_10000502_pt1 | contig 18372 bp, 24 predicted proteins | sample ER_DNA_202_FD_194489 | JGI IMG/M metagenome (GOLD analysis project Ga0307312, IMG submission 194489) | Bulk soil microbial communities from the East River watershed near Crested Butte, Colorado, United States - ER_DNA_202 | ecosystem: Environmental > Terrestrial > Soil > Floodplain | place... | reverse complement strand
GTCCTGAAGTTTTGCAGAAACTGAACTATGCCACTCCTAGGGGAATCCTTTCTGCTGGTCAGTTTTGTAGTTGCGAATTCTTTATTAGAAGTAGCACATAACCTTGTTATAGCATCTAATAATAATTTATTTTGCTACGGTTCGTTGGAATTAAACCATTCCAATACGAAATGACAGCGGCTAGCGACTACAAATTAGGTCCTACATTCATAATGAGTCCACCCTTTGCAATAATCCTTAATAAGTCTTCCATTCTCATAAGCTGGATAAACTAGCACTCCAAGCAAAGGTTCATTACATATATTACACTTTAGAGCCTTCCAACGCCCGGGTGGATCGCTTTCGAGGACTATTGAATTAAATTCTATTTGCGCTCTGGTTTCTTCTTTCGCATACAATTCTATCACCTCGAGTAGTTCATCATTTGTAAGAATTTTTCCGCTCTGAAATTTGTCGACGTAAACTCTTGCAGCTGGCAGTTGTTTAACTCTAGATAGAATTTTCTCTTGCAATGAATGCACATCTAGACTCATAAACTTCAGGAACCTCAGGTACTCTTTTTCCACTATCTCGGGATGAAAACCATACTCAGCCAAAATATCAGCAGGTGTCTTTCCCGCCTTGAATTCGCGATAAAGTGTCTTCATACTGTCTTCATTAAATCCCGGAAGACTCAGAAATTGATAATGACCGTTTTTGAACCCGGCTCTTACGCCGTTCCTCGTTCGGCTTATAGCTTGAGGGAGACCAGAGACTAAATTATCTTTAGGCTGTGTCGCAAGCAATATTGTCTCATCGCTTCTCTCTGAACGCTCTACCACCTTCCTGGTTAGAAGGTATCCCTGGGCCTTGAGATTGCTTTTTTCTTTCCACACATTTCCTATGCTTGTACCAGCCATTCGTGCTATTTCTTTGTCTGAGTGTTCGTTACTTACAAGTAGCTCCGTTATTCGTGCTTTCTTGGTCTTAGGCATTTGTCTCGAGTTTGATGGTTCAGACATTAGTAAGTATACATATGTGGTAAGTAAATAATATACTTTTTGTTTTTATTGTACTGACTTTATGTAGGCATGAGGTAGCTTGTTTTTTATAGTCCGCCCATACTCTATACTCTACTATACCTCTGTAAACTTTACCCACTGATCCTCTCAAAGTCAATTAACCCCTGGGATCAGAGAAAGAACATGAAAAAAGTTTTTCTTCATTTATCAACCTGTTTAAGTTACCACTCTGCCATCACCCTAAGTTAACACCTTATCACCCTAAGTTACCACTGACCTAAAATGTCCCTAAGAGTTACCAGTGTCATCTTTCTTGTACTGACTTTAGGTTGCAATAACAGTTCTTAACCTTACAAATATATATCAACATGAAAGTGGATTCATCATCATAGATTGACAGATAGTAACGTTCATAACAATAGACTTAATAAAAAACGACTGACTAAGAAGGGATTAATAATAACAGCTCTGCTTGTCGCAGGAATTATTGGCGCAAGTTTTTTAGTATATTTAATTCCTTAGTCGATAGACCATAATGATTGAATATGTGCACAGCATTTTCATCTACCCCACCTTAAATAAGGCAGTTTAGAGATGAGTAGCACCTCAGAAAGATCCCCTGATGTGCTGTCTGCTGGTCTATATTCTACCGGTCGCTAATTGAATCTAGCGATGCTAACTTATATGCTCAGTTCTTAGTAACGTGGTACGGCAGAGAAAGTATTATTTGTGAAATAGACTTTAGAGATGAATTCAGCCTAAAGATTCGTCAAGTGAAAATTGAACGCTGCAAAGAAATACATTACAACAATCCGTCTGCATGCAATTTATCCAAGAGCGGAGTCAATAGATAGCCTAATTCTTTTTCGCCTAGCATGAAATCGGAATTAATATCAAGAACAATTGAAAGCATGTTTCTATCCTCTCTCGAAGTATATATCCTATTGCCAATTACATTAAACACAGCATAGTTATATTGCAGCCAATTCCTCCAATATTTTGTCCTTTCGATACTTGCTTCCAATGCCTGAATGGCATAGTCGACGTCCAAGCCTACGTTGTTATCAAGAAGATTCAGTTTAACCATAGGAACCATAAGACTGCCGCCTCGAACGTTCCCATGCGAGTTGTTAAGTCTTTCAATAATCTCGTCATCTCCTTCTTCACTATCATCCTCTGGTTGATTTTCATTCCCCTTATAGTCTTCCAGACTATAGCTCGGAAAAAAGTATCCTGCCAGATTCTTGTTCCAATCGTAAACTTTGTAAATCGTATCTTCATATTCAAGTTTCCATTTTGAACTGCTCTTCTCCTTTCCAAACAAGTTGATGTTACTAGTACAGCAGGTGCCTATTTCTGGGTTAGTGATCTTACAATCCAAGAGACCACCGGGCTAGGTGAGCGTTACACGGTTTATACTATGTCCAAAAAAGACATGACCCGAATAATAACTAACATTCATATTAACGTGCAGAAGTTTTTTGTTTGAAATGAAAAGGTTCACAATTACTTCTGTTTTAGTTGGAATATTATTTTTATTTCTTGTATCTCAGGGGCTTATGGTCGCGGCGCCGCCAACAAAACCGGCTGTGGCTCAATCAGCTTCAAGTACACAGACTCAATCTGGCACTTGGACCTCTGGTGCGAATAGTCCTACTCCTAAGATGGAGTCTGCCTACACGGCACTAGGAGACAAAATTTATATTATCGCTGGATATGGCGAGACAGGCAAGCGTAATAAAAATAGCGTAGAGGTTTATGATACCAAGACTGATGCCTGGACAACAGCTGCGCCTGTTCCAGTCAACCTAAACCATGCAGCAGCAGCATCACACAACGGGAGAATCTATTTGGTAGGTGGTTTTTTAGACGATAAGATTCCATCTAATAGATTATTCATATATGATCCTGTTCAGAACAAATGGCAAGAAGCCAAACCGATGCCGACTGCTAGAGCAGCACTGACGGCTCAGTTTATAAATGGAATTTTATATGCTGTTGGAGGCACTGCTTCCGGACCAATTAATGCTAATGAAGCTTACGATCCTTCTATAGATACTTGGATTGAAAAAGCTCCGATGCCAACTGCAAGACAGCACCTTGCCTCTGCAATGGTAGACCAAAAATTATACGCGATAGGCGGCAGAACAACCGGTAAATCTTCGAATTTGAATACTAATGAAGTCTATGATCCAAGCCAGAACGCTTGGTCGAAACTTGCTCCCATGCCATTAGAGCGAGGAGGTATTGCCGCAGCAGTAGTTAAAGGAAATATCTACGTATTTGGAGGAGAGGCGCCCAACAAGACATTCAACAACAATGAGAGATACAATCCACAAACTAACCGATGGACAGAAGAAGCACCAATGCCAACTACACGTCATGGTTTGGCTGCTGTGGCGATGGGTGATGCCATTTACGTAATCGGCGGTGGACCGACGCCTGATATTTCTTTTGCCAATGTAAACGAAATATATCACGTCAAATAGCAAAGGTGAAATCCTGTTCTTGTACCTTATTGAAGGTAACAAAGTAATGATAATATATGAAACTGCTGTAGAACTATAGTTTTTTTAATTTTTCGGATCAGCAATACTTCGATAGAATGGGTTCAAATGAAATTATAAGGTGCGGAGAGAGCTGTCGCCAATTTGATACGATCGATACACCTTCTTGTGCAATTTCAAAGGTCGCAGTATGCCTTTGCAATCTATAAGCAATAGCAAAAATGCCTTCAGTCGTTCAGGAAGCTGCATACCTTAATCCTTTTCACTACAATGCTAATCAAGTTTTTTAGTCCAAGGTGAAAACAGTTTGAGCCAATATTCCGACACAGCCATTGAATTTTTAATGATTTCGTTATATGCTTCCGTGCAAGGTGCAATATAGTTTAGCCATGGCATTATAACAGACGTAGACAAATTCTCATGTTCTAACGCATGATTATTTTCCCTCTTTTCCTCTTTCTGTTGGGCATATTTCTGCTCTTGAGATTGACCAATCAACGGCTGTGGCCCCTCCCCTGCTTGTCCTGACTCGTTTACAATAGAGGATATTTTTTCTTTTGCTATATGACCTAGCCTCTGAGCATTTAGTGCAGAAATACCAGGCGAAGGATTGATTGAACCTAGGCTGTCAAGATCCAAAGACTCCTCTTGCTGAAAATGGGATACTGCTTCAGCAATGTTACCTGATTCTTTCATTGTATCACCTTTTGAATAGTCTAAAACTTCTGGAATGGTCTGATTTGCTTTGGTCACATTATTATGAGACGGTTTAGTTGCCTGGTGAACATGCTGTGGCATGTTAGAATTGTTGTCATTAGCTCTTTCGTTGGGCTTAACGATCTTATCGGCGTTATTATTATCAGTATTATAATTCCTAGTAGCGTGCTTCACCTTTTTCTTATAATTTTTCTTATGCTTTATCATTCCAATCAAGTGGCGTTTGCAAGTAATATAAGGATTATAGATCGTTGACAACAGCGATTTCTCAAGACAAGCAGTTGCAATCTGTAGCCCACTGTAATGAAAAATGAGTTATTTTTTATGTATGTGGCTCTTTAGCTATCCTCTTTCAATAATGCATGAAATATCGATTGCTTTACGTCAATTTTAGTTAAGAGACCTTTCTTCACTATTGGAACTCTACGAACATCTTTGACTAAATGGATTTCCTTATACGCTTTCTCATATTCGTGAATGAAATTATGCGCTGCAGCTTTCTTTGTATCTTGATGCTGCTCATACCAATCAATGTTAATGACATGTCTATTAGACATATTGACCATTTTTTGCATCACATCCTTGATTTCAGACGGGAGTATATGGAGGAGAACTTCAGATGCTATTACGAGATCATATTTATTTTCCATTTCAAGGGATTGAATGTTTGAAACGATAAATCTTAAGTCTACTTTTCCTTTCGAGAATGGGGGATATTTGACATATTCCTTTGCATTTTCTATCTGATCGTGTGATAGGTCTACGGCAGTATATTCCGTGATACTCGGAAAATTTAGTAGCATTAATTTAGTTATCCGCCCAAATCCACATCCTAATTCTAAAACAGTACTAAACGGCGGGACGACACCTTTCAGGTAATCAATCAGCATTTTTTCTTGTAATTCAAATTTTTTGTTGTACCTGAACTGCTTCTTGTAGGTTTTTCCGTGTTCAATCCAATATTCGTTGGGATCGTATGACATAAAATGTAGCAGAATAAACAAAGCCTTTCTCTTATACCTTTAATTTACAATATCGCTCTATACATTTCCTTCAGATCCTTGGTCGTACACATCATAATGCCAATCTAATGCCTGGTGGCTGTGCTTATTATTGCACGCTTAGTACCATTGCAAAGGTGACGCGAGTAGTCAGCTATTTAAATAATTGCGAGAGTATATTATTGTGATGTCAAATGCAGGAGAGATCAATACAAGGTCCTTTTTGACCATGCAGGTTTCAAATATACTGCATCCAAACGTGGCGATATTAGATCAATTTCAAACTACTTCTGATGCGATTAAACTTATGAAAGATCGTTCGGTCCGCTCGGTCCTTGTTACAGACACAAAAAAAGAGGTTATAGGCTTGGTCTCAAAAACCGATATTCTTTATAGGGTACTTGCTTTGCACAAGTCACCGGCTCGAGTGACATTAGAAGAGATAATGACTACACCAATAATATCTATTCCTCCAAGTATGTCTGTTGCTGATGCTCTCTCTGTCATGGAAAAGCATGTTATCCGGCAAGTCGCCGTAAGTTCAGGCAACAAAGTCTATGGGCTGATCAGTAGGGATGATATCATTGTCAAAATGGAGAAAGCACTTGTAGAAACAGTAAACGCGTTCAAAGTAGAATCTCCATTGTGCGTTATGAGTCCTTTTGCGTCAACCTCTCTTACCGAGAAAAAGTCAACGCTAATTTGTCCGCATTGCAACAATGAATTCCATGATAAAGAAATATTAGCTAACCATGTAAAGGCAATCCATTCGATATCTACTGGGGACATCGAATCGAATTCGACAAGAGATAAGACTTAGCTTTGAAGAGTTCATCGTGGCAAGGCTTTTAGATAGCCGGTATATTGAACAGCATCATTAATGACTATAAAGGCTAGTTATCGAGATCCGGTGCAATTATTAACACCAAGGTATTGGCTATATTTTTTTAATAAGATAGCTGAGGTCAAGACATAATTATAAGGCCATGATTTAGCAGCTAACGTAATTGGTGATCAGCCATAGTCAGAATAATATTAACTTGCTGATGGGAAAATTAGATCTCGCCATATTTTTTTATCTGACAAGTTCGGTAGAATCTGGATTTAAAAAGAAGCAGCACAATTTATTAAATCATATAAACCCTTATCATCTTTGATTTTTTCCGATAGAAATACCTTTTTGTTTTTTTTTGTATTTGTGGCGATCGAGTTGTAAGCATGTTATTTATATTATACTGTAGGATTGCTGAAAATAGGTATGGAGTACTAAACACTTCATTATACCATAACATTATTGTATCATGGAATCGTAATAGATATTATCTAAATGCAAAATAGTCTTACTATGGAACCGCGAGAAAAGACACAATCCCTAAAGGAAATTTCGCCAATATGGGCAGCCAAATTAGAGCAAAAGCGATTGCCATTTCCATTATCCTTCACGTGGTTCAAATGGTATTTCGAATTGGATTCGCCTTCAAAATGTATAGTCGGAGAAGCATATGGCTTTTCTTCAGTTTATGAAGACAAATGCGAAAAATGTAATAGACTTGGCTGGAGTTTTGGTAGTTCTTTTCTCTTACGCTCGCAGTCAAGAATCGAAAAAGACAAGGAGTCGTTTGTTAAGCATTGGAATAAGATACACGCAAGAGCAGTCTCCTGCTAAATATGATACAAGCCTCTTTCCATTTATTCTCTTCCTTCTCTATCGTTTTTTTCTCTATTCCCTCTTCCCTGGTGAGAACCCCCTTTTTCGCTCTCCCTCCGAACGCCTGGCCAGCGATTGCAGAAACTCAGTAATAGTTTCTCCTAATATCCTAGCGACTTTCCATCTACCTATTTCAGATTCTACTAAGTAGTTAGAATGTCGAACCACAAAGAATACTTCTTATTAGATCCCAGGATGATAATTATAAAATGCTCGACTTCACTGTTTTTGTTAAACAAATATTGGCTGTTGCAGGGACAGACCAATTTATTGGTAGGCTATTTTCTGGGGGTTCAAGATCATCTTCTGATTTCATAGTGCAAGACTTTGCTGTAATAATGATAGTAGCTGCAATAATGCTAGTTATAACTTACAAGTTGAAGCAACCGATGGTAATAGGTTACATATTGGCTGGAATAGTAATCGGACCTCATACTCCCCCATTTAGTTTAATACATAACATTGACACAGTAAACGTCTTCGCTGAGTTAGGCATCATAATGTTACTCTTTGTAATCGGTACTGAATTTCCAATAGCAAAGCTCAGATCCGTCGGTAGAATTTCCATTATAGTGGCGTCGGCTGAAACTATAGGAACTCTAACTATCTCATTTTTGGTTGCCCAGGCTTTACGATTTTCATTCTTTGATTCTATGTTCCTTGGATTGGCTATGTCCGTGACGAGCACAGTTGTAACAGTTAGAATTCTTGAAGAACTCAAGTTGATTCAAGATAGATCATCTATACTGCTGCTTGGAATCTCTATTATTGAAGATATTATTGCTATCACTGCGCTTGGTGTCTTTCAATCAATTGCAGCAGATGCTGGCGGTGAAGTATCAATATTACATATAACATTTTCCATAGCGATTGTAGCAGCGTTCGTAGGTAGTTTGCTAATATTTGGATCTAAATTTATTCCAAATATCATAGATAAAGTTGGTAAGACAAACGACTACGCTATGCTACTGGTTGTAATCCTTGGATTAGCATTTGGATTATCATTTGTAGCAAAGGGACTAGGACTGTCTGTTGCTACAGGTGCCTTTTTGGCGGGTGTAATTGTAGCTGAATCTAAAAGTGCTGCCATAGCGAAAGTACTTACTATACCCCTAAGAGATGTCTTTGCCGCGTTGTTCTTTATCTCCATAGGCGCATTGATGGACATTTATGTTATTCCTTCGTTTATTGTTCCAGCAATGATACTCATTCTAACCTCTTTTGCTTCAAAATTCCTGATAATCACAGGTATTTTGGTCAGGTCAAAATATGATGCAATTACAGCAATAAGAACAGGGTTTGGAATGTCTTCGGCCAGAGGAGAGTTATCTCTAGTAGTAGTTAAAGGAGGCCTAGACGTAGGTGCTATTTCCTCCTCTATTTTTCCTATTGTGGGGGTTGTAACAATCATAACAACCTTTATGGCTCCATATATCCTCAGATTTGGAAGTAAACTTAAGCTCCCAACATCTTTAGAATCATCTTCCTCCACTAACATAAACTCAGATGGCGATGACACCGATTATGAAAATAAACCGTGATTATTGAACGATAAGAAATTGCTACCAAGACAGATTCTGCCGACTACATTGAAAAAACTGACCTTAATTTGAGCAATTAGAGCATATCAGACGAAGTCTAAAATTATTAAACAATAACTCAAATAGAGAAAAAAGGTGCATTTTGGTATAGCCCTTCAGTTCGAGATCGCTTTTGAAATTTAATCTACTTGATAGGTCGTGCTTGCATTCATCGCGCCTCATTGCCAAAAGCCGACCGTCTCTACACCTTTCCTTTTAATAGCAACAGAACATGAATACGTCTCGAATAATGGTCATTTCTGAAAAGCAATTTTATTAGGATCTGTCAGTCCTAATAATGCATCTGGATTTCTCTAAATTCCCTATAGCTACTACAGTCCTTGTTATCGCTAATGCTGCAATTTTTGCGATAGGATTGTTGTCACATGCACAAGCGCTTATTATACAACACTATGGTTTTGTTCCTGATGCTCTTTTTCATAATAAAATCATCAATAACCTGGCTACAGGGAATAACGAACCACCGAATTCAATATCACATCAGACACAAACTACAATCACAGGTTTATTACTATATTCGCTAATAAGGTTATTTTCTTCGATGTTCATACATGCCAGTATTGCTCATCTTGGTTTCAACCTGTTAGCTCTAGTCTACCTAGGAGTCTATGCGGAGAGATCTATTGGAATTTCTAGATACGTCCTGGTTTATTTTATGGCAGGAATAACAGCAGCTCTATTTCATGGCATAATTGCCTCCTACATCCTTGGTACAGGTCATGCTATTCTAATAGGGGCCTCGGGTGCAATATCAGGTGTGTTAGGAATAGCAGCCGCCGTAGGCAATACTAGGGCATATTATTGGCTTGTATTTCAGATCATTTTTGCGGTAGTCGGCTCTGTCACTTCTATCCCAATCGCCTTTGCTGCACATATTGGTGGCTTCATTGCAGGGCTAGCTCTGACACTATTACTGATAAAGATGGAACGCAAGAGTAGAATGAAATATCGGACGACTGCGGGCGACAACGGTTATGATATGTGGAGATGAGCGATATTCAACTTTTAACTTCTTAAAGGAGAACTAAAATTGCATAGATTGGCTTTGTTATATCCTCAGCTGGAAGTGAAGAAATGTTCTCCTTTGATTTGTCTTCATTTTATTCCCAAGTTTTTGCAGATTCTAAATCCATCTAATATATAGAGTAGCCAGATAATATAACATTATGAAAAATCTTGAACCAAATCAATTTGATGAATTACTGTTTGCGGGAGAAAGGGCTCTGGTTATGTTTTATGCAGATTGGTGCCCTTTTTGTCAAGGTTTCAAACCATTATTTGAATCTGCTGCAAAAACGTATTCTGATTATAAACTATACGGCGCTAAGATTAATGATGATGACAATCCATTGTGGGATAGATTCTCGATAAGCTCTGTCCCTTGTCTAATTGCTTTTGACAGAGGTGGGATTATATCAAGAAGGGATGCTAAAATGGGGATAGGCCTAAAGAAATCAGATCTTGATTCTATACTAACAGAAAGTATACGTATCTAAGGTATCGCACATAGTCCTTGTAGCTTGCAATTACCTTTCTAATAAGAAATAGGAGTTTTCTGTTAACTAGGGCATAACATCGCGACTGAGGATCATGGAAGGGAGGGATAGAAGATATTAATAGCATCTAGGCCAATTCGAAACAGGCTATACTGTTTAAAAAAAAGGAAAGTTATTTCTTCTGTTCACTCTAAGTTAAGGCATCTCTAACTTTTACTTTGGCCTTGTTAATGTTTTCCGAGCTAGGCTTACCTTCTGCGTGATCCTTCTCAGTCTTCATCTTTGCTTCAAAATCCTGGCTTGTGTTTTTTACCTTTTTTGCAATGTCGGTCATTCTGGTACAATTTTGGTTGACATAGTTTATTATCCTTTCAGCAGAAATGTCATTATCTAAGTAAGCGATTTAAAACATACGAAAATTTTTCTAGTACAATGCGTGGCATTCTGATGACTATTGTTGGTAATGACTCTAGCTATTCTCATTAAACGCGCTACAACGTCCGTTCGGCCTATTTGTCAAAGCCTCCTACAATCGTATTACCCCTATCTCCCTAAATGATTCGAAATTCTTTTCCATCAAAGGCGTAAGAAAGTATATCGTGCCATATGATTCCTTATTATCTGTTATAATAAGTCCATTTTTTGATAAAACATCAAGATGATGAACAATCGTTTTATAATCAAGTATTAATTCTGAGGCGATTTGATTAGGATTTGAAGGACGTGAACTGAAAAGATCCAGAATCTTAGCTCTATTGACACCACCTCTGGTACTGCTAATCAGGTACCAAAGCAACCGCTTAAAGCGTGGATCAAAATATCCCCTTCCAGCATTGTTATCTACATTGGTACCAGTCCCAGCAGCCATTATCTTTCCAAATAATCCTATTGTAAGAACAAGAGCAGGAAAGGAAGGAAAGACCAACCCAAAAGCATAAGACAAGAATGAATCTGTGTATAAATATAAATTTGTGCGGATATGTACTTTGTAAACATTCAAATCTGTAGTATGTCAGAAAGAAGCGGCTAAGATAAACAATTTATAAACTGATTGGATTCCTCGAGAATCTAATTTTTAGAAACAATAGGATTACATTTAAGATGACACCGACGGAATTGCCTCCGGCAATAACTACATCTTTCTTACCTATACCATAAACTACCCATAGCGCTAACCCCGATATCAGTGCGATGATCAGCCAGATAGATACATCATCAGTTCTCTTGGTCTTGATCGCTTTGATGATTTGGGGTACGGTACTAGAAACTGCGAATAGCGTCGCTAGTATCCCAATAATGGTTATTGAGACATCGGTCATTAGTACCTGACGTCTTATAAGTGAGGGTAATTTATTATAAGATTAATTATCGATTGGTCTAAAAAAAATTAAGGATACAAGAACTGGAATTAAATAAGAGCTCAAAGAATAAAATAAATTCAAATATAATAATGCATCCTGTGATGTGTAGCAAGTTGAATCTCACTATCAAATGCCATTCCACAGTGTGGACAATGATAAATTCCAAGTCGTTCTGCGTGTGCCTTTTTTATAACCATAAGCATATCTTTTTCCTGAGTGTCTTCTATTACTACATAGTCCCTTATTCTATTTCTTATAAGAGCATCTTTTAGTTTCTGTTTTATTTTTAGGACATCATCTTCAGTCTGCCATGTGACGGTAGAATCGGTAATATTATTGGGTATTCTGTAGATGTCGTTACTTTTAAGATCGTTGCCATTTGTTGCTGCTGGAGGGTTTAGATCCATCATATTTAGAATGATAGATTTGATGTTGATGGGAAGGTTTGAAATATTTAATCTGATAACCACAGCAGAGAAGAAATAGTCTTGGTGTATTATTAACCGTATTGCTATGAGAGAGATATCATAGCCGTATTGTTTTTGAAAAATCCGGGCCAATAATCCCCAGCGTTTAAACGCGCTAGCGCATCCTTAGATTACAATATTCGACTAACGATCTACAACTTTACTACTGACTGATCGGTATTACTCCCCAAGAATGATTATGCCAAACAGATTTAATATGTTTATACACTATTACCCGCCACACCCATTTGAAACAATCAAAGATCTGGCTAGTACTATTGGTTCTCTGGGTCATTAATGGATCCAGCTTTCTTGCCATCAAAGTATCTATAGACACTATCCCTCCACTATTTAGCGCCGGGATTAGGTTCGCATTGTCAGGAGCGGCACTATTTATCGTGTACCTTCTAAGAAATCGTGCTACCCACCAGCATGGTGAACACATTGGAGTACAACAATGGAAGGATACTTTGGTATTAGGAGTTTCGTTATTTGTAGGCGGACAAGGATTACTGGTATGGGGGACACAATATCTTTCTTCCGGAATAACTGGGTTGTTGAATTCTACAATTCCACTCTGGGTTGCTCTAATTTCGATGCTTGTATTTAGAAAGCATCTGACAAAAAAGATGATAACTGGGTTATTGGCCGGATTTGGAGGCCTCATGCTGCTGATTGCACCTACTTTAGGAAATGGTACCCTAAGCCCCGTTGGGACCGCTGCCCTCATAACTAGCTCAATAGCGTGAACAGTTGGGTCGCTCTATTCTAACAAAGCTCATCTACCTATTAGCATTTTAGCATCTTCAGGGATGTTACTTCTTGTTGGAGGATTAATGCTCCTTGTTCCCAGTTTTGTCTTACGCGAATTTGATGCTGTTAGATTATCGCAAATTTCAACTGCTTCGACTATTGCACTTTTATATCTAATCATTGTGACTTCGATGATAGGATTCACAGATTTCTACTGGCTTGTCAGAATGACTACGGCAGCAATAGCCAATACCTTTGCATACGTGAGCCCCGTGATAGCAGTATTTCTAGGATGGGCAATACTTAAAGAACCTATTACTTCGCTTACAGTGGTCGCAATGAGTGTGATTTTGATAGGTGTAGCATTGATGGTTACAACCCCTAGTAAAAGTAAGAGCAAGAATAAACCAATTCTTAAGAATTAAGAAGCTCACTAAGAGATGGGGCCAAAGAACACACCTTTGATCAACTTAATGGCATTATTAGATAATAAAGGGGTGGCATGATAAATGCAACAAATTAGAAAGGCAAAACTTCAATGGCAAGACAAAGGAATGTATATTTGAAAGCGGAAGAGATTCTAAGAGTGCAAGCATTGCTTTGCAGCATGACACGGCTTAAGTAAGTCATATGACGTCGCATGAACGGAAAGACACGTGGGGAAGTGGGGCCAACTATGAATCCTACGTAGGGCGGTGGAGCAGGCTAGTCGCTCGCCAGTTTCTGACCTGGCTTGACGTTCCATCAGGCGCTAAGTGGTTAGACGTTGGATGTGGGACAGGTGCCCTCAGCCAAACCATCCTTGGTTCTGCGTTTCCGCACGCAGTGTTGGGAATTGACTCTTCGGAAGAATATATTGAGTTTGCTCGCGAGCAGATCCAGGATCCTCGTGTAGCATTTCGTCTGGGAGATGCACAAGCACTCCCAGTTCAGTCATCCGCCTATGATGCAGTCGTCTCTGGACTACTGCTCAATTTTTTTCCTCGACCAAATCAAGCGCTAAGTGAGATGATTAGAGCTGTGCGTATTGGTGGAACTGTTGCAGCATATGTGTGGGATTACGCAGGCCAGATGCAACTTATGCGCTACTTCTGGGATGCTGCTGTGGCGCTTGACGGGGCAGTATCCTCTTTAGATGAAGGTCAACGCTTCCCTCTATGTCAACCAGAGCCCCTAAGACAACTGTTTCAGACTTCCCAGCTAGGAAAGGTGGAGGTCCACTTAATCGACGTTGCCACCAACTTCCGCGATTTAGACGATTACTGGTCCCCATTTCTAGGTGGCCAAGGTCCTGCTCCTGGCTATACCATGTCGCTTTCTGAAGAACGAAGAGTTGCTCTGCGAGAACGCATTAGGCTGACACTTCCCGCCGCTCCTGATGGATCGATTCATCTCGTCGCTCGTGCCTGGGCCGTCCATGGAGTGCGTAAGAATTAGAAGAATAATTAAAGAGATAGCGATTTTACAATGAGGTAGTCGAGTGGGAAGGCATACGTATTCTACAACTATAAAGAAATGTCATAGTATGTTTATGCCTTACAAAATACTTTTTTAGAACTAAACAATGAAGATAAAATAGTAACCTAGACTATTCCTTTGACTTATTTAGCAAATGGTTGTACGCTAAATATGACTAGGGATATTACGATGAAGCGCACTGGCTATCCGCTATCATTAATATGGGTTCTGCGCATGAGAGCGATTGAGAAAAAGAATCATGACAAAAATATAAAAACGACCAAAAATGACAAATTAGTTGAAAGGCATGGCTGTGACATTGTATTGGGTAGTAACCTAAAGAGGAAGAAAATGATGAAATAGAAGATAAGATGTTTACGCTCCTTAAAATAAAGACCATCTATATACTTACTAATTGATGTTATTGAGGGCGGCTGGGAACTCGTGACTTTAACAAATGAAGTAGAATTTGACCTGCCATCTGGAAGCGCCCCATGCCGTTTTGTATTCTAGATCTTTTCTTTTAATCCTACATTTAGAATGTTCCGGCCAGCTTCTCCCATTTCTCTTCGTCTTCAACCTCATCTTTCAATAGATCTTCAAAGATCTCATGTGTTACTTGGTCCGTATTCCTATATTTTTCACTCATCTTGCTATATGCGTCTATAGCACATGCTTCTGCCTCAAGTACATCTTGGATGACTTGCGTTAAGTTCGTCGAGTCGCTCGGCGGTTGTTTATAACCACATCCCGATGTTTCAACAAGTTTGGCCGGATGCATAACAGGTGTCCCTCCAAGTTGGATAATTCTATTTGCAATTAGTTCAGCATGAGAAAGCTCGTCCGCAGACTGCTGGATAAGGACCCCTCGTAACGTATCTGCATCCATTCCTCTAATCCATTGAGCTGTAAGCCAGTACTGGTAATGAGCCAGCCATTCGTCAGCGTATGCCTTGTTTAAGTCAGCTGTAACATCCTCAAGTTTAGCTTTTACTATTTCTTTACCTTTTCTTCCCACTTAATATATCACTAAAGATAATTCGCTTATATCGCAATTAAATGTTGTATCGAAAACACTTTAAAAATAATCTCCTCAAATTAGAGTGGACTGATTCCTACTTTTTTCAATGACGACTGATGTCTTTAGCTGTAAGTAGACCCACCCTATCACGTCCTGGCACAAAGTTGTCGCGTTATGAGATGAAAACTTTGCAATATCGAGGCAACGCAACTTATTTTTCATTTTGTAAAATTGGATTAAAAACGTATGAACGGCGTGAATCAGCCGTACAGTTGCCTGAAAATGAGGTCTCAGTGTTCGACAATAAGCATCCCAAGACGACATACATGAGCCAATAAAATCAAGTCCGAGTTCTTAAGCTAAAACAATATTGGTTCCGAACACTATGAGGGGCTCATCAAATTTATTTGTGAAATTAATGCGACCAACATCTGATTATCGCTTTCCTTTAACGCTTAAGTTATAGTGGGCTTGTAAATAGTATAGACGAGGAGAATAATGATAAAACTTGGCCCCTATTCTTATAGCACTTCTTGCAATAGGAATAAACATCCCGTTGATGCTTATGATACTCGGCCTGCTTGTATTCCATAATTGGCACCTGGGTGAGCAGCCTTATACTTCAATGCTGATGTTTTTTGGATTTATTCCCTTGTCATTTGGGATAGGATTAATGTCAGTGGCGATAGAGGTAAGAAGGCAAGAGAAAAGAGAAAAAACTGGCTACAAATAAGAGACCTCGTTACAAAATACGATGTTGAATCATTTCACTTGATCTCCTAGCTGATTGAGAAGTATGCTTGAACTCGCAGCAACATTAATCCTAGTCTCCAATTCCTAACTAGCTGGGAAATACAATTAACTTCATCTAGCTCCATTTATTGCAACAAGTATTGCTTCAATTGATGAGATTGCTAAACTCGTTGTTCACAACTCGATAGCTTTAGTACACACTGCTCCAATTAGATTTAGAAAGATAATTCTCTATTTTCCTTGAGGCCTAAGATTAAAAATCGAGTCAGAATATAATTAGTCTAAGAATAAGCATGTTCTAATTTTATATATATGAGGAATGTGTATGAGCGCTCTGACATTTCAAAGCCTATTTTTAATGCAGGATACATACCAACCAATAGTAGTCGCTAACAAGGACAATTATCAGTTTACAAAACTGTAATGTCTCCATGTCAACCGTCAGTATGACCAACTTTTCTCCTCGGAACGCCATGCTCTTAAGATGTATCAACACTCCGTTCGCTTACAGGAGAAGGCTAGTCCTGATTTCAAATCCCTTCGACTTTAAATCAGGGGCATCGAACCCCCTTGTAGCATCCTCATCTATTTGGGAGGTGAATTAAAAAGGGCAAGGGTTGATTGCTAGTTCCGTTAAAAACCTGTTTATTGCAATGAATCGATGCCAGGTCTATTGGGTCATCCATTGAGATTACACACGCCCTAATGGTAGTGCCCTTGGAAATGTGATCACTTGCTAAGTTGATCTTGTAAGAAACTGGGCTGTGGTCTGGTACTTTGCTTATATCAAATAGCTTAGCACGGGCTATCGCGGGATCTTGTTTCCCGTCGTCGGATGCGTAAAATAAAAGCCAGTTACCTGTGCTATTCTGGACATTTTGTGCTATTATCTGAATGGGCAAGACTTGGGGAGTTGAGGAGTTTACGGCTGTGGATGTCGTCTCTTTTATAGTGGGATTACTTTGCACAGCTCCTGCAGGTAATTGCTTTGAGAATAGGACGAAAGCGCATAGCAGAGAAAAAATTATTGTTATTGCTATTACCTTCAATTCCAAAGGTCGTTGTGAATTGGAAGCAGCGTTGCACATGATGTACATGCACAGGTTAGCCATTGTCCAGCTATTTATATTCGTAGGTCAGAAAATTTATAGCGTCGTCCGAAAGAACAGATACCCATACTGCAGTTTTTTATTTCCTCTAGTTACTAATACTACTAGTGAGATCTAAGGTATAAAACTTAATTATATAGGAGCCTATCGTATGTTTCGGCTCGTAATTGAAAACTTCCTTGAACCTACCATTACATTACGGTCATGCCCCATCCTATATTTATTCAGCATTTAAGTACCACAAATACAGAGAGAGGAACAACTCGAAGCCCTGAAGAGATTGTAGATATACTCAAAGGCGTTGCTAAACTATAAGACTTCGCCCCAAGACACAACGGCCGCGGGCAGTAGAATTTGTTTTACGTTGATTTATGTCATTTACACATTCCTCTGCTATCGCATATCGATACCGAATAACATTTCAATCACATAGTTCGATTTGCACCATCTCTTTTACTAATCATCCCATCCAACTGATTTGATATTTGAAGGAAATGCAATCCTTTCTCTGTTGTCCTATAAGTTCTCGTTGCTTCTTGAAACTCTATCAGTCCTCCCTCCAGTGCTATGGTCAAGTAGCGCTCTAACTGAGTATGAGATAAAAATGCAGTATACATCACCTTCGTTTTGGTCGCGCCCTCGTTAGTACGAGCAGCAGTTTCCAGAATTAGGGCAATTATTTCGCTCCTGCTTCTATATTTCATACTACCTAGTATTCTTAGGAATAGATCTTATCATAATAAGTGTATGTCGCAATTAAGATATTTAACTTTTATACAATGTCAGGCAACCTATGGTTTATCAAAGGCTCAGAGTTAGATATGATATTTCGAGCATTGTTGTTAGCATTGGTCCCCTTGATGAGTGTGAAATATAATTAGTTATGTCATAGGGGTAGGTCTACTTATTCGATTTGCTAGAGTTCAATAAATTGCTATGGAACTTAACATAGGTTATATCGTTACGAATTTAGAAGTATGCAAATATGCTGAATTCCACAAATGGGCTGATAAATAATTTGCCAAATGTTCTCTTAGCTCATTTATTTAATTTGAAATGATTTCTTTATTTCCTGTACTTTCTTCTGCGTTGCTACTTCAAATCGAGGAATTATTGCGCCACATCACTTCCTACCTTTTAATTCTATATATCACGTATGTTACCTCGTCTTGTTGTTCCGGTTGCTGTCGATCCGTGTGATGACGATGGTAATGTTTTGCTAGCATTTCCTGTTCTTTCTCTATTCTCTCGACCTTTGGATGACATGAGTAGCAATAATGACACTTGAAGCAAGTATGAGGTGTTCTCTTGTTGCACTCGACACATTGACCATAAGACAGGCTATAGGTAGTAAGATACTCATGCATGGGTTGTGTATATTCTAAAAAGAAGTTAATAAAAACTAGAATACGTTAGCGG
>Ga0307312_10000500_pt1 | contig 18386 bp, 18 predicted proteins | sample ER_DNA_202_FD_194489 | JGI IMG/M metagenome (GOLD analysis project Ga0307312, IMG submission 194489) | Bulk soil microbial communities from the East River watershed near Crested Butte, Colorado, United States - ER_DNA_202 | ecosystem: Environmental > Terrestrial > Soil > Floodplain | place... | reverse complement strand
AAAAGACCAGAAGCCAGCTCAAAAAGACAACTTCCCCAAGCGCATCGGTCCGGTTTCCGGCCCGGTGCGTTTCGTTTTGGCGGCCAAAAACAGCCTTCTGCAACGGAACCAGTGCCCGGGTTCGCGCTTTAATATCCGTATCGGAAGGATTGACGTCATGCTGGTCGAGCGTGGATTGCGGGTTATGAGCGTGGAGGTGGTCGGCGACGCCTATGCCATCGCCTCGAACTATCTTCGCAAGGCCGGCGCCATCAGCGACAGCTTTGTCACCGACGAACGGCTGCTTCAAATCATCGTCGAGATGTTTCAACGCGGCGAATGCAACAAGATCAGGCTCGCCAACAAGGCGATCACGCAATTCGAATCCGAGCTTGTTTGAGCGATAGCTGCCTGATCAACAGCCGAAAGAAATCCATGGAAGCTGCCATCGACCGCATCATGCAGACCTATGACCTGCTGGCAAACCGCCGTGCCGCCGCCAGCGCCGAGGCCCGCGCCAAGGTGACGGAGTATGTCACCACGTTGTTCGAAGCCGGTGAAAAGGACGTGCATCGCCTGACGGTGTGCGGGCTGACCTATCTGCGCGAACTCGACGGCTCGAACGATCCGGTGAGGGCCGGGTTTACCGGGCTTTAGAGAAGAGGGTTTGCGTGATCACTCGTCATGGCCGGGCTTGACCCGGCCATCCACGTTTTTCTCACCCAATTACGAAAGTAAGACGTGGATCACCGGGTCAAGTGTTCAGCCCGGTGATGACGCCGAGCAAGTGGCAGCTGCCAAAACGGTCTGCTACACCTCAGTTCGAACAAAAGCTGAGGAAACGCCCATGCTCACGCTCCATCATCTCAACGACTCGCGCTCGCAGCGGATATTGTGGCTGCTTGAAGAGCTAGGCGTGCCCTACGAGATGAGGCGCTATCAGCGCAACCCGGAGACACGGCTCGCGCCGCCGGAGTTGAAGGCGGTGCATCCGCTCGGCAAGTCGCCTGTCATCACCGACGGCGAGATCAGAATCGCGGAGTCCGGCGCCATCGTCGATTACCTCATCCGCCGCTACGGCCAGGGAAACGGTAGACCCGCGATGATGCCCGCGCCCGGCAGCGCCGATTACGAGGCCTATAACGAGTGGCTACACTATTCCGAAGGCTCCGGGATGCTACCGCTGATGCTCAACCTCTATGTTTCCAGGTTGAAGGAAGCGGGCGCGCCGCTTCATCCGCGCATCGACAGCGAGATGGCGAACCACCTCGGCTATGTCGATGGCGCACTGAAAGGGCGCGAATTCTTCGTCGGCAACTCGCTGAGCGGCGCCGATATCCAGATGAGCTTTGTCGGCGACATGGCGAAAGTATTCAACAAGCTCGGACCCTATCCGAATCTCAGTGCCTGGCTGTCGCGGATGCACGCCCGGCCCGCGTTCCAGCGCAGTGTCGAGAAGGGCGGGGCGTATCGGTTTGCGAAGTGACGCGGGGGGCGTCATTCCGGGATGGTGCGTTAGCACCAGACCCGGAATCTCGAGATTCCGGGTTCGATGCTTTGCATCGCCCCGGAATGACGAGCTAGTTGGCTGGGGGCTGGCCTTCTGGCATCCCACCCTGTCCCCACCATATCTTGCATAAATAGCGGGCGCTGACCGCAAGCGCTTGGCCATTCGGGCCCGATGTGGTATCCCGCCAGCACAGCTTCCGACCGCCACCCATGACCGACCGCAATGCGCCTAACAGGTTGCGGCGGTGGAGATATTTCGCCCATGAGCTCTACGTCCTCCAGCGCCCAGACCGCCTCCGCGCCCGACTCGTTCTTCACCGCCACGCTTGACCGGGCCGATCCGGATATCGCGGCCGCGATCCGCAGGGAGCTCGGCCGGCAGCGCCACGAGATCGAGCTGATCGCGTCGGAAAACATCGTCAGCCGCGCGGTGCTGGAAGCGCAGGGCTCGGTGCTGACCAACAAGTATGCGGAAGGCTATCCGGGCAATCGCTATTACGGCGGCTGCGAATGGGTCGACGTGGTGGAGACGCTGGCGATCGAGCGCGCCAAAAAACTGTTCGGCGCACAGTTTGCGAACGTGCAGCCGAATTCCGGCAGCCAGATGAACCAGGCGGTGTTCCTGGCGCTGCTGCAGCCCGGCGATACCTTCATGGGTCTCGATCTCGCCGCCGGCGGACATCTCACGCACGGCGCGCCGGTGAATATTTCCGGCAAATGGTTCAAGGCGCAACATTACACCGTGCGCCGCGACGATCAGATCATCGACATGGACGAGGTCGCGCGCCGCGCCGAAGAAGTTAAGCCAAAACTGATCATCGCCGGCGGTTCGGCCTATTCACGGTCATGGGATTTCAAGCGCTTCCGCGAGATCGCCGACAGCGTCGGGGCCTATCTGATGGTGGACATGGCGCATTTCGCCGGTCTCGTCGCCGGTGGCGTCCATGCTTCGCCGGTGCCCTATGCACACGTTACGACGACGACCACGCATAAGTCGCTGCGCGGACCGCGCGGCGGATTGATGTTGTGGAATGATGAGGCGCTGACCAAGAAGCTCAACTCGGCGGTTTTCCCGGGATTGCAAGGCGGACCCTTGATGCATGTAATCGCGGCGAAAGCGGTTGCGTTCGCCGAAGCGTTGCGCCCCGACTTCAAGGTCTACGCGAAGAACGTGGTCGAAAACGCCAAGGCACTGGCGGAATCGCTGCGCGCCAACGGCCTCGACATCGTCTCCGGGGGGACCGACAATCATTTGATGCTGGTTGATCTCAGGCCGAAGGGCCTCAAGGGCAATGTCTCGGAAAAGGCATTGGTGCGCGCGGCGATCACTTGCAACAAGAACGGCATTCCCTTCGATCCCGAGACGCCGTTCGTCACCTCGGGTCTTCGTCTGGGGACGCCGGCTGCGACCACGCGCGGCTTTGGTGTTGCCGAATTCAAGCAGGTCGCCGGCCTGATCGCCGAAGTGCTCAATGCGATCGCGCAATCGCAGGACGGCAAGGCGCCGCTGGTGGAAACCGCGATCAAGGAACGGGTGAGGGCGCTCACCGACCGTTTTCCCATTTATCAGTGAGGTTTTTGCCGGATGCGATGTCCCAGCTGCAATAGTCTCGATACGCAGGTGAAGGACTCGCGTCCAACCGAGGATTCCGCCGTGATCCGGCGGCGGCGGGTTTGCGTCGCCTGCAATTTCCGCTTCACCACCTTTGAGCGGGTGCAATTGCGCGAACTCACGGTGATCAAGCGCAACGGCCGCCGGGTGCCGTTCGACCGCGACAAGCTGGTGCGCTCGGTGCAGATTTCCTTGCGCAAGCGGCCGGTCGATCCGGAGCGGGTCGAGAGGATGGTCTCGGCGATCGTGCGCGAGCTCGAAAGCGGCGGCGAGGCGGAGATTTCTTCCGAGGCGATCGGGGAGATCGTGATGGAGCATCTGCGCCAGCTCGACGACGTCGCCTATGTGCGCTTCGCCTCGGTCTATCGCAATTTTCGCGAAGCCAAAGACTTTGAAGCCGTGCTCGGCGAGCTCTCCGGCGACGACGACGCGCGGATTGCCCTGTTACGCAAATGATCTTCCGCATTCTGGAAGACCAGTTCGCGCAAAAATCCAGGGAATCGAAAGCCGTTGACCAGCGCTTCATGCAGCTGGCGCTGACGCTCGGGCGGCGCGGGCAGGGCCGCACCTGGCCGAACCCGGCCGTCGGGGCGGTCGTGGTCAAGGACGGCGTTATTATCGGCCGTGGCTGGACCCAGCCGGGCGGCCGTCCCCACGCCGAGCCCGAAGCACTCAAGCGCGCCGGCGAGGCTGCGCGCGGCGCCACGCTCTATGTGACCCTGGAGCCATGCTCGCATATCGGCAAGTCGCCGCCTTGTGCCGATGCCATCATCGCCGCCGGCATCGCGCGCGTGGTGTCGGCGATCGAGGATCCCAATCCAGAAGTCGCCGGGCAGGGCCATGCAAAACTTCGCGCCGCCGGCATCGCCGTCGATATCGGGCTCGGCGCGGCGGAGGCCGCGCGCGATCATGCCGGACACTTCCGGCGCGTCCGCGACAGGCGTCCCAATGTGATCCTCAAGCTCGCTGTTTCATCCGACGACAAGATCGGCGCGGCCGGCCGCAAGCCGGTCACGATATCGGGCGAAGCCGCAAAAGCGCGGGTTCATCTGTTGCGCGCGCAATGCGACGCCATCCTGGTCGGGATAGGCACCGTGCGGGCGGACGATCCGCTTCTGACCTGCCGCCTGCCGGGCATGGCGGCGCGCTCGCCGGTGCGCGTGGTGCTGGATCGTAATTTGCGGATTCCCGGCAGCTCAAGGCTGGTTCATTCCGCGCGCGAGACGCCGCTATGGGTGATGACCTCGAACCTGGCGGAAGCGCCCGCCGCCATGAAGCTCGGCGCCGCCGGCGCGCAGGTGATCCGCGTCGCGACCGCGACACCGCCGCCGGGGCTTGATCTCCCAGCCGTGCTGCACGCGCTTTCCGAAAAGGGCATAACCAGGCTGCTGGTGGAAGGCGGCGCCCGGGTGGCGTCATCCTTTGTCGCCGCAGGCCTCGTCGACGAAGTCTGGCTGTTGCGCGGCGCAGAGCCTGTGGGCGCCGACGGCGTGGCCGCGCTGGACGCATTGCCGCTGACGGCCCTTACCGAGTCGCCGACGTTCAAAGTACGTGCTAGCGAAACGCTGGAGAAGGACACTCTGACCATCTACGAGCGCGCTGCCTAAGTTCGTCATGCCCGGGCTTGTCCCGGGCATCCACGTCTTGGCCGCTGGATGATAAAAGAAGACGTGGATGGCCGGGACAAGCCCGGCCATGACGGTAAGAGGACGCTAATGTTCACCGGCATCGTCACCGACATCGGCGAGATCGTCAGCCTGACGCCGACGGCGGAGGGCCAGTTGCATCGCTTGCGCATCGCCTGCCGCTATGATCGCTCAACCATTGCGGATGGTGCGTCGATCGCGTGCAACGGTGTCTGCCTCACAGTGGTGGCCTCGGGCGTGGCGGGTGACAAGACCTGGTTCGAGGTCGATGCGGCCGCCGAGACGCTTGGCATGACCACGGCAAAACACTGGGCCGTCGGCACAAAACTCAATCTCGAACGCGCGCTGAAGATCGGCGACGAACTGGGCGGCCATATCGTCGCCGGCCACGCCGACGGCATAGCTGCCATCGTCAAGCGCGACGATCTGCCCGACATGGCGCGGTTTGAGCTGCGAACCACGCGCGAGCTGGCGCGCTTTATCGCAGCCAAGGGCTCGGTGACGCTGGACGGCGTGTCGTTGACCGTGAATACGGTGCAGGACGTGGTGTTTTCGGTGTTGATCATCCCGCACACGCTCAATGTGACGACACTCGGCGGCTGGCGCGCGGGGACCGAGGTCAATCTCGAGGTCGACCTGATGGCGCGCTACGCGGCGCGGCTTGCGGAAATGAAATAACAGGTCGTCATGCCCGTGCTTGCCCCCCTTCGCTAAAGCTTCGGCGGACTAGCACGGGAAAGCCCGGCGAAGCCTTGGTGTAGACGGGTCACGGGCATCCACATCTTGGCGGCACAGTAAGGCGTGGATGGCCGGGACGAGCCCGGCCATGACGGAAGGTAACGTATTCGCGCTTGGCTTCACGCGCTGCGGCGACTACAAACGCGCGCTCAATCCTCATGGTGAGGAGGCGCTTTTGCGCCGTCTCGAACCATGAGGCCCCATCCTTCGAGACGCGGCCAAGTGGCCGCTCCTCAGGATGAGGTCATTGCCCGTTGCGGCTAATCGGACTTGAACGGACAGCTCAATGGCGGACGCGCGGCGCGCACGGTTGAAGGATCAAACAGAAGTCTCCGGCGCGCGCGCGCTGATCGTCGAGGCGCGCTTCTATGACGACATCCAGGATGCATTGCTGGAAGGCGCGGTCGCCGAGCTGAAGGCCGCCGGCGTCACCCACGACGTCATTACGGTGCCCGGCGCGCTGGAAATTCCGGCCGCGATCGCGATCGCGCTCGAGGCGGCCGAGAACGGCGGCAAGCCCTATGACGCGGCGATTGCGCTGGGCTGCGTGATCAGGGGCGACACCATCCATTTCGAAATCGTGTCGATCGAGTCCTCGCGCGCGCTGATGGACCTTGCGGTGACAAAACGGTTTCCGCTCGGCAACGGCATCATCACCGTCAACACCGACGCGCAGGCCTGGGCTCGGGCGCGCCCCAGCGAGCTCAACAAGGGCGGCGACGCCGCCCGCGCTGCGCTGGCGATGCTGCGGATCAAGCGCCGGCTGACGCGGACCTGACCATGGCAGAGAAGCAGGAAAAGAAACCCGCGAAGGGCCCGGAGAAGAGCAAAGACAAGAAAGCCAACCGGCGCGGCGCAGCACGGCTCGCGGCGGTGCAGGCGCTCTATCAAATGGACATCGCCGGCGCTGGCATCAACGACATCTTCGCCGAGTTCGAGAGTCATTGGCTCGGAGGCGAGGTCGAAGGCGACAAATACCTTCCCGCCGAGGCGGCATTCTTCCGCGACGTCGTGTCCGGCGTGGTGCGCGACCAGGCAAAGCTCGATCCGCTGATCGACGATGCGCTTTCGAACGGCTGGCCGCTGAAGCGGATCGACGCCATTCTCCGCGCGGTATTGCGTGCGGGTTCCTACGAACTCGAGCACCGCAAGGACGTGCCCGGCCGCGTCGTCGTGTCCGAATATGTCGATGTCGCGCATGCCTTTGTCGATGGCGACGAGACCGGCATGGTGAACGCGGTGCTGGATCAGATCGCCCGCCGGTTCCGGGGCGACGAGTTTTCGCGTGGGTAGCGCGATGGACACGAGCCGCAAATTCTGTCGTCATCATCCGCGAAAGCGGATGATCCAGTACTCCGCGGCCTTCGTGCTTGATCACCGGCGCTCTGGAGTACTGGATCGCCCGGTCAAGCCGGGCGATGACGGTTGTGGTACGGGCTACGCGTCATGACCGATCGCAAACAAGCGCCATCCGGTGAAGACTCGCTGATCGCGCGGTATTTCAAGCCGCTGGCGACGGACCCCGGCGCGTTTGGTCTCGCCGACGATGCCGCGGTCCTGAAGCCATCGGGCGACGATATTGTCGTCACGACCGACGCCATCGTCGAGGGCGTGCATTTTCTCGCAGACGATCCGCCGGATACGGTCGCGCGCAAGGCGCTCCGGGTGAACCTCTCCGATCTCGCCGCCAAAGGCGCAACACCGGCGGGCTTTGTGCTGACGCTGGCGCTGCGTGCCGCCGACGATGCGTGGCTAACGCCGTTCGCGCGCGGGCTTGGCTCGGACGCCGGCCTGTTCGACTGCCCGCTACTGGGCGGCGATACGGTTTCCACGCCTGGCTCGGTGACGATTTCGATCACGGCGTTCGGGCGGGTGCCCGCGGGCAAGATGGTCCGTCGCAGCGGCGCGAAACCCGGCGATCGCGTCGTGGTGACGGGGACGATCGGCGACGCCGCCCTCGGCCTCGATATCCTCAAGGGCGGCGCGGCTACCGCTCTTGCCGACGCCGGGGCAAAGGCGATGCTGATCGGGCGCTATCGCGTGCCGCAGCCGCGCAACGCGCTGGCAAAGGCAGTTCGCGATCACGCGCATGCGGCGATCGATGTGTCCGATGGTCTCGCAGGCGATCTCGCGAAACTGTGCGGGGTGTCGGGCGTGTCCGCTGTCATCGACGCGCCGAGCATTCCGTTGTCGGCGGCGGCTGCGGCATTGCTGTCGCGCGGTACCGTCGGGATCGAGGCGATCGTTTCCGGCGGCGACGACTACGAGATTTTATGCACAATCCCGGAAGATAGCTTTGAGGTGTTCGCGCAAGCCGCAGATCAAGCCGGGGTGGCTGTGACTTCAATAGGGATGGTAGTCGCGGGTTCGTCAGTTCCCAGCTTTTTGGACGGCGAGGGCAGGGAGATAGCGCTGCCGCGCCTCTCCTACAGCCATTTCTAGGATTCTCCGGCATTCCTGCGAAAAGCACCGGCCTCCACGCAAATACCTGCCGAAATCGACGGTTTGGGCCCTCCGCGGCGTTGCGCCGGGGGTGTGATTTTGGCATGGTCCCGCCGATTTAAGGCCGCCCTTTTGGGCCGGGCAGGCCTTCTTTTTATGCGCCCGCCGCGCCCGCGGCGATCGGCGTGGGGTACACCAGGATCTTGAGGCTAGTTCAATGACAGCAATATGGGTGATTGTGCTCTGCGGAGCGCTTTCCATCGTTTACGCCATCTGGGCGACCGCATCGGTTTTGAAAGCGGACGCCGGCAATCCGCGGATGCAGGAAATCGCGGCTGCCGTGCGCGAAGGCGCGCAGGCCTATCTCAAGCGCCAGTACATGACGATCGGTCTGGTCGGCATCGTGATCTTCGCGCTGTTGGCCTACTTCCTCGGCACGCTGGTCGCGGTGGGCTTTGCGATCGGCGCGGTGCTGTCGGGTGCTGCCGGCTTCATCGGCATGAACGTCTCGGTTCGCGCCAATGTGCGCACCGCGCAGGCGGCGACCACCTCGCTGGCCGGCGGACTTGAACTGGCCTTCAAGGCCGGCGCCATCACCGGCATGCTGGTTGCCGGCCTGGCGCTGCTCGGCGTCACCATCTACTTCGCCTTTCTCACCCAGTACATGGGCCTCGCCGCCAACAGCCGCACCGTGGTCGATGCACTGGTGGCGCTCGGCTTCGGCGCGTCGCTGATTTCGATCTTCGCCCGTCTTGGCGGCGGCATCTTCACCAAGGGCGCCGACGTCGGCGGCGATCTTGTCGGCAAGGTCGAGGCCGGCATTCCCGAAGACGATCCGCGCAACCCCGCCACCATCGCCGACAACGTCGGCGACAATGTCGGCGATTGCGCCGGCATGGCCGCCGACCTGTTCGAGACCTACGCCGTGACCACGGTCGCCACCATGGTGCTGGCCGCGATCTTCTTTGCGAATTCGCCGCTGCTGGTGAACATGATGACGCTGCCGCTGGCGATCGGCGCCGCCTGCATCATCACCTCGATCATCGGCACCTTCTTCGTCAAGCTCGGCGCCAACCAGTCGATCATGGGCGCGCTGTACAAGGGCCTGATCACCACCGGCATCCTGTCGCTGATCGGCGTCGCCGGCGTGATCTACTGGCTGATCGGCTTCGGTCCGCTGTCGGGCGTGAAATTCACCGGCATGGCGCTGTTCGAATGCGGCATCGTCGGTCTCGCCGTCACCGGGCTGATCATCTGGATCACCGAATACTACACCGGCACCGAAAATCGCCCGGTCAAGTCGATCGCGGCAGCGTCGGTCACCGGCCACGGCACCAATGTGATCCAGGGTCTGGCGATCTCGATGGAATCGACCGCCGCGCCGGCGCTGGTGATCATCGCCGGCATCCTCATCACCTACAGCCTTGCCGGCCTGTTCGGCATCGCGATCGCCACCACCACGATGCTGGCGCTGGCCGGCATGATCGTGGCGCTCGATGCGTTCGGCCCGGTCACCGACAATGCCGGCGGCATCGCCGAAATGGCCGGCCTGCCCAAGGAAGTCCGCAAGGCCACCGACGCGCTCGACGCCGTCGGCAACACCACCAAGGCCGTCACCAAAGGTTACGCGATCGGCTCCGCCGGTCTCGGCGCGCTGGTGCTGTTTGCGGCCTACAATGAAGACCTCAAATTCTTCATCGCCAACGCCGCGAAGTTTCCGTACTTCCAGGGCGTGCAGCCCGACTTCTCGCTGAACAACCCTTACGTCGTGGTCGGCCTGCTGTTCGGCGGCCTGCTGCCCTATCTGTTCGGCGCGATGGGCATGACGGCGGTCGGCCGCGCGGCCGGCGCCATCGTCGAGGAAGTGCGGCGTCAGTTCCGCGAGAAGCCCGGCATCATGCAGGGCACCGACAAGCCGGACTACGGCAAGGCCGTCGATCTCCTGACCAAGGCGGCGATCAAGGAGATGATCATCCCGTCGCTATTGCCGGTGCTGTCGCCGATCGTGGTCTACTTCGCGATCTATTTTATCGCGGGCGGCGGCCCGGCCGGCAAGTCGGCGGCGTTCTCGGCGGTGGGTGCGATGCTGCTGGGGGTGATCGTGACCGGCCTGTTCGTCGCGATCTCGATGACCTCGGGCGGCGGCGCCTGGGACAACGCGAAGAAGTACATCGAGGACGGCCACTATGGCGGCAAGGGCTCCGAGGCCCATAAGGCCGCGGTGACCGGCGACACCGTCGGCGATCCCTACAAGGATACGGCGGGCCCCGCGGTCAACCCGATGATCAAGATCACCAACATCGTAGCGCTCTTGCTGCTGGCAATCCTGGCGCACTGAGCGGCGATCGACCCAGACCAAAAACCCCGCAGTGCGAGCCGCGGGGTTTTTGTTTGGTCACGTTATAGATGCGAGGGCGGTGCTCTTCTCCCTCTCCCCGTTCTTTACGGGGAGAGGGTTGGGGTGAGGGGCTTCCCTCCGCAAATTCAAAACTTGCAGCGAGTATGCGGAAACTCCCCCTCACCCGGTGCTGCGCGCCGACCTCTCTCCGCAAGCGGGGAGAGGCGAAGAAAGCCGAGCCTCAATTCACGTCCATCTGCAAGCCTTCCTGCTTGATGATGGCAGCGAATTTCGCCGTCTCCGCCTGGACGAAATCGGAAAACTGTTGCGGCGTGCCGTAATCGGTCCGTGCGCCCATCGTGGCGATATTGCGCTGGGTGTCCTCGCGCTCCAGGAAGACCTTGATTTCCTTGTTAAGCGCATCGACGATCGGCGCGGGCGAGCTCTTCGGCAGGAAGATGCCGAACCAGGACGAGACATCGAATTTTGCCAGTTCCGGCGCGCTCTCGCGCATGGTCGGAATGTCAGGCGCCAAGGCGCTTCGCTCCGGCGTCGTCACCGCAAGCGCGGTGAGCTTGCCGTCCTGGACCTGCGGCAGGGTCGGATACAGATTGTCGAACAGGACCTGGATGTCGTTTCCCGAGTGCGGCCTGCAGTGCCGGCCCGGCGCCGCGGAACGGCACGTGCACCATCTTCAACCCGGTGAGTTGCAGGAACCAGGCGCCGGTGAGGTGGGGGCTCTGGCCGACGCCGGAAGAGCCGTAAGTGAGCTTGTCGGGGTTCGCCTTGATATAGGCGATCAACTCGGCGATCGATTTGATGCCGGTCGAGGGATGAGCCGACACGATATTCGGAATCCGGATCAGGTTGCTGACCGGCTGCAGCTGGTCGGCCTTGTAGGTCATATTGCGGAAGATGCTGTAGGCGATGGCGTTGGGGCCGTGATTGCCGACCAAAATGGTGTGCCCGTCGCCCTTCTGGCGCACTACCTCCGAGGTGCCGATGGTACCGCCGCCGCCGGATCGGTTCTCCACGATGGCGGACTGGCCCCAGGCCTTCTGCAGATGCGCCGCCAGCAATCGTCCCATCACATCCGTGGTGCCGCCCGGTGCGGCCGGCACAATGAGGCGGACGGTTTCGGTCGGCCGCCAGTCGGCAGCCCGGCCAAGGCGCGGCAAGGCCGCGGTTGCCGAAAACGCCGCGGCTGCGGACAGCACGCGGCGGCGAGAAATTTTTGTGGTCACATTGTCACTCCCTGCCTCGATTATTGTTGTTTTACAGAGAGCCTAGGGAATGCGCGGCAGGTCGGCAAGCGACGGCTTGGCGCAGGCGCTGTGCTTGTGCGTTCCCCGGACGCTGCGCAGCGCGCCGCACTTGCGAGGTGGTGCGCTGCTGATCCGGGGTCCAGCCGTCATCGCGTTGGTGTCCAGGTCCCGGCTCTGCGGAGCAGCGCGCCGGACGATGCTTCGCATCGTCAGGAGAGCGCTGCACCGCGTCCGGGACACGAGATGCTGCGTGCCCTAGTTGAAGCTGAGCAACTTGAACAGCGGCGTCAGGTAGCTGAGCTCCTGGCCCGAGGTCGGCGTGGTGCGGCTGATGAAGTCGAATATCCGGCCGTCCTGCAGCCCGTAATTGGCGAGCCGCTGCACCTGGCGGTTCTTGTCGAAATAGATCGCGATCACCCGCTGGTCGACGAGCCTCTGGTTCATGAAGGCCACCGGACGCTCGGACCGCTGCGAAATGTAGTAGAACACCTCGCCGCTGAGGGTTGCGACCGTGGATGGCGTTCCCATCACGATCAGCACCTGATCCTGGCTCGCTCCGATCGGGATTTGCTCCAGTGCGCCGGGCGGGAGGATATAGCCCTTCTGAAACTGTTCGCCGGTGCATCCGCCCAGCGCCGCGCACACCAGGGCGACGGCGGCAACCGCGCGCATGCCACGCCAGCGTGCGCGCAGGCCGCGCGGAGAGCACACGCGTGAGCATCTTTGGCTCGTCACAATCATTCCGGAACTGGTCCCGTCCTCTTGCATCGCGCGAGGCGTTGACGTACCGGGCAGCACGCCGGATTGCAACATGCGTTTGCCCGAAGGACTCGCGCGCGGAACCCACAATGCCTTGGCCGTTCAATCACTTCAGGAAACCCCGGAACCCCTCGCGCGGCACCATTGAAGCCATCTATGGCATGATCGTGACGCAAGCGCGAGAACCGTTGTTTTATCGGGAGTTGGGCGTGCCGGATACGGTTAATGGCCGTTTTGACCTGCTGGTGCTGCATTTGTGGATGGTGTTGCGGCGGCTGAAGTCGATTGAAGGTGGCGCCGGCGTTTCCCAGGCGCTGTTCGATCGCTTCTGCGACGATCTGGACGCCAATTTGCGCGAAATGGGGGTCGGCGATCTCGCCGTGCCCAAGCGCATGCAGGCCTTTGGAGAGGCCTTCTACGGCCGGGCGGCGGCCTACGATCTGGCTCTGGCGGCCGGGGCGGAGCCGCTGGCGCAAGCGCTGTGCAAGAATATCTTGAACGGGAAGGAGATCGAAAACGCGCGGCGGCTTGCTTTCTACGTCGAGACGGCCGTCGCCTGTTTGGCTGGACGAGGCGGCGTTGCAGAGCGGATCGTGGAGATTTCCTTCGCCGGCACGAATGAGCGTAGAGCAATGAACAGAACGAACCGCATGACGAATAAGCCCGATCCCTGGAGCGTTCCCATCACCGTGGCGCAAATACCGGAAGTGGGATTGCATCGCGAGATCGAAGCTGGCGCCGCCGAACGCGAGGCCATGGCTGAGGTCGCGGGCTTGCGCGAAATTCTCTCAGCGCATGCTGCGCTCGATGTGACACCCAAAAGCGGAGGTCGCGTGCATGTCGGCGGCCATGTCCGGGCGCGCATCGGTCAGACCTGCGTCGTGACCCTCGACCCGATCGAGAGCGAGATCGACGAGCCGATCGATCTGATCTTTGCACCGCCTGAGCAAATTCCCCAACTCGCTGATCTCGTCGATGAGGCCGTCGAAAGCGGCGCCGAGATTCCGGACCCGCCGGAGCCGATCGTCAACGGCGTCATTGATCTTGGCCGGCTCGCGACCGATGCGTTGTTCCTGGGGATCGATCCCTACCCGCGCAGGCCGGATGCGGTCTTCGAGCCGCCAGCCGTGGCCGCCGATCCGGAGGATCATCCATTTGCCGCGCTGAAGGCGCTGCAAGCCGACGCAAAACCGGCCGCTCCAAAGAAGCCGAAGCGCCGCTGACGCCTCGCGCAAGCGGCGTTCAAGTCGCCTGACGGATCCGTGAGCTATCAGATAATTCCATCTAATGCATTGAATTATATTGCTTTATTCGCGGGTGCCGCGTCCGCGTTGCCGAGCGCCGGTATTCAAAAAAGGCAGCGGTCAAGAGGTTGTGTCGGGGCGGGGACACGCTATTGTCGCGGCCCGGCCGGGGCGCAGCGTCGCGCTTCGCCGATCGCCTTTATCCGGGGCGATTTTCAAGTCCGCGGCCGAGCGCTTTGGACCGCAAGAGATCAGGTTTCCGGGACGTTCATGCCTCAAAAGGTTCGAATCGCGCTTGACGCCATGGGTGGCGATGTCGGCGCATCTGTTGTCATTCCCGGCGCCGCAATCTCGTTGACCCGACACCCCGATGCTGAATTTCTGGTGTTCGGCGATCGCGCATTAATCGACGCGCAGCTCGTCAAGCATCCGGCGATGAAGGCGGCTTCGCGCGTCATTCATACCGACGTTGCCGTCAGCATGCACGACAAGCCGAGCCAGGCCTTGCGCCGCGGCCGCAAGACCTCCTCGATGTGGCTGGCGATCGACGCCGTCAAGAAAGGCGAGGCCGACGTCGCGGTATCCGCAGGCAATACCGGCGCGCTGATGGCGATGGCGCGCTTCAACCTGCGCACTCTGCCGGGGATCGACCGCCCGGCGATCGCGGCAGTGTGGCCCACGATGCGCGGCGATTCTGTTGTGCTCGATCTCGGCGCCACCATCGGCGGCGATGCGCATCATCTGATGGAACTGGCGGTGATGGGCAGCGCGATGGCAAGCGTCTTGTTCGATCTCGAACGGCCGACGGTCGGCCTGCTCAACATCGGCGTCGAGGAAGTCAAGGGCCGCGAGGAGATTCGCGAGGCGGCGGAACTGCTACGGGCGATGAACCTTCCACAGCTCGAATATATCGGCTTTGTCGAAGCCGACGGTATCGGCAAGGGCGCCGCCGACGTCATTGTTGCCGAGGGCTTCAGCGGCAATATTGCCCTGAAAGCGACCGAGGGTACGGCCCGCCAGATCAACGATTTTCTCCGCGCAGAGCTGTCACGAACCTGGCGTGCCAGAATCGGTTACCTGTTCGCGAAAAAGGCGTTCAAGGCGTTGCGCGACAAGCTCGATCCGAACAAGTCCAATGGCGGCGTGCTGCTCGGCCTGAACGGCATCGTCGTCAAAAGCCATGGTGGAACCGACGCCGAAGGCTTTGCCTATGCGGTCGATGTTGGCTATGAGATGGTCCACTACGATCTCCTGACCAAGATCAATCAGATGCTCAACCGCGACGGCAGCACGCTTTCGTCTGCGCCGACCGCGCAGGAGGCTTTCTCGTGACCGCAATCCGTTCGGTGGTGCTCGGCTGCGGCTCCTATTTGCCGCGGCAGATCCTGACCAATGCCGAACTGGCGGCGCGGGTCGACACCTCCGACGCGTGGATCGTGCAGCGCACCGGCATCAAGCAGCGCCACATCGCCGCCGAGGGCGAGTTCACCTCGCATCTGGCGATCAATGCCGCGCGCGCTGCACTTGCCGATGCCGGGATCGACGCGCAGTCGATCGACCTGATCGTGCTGGCGACCTCGACGCCGGACAATACCTTTCCCGCGACCGCGGTCGCGGTGCAGAACGCGCTGGGCATCCATCACGGCGCGGCCTTCGACCTGCAGGCGGTATGCTCGGGGTTTATATTCGGGCTCGCCAGCGCGGACAATTTCCTGCGCTCGGGCGCCTTCAAGCGCGCGTTGGTGATCGGCGCCGAGACATTCTCGCGGATTCTCGACTGGAACGACCGGGCAACCTGCGTCCTGTTTGGCGATGGCGCCGGCGCCATCGTGCTTGAGGCCCAGCCGCAGCTGGGCAAATCCTCCGACCGCGGCGTATTGACGACGCATCTGCGCTCCGACGGCCGGCACCAGTCGAAATTATATGTGGATGGCGGACCGTCTTCGACCGGCACGGTGGGCTATCTCAGGATGGAGGGGCGCGAAGTCTTCAAGCACGCCGTCGGCATGATTACCGACGTGATCGTGGATGCTTTCGAGAAAACCGGCACGACGGCCGACGACATCGACTGGTTCGTTCCGCACCAGGCCAACAAGCGAATCATCGATGCTTCGGCCCATAAGCTGCATATTGCGCCGCAGAAGGTGGTGCTGACGGTCGATCAACACGGCAATACCTCGGCAGCGTCGATCCCGCTGGCGCTGACGGTCGCGGTCAGGGACGGACGGGTGAAGAAGGGCGATCTGGTGCTGCTGGAGGCCATGGGCGGCGGCTTCACCTGGGGCTCGGCCCTGCTGCGCTGGTAGGCGCGATGCTTAAAATTGCTTTCTCTTTCATGCCTTTGCATTGATGAGCGCTGTTGACCGTCGCGTATTAAGCTCATAATTTCAGTTGCGTATTGTTCGCCGAGAGTTGGGGCCAAGGCGATGACCGGAGCCGGAAAAACAGTCACACGGGTTGATCTGTGCGAAGCCGTCTACCAGAAGGTGGGCTTGTCGCGCACGGAATCATCTGCCTTTGTCGAACTGGTGTTGAAGGAAATCACCGATTGCCTCGAGAAGGGCGAGACGGTGAAATTGTCGTCGTTCGGGTCGTTCATGGTGCGCAAGAAAGGCCAGCGTATCGGCCGTAACCCGAAGACCGGCACCGAAGTACCAATTTCTCCGCGTCGCGTGATGGTGTTCAAGCCGTCGGCCATTCTGAAGCAGCGGATCAACGGCCACAGCCCCGCTAACGGCGGCGACAAGACCGAGTAGACTTTAGCTTCAACCAAGCGACAGAGGAGCAAGCATTTGGACAAGGCGCCGGATGCGTTCCGAACCATCAGCGAGGTCGCCGACGACCTCGATATCCCCCAGCATGTCCTGCGGTTCTGGGAGACCCGTTTCACCCAGATCAAGCCGATGAAGCGGAGCGGGGGCCGCCGCTACTACCGACCGGTCGATATCGATCTGCTCAGGGGCATTCGCCGGCTCTTGTACGGTGAGGGCTACACCATCCGCGGGGTGCAGCGGATCCTGAAAGAGCACGGCGTTGCCTCGGTCCAGCGCCTGGCGGATGCAACGGCTGTCGCCTCGTTCGGCGCAATCGAAGAGGTGGTTGGACGAAGTGTTATCGAACAGGATCACGACGACGCGCCGGGCATCGACGTCGATGACGATGATTATGAGGGCACCGACGGCATCGATTTTCGTCTGCTCGAAAGCGATGAGGACGGAATCCCGGCGGCGCTGGATGCCGGCCCGATCCCCGGCGTCGCTGCTGCGGCGCGCCCGCTCGACGTCGCACGCCTGGAGGGCGTGTTGCAGGACCTGATCGCCTGCCGGCAATTGCTCGATTCCACGCTGAAGGAAGGCTAGCTGCCCGACCGCCCGGTGGAACTCGCATTGACGCGGTAAGCCCTATCGCGCGGTGCATCAGGCTTCTTGCGCAAAAGGCTGATCGAAGCTAAGGGAGCGGCATCGGAGCGTGGCGCAGCCCGGTTAGCGCACTAGTCTGGGAGACTAGGGGTCGGAGGTTCAAATCCTCTCGCTCCGACCAAATAACATACTGAAGTATATAGTAAAAATCGAGAGGCCATTTTCCAGTGGCCAGCTTGAGTGGACTTGTGTCGCCACTGTGTCGCCACGAAGCCTGTCACGGGTGTGAGAGAGACCTCAAATGCTCGGTTCGAAAAAACGCCCGTTAGATCGTCGACGGATTGGAATTGTCGGCTCCCGCCATTTCCCGTCGCGGGAGATTGTGAGTTCGTTCATCAGGTCGATGTCGCATGAGACGGCCGTTGTTTCCGGCGGCGCCGAAGGCGTGGATAGTTGGAGCGTCGAGATCGGCAATGCGCTTGGACTGAAAACAATTGTGTTTCAGGCCGACTGGAAACGCTATGGCCGCAAGGCTGGGCCTATTCGTAACGCCGAAATCGCAAAAAAACGTCGATGAAGTGGTGGCTTTTTGGGACGGGCGAAGCAGGGCAACGCTCAACACTATCGTGCAAGCTACGAAAGCAGGTGTGCCGGTGCGGGTGATTGATCAAACGGGCAATACTCTGCCAAAGGAATGGGTTCTAGATCAAGCCAAACTGAGCGGCGTGATGGCTGGAATTAAAAAAGCTAGAAGTTGAAAAAGCCCGATGTTCACTCAGGATCAATTTAGTTCGTGATTTTGGGGGCTGGAACTGGGAACGATTGACGGTGCGGCAATCAGCGGTGGTGTGAGCTCGCTGATTTGCTCGTCGACAAAAGCCCAATCTGGCATGACGGCAATCGAACCCCGATAGCGAAAGAAAACCTCTATCCCGAGCCGCCAGGGCGGCGCAGGCATACAACGAACCCATTCGAACTCTTGATGACCCGGTCCCGTGCAGATCGGTCAACGAGGGAGCCGAAAGTCGGCATCAATGACGATCAGGTGGGCGTCAAAGGCGGCATGAGGGATCTTCGACAGCGGGACGTGGCTGTCGGTGTCGCATCTCTGGGTTAATTGGCACCTTTAGATTGCAAGCCGCTTGACGTGGCTCAAAGAACGCATTTAAGTAGTTTAGATGACGGTCGACAACCCGAGGGGGCTGTGCCGTATATTTTATTTCATACGCCTAAGTAGTTTTAGATGACGGTCGGCAACCCGAGGAGGGGCGGCTGTGTCGGATATTTTTATTTCATACGCACGGGACGATGATGTTCCGCCACCGGGCGTGTTCGCCGGTAAGGGGTTTGTGACATTCCTGGACGAAGCTCTCAGGTATGAATTTCGCGACCTCGGACCTGAACGCCCTAAAATCTGGCGAGACACGAAGCGCATTTCGGATGGCGCGCAATTTTCCCCCGAACTTGAAGAAGCGCTCAGGCGGGCCTCGTTCCT
>Ga0307312_10000498_pt1 | contig 18400 bp, 19 predicted proteins | sample ER_DNA_202_FD_194489 | JGI IMG/M metagenome (GOLD analysis project Ga0307312, IMG submission 194489) | Bulk soil microbial communities from the East River watershed near Crested Butte, Colorado, United States - ER_DNA_202 | ecosystem: Environmental > Terrestrial > Soil > Floodplain | place... | reverse complement strand
ACGAGGACGCCGCGCGCCTCCGTGACCGGATCGCGGCTCTGGAACGCGTCATCGCGGACCTGGCGGAGCTCGACCGTCTGCGTGCCGCAGAGCTGTGTCTCCTAGTCCCCGCGCTCGAAGAGGATTTCCGGCGGGCCGTCTTCATAGCCAAGGGGAAAGTCGCCGCCGTTCGCACAGTGCCGCCCGGGCCGGGGGCGGCACTCGAGCTCGAGTCGGGGGTGGCCGAGGCACGCGCGGCGACCGCCTCGCTCTCCCCCGAAGACGCGGACGAGCTCCTACTCGTCGGCACGTTCCTACGCAAGCCGCCGCCCGAGCTGACCGTGCTCAGCTTTGAAGAGCTCCTCCGAGGGTATGAGGCGCGGGATGACCGAGCAGCCATTGGAGCCTGAGAGGTCGACGCCGGACGAGGATCTCCCGCAGGATCCGGGCATTCCCGGAGGTCCGCCTGCCCGGGAGCCGGAGCACGAAGGCGATATGCAGGAACCCGACTCCCCGCCGGATCCGAACGGAATCGATGCGCCCGATTCTCCGTCCGAGCCTTCTCCGATCCACTGATCAAGCGGAAGTCGGCGGACTGCCTTAGTAAGCTCAGGGCATGGCGCAGCACGAGGTCGAGGCTGGTCCCGCAACTGGTGCGCTGCCCTTCGCCGACCGGCTCGCCGAGGCCGTCGACCGCAAGCACAGCCAACTGCTGGTGGGGCTCGACCCTCGTCCGGAGCTCTTGCCCGTCGAGCTCCGTGGCGAGACTCACATCAGCCGGGCGGCGGCCGCGGACGCGTGCGCGCGGTTCTGCCGGGGACTCGTCGATGCCGTCGCGCCGTACGTCGTCGGAGTGAAGCCCCAGCTCGCTTTCTTCGAAGCGCTCGGCGCGGACGGCATGCGCGCCTTCGAGGACGCATGCTCGTATGCGCGGGCGGCAGGCCTGCTGGTGGTCGCAGATGGGAAGCGTGGGGACATCGGATCCACCGCGCGCGCCTATGCAGACGCGTATCTCGAGCAGCAGAGCGAGCTCTCGCCGCCGATCGACGCTCTCACCGTCAATCCCTACCTCGGCAGTGACTCGGTCGAGCCCTTTCTCGCCGCCTGCCGACGATCGGGGACAGGGCTTTTCTGCGTCGTGAAGACGAGCAATGCGGGGAGCGGCGACATTCAGGACTTGGCTCTTTCGGACGGGCGGCCGGTGTGGCAACACGTGGCCGAGCTCGTGCACGGGTGGGGCGAGGGACTCGTGGGAGAACGAGGGCTCTCGAGCATCGGGGCCGTCGTCGGCGCCACGTATCCGCGGGCCGTGGCGGAGGCGCGGCGGCTCATGCCAAAGGCAATCCTCTTGTTGCCGGGAATCGGAGCCCAGGGCGCCTCGCCCGCAGACGTGGCGCGCGCGTTCACGAGCGGGCCGGCGAGTGCTCTCGTGCCCGTCTCGCGCGCGGTGATCTACGCGTTCCGGGTGGACGGCGCCGATTGGCGGAAGGCGGCCGCCGCGGAGGCCGCGCGGCTCCGCGGCGAGGTCTGGTCGGTCTCGGGGTGGTAGACGAACAGGAAGCGCGCCGCGCTTGGGTGGCGCGCCTCGCCGCCCCGGTCGCGTTCTTCGTGGCTGCCACCGTGCTGATCATCCTGGTGGAGTCAGGCTTGAATGGCGGAGGAAGCGCAGCCACCACCTCGTCTCTCCCTACCGCCTCAACGCCGACGACCACCGCGGGCACCACGAGCGGCCCGAAGAAGAAGCGCATCTACCGCGTGCGGCGCGGGGATACGCTCGAATCGATCGCGGCGAAGTTCAACACAACGGTCGACGACCTCCTGCAGCTGAATCCGAACGTCGACCCGCTGGCCCTCTCGCCGGGCCAAAAGATCCGAGTTTCTTGACGGGAGTCGGTTAGCGTCGCTCGCGGGTCGCCGCTTTGACGGCGTGCACCCCGGCGAGTGCGATCGTCATCAGCGGGTTGCCGAGCGACCTCACCCGGACCAAGCCGGCTTCGAGCTCCTTCTCGCGCCGGGGAATCATGAGGCTGCGGGGAGCACTGCCCAGCGAGACGACGCGCTCGCGGCCGGTGCGCTCGCTTCCGGGCCAGATGAACAGCCGCGTGGGTCGCAACTCGAAGCCTCCCAGCGAGCCAAGCTGAATCTCCAGTTCCCGTTCGCGTCCTCGCACGCGCGCCCCGCTTTGCCGTCGTTCGATGCGGCTCATTCGGCCACCGACTCTATACGCTGGCCCGCGTGACGAGGCGCACCGCGATCCTCCTCCTTTCGGTGCTCACGCTGGCCTGGCCCGGTGCCTCGCTCGCTCAGGAGCCGCCGCCGGTCAGAGCTCGGGCTGTGATCGTCGCAACCGGCGCTGGGGAGGTCCTCTACGAGCGAAACGCCGACCGCCGCGTCCCCATCGCGAGCATCACGAAGCTGATGACCGCGCTCCTAACCCTCGAGGAGAGCAATCCGGAGCGAATCGTCACCGTGCGCGGGCCGGCTCCCTCCGTAGGCGAGTCGACCTTCAACCTACGGACAGGCGAGCGCCTCCGAGTGCGCGACCTTCTCACGGCTGCGCTCGTTCAGAGCGCCAACGACGCCGCGTACGCGCTTGCGACCTACGTCGGGCACGGAAAGGTGCAGACGTTCGTCCGGCTCATGAACCAGCGGGCCGAGCAGCTCGGCTTGGAGGAGACGCACTACGCGCGGCCCGACGGGCTCGATGCTCCGGGTGGATTCTCCTCAGCGCGCGACACGCTCGATCTCGCCCGCACAGACATGGCGATCCGCGTCTTCCGGCGGATCGTGCGGCGCCGCGGAGGCGTGGTCGCGGGGCGACAGCTCTACGCGTGGAACGATCTCCTCAAGACGTATGCCGGCGCGGTCGGAGTGAAGACTGGCCATACCGATCGAGCGAAATGGTGCGAGGTGGTCGCCGCAACGCGAGACCACGTCACGATCTACGCGGTCATTCTTGGCTCGCCCACGCGTACCCGGCGGAACGCGGCTCTCGCCTCCCTGCTCGATTGGGGCTTCGGCCATTACGGGCGCGTGCAGTTGATCGAGCCGGGCAAGACGTATGCAAGCGCCGAGGTCCCGTTTTCCGACTCTCGCCTGTCGCTGGTCGCGGCGAGTGGGACCAAAGGGTTCGTGCGCCTGGGCCGCCCTCTCACCGAGCGAGTGATCGCCCCGGGACGGGTGCAGACGCCCGTGCGGCGTGGCGAAAAGCTGGGCGAGATCCGCGTCTACGACGGAAAGAGGTTGGTCGCGCGCCGTCCCCTGGTCGCCGCCGAAGCGCTTTCGGACCCGAGCCTCCGACGCAGAGTCGGCTGGTACGCTGGGCGGGCTCTGCACGAGGCTCGCCACATGCTCGGGAGCCTCTCTCCCTTCTGATGATCGTCACCGTCACGCTCAATGCCGCCGTCGACCGGACGTTGCTCGTGCCCAACTTCCAGCTGGGCCGGCGCCATCGGGCGAGCAGTGGGTTCCTCAGCGCCGGCGGCAAGGGGATCAACGTTGCCCGCGCACTCAAGCGCCTCGGCGTTCCGGTCGTCTGCACGGGGCTCGCAGGCGGGCGCAACGGCACCATGCTCGTCGAGGAGCTGACCCAGGAGGGAATCCTCAACGATTTCGTGCGCATCAGAGGCGAGTCGCGCACCTCGACCGCAGTGCTCGATCCGACGTCGAACGCCTACACGGAGATCAACGAGTGGGGGCCGGAGGTCGCGGAGGATGAGCTCGAGATGCTCCGAGAGAAGCTTGCGTATCTTGGGCAGGGCGCCGAGTTCGTGGTCTTCGCAGGCTCGCTCCCGCGGGGCGTCGATTCAGACTTCTATGCGGAGACAATTCGCGACGCAGGCAGGCACCACCACCTCGCCGTAATCGACGCGGAGGGTGAGGCGCTCCGGCTCGGAGTCGGCGCCGAGCCGTACCTCGTCACGCCCAATGTTCGCGAAGCTGAGGAGATGGTCGGTCATGAGTTCGTGGACGACGAGGACCTCGCTTCCGCGCTCGACGAGATCGCCGAGCTCGGCGCACGAAACGTGCTCATCACGGGGAACGACGGCTGCCATGCGCTCCTGCGCGAGGATCGCACCGAGCTACGCCTGCGCGCGCGGGCGCCGCACCTCGAGCCCATCTCCACGATCGGGGCGGGAGACTCCTTGCTGGCCGGCTTCCTCGCCGCGCGCGCCGGAGGGCGCCCCTTCGAGGACGCGGTACGCAGCGCCGTCGCCTGTGGAGCGGCGTCAGTGCTCGAGCCGGGGCCCGGCCGGTTCGATCCGCGCGAGGCCAGTCGCCTGACCCCGCTCGTCACCGTCGATCGCCTCGAGCGCGTCGCGTCCTAAGAGTCTGGCTCAGGAGCATCCAAACCGGCTGGTACGATCGCTGGGAATGAGCGTCGAGCTGCGTCCGGATGAGGTGGAGCGGCTCCTCGCGCTGGAGCGCAAGTTTGCCAAGGAGGGTCTCACCTTCGATGACGTCCTCCTCGTACCGGCCGAATCCGCCGTTCTCCCGTCAGAGGTCTCGACCCGCACCCGCCTTACGAGGGAGCTCGAGATCGAGATTCCGATCGTTTCCGCGGCGATGGACACGGTCACCGAGGCGCGCATGGCGATCGCGCTTGCGCGGGAGGGCGGCATCGGTGTCGTGCATCGCAATCTTTCGGTAGAAGCGCAGGCGGCGGAGATCGACAAGGTGAAGCGCTCGGAGGCGGGCATGATCGTCGAGCCCGTCACCCTCCGGCCTCGGGATCGCGTCGCGGACGCCCTGCACCTGATGGAGACCTACCGCATCTCCGGCGTGCCAATCACCGACGAGGACGGACGGCTCGTCGGCATTTTGACGAACCGCGATCTTCGTTTCGAGGACGACACCTCGCGCCTCGTCTCCGAGCTGATGACGAGCGAGAACCTCGTCACGGTTCCGGTCGGGACGACGCTCGAGGAGGCCCGAGCCGTCCTTCATCGGCACAAAGTCGAAAAGGTCCCGGTCGTCGACGCAGAAGGGCTGCTCAAGGGGCTGATCACCGTCAAGGACATCTCCAAGCGCGTCCAGTACCCGCTGGCAACGAAGGACGAGCAGGGCCGGCTGCGGGTCGCGGGCGCGGTCGGGACGGGCGCCGAGGGAATCGAGCGCGCCGAGGCCCTCGTCGCGGAGGATGTCGATGTCCTCGTCGTGGACACCTCGCACGGCCACTCGCAGGGCGTGCTCGAGACGGTTCGCGACCTGAAGAGCCGCTTCGATGTTCCGGTGATCGCGGGCAACGTCGCCACGGCTGAGGCGACGGAGGCGCTCATCGATGCCGGAGCGGACGCGGTAAAGGTCGGAATGGGGCCCGGCGCTATCTGCACGACCCGGGTGGTGGCTGGAATCGGGGTGCCCCAGATCACCGCGGTCTACGACTGCGCCCAGGTGGCCGCGCGGAACGACGTCCCCATCGTCGCGGACGGGGGCGTGAACTTTTCCGGAGACATCGCCAAGGCGCTCGCCGCCGGCGCGGACTCGGTCATGGCCGGAGGTCTCCTCGCGGGGGTGGACGAGAGCCCCGGCGAGGTCGTCTTCCACCAGGGCGAGCAGTTCAAGGAGTACCGAGGTATGGGTTCCCTGGGGGCCATGCGCGAGCGCTATTCGAGCGACCGCTATTTCCAGGAGGACGTCGAAGAGATCGCCAAGCTCGTCCCCGAAGGGATCGAGGGCCGCGTGGCCTACAAGGGCCCGCTGCGAAACGTTGTTCACCAGCTCGTGGGCGGCCTCCGTCAGGCGATGGGCTACTGCGGCGCCGCGAGCGTGGAGGAGCTGAAGGAAGCTCGCTTCGTCCGGGTGACGGCGGCGGGGCAGCGCGAGAGCCACCCGCACGACGTCGCCATCACGAAGGAATCCCCGAACTACCGTCCCGGGAGTTAGTGCCATAGGCGAAGTAATCCCGCTTCCGGTCGCCGAAGAGACGCCCGAGGAGCGCCCCGTCCTCGTCGTCGACCTCGGCGGCCAGTACTCGCAGCTGATCGCCCGCCGCGTGCGCGAGTGCCGTGTCTACTCGGAGCTTGTCGGCCATGACGCGCCCGCTCAGGCGTTGCGGGCACGCAGGCCGCGCGCGCTCATCCTGTCGGGCGGGCCGGCCTCGGTCTACGCCGAAGGCGCTCCCTCTATAGACCCCGCCTATTACGACCTGGGCGTGCCGGTGCTCGGCATCTGTTACGGCATGCAGCTGATGGCCCAGGATCTCGGTGGCCGGGTCGAGCCGACCGGCGTCTCGGAGTTCGGACGGACCGACGTCACGGCGGGGGAGGGCGAGCTCTTCGCGGGACTTGCCCCCCAGCAGGTCTGTTGGATGAGCCACCGCGACTCGGTCACGGCGCCGCCGGACGGCGCTCGCGTCGTCGCGGGCTCGCCGTCCACTCCCATCGCCGCGTTCGAGGATCCCGAGCGGAAACTCTACGGAGTCCAATTCCACCCGGAGGTCGTGCACACGACGCACGGGACCGAAGTACTCAAGAACTTCCTCTACCGCATAGCGGACGCGCCTCCGGTCTGGACGGCCGCCGCCGTGATCGAAGAGGAGACCGAGCGGATTCGCGCCCAGGTTGGCCGCGAGCGCGTCCTTTGCGGCCTTTCGGGCGGAGTCGACTCGGCGGTAGCAGCGCTTCTCGTGCACAAGGCGGTCGGCGATCAGCTCACCTGCGTCTTCGTCGACCACGGTCTTTTGCGGAAGGACGAGGCCGCTCAGGTTGTCGAGACCTTCGGGAAACATTTCCACGTGCCACTCATCCATGTGGACGCGAAGGAACGGTTCTTCTCGCGACTCGTCGGCGTGACCGACCCCGAGCAGAAGCGGAAGATCATCGGCGAGGAGTTCATTCGCGTCTTCGAGGAAGAGGCGAAGCGCCTCGGGACGGTGCAATATCTCGTCCAGGGCACGCTCTACTCGGACGTCATCGAGTCGGGCGGGACGGCGGGCGTCGCCGAGCTGATCAAGTCGCACCACAACGTGGGCGGCCTCCCGGAGGTGATGGACCTCGAGCTCGTCGAGCCGCTGCGAATGCTGTTCAAGGACGAGGTGCGGCGCGTCGGCGAGGAGCTTGGTCTCCCCGAGGACATGGTGTGGCGGCATCCGTTCCCTGGCCCCGGCCTCGCCATCCGGATCATCGGCGAGGTGACCGAGGAGCGCCTCGAGATCCTGCGTGAGGCGGATGCGATCTTGCTGGACGAGATACGCAGGGCCGGTCTCTACCGGGAGCTTTGGCAGTGCTTCGCGGTTTTGCCTGCGGTTCGCTCGGTCGGCGTCCAGGGCGACTCGCGCACCTACGCGTATCCCATCGTCATTCGTGCGGTTACCTCGGAGGACGCGATGACCGCCGACTGGGCGCGCCTGCCATACGACCTGCTGGAGACGATCTCCAGCCGGATCATCAACGAGATTCCGGAAGTGAACCGGGTCGCGCTCGACCTCTCCTCGAAGCCCCCAGCGACGATCGAATGGGAGTAGGCACCTAAGAGCCTCCGGCCGGGTGCACCGCTACCGCTGGACGATCCTCGCGCTCGGCACGGGCGCCCAGACCGCGTACTCGGCGGTGTTTCTCGGCATCCCGGTGCTCGCGCCCGCGCTTCAGCGCGAGTACGACCTCGGTCTCACGCAGGTCGGGCTCGCGATCGCAGCTGCGAACGCAGGCTCCGTAGTCACGCTGCTCGGCTGGGGGCTGCTCGCGGACCGTGCGGGCGAGCGAACCGTTCTCGCCGCGGGACTAGCGGGCTGCGGCACGGGGCTGCTGATCGCTGCGTTCGCGCCGTCCTTTCCGGTCCTCGTTGCGGCCCTGACGGTCGGTGGCGCGTCGGGAGCCAGCGTGAACGCGGCGAGCGGGCGCGCCGTCATGACCTGGTTCGCGCGAGAACAGCGCGGTTTCGCGCTCGGAATCCGCCAGACGGCGCTGCCGATCGGCGGGATGATCGCCGCGCTCATTCTCCCGCCGGTCGAGTCAGCCGGCGGAGTGCGCGCGGGACTGCTCGTGCTGGCTGCTGGTTGCCTGGCGGCGTCGGTGGCGGGGGGCTGGGGTCTCCGGGAGGCGCCTCCTCACGAGGAGGACCTCGCCGACATCGGCGACCCCATGCGCGATCCGCGCATGTGGAGGCTCGCGATCGGGAGCGCGCTCATCCTGATTGCGCAAAGCAGCATCCTCAGCTTCCTGATCCTGTTCCTCCACGGGGAGAGGGGCCTCTCGACAGCGGCGGCGGCTGCAATCTTTGCCCTCATCCAGGCGTTCGGAGTCGTTCTCCGCATTGCGTCGGGACGGTGGTCGGACCGCATGCACGTTCGGATCGCGCCTCTTCGCAAGCTCGCGCTCGGGCTGACTGCGACCCTTGCCGCGGCGGCGGCCCTCCTGTCAGCGCCGCTCGGCGTCCTCATTCCCGTCTTTGTCGTGGCCGGAGCGCTCTCGCTCAGCTGGAACGGACTCTCGTTCACCGCCGCTGCCGAACTCGCAGGCCGCGCTCGCAGCGGCGCCGCCCTCGGCTTTCAGCAGACGGCGCTTGCGGTCACAAGCGCCGCCGCGCCGCCTGTCTTCGCAGGCATCGTCGAGGCGAGCTCGTGGTCGCTGGCGTTCGGTCTCGCCGCGGCAATGCCGGCGCTCGGCACCGTCGTCATGCGCCACCTCACCGTCTAGCCAGCTCTAGCTACCCGAGCTCGTCTTCGGCCTGCTCGCCGTGCTCGACGATGTCGCCCTCCTTGAAGAGGACATCCTCGAGAACTGCCCGCCACTTCGGCGTCCGGCGCGCGAGGAACTCCAAGTTCATCGCGAAGTGCTTGAACTCTTCCTGCTGCGCGTTCTCCATGATCGCCCGCGCCTCGGGATCCTTCTCGAGCGCGAGGCGTTGCTCGTACCAGCCGATCGCCTCTGTTTCCTCGATGAGTGAGGCGCAGATCCGCGCGAAGGTCCGCACTTCTTCGGAGAGCTCGCCGGGTGGCTCATGGTACTGCTCGAAAGGCACGAGTCGATTCTTCCACAAGCGCCCGCGGGGCAATGTGAGCGGTAGCCTCTGGCGGCATGAACGTCGCGCTTGCCGAACGCCGCCCCGGCTTGCGGCGTGCCGTCCGCTGGGCGGTGCCCGCCGTCTACTTCGCGGCTCTCATCTTCTTCTGGTCCCGGGACGGCATGCCCGTTGCCCGCGACACCCTTGTCCTCTGGATCTTGCTTGGACTCCTCGCTTTCTCACTGACCGATCTTCGCCGCTGGGCGCGCGGAGTCGTCTTCGAGTGGATGCCCTTCCTCGTCATTCTCTGGCTCTATGACCTCCTGCGCGGCCAGGCCGACGGTCTGCTCTTCGAGACGCACATCTACCCGCAGCTTCACGCGGAGGAGTTCCTCTTCCGAGGCGTCGAGCCGACCGTGTGGCTGCAGGATCACCTGTGGGACGGGGCGTTCGACCTGCACTGGTGGGACTACGGCGCCTGGGCGGTCTACCTGACCTATTTCTTTGCGACCTACCTCGTTGGCGCGGGGCTCTGGTTCTTCGCCCACGAGTACTTCCGGCGCTACATCTCTGTTGTCTCGGTCCTCGCGCTCATGGGTTTCACGACGTACGCGCTCTTTCCGGCGGCGCCGCCCTGGATGGCGAGCGACCTCGGAGCAATTGCGCCGACCACTCGTTCGATCGGGATCGTCTGGGGCGACGTCCCGATCGCCCACTTCAACACCCTCTTCGAAAAGGGCGCCCAGTACGCGAACGCTGTAGCTGCGGTCCCGTCGCTTCATGCCGCGTACACGCTCCTCATCGCGATCGTCCTCTGGCGCTTTGCCCCGTGGTGGGGACGCGTGCTCCTCGCGCTCTACCCGATCGCCATGGCGTTCGCGCTCGTGTACACGTCCGAGCACTACTTCGTGGACATCCTGCTGGGATGGATCTACTGCCTGATCGCCTACTGGGTCGTGAATCGAATCGCGGACCGGATCGCCGAGCGGAGGGAGCCCGAGCCGGCGGTCGCTACCTGATCGAGAAGCCGCGCACGCCTTCTGGGGGCTCTTCGATCATCTCCACGCGCTCGACCTCCGCGCCCTCGGGTCCTCGGCGGGCGAACTCGACGACCCGCTCGACCGCGTCGCGGTGCCCTTCGAGAACGGTCTCGACCGTGCCCTGCGGAGTGTTGCGCGCCCAACCCGTGACCCCGTGCTGCTCGGCGAGGCGGCGCAGTGTGTCGCGAAAGAACACCCCTTGGACGCGCCCATGGATCACAAGCCTGCGCCGAACCAACCGGAATAGGCTACGCCCCGTGGCGAGGATCAGCTTTGGCGCTTCCCTCGCCGACGCACGACAGTCGATGGGGATTGTCCTTGACTGACCAGCACCTTCCCATCCGCCGGAACACCATCCTGTTGTCCGCCTCGCTGGCGGCCAACTCGGCCATGCTCCAGCTCTCGGCTGCGGTCGCGACCCTGACGGTTGGCCTCGTGGTCGGCGTGAACGGGCTCGTCGGGCTCGGTCCGGCGATCGTACTCGGGACCGGCGCCCTCGTGGCCTTGCCGGCGGGGCGCGCGATGGACCGCTTTGGGCGAGTTCCGGTGCTCGTCGCCGGTTTCGCGCTCGGGATTCTCGGTGGCGTCCTGGCCGCGATCGGGGCGGGGTTCGACCAGGCCGTGGCCGTCCTCTTCGGGCTCGCCTGCGTCGGGGCAGCGAGCGCGACGGCGCTTCTCGCACGCACGGCCGCGGGAGACATGTATCCGCCTTCGCGACGCGCGCGGGGGATCGCCTTCGTGCTCTTCGGCGCCGTCTTCGGGGCCATTCTCGGACCGTCCGTCTTCAGCCCTCTGGTGGCGCACCGGGAGCTCGACGCTCATGCGCTCGTGCTGCCCTGGCTCGCGGCGTCCGGCTTCATGCTCGTCGGGCTGCTCCTCGTCTTGGCCGTCCGGCCCGACCCGAGCCGGATCGCGCGGATCATCGGCGCGAGCGAGGGACCCAAGATTGTCGAGGCCGCTGCTCCGCTGAGGGAGATCCTCGCTCGACCAGGCGTGCTGCCTTCGCTCGTCGCCGCTCTCGCCAGCTTCTCCGTGATGGTCGGGATCATGACCCTGACAGGCGTCGTGGTCGTCCAGCGAGGTCACGCGGCCGACGTGGTCTTCCCGATCATCGGCGCACACGTAATCGGGATGTATGCGCTCGTGATCGTCGTCGGCGACATCATCGACCGCGTCGGGCGGGTGCGGGCTCTCGTTGCCGGACTCGCACTCATGGGAGCCGCGTCCGTGAGCCTGCTCTGGTTCACGAGCGTAGGGCCCATTGCGTTCTCACTCTTCGCGCTCGGGCTGGGCTGGAGCTTCTCCTTCGTTGCAGCCACCGCACAACTCGCCGACTGCACCATTCCCGCCGAGCGCGGGAAGCTGCTCGGCTTCAACGATCTCCTCTCGGGCCTTACCGGAGCCGGGTTATCGCTCCTCGGCGGCTACGCGCTTCACGCCATCGGCGTCGCCGCGCTCGGAGTGGGTGGGCTTCTGCTCGTGCTGGCTCCCGCCGGCTGGATCGTCAGGTACTCGCTGCGCGTCCGCGAAGCGGGTCTCGCCCCCTCTCCGGCGGATTGAGGCTTGCTAGAATCGTCCCTCGGCGGACGCCAGGTCCGCCGCTTTTCTGCGCGATGAAGACCTATTCCGCCAAGCCGAAGGAGATCCAGCAGCGCTGGTACCTCGTCGACGCCGAAGGTCAGACCCTCGGGCGCCTCGCGACGCGCATCGCCGACACGATCAGGGGCAAGCGGAAGCCGCAATACACGCCGCACATTGACACGGGCGACTTCGTGGTCGTCGTCAACGCGGAGAAGATCGCGGTCACCGGGAAGAAGCTCGAGGAAAAGATCTACTACCGCCACTCGGGCTACCCGGGCGGCCTGCGCGAACGGACACTCGCCGAGGAACTGGAGCGTCGCCCAACCGAGGTGCTGCGCAAGGCGGTCAAGGGGATGCTTCCGCGCAACCGCCTCGCGCGGCGGCAACTGACGAAGCTGAAGATCTACACCGGTCCGGAGCATCCGCACGAGGCCCAGAACCCGGATCCCCTCCCCGAATGAGCCAGATCGCCCAATATTGCGGCACAGGCAAGCGCAAGACCTCGGTCGCGCGCGTCATCCTCCGGCCGGGAGACGGTGCCACCTGGATCAACGGGCGCACCATCGAGGAGTACTTCCCCCGCGAGGCTCTTCGCGTGATGGCGACGGCCCCACTCAAGGTGGCCAACGCCGAGGGCCGCTTCGATCTCCGGGCACGCCTTCAGGGCGGCGGGCCCTCGGGCCAGGCCGGTGCGCTCCGCCACGGAATCGCACGCGCGCTGGTCGAGGCCGATCCGGAGCTGCGAACCGTCCTCAAGCGCGAGGGCTTCTTGACGCGAGACGCGCGGATCGTCGAGCGCAAGAAGGCAGGCCTGCACAAGGCGCGCAAGGCGCCGCAGTTCTCGAAGCGCTGAGACGCTATTTCGGCACCGACGGCGTCCGCGGGGTCGTCGGCCAGGATCTGACCGAAGACCTCGTGAAGAGCCTTGGGCGGGCGTTTGGAGGGTGGGGCGCGCGCGACGTGCTCGTTGGGCGCGACACCCGCGCCTCCGGCGTTGCGCTGGAGGATGCACTCGTGGCCGGCTTGAGCGAGGCCGGCGCCGATGTCGGTCGGGGCGGGATTCTCCCGACGCCCGCTGTCGCGCTGCTCGCCGAGGCTGCGGGCGCGGTCATCTCGGCGTCGCACAATCCGCCCGAGTACAACGGCGTGAAGTTTTTCGCGGACGGCGGTCGTAAGCTCACCGATGACGAAGAGGAAGCGATCGAGGAGCTCCTCGACATGCCCGCAGCGAATGGGGGTCAGGTCGCAGCGGACGAGGATGCTGCGTTCCGCTATGTGGATCTCGTGTGCGAACGCTTCGGCTCGCAGCTCAACTCGCTGAGAGTCGTCCTGGACTGCGCGAACGGCGCGATGTATGAGGTGGCCCCGGAGGCTTTTCGGCGTGCCAATGCTCATGTTGCCATGATAGGCAACTCACCGGACGGAGCGAACATCAACGTCGGTTGCGGCGCCACGGACCTTTCGCTCCTGCAACAGACCGTCCGCAGCGGCGACTTCGACCTCGGTGTCGCCTTCGACGGAGACGGGGACCGGATGCTCGCCGTCGCCGCCGACGGCACTGCTCTCGACGGCGACCAGATCCTTGCGATTCTCGCTCTCCATCTCGGGGTCGACCTCGTGGCCGTCACGGAGATGACAAATCTCGGCTTTCACCGCCTGATGGAAGAGCGAGGGATCCGAGTCATAACAACCGAGGTTGGCGACCGATACGTACTCGAGGCGCTACGGCGGGAAAACGGGCTTCTCGGCGGCGAGGAGTCCGGCCACATCCTCTATCTCGACGGGCACAGTTCGGGAGACGGCCTCGTCGCGGGGTTGCTCCTCTGCCGGGCGGTGGTCGAGAGCGGATCTCCTCTGGCCGAGCTCGCGGCCGTGATGCCGAAATATCCGCAGGCGAAGGAGAACGTGCCCGTGCGCTCGAAGGAGATCCCGCCCCAGCTCAGGGAGCGGATCGACGAGCTCGCGGGGGAAGGCCGCGTCGTCGTCAGACCGTCGGGAACCGAGCCAGTTGTACGTGTTCTAGCCGAGGCGGAAAGCCAAAAAGCCGCTTCCGAGCTCTGTGTTAGGATCGCAACTCTCGTCTCGCGAGAGCTCGGCTCCTAGCCGGGGTTTAGGTTTTTCTAGGACCCTGTCCAGCGCAAAAGGAGTTACCGGGTGTGCGGGATCATCGGATATGTGGGAGCCAGGCCCGCTAGGGATCTCCTCGTCCAGGGCCTAGAGCGCCTGGAATATCGCGGCTATGACTCGGCCGGCCTCGCATTGCTAGGGGACGAGGGTCTCGAATACGTTCGAGCCGTCGGCAACCTCGACCAGTTGAAGGCTGAGACCGATCTCGACAACTCGGATTCCCCGACCGGCGTCGGCCACACGCGCTGGGCCACGCATGGCAAGGTCTCGTACGAGAACGCGCACCCTCTGACGAGCTGCGTCGAAGACGAGGTGGCCATCGTCCTCAACGGAATCGTCGAGAACTTCCGCGAGCTGAAGGAATCGCTGGTCGCCGACGGCCATTCGTTCACGTCCGAAACGGACGCGGAGGTCGTGACCCATCTCATCGAGCGCCACTACTCCGGCGATCTCGTGGCGGCTGTGAGCAAGACGTACACCGAGCTCGAAGGACATTTCGCGTTTGTCGTAATCCATCGAGAGCATCCGGACATGCTCGTCGGGGCCCGGCTCCAGTGTCCTCTCGTGGTCGGGGTCGGCGAGGGGGAGATGTTCCTCGCGTCCTCGATTGCCGCCTTTTTGAGAGAGACGCGGCGCGTCCAGCTGATCGAGGACGGCGAGATCGTCGCGATCACGAAAGACGGCGCAAGCTTCTTTTCCGTCGAAGACGGTCCGCGGGAGCGCGAGGAGTTCGAGGTGGACTGGGACGATGAGGCAGCCGAGAAGCACGGCTACGAGACGTTCATGCTCAAGGAGATCTACGAGCAGCCGCAAGCCGTCGCGGACACGATCGGAGATCGGATCCGAAACGGCCGGCTCGAGCTCGAGGACATCGGTCTGACGGATCTCGAAATCCAGAACCTGCGGCGAATGGTGGTGCTCGCAACGGGAACCGCCTACCACGCCGGCGTCGTCGGCCGCTACGTGATCGAGGAGTGGGCCCGGCTTCCCTGCGAGCCGGACATCGCCAGCGAGTGGCGTTACCGCAATCCCGTGCTGACGAAGGACACGCTTGTCGTCGGCATCTCGCAATCAGGCGAGACGCGCGACACGATTCACGCGATCCGCCTGGCCCGGGACAGCGGCGCCCGCACGATTGCCATCACGAACATGATGGGGACGCAGATCACCCAGGAGGTCGAGACGGTCCTCTACACCCGCGCGGGTATCGAGATGAGCGTCGCCGCGACGAAGACGTTCACCGCGCAGGTCACCCTTCTTTATCTGCTCGGACTCAAGCTGGCCCAGGTGAGAGGCACGCTCTCGGAGGACGAGATCGCAGGTCTCCTCGCCGAAGTCGATGCGCTCCCCGGCAAGCTTTCGGCCTATTTGGACGGCGACCATCCAATCGAGGAGATCGCGCAGCGTCATTACCGCAAGCCGTTCTTCCTCTACCTCGGACGCCACATCGGGCTTCCACTCTGTCTCGAGGGCGCGCTCAAGCTGAAGGAGATCTCCTACATCCCGACCGAGGCGTATTCCGCAGGGGAGATGAAGCACGGCCCAATCGCCCTCCTCGACACGCAGACGCCGGTGGTCTGCATTGCGACGGATTCGCACGTGTACGACAAGGTCGTCTCGAACATCCAGGAAGTGCGGGCACGCGGCGCGGAGGTGATCGCGATCGCCACGGATGGCAACGAGGACATTCAGCATCACGCTGACGACGTCGTCTACGTCCCGCGTACCCATCCGTTCCTGCAGGCGGCGCTCGCGGTCGTCCCACTCCAGCTGCTCGCGTACAGAATCGCGCGATTGCGCGGACTCAACGTCGACCAGCCCCGCAACCTGGCGAAGACGGTCACCGTCGAATAAGGCCGGTGGGCCGGGGCCGCCGCGGTCCTCCCTCCGCTTTCGAGCGTAGCGTCGAGATCGACGCGCGTGGCGCTCCGATCGCACCAAAATGTGCAGGACTCAGCCGGGAGGCCGTCGCAGGCGCTTGAGGTGGCTGCGACGCTTCTTCTCCTCGAGCCGGCGCTCCCGGGCCGCCGCTGTCGGCTTCGTCGCTCGCCGCTTTCGCTCCACCTTGATTCCCGCGCGGATCGCGTCAGCGAGCCGCTCCAGTGCGAGCTCGCGGTTTCGGGACTGGCTGCGCTCGTCCTGAGCGACCGCCCGTACCACGGGCCCCGCGCGCCGAACGAGCCTCGCTTTCTGACGATCGCTCAGCGTGGCTGAGGAGGCGACGTCGAATACAGCCTCGACTCGAGTCTCTGTCTTTTGCGCATGCTGGCCGCCCGGCCCGCTCGAGCGCGAGTACCGCAGCTCGATCTCGTCGAGGGGTATGGCCACCCTTTGCGTCACCTGAATAGACTCGCGCGCGATGGCCGCCATTCTCCTCGACATCGACGGCGTGCTCCACGTCTCCGGCGAAGCGATTCCAGGCGCTCCCGAGGCAGTTCAACAGCTGCGCGCAGAGGGCCATCGGATTCGTTTCGTCACGAACAACACCACGCGCGCGCGAGCGGAGCTGACCGCCGAGCTCCAGGCCATCGGCATCGAGCTCGACGAAGAGGAGCTTGCGACGACGCCTCTGGCCGCCGGGAGGCTGCTCGAAGGCCTCCGAGTCTTCCCCCTGACCATGTCGGCGATCCGGACCGATCTGGCGAGCCACGTCACCCTCGTCGAGGACGGCGCAGAGGTGGTCCTCGTCGGTGGCGCTGACGAGACTGCTGAGACGGGGGAGGTGTTTGCCTACGACCACCTCAATCAGGCGTTCGCCGAGTTACGCGAAGGGGCCAGGCTCGTGTGCCTGCACAAGAACCGCTGGTGGCAGACCTCGCGCGGCCCTCTGCTCGACGCAGGCGCTTTCGTGGCGGGGCTCGAGTACGCGGCTCAGGTCGAGGCAGAGGTCGTGGGGAAGCCCACAGCCGCATACTTCGAGGCCGCACTGGCCGAGCTCGACGCCGCTCCCGGCGACGCCGTCATGGTCGGGGACGACGTGGAAGCGGACATCGGAGGCGCAAAGCGAATCGGCATGAAGGGAGTGCTCGTCCGGACGGGCAAGTTTCGCCCCGCTGCTCTACGCGAGGCCGATCCCCAACCCGACGCTGTGATCGACTCCATCGCCGACCTACCCGGGCATCTCGCGGCATGAAGGTCGGTCTCGACTTGATCGAGATCGAGCGCATCCAGCGCGCTCTCGAGCGCTACGCAGCGTTCCGCGAACGTTGCTTCACCGACGCCGAGCGAGCGTACTGCGATTCGCGGCCCAATCCCGCGCAGCACTACGCAGCCCGCTTCGCCGGGAAGGAGGCGGTCGGGAAAGCGCTTGGATTCGGGATCGCGCGTGCCTTTGCGTGGAAGGACGTAGAGATCGCCGGGCGACCGAAGCCCGGCGTCCAGCTCTCGGGTCGAGTCGAGGAGTGGGCGCGCCGGGCCGGAGCCGGAGCGATCGATCTCTCGATGACCCATTCGAAAGGAATCGCGGCGGCAGTGTGCGTCGTCGCCGATGTGGGCTGAGCCTCTCTACACCGCGGCCGAGATGCGGGCCGCCGAGGAGAAGTACGACGGGCCGACGCTCGACCTGATGGAGCGCGCCGGGACGGCGGCGGTCGAAACGCTCCTGAACCGTTACCCAGAGCCGCGAACCTTCTCTGTCTGGTGCGGGACCGGGTCGAACGGCGGCGACGGGTTCGTCGTCGCGCGCAAGCTGCGCGAGGCGGGCCGTAAGGTCGAGATCCGGCTGCTGGGCGACGAGAGCAAGGTCAAGGGCGACGCCGCTGAGAGCCTCGCACGCGCGCGAAAGGTGGGCCTCGACCTGACGGATGGGGGCGCGGGCGAGGTGGTCGTCGACGCTCTCTTCGGCACCGGGTTCTCCGGCAAGCCTCGACCACAAGCCGCTCGCGCAATCGAAGAGCTCAACGCGCTCGGAGCCCCGGTCGTCGCCATCGACGTTCCGAGCGGCGTCGATGCCTCAACAGGCGAGATGAGCGGGCCGGCCATTCAGGCCGAGCTGACCGTCACCTTCCACGGGCCGAAGGTCGGTCTCGCGGTCGCACCGGGCCGCTTCCAGGCCGGCGAGGTCGTGGTCGCGGACATCGGTCTAGCCCAGACGGAGACGCATCACCGGCGGGTGTCCGAACGGATTCTCGGCCTCGTGCCGAGGCGTGGAGAGAGAGACAACAAGTACTCGGCAGGTTCCGTCCTCGTCATCGGCGGCTCGGCAGGGAAAACCGGCGCGCCCTCACTCGCCGCGGAAGCCTCCTTACGGGCAGGCGCGGGAATCTGCACGGCCTGCGTGCCGGCCTCTCTCAACCTCGTCTTCGAGCAGCGCCTCCTAGAAGTGATGACGAGGGCCTGTCCCGATGAGGAAGGCATCATGACGATGGACGCCGCGGACGAGATCATCGACGCGTCCGAGCGTGCCAGCGCTGTCGCGCTCGGGCCGGGGCTCGGGCGCACCGATGCGGTTCGCGCGCTCGTCGGCTACCTCCTCGACCGGCTGGACAAGCCGATCGCGCTCGACGCGGACGGTCTGTGGGCTGTCGTCGGCCACCTGGACTGGATCTTCTCTCGTCAATCTCCGACGGTTCTCACCCCGCACGAGGGCGAGCTCGCGCGTCTTCTGGGTCGGAAGTCGGACTGGGTGCGTTCGCGGCGTCTCAACGCGGTGCAGGCGGGGGCGGACGACGTCGGTGCAGTCGTTCTCCTCAAGGGCGCGGATACCCTGATCGCGGCACCGGGCCGCGGCG
>Ga0307312_10000497_pt1 | contig 18436 bp, 18 predicted proteins | sample ER_DNA_202_FD_194489 | JGI IMG/M metagenome (GOLD analysis project Ga0307312, IMG submission 194489) | Bulk soil microbial communities from the East River watershed near Crested Butte, Colorado, United States - ER_DNA_202 | ecosystem: Environmental > Terrestrial > Soil > Floodplain | place... | reverse complement strand
TACGGCAACCAGATCCGCTGCACGCAAAACGCCACCGCCGGTGAAGAGTTCCGCCGCGGCTGGAACCCAGAGCGGTTCGAGCCCGCGTCGAACTCCGACCGCGACGTGCTGGTGATCGGCGCCGGGCCCGCAGGAATGGAATGCGCGATCGTCCTCGGCAAGCGTGGCATGCGCCGCGTCCACCTAATCGAAGCCGAGCCGGAGATCGGAGGCCTCATGCGCTGGGTACCGAGCTTGCCCGGTCTCGGCGAATGGGGTCGAGTGCTGAACTGGCGCGCCGTTCAGTTGCAGAAGCTCAGGAACGTGGAGGTGATCACGGGGACGCGCCTGGACGCGGCCTCAGTGCACGAGTACGGCGCGGAGATCGTCGTGGTGGCGACCGGGGCGCGCTGGGCCGGCGACGGGGTCAATTTCGTCACGCACGACCCGATTCCGGGTGCCGATGCCTCGCTTCCGCACGTGCTCACGCCGGAGCAGATCATGCTGGAGGGCAAGGTCCCGCCCGGCAAACGTGTCGTCGTCTTCGACGCGGACGGCTACTTCGTTGCGCCGGGGCTCGCCGAGAAGCTCGTCGCGGACGGATTTCAGGTCGAGCTCGTCACCTGTCACGACCTGGTCTCGCCCCTGTCGGACGAGACGCTGGAAGGCCCACTCCTTCGCCAGCATCTGCACGAGGCGGGGATCGGTATGCGCACGGGTTGCCTTCTGACCGGCATCCAGCCGGGGCACCTCACGGCGAACGATCACCTCGGTGAGTCCTTCGAGTTGGCGGCCGACGCAGTCGTCCTCGTTACTCAGCGCCTCTCGAATGAGCAGCTCTTCCTCGAGCTGCAAGGGGACGAAGAGGCGTTGCGCGCGGAAGGGATCGAGGCGGTCTACCGCATCGGAGACTGTGTCGCCCCGCGCTTGATCGCAGAGGCTGTCTTCGAAGGACACCGCCTCGGGCGCGAGATCGACGCCGACGATCCGGCGATCCCACTCCCGTACAAGCGCGAGCGTCTCGTTCTCGAGCGAGTCACTACGTGACCGACTCCACGCGGACGGACTTCCCGCGGCGCGTGCGGGAGGTCGAGCACACCTGGATTCCGCTCGCCGACGGCTGCCGCCTCGCCGCACGCATCTGGCTACCCGAGGACGCGGAGGAGGATCCGGTGCCTGCCGTCCTGGAGTACCTTCCGTACCGCAAGGTCGACGGCACGGCCATTCGTGATGCGAGGCGCCAGCCCTACCTCGCGGGGCACGGATACGCCGCCGTCCGGGTCGACATCCGCGGGACGGGGGAGTCGGACGGGCTCATCCTCGACGAGTACGCGGAGCAGGAACTCGATGACGCCGACGAAGTACTCGCCTGGCTGGCCGAGCAGCCCTGGTGCAGCGGGACGCTCGGAATGTGGGGCATCTCCTGGGGCGGTTTCAACGCCCTTCAAATCGCTGCGAGACAGCCTCTCGGGCTGAAGGCGATCATGACGCTCTGCTCGACGGACGACCGCTACGCGGACGACGTCCACTACCGCGGCGGCTGTGTCCTCGCGCTCGACATGCTCCATTGGGCCTCGTCCATGCTCACCTGGAACGCGCGCCCGCCGGACCCGCGGCTCTACGGCGACGGCTGGCACGAGGCATGGCTCGAGCGACTCGCAGGCGCGAACGCCTGGATCGAGCCGTGGCTCATCCATCAACGCCGCGATGCGTACTGGCAACACGGCTCGGTCTGCGAGGACTACGGCGCCATCGAATGTCCCGTCTACGCCGTCGGCGGGTTCGTGGACGGCTACACGAACGCGGTGACCCGCCTTCTGGCGGGTCTAGACGTTCCGCGCAAAGGCCTGATCGGGCCTTGGGCGCACGCTTTCCCCGACGATGCCTTTCCGGGACCTAGCATCGGCTTCCTCCAGGAATGCGTTCGCTGGTTCGACCACTGGCTCAAGGGAATCGACACGGGGATCATGGACGAGCCGATGCTGCGGGTCTGGATGCAGGAATCGGTGGAACCACGGCCCAGTTACGAGGTGCGGCCGGGGCGGTGGGTGGCCGAGCCGGAGTGGCCGTCGCCGACCGTCGACGTCGAGTCCTGGGAGCTTCCAGCTCTCGGTGCCCGGACACTGCGCGCCGTCCAGTCGACTGGAACGGAGGCTGGGGCCTGGGTCGCCGAAGGGCAATCGGCCGACCTCTCGGGTGACCAGCGGCCGGACGACGCGGTGTCGCTCACGTTCGACTTTGGGCCGCTTGGAGGGACCCGCGAGATTCTCGGACAGCCCGAGGTCGTCCTCGATCTGGAAGTCGATCGACCCCAGGCGTTTGTCTGCGTGCGCCTCTGCGACGTCTTTCCGGACGGAACCTCCGCCTTGGTCACTCGGGGACTCCTCAACCTCACGCATCGAGATGGAGACGCGGAGCCGTCCCCGCTCGAGCCTGGCCGGCGCTACGAAGTGCGCGTGCCGCTCGACGTGATCGCTCATTCGTTTCCTACTGACCACCGCTTGCGGGTGGCGGTGTCGCCCGTGTACTGGCCCTGGGCCTGGCCGTCGCCCGAGCCCGTCACGCTCACGGTCCACGGCGGCCGGCTCGAGCTTCCGGTGCGGCCTCCCCGGCCCGAAGACGACTCGCTCCGCGAATTCGGCGAGCCCGAGCATTCCGCCGCGCTCGAAGTCGAGGAAATGGAAGCGGGCCCGCAGGGGCGAACGATCCGGCGTGAGCTCGCTACCGGGCTCGTCGAGCAGGTCTTCGACTGGGATCTAGGCGGGTCGAGTCGGCTCGTCGGCATCGACCTCGACACGTCCGATTCGAGTCACACCGTCTACTCGATTACGGAGGGAGACCCGCTTTCAGCGGCCGTGCGCTTCCGCGCTTCCTCCGGCATGGGGCGGGGCGACTGGACGACGCGCTCCGAGGTGACGAGCTCCATGACAAGCGACGCAGAGTCTTTCCACGTCGAGACCGAGTTGCGCGTCCACGAGGGCGACGAGGAGATCTTCACCCGTTCCTGGCAGTTCACCATTCCGCGCGACCAGGTCTAGGCTTCCCACACGTGATCGACTGCGACATCCACCCTCAGATTGGCGATCCGGAAGAACTGCTCGCCCACGTTGAGGAGGCGCAGCGCGACTGGTTTCGCGGCCAGCCGTACTTCGGGCTTCCGGGGTATTCGTGGAGCCACCCCTCCTCGTGGTACCGGCAGGACCTGTCTACGGACGGTCGTCCTCCGGGCTCGGACGTCGAGGCCGTGCAGCGCGATCTCCTCGAGCCGAGCGGGACCGAAGTGGGTGTCCTCAACGCCGACGACGCGGTTCTCGTCTCTCTGATGCCGAGCCCGTACCGCGCGGCCGCACTCGCGCGGGCGCACAACGACTGGATTCGCGAGGCTTGGCTCGAGCGCGACGACCGGTTGCGCGGGGCCATTCTCTGCCCCGCTCAGGATCCTGAGGAAGCGGCGCGCGAGATTCGCCGCGTGGGCGAGGATCCGCGCTTCGTCCAGGTCCTTCTTTGCGGAGGCGCCGAGCGGCCTTATGGCGAGCCTCGCTACTTGCCGATCTTCGAGGCCGCCACCGAGCTCGGGCTGCCGGTTGCGATTCACAGCGGCGGCGAGGGGATGGGGATCGCCGCTCCGCCGGGCGGCGCGGGCCCGGTCACCTTTTACATCGAGTGGCACACGCTCGGTTCAGCCTGCAGCATCATGGCGCACCTTGTTTCGCTGCTCGTCCACGGGACCTTCGAGCGCCTGCCTGGCCTCAAGGTGCTCCTGATTGAAGGTGGGATCGCGTGGCTGCCAGGCATCCTTTGGCGCCTCGACACGAACTGGCGCGCCCTGCGCACCGACACGCCCTGGCTCGAGCGCAAGCCGAGCGAGGTAGCCCGCGAGCACGTGCGCTTCTCGACGCAGCCCCTCGAGCACACGGACGGCCACGACGAGCTCCTGTGGGAGATGCTCGAGGCCGCGGGCGCACCCGAGGTTCTCTGCTTCGCCTCCGACTATCCGCACTGGGACTTCGACGATCCCGCGTTCATGCTCAAGAGGCTCCCGGAGAGCTGGCGCGAACGCGTCCTGCACGAGAACGCAGCGGCTCTCTACGGAGAGCGGCTTGGCCTAGTTCGGGCATGAGCGAGTGGCACGACGTCGGCTCGCTAGCCGACCTCCGGCGCGACGGACGCGTGCTCGCACGCATCGAGGGGCGAGAGGTCGGGGTCGTTTTCGACCAGGCGAGCGGGTCCCTCTACGGCCTCCGGAACCGCTGCCCACATCACGGCGGCCCGCTCTGTCTTGGCACCGTGCGCCCGCGCCTTACCGGTCAGCCCGGGTCGTACGCGCTCGCGGAGGCGACCGTCATCCGGTGTCCCTGGCACGGATGGGAGTTCAATCCGAGCACGGGCGCCTGTCTGGACGAGCCCGCGCTGCGGGTGGCCGTCTATCCCGCCAAAGCCCTGGAGGGACGCGTGCTCGTTGACTTATGATGCCGTCCCAGGTACCTTGTAGTGCATGGTAGCTCAGCAGGATGCGTTGCTGGCTCAGATGCGCCGCGGGACGCTCCAGTACTGCGTGCTCTCGCTGCTCGAGAATGAGGAGCGGTACGGGTTCGACCTCGTCCGCGGGCTGGCCGAGATGGACGGGATGGTCACGAGCGAGGGAACGATCTATCCGCTGCTGAGCCGCCTGCGCCGGGACGGGCTGGTGGAGACCACCTGGCAGGAGTCGCCCACCGGGCCACCGCGCCGTTACTACCGTCTCACGACGGCAGGGCAGGCTGCGCTCGAAGGATTCAGGCTCGAATGGCGCCGATTCCGCGACGCGGTGGATCACTTCGTAGAGAGGACGGCAGGGTCATGAAATCAACGGCTGACAAACTGGTCGACGACTACCTCAACCGCTTGAATCGCGAGCTCGCCGGTGTTCCGCGGGCGCGCCGAAACGAGCTGGTCCAGGAGATCTCCGACCACATCGCCGAAGCGCGGGCTGGACTCGAGCAAGAAAGCGACGCGGAGATCCGGACGCTGCTTGATCGCCTCGGAGATCCGGCCGAGATTGCAGCGGAAGCTCGGGCTCGCTTCGGTGTGCAGCCCCGCCAGAGGAACTGGCACGACGTCGCCGCGCTTATCTTCCTTCTGGTCGGAGGCCTGATTCTGCCGGTCATCGGTTGGTTCATCGGCGTCGTGCTGCTCTGGACCTCGTCGGCGTGGACTACCGGGGAGAAGCTCATCGGCACGCTCGTCGTTCCAGGAGGCCTCGCGCTGCCGCTATTCCTTGGGGTGATTGCAGTCTCCGGTGGCAGCTGCAGCGGTGAAGTGGGCGGAGGCCTCGAGTGCTCTCCCGACACCAGCACCCCGTTTCTGGCCGTTAGCTTCGCGATCGCTCTCTTCCTAGCTCCGCTCTTGACGGTGGCGTTTCTTGCGCATCGCATGCGGAGGGGCGACGTGGCGCCGGCGGTCTGAGCGTGGCGGAGTTCTCCCCGGCGGAGGCACGCCGTGCTGTCGAGACCGCCCTGCCCGCGACGGTCTCTTTTCTGCAGGAGCTTGTCCGTGTTCCGAGCCTGCTCGGGAACGAGGAGCCGGCACAGGAGCTCGTCGAGGAGCGGCTGCAGGAGCTCGGGTTTGCAATTCGGTCTGTCGAGCCCGACGCCGCGGAGCTCGCGGGCCATCCGGACAGCGGGATTCCGCTGCTCCCCTACGAAGGACGCCGCTGTGTGGTCGGGACGATCGACGGCGAGGGAGGACGTGCCCTCCTGTTCAACGGCCACGTCGACGTGGTCAGCGAAGAGCCCGCCGACCGCTGGACGAAGGCGCCGTACGGCGCCGAGATCGAGGACGGTCGTCTCTACGGGCGCGGAGCCTGTGACATGAAGGGCGGCATCGCGGCGATGCTGCTCGCAGTCGAGGCGGCGAAGGCAGCCGGGCCGCTTCCAGGCGGCCTGGTCTACCAGAGCGTGATCGAGGAGGAATGCGGCGGGAACGGTGCGCTTGCGGCTTGTCTCGCCGGGCCGGGGGCGGACGGCGTGGTCATCGCCGAGCCGACCAACGGCTCGATGGATCTCGTCGCCGTCGGAGTGATCTGGGCCCGGATCACGCTCGAGGGCAGCTCTCGGCATGCCTCGCATGCGGACGAAGGCTCCAATCCCATCGAGGCCGCCTTCAAAGTCACCGAGGCTCTCCACGAGCTCGAGTCCACGCTGAACGAGCAACCAGAGCCCGAATTCGCGGGCATTGAGCGTCCGTACCTCTTGAACATCGGCGCGCTTCACTCCGGCGATTGGCCGTCGATGACCCCGGGCCGCGCGGAGCTGGACGTTCGACTTGGCTTCCCCATCCGGATGGATCCCACCGAAGCCCAGTCGCTGCTCACCGGGGCTGTGGAGCGAGCCGGCAGCACTGCCCGGGTCGAATTTCGGGGCTTTCGAGCGCGCGGCTACTCGTTCGACACCGCTACGCCGCTCGTCCGGCTCCTGGCCGATTGCCACCGGGAGGTGCGAAGCGGTGAGCTCAAGCCTGAGCCCTCGCGGGCGACCACCGACCTCCGTTTCTTCCAGCCCGGCCAGGCGGTTTGTTACGGGCCGACGGGCGAGGGCTTGCACGGGGTCGACGAGTGGGTCGACCTGGAATCGATCGCCGACGTCGCGGCGGTCCTCGCGCTCTTCATCCGCCGCTGGGGGAGCGCCTAGACCCGAATGCAGGCGGCCAGGTGGTCAGGCGTCTGCGCTGCCGCCGGCCGGCGAAGCTCGGGATCGATCTCCTTGCAGTCCGGAATGGCCATCGGGCACCGCGGATGGAAGCGGCAGCCTCGCGGAATGTGAATCGAGTCCGGCGTCTCCCCGCGGAGGATCTGCGGCTCGGAGCGCATCCGTGGATCCCGCTTCGGCACGACCGAGAGGAGGGCGCGCGTATACGGGTGTTGTGGGTTGTGGACGATCTCCCGCGCCGGCCCTTCCTCGACGATCCTTCCGAGGTACATGACGGCGATCCGGTCGGCGTAGCGGGAGGCCGTCGAAAGATCGTGAGTGATCATGAGCACGCCGAGCCCTCGGTGGCGCAAGTCGTCGAGGATGGCCAGGATTCCCGCCCGGACGGAGACGTCCAGCATCGACACCGGCTCGTCTGCCACGAGCAGCTCCGGGTGGAGGACCAGGCCGGCCGCGATCGCTACGCGCTGCCGTTGGCCTCCCGAGAGCTCATGCGGGTAACGGTCGAGGTAGAGCTCGGGCGGCGAGAGCCCGGCCACCTCGAGCGCCCGTGAGACTTCCTGCCGCCGCTCGGTTCTCGAGCCGATCCCGTGCACCTGGAGTGGCTCCTCGAGGGTCGTGCGCACACGGAAGCGCGGATCGAGCGATTCGTAGGGGTCCTGGTAGATGATCTGCATCCGCCGGCGGAGGGGTCGCAGTGCACGGTTTGAGAGCGTCGCGATGTCACGACCGTCGAAGCGGATGCGCCCGGCGTCGGCGCTGACGAGACGGAGAACGCTCTGTGCCGTCGTGGTCTTCCCGCAGCCGGATTCGCCGACGAGGGCGAGCATCTCCCCGCGGCGAATGCTGAAAGAGACGCCCGAGACGGCGTTCACCCAATCCCGGCGTCGCCGCGTCAGGGTGCCGACGACTCCCCGCGGGACCGGGTAGCGGACGACGAGGTCCTCGACCTCGAGCAGTACCCCGGCACCGTTCGAGTTCAGACCGTCGCCTCTCGCACAACCGTGTTCAGGTGGCAGGCAGCCGCCTGGTCCTGTCCGACTCGGACGAGCTGGGGCCGGATCGAATCGCAGGGCCCGAACGCGCTGTCGCAGCGCGGGCGGAACGGACACCCGACGATCGCACGGTCGAGCCGTGGCGGGGCCCCGGGGATGGAGATGACGCCGCCGCTGCCGTAGAGGTCGGGCGTGGCCGCGAACAGAAGACGCGTGTAGGGGTGGCGCGGATCGTGGTAGAGGGCATCCATCGGACCGGCCTCGATGATCTCACCGGCGTACATGACGGCGGCTCGCCCGCACACCTGCGCGACGATCGGCAGGTCGTGCGTCACGAGGACGAGCGCCAGGCCGAAGTCATTCGCGAGAGCGACGAGGAGTTCCAGGATCTGCGCCTGCACCATGACGTCCAACGCTGTCGTGGGCTCGTCGGCGAGAAGCACCTTCGGGTTGCACGCGAGCGCCATCGCGATCGCGGCTCGCTGGCGCATGCCGCCTGAAAACTCGTGCGGGTAGCGGGAAGCGCGATCGGCCGGAATTCCAACCCGCTCGAGGAGCTCAGCGACGCGGCGGCGAGCATTCTGCGCCTCCGCAATGCCATAGAGCTCCATCGGCTCGGCGATCTGATCGCCGATTCGCTGCACCGGGTTGAAGGCGTTCATGGCCCCCTGAAAGACCATCGCTATGTCCACCCAGCGGTGCGGGCTGACTGTGCTCTCGCCCTTGGCTAGCAGATCCTCCCCGTCGAGCAAAACTCGACCTGCCACGCTCGCATTCGGCGGCAGGAGGCCCATGACCGCGAGGATCGTCGTCGTCTTGCCGCACCCGGACTCGCCCACGAGGCCGAAACGCTCGCCCTTCTCGAGCGCGAACGACACGCCCTGGACGGCGTGGAGCTCTCGCCCGCCCGCAAGCTGGAACCAGACATGGAGATCCTCGACCTGAAGCAGGCTCATTCCGAGTCGAGCCTTCCCTGGAGCGGGCGGAGGCGAAAACGCTTCACGGAGAGGTGGCCGACCCGCAGACGCGGGTTGAGGGCGTCCTCCATGGCCTGTCCGGTCATCGTGCAGCCGAGAATGACGATCGTCACGCAGAGGCCCGGCGTTACGATCGCCCACCAGGCGTTGTTGAGGATCGCGTCGTCCGTGAACGCGTTCTCGATCAGGCGCCCCCACGAAACCAGGCTCGGGTCCCCGAGGCCGAGGAAGGTGATGAACGTCTCGGCAAAGATCGCGTAGGCGACGAGGAGCACGGTGTTCGCGATGAGCAGGGGCGCGACCTGCGGAAGAATGTGTCTCCCGATGAGGCGCGTGTTGCCGGCGCCGAGGGCGCGTGCCCGCTTGACGTAGACCCGCTCGCGCACGCTCTTCACCTGTGCGCGAATGAGACGGGCGGTCGTCGTCCAGTAGATCGCCCCGATGATGAGGATGATGTTCGTCAGGCTGCGCCCGAACAGCGCCGCGACGACGATCATCAGCGGCACGTCGGGGATCACGATCACGTAGTCGGTAAGCCGCATGAGGGCGACGTCCGTCTTCCCGCCGAAGAAGCCGGAGAGTAGGCCCACCGCTCCTCCGATCAGCGCCGAGACGGCGGCAGCCGCAAAGCCGACGATGAGCGAGACAGGGGCGCCCCCGACCAGGAGCGCGAGCATGTCCGCGCCGCCGCCGTCGGTGCCGAGCACGTGCGCCGAGCTCGGCGCCTCGAAGACGCTTCCGACCTTTGTCTTCGGGTCTTGGGACAGAAGCACGGGGCTCAGCAACGCGATCAGGACGAAGATCCCAAGAATCGTCAGCCCGATGATCGCCTGCGGATTGCGAAGCAGTTCCCTGCGCAGGAGACCCCTGCGACTCTCGATCGCCGGCTGAACGTCCTCGACCGCGGCCGGGTTGGCGGTTGCGCTCACGTCTGCACCCGGGGATCGAGCCTGAAGTAGAGAAGGTCGGCGACGAGGTTGAAGACGATCACCGACAACGTCAACAGGAGGAAAGCGCCCTGCAGGATCGGGTAGTCGCGTTGATCTATCGCCTCGACGACGGCGAGTCCGACGCCCGGATAGGAAAAGACGTACTCAATCGTGATCGTCCCGGCGATGACGTAGCCGAGAGAGAGCGCGACGAGGGTGACGATGGGCAGCAAGGCGTTTCGCAGACCGTGACGCCAGACGATCGCCCAGTTGGAGAGACCCTTGGCGCGTGCCGTCAGGACGTAGTCCTCCCCGAGAGTCTCCAGCATCGACGAGCGCACGATCAGCGCGTATTCGCCGTACAGGACGAGCCCGAGGGTCAGCGCGGGAAGCACCATGTGCCGGAGCCTGTCCACGAGCACGTCCCAGGTGGACGCGTCTCCCAGGATCCCGAGTGTCGGGTCCTTGATCCCGGACGTGGGCAGGCCCAGCGCCCCCGCCACGAACAGGACCATGAGCAGGCCGAGCCATTGCGGCGGCATCGAGTAGAAGCCGAGCCCGCTGTACAGCCCTGCGCGGTCGACGAAGGTGCCTCGCCGCCAGGCAGTTATAACGCCGACGATGATCCCGAGCACGATCGAGAAAAACGTGCCGAGTGCGACCATCGGCATCGTGTTCTTGATCGAAGGCCAGAGCTCGGTCGTCACCGACTGCTCGGATCGGAGCGATTTGCCCAGGTTCCCGTGCGCCAGGTCGTTGAGGTACATCCGGTACTGCACCCATTTGGACTTGTCCAGCCCCAGCTCGTGGCGCTGGTACGCCTTGAACTGGGGCGTGCACTGACGGCAGCGCAGAGCGGAGAGGGCGTCGCCGGAGAGGGTGCGGAAGAGGACGAAGTTGAGCGTGATGGCGACGAAGACCGTCAGCGCCGCAAAAAGCACGCGCTTGCCGACGTAGTCGAACCCCGTCATCGCCCTCTACCGCACCCGCGGTCGTTCCGTTGCTACCCCACCTTGTGCACCCGTGTCCAGTACATCTTCGCGTACGCGTTCAGGTTCGGCTCTACGCCGCCCCACTGCTTCGTGTGGGCGTCGATGTACTGCTCCTCAACGAGCTGCGTGTAGACGAAGTTGTCGTAGATCATCTGCTCCATCTGCTGGACGATCTTCGCTCGCTCGTTCTCGTCGATCGTCGTGCCCTGCTTGTTGTAGAGCGCGTCGTACTCCGGGTTGTCCCAGCCGGCGTCGGCCCACGAGCACCACTGGGCCTTCGTCACGTAGGAGAGCATCGCATCGGGATCCACGTAGCCGACCCAGTCCCACATGGCGATGTCCCAACCGGTGTACCCGACGCTCTTCTCAGCATCGCAATTGTCCGTCGTCTCGATCGCGTACGTCGCGGTCGAGTCGCCACCGACTTTCTGCGTCACCTTGACGCCGGCGGCCGCGAACCCCTCCTTGACAAGCTCGAATTCGCGGTTGATGTTGAAGTCCGTCGACGTCGGCGTGACGATTTCATACGCCATCTTGTGCTCGGGCTGATCCTTCGTCGCCGGCGCGACCCGGATCCCGTCCGAGCCCTTTGTGTAGCCGAGGTCGTCTAGTGCCTGATTCCCGGCAGCACAGTTGAACTCGAGCGGCCCGAGGTTTTTGTTTTCGTACAGGGAGATGTGCCCGGGGAGGCTCTCGACCTTGTCGGCGTACCCGTTGAAGACCACCTCGATGATCTTGTCGCGGTCGACGCACATGGAGAGCGCCTTCTTGACCTGGGGATCGAGCAGCTCGCGGTTCTTGTCCTTCCGCGGGTTCGAGTTCCAGGTGATGTTCGTCGTCTCAGCGCCGGGGACGTTGTTCACCTGGATCTTGGGATCCTTCTTCAGCACGTCCACCGCGTTGAAGGGCACCTGGTCGACCCAGTCGACATTCCCCTGCTTCAGGTCGGCGATCATCGAATCGGCATTCGTGTAGTACGTGAGCGCGACCGCCTCGACGCTCGGCTTCTGTCCCCAGTAGTTCGGGTCGGGGATAAACACGGTCGTCCCCTTCTTCTCGTACTGCTTGAGGGTGAACGCGCCGCCGGTGACCATCGTGGACAGGTCCTTCTCGGGTCGATAGGTCTTCAGCCCCTTGCCGTTGCCCGCCGCGTACTGCTCCCAGACGTGCTGCGGCACGACGAAGAACTGCTCGAGCTGTGCGAGAGCGTTTCCGACAGGAGCCTCGTAGTGGATGACGACGGTGGTCGGGTCAGGTGCATCCGCGGTCTTCACATGGGCGAGCGCGGGAGCCATTACGGCTGTCGGCCCGGCCCCGTACTTCACTGTCGTGTTGATCGTCCAAGCGACGTCCTCGGCCGTGAGCGGCTGCCCGTCCGACCACTTCGTCCCGGACTTGAGATGGAAGGTCCAGTCCTTGCCGTCGCTCGAGGTCTCCCAGGAGTCGGCCAGGTCCCCGGCGATCTCGTACTTCCCGTTCTTGAAGTCGTACTGGACGAGCTGGGGGTAGAGCATGATGAAGCCGTTGTAGGCCTGCGACTCGATGTAGTTCCAGGGGTTGAACGAGTCGATGTAGTTGACCGTCCCGATGCGGAGGATCCCGCCCTTCACGACCTTTCCGCCCGTGTCTCCGCCTGCTTGCGTGGTGGTGCCTCCGCCTCCGCCGCAGCCTGCCGCGAGCAGCACAGCCGCCAGCAGAGCGAGCAGCCATGGGGCTCGCTTGCTCATCATGTCTCCTCTCCAGATGTGAGGGCCGGCTCGTCGATCGTGAGTGTCCTCACGTCGGCGTCGAGCGTGGCCGTGACGCCGAGCGGGAGGGTCGCCAGATGCTTTCCGTGGCCCAAGGGCAGCTTGTATAACACGGGAACGCCGAGGGGCTCCAGATGTTGCTCCAGGACGTCCTCAATTGACCGCGTTCTTGGCCACTCGGGCCTAGTCTCGCGCCAGTCGCACTTCTCCATGTCCCCAACTACGACGCCTCGGACGCCGGCGAGTTTGCCTGCGTGTCCAAGCTGGGTGAGCATCCCGTCCACGTACCACGGCGGGGCGTCGTAGTCCTCGAAGAAGAAGATGCAGCCGTCGAGGTCCACCTCCCACGGCGTCCCCATGGTCTGGAGCAGGAGCCAGAGACAGCCGCCGGCAAGGGGCGCGGTCACGCGGCCGCCGTGGATCGGCCGCACGTATGGGTCGTCGGGGTCGCGCGGGACCTCCCCTGAGCCGTCGCCTCGCAGCACGTCCAACAGCCGTTGCTTCGAGAAGTCGCTCGCTTCCTTCTCGCCTACGCCGATGAGTCCGTACGCGTAGAAGGTGGCGAGGCTCGTTCGTTGGCGGATTGCGATGTGGAGCGCAGTGATGTCCGAATAGCCAAGAAACGGCTTCGGGTTCTCGCGGATAGCGTCGAAGTCGAGATAGGGAATGGTCTGGGCGGAGCCGAACCCGCCTTGAAGGCTCTGGACGACGTCCACCTCCGGATCGGTGAACAACGCCATCAGGTCGGCCGCCCGGTCGCGCGCATCCCCGGCGAGGTAGTCGTCGCGGTCGAAGATGTGCTCGCCAAGCTTGACGCCGTAGCCCTGGGACTCCCACCACTCCTTCCCTCGCAGGATCTCGGAGCGGTTCTCGAATCCGCTTGCGAGCGGTGCGACGCCGATGGTGCCGCCCTCCGGGAGGCGGCTGCCGAAGAGGCTCGCTTTCGTCACAGCCGGCCCGCCTCGATGATCCGCTGCAGGAACTGCTGCGTGCGCCGGTTCTGGGGCGACGAGAAGATCGCCTCCGGCGGGCCCTGCTCCAGGATGACCCCAGCGTCCAGAAAGCAGACACGGTTGGCGATGTCCCTCGCGAACCCCATCTCGTGCGTCGCGATCACCATGGTCATCCCGGACTCAGCCAGCTCGCGAATGACATTGAGGACCTCGGCCACGAGCTCCGGGTCGAGCGCGCTCGTGACCTCGTCGAGGAGCATGATCTTGGGCTGCATCGCGAGCGCTCGGACGATCGCGGCGCGCTGCTGCTGTCCTCCCGAGAGGCGGTCCGGGTACTCCGGCGCCTTGTCGGCGAGCCCGAATCTGGTCAGGAGCTCCATCGCCTCGCTCTCCGCCTTAGCCTTGGAAAGGCCGAGCACCTTCCTCGGCGCGAGAGTCACGTTCTTGAGGACGGTCATGTGCGGGAAGAGGTTGAACGCCTGAAAGACGATGCCGATGTTCCGGCGGATGCGGTTCTGGTCGACGTCTTTCGCGGTGATCTCCTCGCCCTGCACGAAGATCCTGCCCTGAGTGACCGGCTCGATCAGGTTGATGCATTTGAGCAGCGTGGACTTGCCCGAGCCCGACGCGCCGATGAGGCAGATGACCTCGTGGGTGGCCACCTCCAGGTCGATTCCGCGCAGGACTTCCTCCTGGACGTACGTCTTGTGGACGTCCTCGAGCAGGAGAGCTGCGCCGTTCGTACTCATCCGCCCGTCGCTCTCATGCGCCGCTGGTCGCGCCTGATCAGGTAGTCGGTGAACCGTGCCAGTGGGATCGTGAGGGCGATGAAGAAGACGGCGGCGACGGTATAGCCCGTGAAGTTGAAAGTCACCGAGGAGTAGTCCTGGGCCTCTCGGCCCGCTTCGACCACGCCGATCAGCGCGACGAGCGCGGTGTCCTTCTGAAGGCCGATGAAGTCATTCAGGAGCGGCGGGATCACCCGACGGATCGCCTGCGGGAGGACGACGTGGCGCATCGTCTGCCAGTGGGAGAGGCTGAGCGAGCGGGCTGCGGCAACCTGGCTCCCGTGTACCGACTCGATCCCTGCCCGATACACCTCGGCCACATAGGCGGAGTAGACGAGCGTCAGCGCCACGACGCCGTAGACGAAGACGGACTGGGTCGAGACGACCTTCAGCTGCAGGGCCGGGAGTCCCAGTCCGACCATGAAGACGACGAGAATCAGGGGGATGCCCCGGAAGATGTCCGTGTAGGCGATCGCGAGGATCCGCAGGGGGAACACGGCCGCCCCGGGCAGGTTCCGGATGAGCGCGATCAGGAGCGCGATTGCGAGCACGAGCACCTCGGCCACGAGCATGAGCTTGATGTTGGTCTGAAACCCGGTCCAGACCTGGGGAGCGCTCTTCTTGAAGTGCTCGGGCGAGAGGAATGCGTTCCGGAAGTTCTTCGCACCAGGCGCGACCGCCACCAGCCCTATGACCACGACGATGAAGACGAGGGTCGAGGCCGACGCGATCGCGGCGTTGTTGCGCCGCCAGACCCCGGTGGTCAGCAGGTGCCCGGAGCGGGGATCTCCTTCCGGGCTACTGGATGGTGGGGACGTTGCTGGCAGCCGGGAACCACTTGTCCTGGAGCTTCTTCAGCGTGCCGTCGGACTTCATGGCTGCGAGGGCCGTGTTGACCGCCTCGCGCAGCGGGTTCCCGTTCTCGAACAGGATCCCGTACTGCTCGTTCGTCACGAACTGCCCGACGATCGTGAGGTCGTTCGGGTTCTGTTGCACCAGTCCGGCCGCGATGGGCACGTCGATGATGAAGGCGTCGATCTGCTTGTTGAGAAGCGCCTGGTTCGCCGCCGTCGTCGTGTCGAATTCGCGCGCCTTCTTGTCGGGCTTGATCGTGTTCTTGATGTAGTCGAGGCCGGTAGTCGTTGCCTGCGCACCCAGGAGAAGCTTCTTGACCGCGTCCATGGTCGTCGCGTTCTCGGCGTCGGTGCCCTTGTGCACGAGCAGCGCCTGGTTCGCGTCGAAGTAGGAGTCGCTGAAGTCGACGACCTTGTCGCGCTCCGGCGTGATCGTGATCTCGTTGATGTCGAAGTCGAAAGGCTTCGGCGCCGGGGAGAAGAGGCTTGTGAAGGGGACGTTCAGCCACTCGACCTTCAGGTTCCCGAGGCGCTTGGCGAGCTCGTTGGCCACGTCGGCCTCGAAACCCGTCGGATTGTCTCGCGGCGGGATGAGGAACGGCGGGGCCGGGAGCTCCGCGCCGACCTTGAGCGTGCCGGCCTGCTTGAGCATGCTCGAGACGTCGGGCGCTCCTCCCGTAGAGGCGGCCGTGCCACCGCTCGTCTCCGTCGACGTCCCGCCCCCGCTTCCACATGCAGCTGCTGTAAGGGCGAACACTGCGAGCAAGAGAGCGACGAGACACTTCCGCATGAGCTTCTCCTTCAAGGCCGGGGGGCGCCGAATCTACCATCCAACGGGCCTGCGCTCCAATCTACAATGCGCTTAACGCGTGCTTAACGCCGCGTAACCCGGTCTTAAACGCCCTGGAGCTATAACCGGGCCATGCAGGCACTGTGGCTGCGAGCGGGCGCGCTCTTTGCCGCCGCGCTCCTGGGGGGCGGCGTTGCCGTCGGCATCGACCGCTCCGTCGGGGGCGACGGAGGGACGACTGTCATCCGGGAGGTGAGCGCTGCGACTGCCGAGCCGACCTCGTTCAGCACGGCTCGTGGCCGGACGATCTCCGACATCTACACGAGCGCGAAGCGCGGGGTGGTCCAGGTGCTCGCCACGACCGTTGTCTCGGGCAACCCGTTCTTCGGGTCCCAGGAATCGCGCGCTCTGGGCTCCGGCTTCGTGATCGACAAGTCGGGCCACGTCGTGACCAACTATCACGTGGTCGAGGGAGCATCGAAGGTCGAGATCAGCTTCTCCGGCAACGACAGGATGCCGGCGAAAGTGATCGGCACGGATCCATCGACGGACATCGCCGTGCTCCGCATCAAAGGGGCGCAGGGCCGGGCCCTCACGCCGCTCGAGCTCGGTGACTCGGCAGGCGTTCGAGTCGGCGACGCGGTTGTGGCCATCGGGAACCCCTTCGGGCTCGAGCGCACCGTGACTGCGGGAATCGTGAGCGCGCTCCAGCGCCAGATCACCGCGCCCAACGGCTTTGCGATCGACGAGGCCATCCAGACGGACGCGGCCATCAACCACGGAAACTCGGGCGGCCCGCTCCTGAATGCCGACGGCAGGGTCATCGGAGTCAATTCTCAGATCGAGAGCGATTCGGGTGGCAACGTTGGAATCGGCTTCGCCATCCCTGTCAACACGGTCAAGGAGGTCGTGTCGCAGCTCCTCGCGCACGGCAAGGTCGAGCACGCGTACATCGGAGTTCAGATGACCACGATCAGCACGGAGCTTGCTGCGAACGTTCGTCTTCCGGCGAGCAAGGGTGTCCTGATCGAGACCGTGCGACCGGGCAGTCCCGCCGCTCGCGCGGGGTTGCGCGGAGGTTCCTCGCAGGTCGTCGTGGACGGTGAGAGCTACCTCGTCGGCGGCGATGTCATCACAGCGGCCGACGGCCACGCGATCGAATCCGCGGACGAGCTTCGGAGCGTAGTCAGTGAAAAGAAGCCCGGTGAAGAGCTCACGGTGACGATCCGCAGACAGAACGAGACGAAGGACGTGACGGTAAAGCTTGGGCGCCAACCGAGCACCCCAGTCGGATAAGCGGCGTCCATGGCCCCTTCCCCCAAAGGGGCCTGCTTCCGGAGGCCGATCGCCAGCTTGGCTAACCGGAAGCAAGGTCGGAGGCCCGATCGCCTGCCCGGGCCTCCGACCACCTTTCTTGTGACCGGCTGAGGCGCTCTAGTCTCTCCGCGTGATTCCGGACGCCTTCGGCCAGAGCGAGCGCTGGTCGATCGGGGTGGAAGAGGAGCTCTTCGTCCTCCACGCCGAGACGCTTGCTCCCTCGCCCTTCCCACGTGAGGCGCTCGACGGCGTCCGGCTGAAGCCGGAGCTCTTCGCGGCCGCCGTCGAGCTCAACACGGGGATCTGCGGCTCGCCCGCCGAGGCGGTTGCAGAGCTCGCCGAGCTGCGGGCGAAGGCGAAGCAGCTCGCTTCCGGGGCCGGCCTCGTGCTCGCCGCAGCCGGCACGTGGCCCACAGCCGCATCCGAGGAGCAGCCGATCACCGACGACGAGGGCTACCGCCGCTTCGTCGAGTACGCGGGCTCGTCCGCGCGACGGCAGTACTGCTCAGGCCTGCACGTCCACGTCGGTATGGAGAGCCCTGAGGCCTGCATGGCCGCACTCGAATCCGTTCTCCCGTGGCTTCCGCTCGTGCTCGCGGTGTCGGCCAACTCTCCCTACCGGGAGGGACGCGAGAGCGGACTTGCCTCTGCCCGCGCGGAGATGCTCACTCTCCTTCCTCGAAGCGGCGCGCCGCCGCCCTTCGCGAGCTACGCGGATTGGGAAACATTCTCCGAGCGCTTGCTCCGGCTCGGGCTCGCCGACGACTACACACGAATCTGGTGGGACGTGCGCCCACATCCCCGCTTCGGCACGCTCGAGATCCGGATGCCCGACCAGCCGACCAGTCTCGCGGCCTCGGCGGCGCTCGTCTCTTTTGTCCATGCCCTCGTGGTTTCCGCCCATGGGGACGGCCACGCTGACCGCGGCGTCTTCGGGGAGAACCGTTGGGCGGCTTCGCGCTTCGGACGAGAGGCCCGCCTCATTCATCCGGACGGCTCGAGGCTCGTCGCCGCCACGGAGCTCCTCGACGAGCTGGTCGGGCGGGTGGGGGAAGACGTCGTCGATGCAGTGAGAGGCCTCAACCAGGCCGGTGAGCAGTTGGAGTTGGGGCGAGCTCAGGGGCTCGAGACGCTCTGCCGGCACCTGATCGCGCTCACGTAACATCGAAGCGTGGCCCTCCAGTCCGAGACGATCGAGGTGAGCGGCGTGCGCTGCGAGCGCTGCGTGATGCGGCTCGGAGGCGCCCTCGAAGGTCTCGAAGGCCTCGAAGCTGCGAACGCGAACCTGATGGGCCAGGTGACGCTCGCGTGGGACGACGAGCGCATTACACGCGACGACATCGTCGCGGCGCTCGAGCGCGGCGGCTTCCCTCCGGCGAACTAGCGGGAATAGCGGGCTTTTAGAGGCCGTTGTGTTGTTAGTGTCCG
>Ga0307312_10000496_pt1 | contig 18445 bp, 16 predicted proteins | sample ER_DNA_202_FD_194489 | JGI IMG/M metagenome (GOLD analysis project Ga0307312, IMG submission 194489) | Bulk soil microbial communities from the East River watershed near Crested Butte, Colorado, United States - ER_DNA_202 | ecosystem: Environmental > Terrestrial > Soil > Floodplain | place... | reverse complement strand
GGATTCGGCCACGCTTCTTCGCGCTCGATGTTGAGGTACATCTGCTCGACGTCCGCCGGCGGAGGACCGTCGCTTCCATTGAGCCAGACGAGTGCGCTCGGGTGCCCACGCAGGCGGCGGATTTGATCGCGCAGCGATGCGCCCGCGATAGCATGTTGCTCCGGCCCCCACTTGTTCCACTCCTCCCAGGCGCTGCAGCACACCCATCCGGTCATGACAAGAACGCCGAGGCTGTCGGTCTGGTGCCAGAAGCGATCGTTCTCGTAGTTGCCCTCGAGGCGGAGGGTGTTGAGGTGCATGTCGAGCGCATAGCGGAGCTGCGCATCCTGCCGCTCCGGTTGCGGTCGGAAGAACATGTCGGGTGCCCAACCGCCGCCGCGAATCAGAATTCGTCGTCCGTTCACGCGAAAGAGTCGTCCGCCTTTCGGAGTGGACTCTGAAGTGATCTCGCGGATGCCGAAGCGGAGATTCTCCCGATCCGACACGCGTCCGCCGCTCACGAACTCGAGTGTAAGCGTATACAGTTCGGGCTTCCCCATTTGCGCCGGCCACCACAGTCGCGGATTCGCGAAACGAAGTTGCGGGAAACTGTCGGGAGTGAATCGCACCAACGCACTGTCGTGTGGTGCGAGCGTTACCGGTTTGCTGAAGGCGACGGATCCAATTCGACCGCGCAGGATTCCCGACACGGATTGAGCTGTCAGGTTCCTGAGCCCAGTCACGACGGTGAGATTAGCGCTACGCAGCGTCGCGGTGTCCACGTGACTCACGACCTCCGGATATTCAACCGCGACATCACCACGTGCGCTCACATATACCGGCTGCCACAGCCCCATGTCCTTATCGGGCGGCGATGGATTCCAGTCGACCCATGTCGTCTGCAGATCCGCCGGCCTCGGCGCAAAGACTTCAACCGCGAGAGCGTTCTCGGCGCCGCCCGTCAGTGCGTCGGTGATGTCGAAATCGTAGTGCCGATAAGTGCCCGCCACCGCCGACGAATCCGCGAGACGGCGCTTATTCAGCCAGACATTCGCGCGGTAGTTGATGCCGTCGAAGTGGAGCGTGATACGCTTGCCGCGCATCGACGGGGGGACGTGGAATGTCGTGCGATACCACCAGGGCACGGCGTAGGGACTCTGCGGATCCATCTCGGTGTGCACGAAGTTCGCACCGATCTTGAAGGTCGTGCCCGGCAGGTCTCGCAGATTCATGCCGAAGAACGGATCGCGATAAGTGCCGTTCTCGACCAATGCGCCCACAATCGTCGACGGAACTGTCGCGGCGTTCCACCCCGTCGGGCGATAACCATCGGAGGCGATCTCCGCGCCGTCAGTGCCAACCTTGGCCGACGATTGAATCATCCAGCCATCGTGGAGCATCAGCTGCTCTTGCGCCGCGGCGCTGCCTGCGGCCGCAAAAATCAGGAACAATGTCCACAGCGAAATCCGCGTCACGCTGCTGCCTCCACTAAGCCGAACGGCCAACGTTTGGTGTTCCACGACCAGACGAGAAATGCCACGCAACCCAGCGCCAGTACTCCGACCCCGAAGAGAATCACCTGGTACTGCGTGGTCGCGAACACGAAGATCCAACCCAGCAACGCCACCAGCGCGGGGACCGGGTACAGCCACATACGATATGGTCTCGGCATATTCGGCGCATTCCGCCGCAGCAGTATCAACCCCACGATCTGCCCCATGAACTGCACCAGGATGCGGGTGACGATCAGCGCATCGATGACAGTGCCGAGTGAGAAGAAGCCCGCCAAGATCGAGAGCACGCCAAGCACAATCAGCGAGACGTACGGGAAATCCTTCGTCGGGTGCAACCGGGCGAAAACTCGGAAGAAGTAACCGCTCTCCGCCGCGGCATATGGGATGCGCGAATACCCAAGCAGCAGCGCGAACACCGATCCGAACGCTGTCCACAGCACCAGCAGCGTGAAAACCGTGGCGATGCGCGAGCCATAGAGCTTCTCCATGAAAGTCGAGACGATGAAGTTTGACTCCGGGTGCGCGTCAGCGGGCACGAACTCCCGCCACGGTACGACGCCGATGATCGAGAAGTTGATACCTATGTAGATGATGGCTACCGCGATGGTGCTGATCAGGATCGACCGCGGAATGACGCGGCCGGGGTCCTTCACCTCGTCGCCGATGTAGCAGACGTCGTAGTAGCCGAGGTAGTCGTAGATACCGATGCGGGATGCCGCGCCGAGTCCGAGGAAGAACCCGAGCGAGAAGTTGAACGCGCCGGGCGGAAAGTCGAAGGCGATGGTGGGATTGAAGTGCGTGGCGCCGGTGACGATCACGGCGAGCACGGTGATGAGCGTGCCGATCCAGAGCGAGACAGTGATCTTCGCGATCGACTGGATGCGCCGGTACAACAGCGCAATGTTGACGAGCCCCACGACCGTCACGAGCGCGATCACCCACGGGCGCGTCAGTCCGCTCCAGAGGTAGCTCGTGTATTGCGCGAAGCCGATATAGCCCGACGCGATCTCGAGCGGTCCGCTGAGCACGAATTGCCAGACGAACAGGAACGCCATCAGCCGTCCGTAACGTGCCGGCCCGAACGCTTCGCGCAGGTAGTTGAAGGATCCACCCGAACCGGGCATGGCGGCGCCCAGCTCGCTCCATACCATCCCGTCGCAAATCACGATCACCAGCGCGACGATCCAGCCGAGCATTGCCTGCGGTCCGCCGAGCGCAGTCATGAGGAGCGGGATGGTGATGAACGGGCCCGCGCCCATCATGTTGGTCATGTTGAGCGCGGTCGCGGGGAGGAGGCCGAAGCGGCGCTCGAGGTGGGGCTCAGGTGTAGCCGGCGGGGTGGATAGTGCGTTCATAGGCCTCGCCTGATATTCGTGTGAAGGATATGTCTACGGCAACCGCAGAATATTTCAAATCTGTTCGTGCCGCCAGCCTGTCCTGCTGTTTCGCCGGCGCAGGATATGCCGCTAGGCAGCTCTACCTACTGGGAGGATTCATGACCGTGTTTCGTGTGACTTGTTTCTCGCTAATGGCTGCGCTGGTGTTGGCATGTTCCTCTGACGGCGTCGTCGGCCCTAACGGGCGTTTCGATCACGCCGCGGCGACCTTCGCTTGTGGACCCGCCGACGGGCCCGCCCTAGCGATCTATCTCGCTCCGGATCCTATAACATCGCTCGAACCTGCTGGCGTGTTCGTGCGTGTGTACGTGTCAGGGACGATCGATGAGATCCGCGGTGCAATGTTGCCAATTTCCACGCACTCCAATGCCGCTGCATGGTTTCACCCCAACGCCAACGAGTACGAGATCGCAACCAGTGGCTACCTCATGGTCGGCTCCGGAAGCGCAGGCGGAACGCTCGAGGGCTCGGTCAATCTTCAGTTCCCCAGCGCGGGACGTGTACACGGCGCATTTCACGCCGAGTGGATTCCGACGAATGTGCTGTGCGGTTAGCGCCGGGTGATCCATGCCGCATTGGCCGAGCGCGAAGTAAGCTTCGTTTCGCTACGCGCGTTTTTTCTATTCTCCTGTCGGCATTTTTTCTCGCGCGCCCAGCCTTGGGGCAGGCGACTTGTCACTGGCCCGATCACAATAGCGGGGATGTGATCTATCAGATCAGCCGCATGATGGATCCAGGTCCGATTGGGGATCAGGCCAGATTGGATTTCGGCGTCCCGCTCGTACCCCTCTCAGAGATAATGGTTGTATCCGACTCGGCCACGTGCGCGCGGGCGGGCCAAGCGGTCGATTCCCTGTTGCATGTGTGGAATCCGAAGGCGACCATTCCTCCGTGGCAGGTGCCGCTGTACGTGTTCAAGATCGGCACCTCGTACGCGGCAATGGATCGAAGCACTCCCAGGCAGCCAGCCTATTCCGTCATCTTCTTTACTCCGCTTTGGGCGTTTACCACAATACTGCGGATGTAGTGACGCGCGTTGTTGATTGCTACTCCCGAAGGCGTGACCCGGTCATTCAGCGAACGGAGCATCACCATGAAACACATCTCGATCGGAGGACTCGACGTTTCCCGCATAGGCCTCGGCGCCATGGGGATGGCCGGCTACTACAACATCGGCGCGGGCAGCGACGCCGAGTCGATCCGCACCATTCACCGGGCGCTGGACCTGGGTGTCACCCATATCGACACTGCCGAGATCTACGGTCCCTACACCAATGAGGAGCTCGTCGGCCGAGCCATCAAGGATCGCCGCGATCAGGTTGTGTTGGCGACGAAGTTCGGCATCGTCTCGCACTCCGGTGGCGGCCCGGGTGTCCTCGACAGCAGCCCCGCGAACATCCGCGCCGCAGTTACCGGATCGCTGAAGCGGCTCGGCACCGACCACATCGATCTGTATTACCAGCACCGGGTCGACCCGAAAACTCCCATCGAGGACACCGTCGGCGCGCTGGCCGAGCTGGTCGGCGAGGGCAAGGTCCGATACATTGGGCTGTCCGAAGCCGGCCCCGCCACGATCCGCCGCGCCCACGCCGTGCACCCGGTCGCCGCCCTGCAGACCGAGTACTCGCTGTGGACTCGTGACCCGGAGGCCGAGCTGTTGCCGCTGCTGCGCGAGCTCGGCATCGGCTTCGTTCCCTACTCGCCGCTCGGCCACGGATTTCTCACCGGCGAGATCCGCTCGCCCGAGCAGCTCTCCGACGACGACTGGCGCAAGACCAACCCGCGCTTCACCGGCGAGAACTTCAAGCGCAACCTGCGCATCGTCGACGAAGTAAAAGCCGTTGCCTCCGAGGCGGGTGCAACACCGGCGCAAGTGGCTCTGGCCTGGCTGCTCGCGCAGGGCGACGACATCGCGCCGATTCCCGGCACCAAGCGGGTCGAGCGCGTTGAGGAAAACACAGCTGCCGACCGTCTCGAGCTGAATGCCAAGCAGATCGAGCGGCTGAATAACCTCGCGCCGGCCGTCGGCGAACGCCACACCGAGGCGAACATGGCCGTCATCGACCGCTGACGACTTACCGCTTCGGCGGATCGCAGCAATATTCGTTAGGGAGCGCAGAACGCGTTGTACGCAGCCCGAACGGTTCAGGGGAAAGCACGAACGGGCCTGCCACCGCGTGGCAGTCCCGCTCATGGGCACTCGTAGTTTGCCGCATCTCGAACGCTGCCCGAATGGTTCCAAGCGGCAACCTGCGGATACGGACAAAGCCGTCGGGTTTTGACGACCGCACTCTTTGGATCGCCGTCAATCGCAAATCTTGTCGCGATCACACCGTCGGGCGTGATGGCGTTCTCCATCCACTGCTGGAGCGCCGAGAAGAGACTGTGTTGCGGATTATCTCCCGGCCTTACCCATTGCCCAATATCATTCGGCTCGTCGCCGCTGCCGCAATGCCCCATGCCCGGCACGATAGCAGATCGCGCAGTGAAGCAGCTCATCGGAGCTTGATATGAAAACGGCACTGCCAGGAGATCCGACTTCAGCGCCATTGAAACCTGGCGACCGCTTCCGCGCGATTGCCGACACGCGCGTTCGCGTTTGGATCACCTACTCGGCCCCTTCCACCAGTAGCGCTGAGGCGTTGCTGCCAGCGGGCGAAACAATAATCGTGCACGACATCCCGCCCGGCGCCGGATGGGTGTTCGCCAAGCCGGAGCGGAAGGAGCTTGAGTCCATTCTTGTGCCGGAGCCAGAGCGCTCATGGGTGACATATGGTGGCTACGCGCTGGTGATCGAACTCGAGTCCCTTCGCGCCAACTTTACGCGGATTCGATGAAAGGCGACAGACCCCGCGCGTCTCGGAAGGCGGACGCCTCGCGAAAATTCGCGGTTGCACGACGTGCCATGGTACGATGGCGGAGGGTCAGATCCTCTTTCAGCATTGGCTCGTCGGACGTCTCGCGCTAACGACTTACCGCTTCGGCGGATCGCGGCAATATTCGTCCCCGAGATGACGGCCCCTGATCTTCAGCCTGTTTTGCACGGCCAATTGCTTCAGCTTCGCCCACTTCGCAGCGACGATTTCGATGGGTTGTTCGCCGTAGCGGCTGATCCACTAATCTGGGAACAGCATCCGGCTAGAGATCGATACCAACCGGGGGTGTTCCGCGCCTTCTTCGATGAGGCGATGGCTTCCGGCGGCGCGCTCATCGCAACGGACTCGAGGGACAGCCAGGTCATCGGCGGCTCGCGCTACCATGGCTACAACGCCGAGCGGAGCGAAATCGAAATCGGGTGGACGTTTCTGGCTCGGGCGTACTGGGGCGGGAAATACAACGGCGAAATGAAGGAGCTGATGCTGCGGCACGCGTTCACGTTCGTGGACCGCGTCATCTTCCTGATCGGGCCCGAGAACTATCGTTCGCAGCGCGCGGTGGAGAAGATCGGTGCAGTTCGCGCCGGAACCAGGATCGATGACTACGGTCGGGAGCGACTCGCGTTCGAGATCACCGCTGCAAAGTTCAACCAGTCTACGACGCCCCGACCTACTTCGAGCATTACTACGTTTCGGCGGCGGCTGCTGCGGATCCACGGAACGATCCTGACGCTGGTTGCGTTGGGGAGCGCTGTCGCCACGACCATCGGCTGGAAGACCGGAACTGGCCCATTCGGTTTCATGCGGGGAAACCCAATGGTCTGGGTTGGGCTGATCCAGGCTTATCTGCTGATGACGATTATTGCCGTATTGCTCGTAGTCGGCTCGCGTCAGGCGAATGCGAGGAAATGGAATGTCGTTGGAGCACTCGCCCACTGTCCCCCGCTAATCGCGGCTCTCTCCTCATTGCGCGTATTCGACTCGATGGGAGCGCTCGGAATTGTCCGAGTGGCGATTGCGTTCCACTTTGTCTGGCTCTTTCTTGAGGCATTCGCAGCGCTTTATCCGGACGCGAGCGACTAACTGGAGATAACAATGCGCCTCGTGCTCACGACAGCTTTTATCCTCACGGTCGTGCCGGTCACGCTCCACGCGCAGCTCGAGAGAATCAGTGCTCTGGCACTCGAGACAGGGACCCGCGCGAGAATACTCGAAGCGGCGCCGGACTCCAAGTTCACTTTGATCACAGTTGCTTCTGCCAGGCCCGACAGCCTACGCTATAGCCTCGGTGGAAGCTCCAATACGAGATCGCTCGGTTGGCAACAAATCACCAAAATGGAAGTCAGCGCCGGACGGCACAGACATGTCGGACTCGGTCTTGGACTCGGATTCCTCACTGGCACCCTTTCAGGCATCGCGCTCGGAGCAACGGGTCAACACGGTGAAACAAGAACTCTGAACGAGCTCAGCGGCGCGATCGGTGGCGCTACTTTCGGCACAATCATAGGCGGCACCGCCGGCTTCTTCTGGCGTACCGAAAGGTGGATTCCAGTCAATCTACCGGCACGATGAGCCATTGAAACTAAAAACTTAGTTATTCGTACGGGGGTGGAACTCTCACCCCACCCCTATGTCCCTACTTTCGACCGACTCACCGCAAACCACAGCCAGGCTCGCCGGCGCTCTCTGGCTGATCGTCATCGCCGTGAGCATAGCCTCGCTCTTCGCCGCCCCTTCAGTCAACACCAATGGCAGCGCGGCCGAGACCGCCGCCAGTATCCTGTTAGCGGAGACACCATATCGCCTCGCGTTCGCCCTCCTCTTCGTCGGCAGCCTCTGCTACCTCGGCGTAACCGCGCTGCTGTACGAGCTGCTGCGATCCGTCAACAGAAGCGTCGCCCTCTTCGGCGCCTTTGCCGGCCTCGCCGGTCTGACGATCGGAGCAGCAAGCGCCGTCAACGAGCTGGGCGCACTCGATCTGCTCAAACAGGCATCAACCGTCGCGCCCGCGGCGGCGAACCAGCTGCAGACAATCGCACAGTTCGCGCTTCGCGATGGACCGGAGTTCAAGGTCGGCATGGTCTTTTTCGGCCTTCAGATCGCTTCAATTGGGTATCTGATTCTTCGTTCGGCCCTCGTGCCGCGGCTTATCGGCGGCGTGCTCGTAGCCGGCGGTTTGAGCTACATAATCAGCTCGTTCGCGACCTTCGTTGCGCCCGCGGTTGGAGCGCGACTGTCACCCTTGGTCATTCCCATAGCCATCCTTGGTGAGGGGTCGCTCACGCTGTGGCTGCTGTTCAAGGGAGTGAACGTCAACGCTTCGCAACGCTCTTCCGCGGGGCGACCGACATGATTTTCCGATAAATCGCCACTGCTCGCCGGCGGAGCCTTGGATCAAGACTCCGAAGCCTCGCCGGGTTGCTTGCGGCGTAGTTGTAGCTCGCTCCAGAATGCGACGGCGAGGCTCGCGACGCACACCAGCGCCGCGATCGCGCGCATCCACCGTGCAATTGCCGTGTCGTGCTCGAGGAGTCCCCAGCCGTTGAGCAGGTTGTACCAGTCGTGCCCGTCGCTCTCCTTGCCTGCCAGTCCGTCGAGGAGCATGAGCTCGCCGGCGCGGGAGTCGGCGCAGTAGATCGCAACATCCAGCAGGTTGATCGCGGACCACCAGAGGCACACCATCGCCGCGAACACGTCGCGCCGCCGGCCGTCGTCGCGCTTCCGCAGGAAGTATCCGACGAACAGCAGCGGAAAGACCACCTGCGTGAGCGATCCGCCGAGGATGACCATCGTCCGGCCGAGGAACGGGATTCCGAAGGGCATGAACAGCATGTGCCCGAACTCGTGGATGGCGAGGTCGATGTCGCCCAGGAGTGGCACGTAGCCGGACTCGCCGCGGAACGCGCTCCATGCGAGCAAGGCGAGCACCGCCGCGAAGGCCAGACGCGCGTAACTCTGCACGGTGCGTGGGGAATCGCTGGAACCGACTGAGGACGTCGTCGCGCCCATCGGTCAACCTCGTCGCTGTCAGGAGGGGAACGTCGAAAGGAGGACGCCTTCGGTGGTGAAGCGCAACGCGACTCGGTCACATTGCACCAGCACGATCGAGGCTTACGTTTTAGCGACGATGGACGCTCCACGCGATTCTAACTCCTACGGGCAGCGAGGCGATCCGCTCGGCATGAGCGAGCCGATCTCCCGCCGCGACTTCCTCAACGGCGTCCTCGTTGCCAGCGCCGGTCTTCTCCTCCATGGCAAAGCCCCAACTATTTCGCCTGAAGACGCCTTCAACGGCTACGGCGGCATTGGGAACTACCGACACTCGAACGGCAACACTTGGGACGTCCTGAGCACCGGACACGCGATGCGCGACGGCGCCTTCGAAAAGCGAATCGCCAACGCAACAGACACCGGAGAGATCTACGACCTCGTCGCCGTCGGCTGCGGAATCAGTGGACTCGCCGCGGCGATCTTCTTCCAGAAATCCAAAGGGGGACGCGCGCTGGTCATCGACAACCACCCGATATTCGGCGGCGAAGCGAAACGCAACGAGTTCCTCGTCGACGGACAGCGTCTCACCGCACACCAGGCCTCGGCGATCTTCCTCGTGCCGCAGAAAGGCGGCTACACCGATCGCTTCTACGAGATGATCGGAATGGATCGCTCCTCGTTCAACTACCAGACGTGGAGCGGACCCGCTCCAGAAATGCCGCTCGCTCACTCGCCGTACGAGACGCCGAGGAATTACGGCTTCTACTTCGGACCGCAGTTCGGCCAGCGACCCGGCGTGTGGGTGATGGATCCGTGGCGACGACGGCTCGAAGGCGCGCCGATCAGTGACACCGTGAAAACGGAGCTGCTGCGGTGGGGGACGAATCGCATTCCCTTCCCCGGACCGAAGACCGAAGGCGATGCCATCTCGCGAGAGCTCGACTCCATCACGCTCGAAGAGCACCTGATGGCGCGATACAGCATCAGTCGCGAGACGGTGCGCACGTTTCTGTCGCCGGTTGAAGGCGGTGGATATGGACTCGGTCCGGACGTGCTGTCGGCGTACTGCAACTACGCGATCGAAAACCAGTTCCCCGAAGACGGCGACGACACGCTCGGCGACCAGATGTTCCCCGACGGCAACGGTGGGTTCGCGCGACTGATGGTGAAGACGCTCATCCCCGATGCCTTTGCCGGGCCGCGCACTGTCGACGCGGTGTGGCAGAATCGCGTGAACTTCCGCGCCCTCGATCGCGCGGGTCAATCGACACGGATTCGGCTTAATTCCACAGTTGTGCGCGTCGAGCACGCGGGAGATCCCGCCAGCGCGCCGCACGTCGTCATCACTTACGTCAAAGGCGACCGTCTCTACAAAGTCAGAGCGCGCTCAGTCGTTATGGCGGGCGGCAGTTGGACAACCAAGCACATCGTCCACGACCTGCCCGCGAGCCACCGCGATGCTTACGCGCAGTTCTATCGATCGCCATGCCTGATGGCGAACATCGCCGTCCACAACTGGCGCTGGCTCTACAAAATGGGAATGTCAGGCTGCCGCTGGTTCGGCGGACTCGGCGACTATCTCTCCGTCCGCAAGATGGCGCTCGTCGGCAACGAGCCTCGCACCATCAATCCGGATTCGCCAACGGTGCTGACCATCAAGGTTCTGTTCGCGCAGCCCGGACTACCTATAGGAGAGCAAGGCAGCCGAGGACGCGCGCAGATGCTCGGCACTTCGTTCGCTCAGTACGAGCGAGCCTTCCGCGAGCAGATGGCCGACATGTTCGCGCCCGGCGGGTTCGATCCGCGCCGGGACATCGCCGGAATCATTCTCAACCGCTGGGGTCACGCGTACGTGAATCCTCAACCAGGCTTCTTCTTCGGCGTCAACGGCAAGCCCGCGCCGAGGGACATCCTGCGCGGACGAGCGCACGGACGAATCGCCTTTGCGAATACCGATCTGGCCGGCGCTAGCGATCACCGCAATTCTATTCGCGAAGCGGATCGAGCGGTGAAACAATTAATTGGTTGAAGCTTGGCACAACCCTATTTAGAACTCTCACTATAATGGCTGACACTCACGTCCTGATCGCCGGCGCCGGCCCCACCGGGCTCGTGCTCGCGCTCTGGCTGACGCGACTCGGCGTCAAGGTGCGAATCATCGACAAGGCCTCCGAGCCGGGCACCACTTCCCGCGCGCTGGCCGTTCAGGCGCGGACGCTCGAGCTCTATCACCAGATTGGGCTGGACGACGCCGTGATCGCGGGAGGGGTCAAGATCCAGAATATCAACCTGTGGGTGAAGGGGCGCCGAGCGGCGACTGTGCCGCTTACCGGAGCTGGAGAGAATCTGACGCCGTACTCATTCGCGCTCGTATTCCCGCAGGACGCTCACGAGCGCCTGCTGGTCGAGCGGCTCGGCGCGCTCGGCGTGCGGGTGGAGCGCAGCACGGAATTGCTGCGGTTCACGCAGCACGATCGCGGAGTGACGGCGACGTTGCGACGACCGGAGGGCGCGGAGGAGACGTGCGAAGCCGAGTACATCGCGGGATGCGATGGAGCGTCGTCGGCGGTTCGCGCGCAGCTTGGCGTCGGGTTTCCCGGTGGAACGTACACTGGCCTGTTCTACGTCGCGGATGTCGTGGGAACGGGTGCACCGAGGAACAAGGATCTGCACGCCGACATCGAGGATGCCGACTTCCTCCTCCTCTTCCCTCTCGAGGGCGATCGCCACTGGCGCCTGGTGGGAACCGTGCACGATTTGCCCGCGGGCGAGCACGGCACACTCACCTTCGACGACGTGAAAGGCAAAGCCATGGAGCACCTCCGTCTCAACGTTCAGAAGGTGAACTGGTTCTCGACCTATCGTGTTCACCATCGCGTTGCGCTCCGGTTCCGCGACCGGCGCGCCTTCCTACTCGGCGACGCCGCTCACATTCACAGTCCGGTCGGTGGTCAGGGGATGAACACCGGCATTGGCGACGCCGTCAACCTCGCCTGGAAGCTGGCGCTGGTGTTGAAGGGAGGTTCGTCGCAGAAGATCCTCGACACCTACGAGCCCGAGCGGATCGCCTTCGCCCGTCGACTCGTCGCCACCACCGATCGCGGATTCGTGCTGATCACCAGTCGTGGCGCTCTGGCGACGCTGATACGAACGCGAATCGTTCCGCTGGTGTTGCCACTGCTTTTCCGCCTGCGGGCGTTCCGCGAGCTGCTGTTCAAGACCGTGTCTCAGACACAGGTCAACTATCGCAACAGCGCGCTGAGCGAAGGCGCGGCGGGAAAAGTTCGCGGCGGAGACCGATTGCCGTGGGTGCGGCTCGACTCGGGTCAGGACAACTTCGGGCCGCTCACGGCGCTGGAGTGGCAGGTACATGTGTATGGGGAAGCGCAACGCGTGTTGAAGGACGCGTGCGCGGAGTTGCGGGTACCTCTTCACGCATTCGCCTGGGAAAAGCAGATGCCGCGCGCCGGGTTGCAGAAGGATGCCTTGTATCTCGTGCGACCGGATGGTTACGTCGGGCTCGCTGATGCGGATGCCAGCGCGGAAGGACTGCGTCGGTATTTTGCCGCTCATTGAGTTGCTCGGGGTAGATCACCCGAAGGTAAAGCAGAACGCTTCCACCCCTGGCTCAGGAAACTGTATCTCGAATTGGCGGTCGGTGATCGATTGCGGTTCCCGGACCAGCTGATACGTGCGCTGCCGATCGGCGGTCCCGTTGCCACCTTCATCGATGTCGGTTCCGTGAGCGGCGCCGGGCGATTTTCCATCCACCGTGACGCTGAATCGCGCCGGCTTTCCTCCGCGCGGCGGACCCATGATCAGGTTCACGTCGCGGGCGTGGAAGCGAAACACGATCCTGCCATTGGGCTCGTTGAGCTCGGCGCCTTTTCCCTTCACCGTCCAGTTGCCCGCGAGTGCCCACTGGTTGAGCGCCAGGCTCGGAGGAATCGTGTAAGCCCGGGGCGCGTCCTCCACCGCGTTGCCGGCGAAGGTTTCCGCACGCTCGTAACCGAGGTAGCTCTCCGGTGAGCGAAGGTGACCGGAATCGGCAGCCACCTCGAGCCCACGCGGTGTCACCTTGACGGGTTGATTGTCGACCTTGCGCCCGGTCTCGCCCAACAATCGCTGAATCACCCGCTCCTGCTCGGCGTAGGCTTCCTCCCCGAAATGGTGGTATCGAATTCGTCCGTTGGCATCGGCGATGTAGACTGCCGGCCAGTAGTTGTTGTCAAATGCTCGCCAGACACCATAGTCACTGTCGACGGCTATCGGATACCTCACGTCCATTTCCTTCAACGCCCAGCGGATGTTGTTGAGATCTTTCTCGAACGGAAACTCCGGCGTGTGCGCACCGATCACCACCAATCCGTCATCGCGATATTTGTCGGCCCAGGCGCGCATGTACGGAAGGGTGCGCAGCCAGTTGACGCAGGTGTAAGTACAGAAGTCGACGAGGACGACCTTCCCGCGCAGACCCTCCGGCGTCAGCGGCGGGGTATTCAGCCATTCCGTGGCTCCACTCAGCGATGGGAGCGTACCTTCATTCGTCAACGCGGCGCACGCCATTTGTTGAATCGCCGACGCGATCACGCCGAGTCTGGCCGCGCCGAGCGCAGCGGCCGCAGCCCCGATGAATCGGCGCCGCTCATGATTGATTGAGTCGGACATTTATCCAGCTCCTCTGGCAAATCGATCAGCATCTCCTAGTAACTGTCGACGTCGATTACGGCCTGCGCGAACGCCTTTGGCGCTTCCTGCGGCACGTTGTGCCCGATGTCGTTCAGAACGCGGTGTGAGTATTTCCCCGTGAACCTGTCGGCGTATGCCTTTCCGTCCGCCGCCGCGCCGTCAAAATCGCTGGCGATCGTGATTGACGGAACTGTGATCACCGGACGAGTGAAGATCCTTTGCTCGAGCGCGCTGTACTTCGCTTCGCCGTCGGCGAGGCTCAGTCGCCAACGGTAGTTGTGAATGACGATCCTGATGTGATCGGGATTGTTGAACGATTGCGCGGTACGATCGTACGTCGCGTCATCGAATTTCCATTTGGGTGAAGCGAGCTGCCAGATCAGTTTGTTGAAGTCGTACGTGTTCTTGGTGTAGCCGAGCACGCCGCGCTCGGTGGCGAAGTAGTACTGGTACCACCAGCCGAGCTCGGCCTTGGGCGGCAACGGCTGTTGATTGGCAACCAGGTTGACGGCGATATAACCGCTGACGGCGACGAGACCCTTCACGCGCTCCGGCCACAGCGCCGCCATGATCCCGGCCGTTCGTGAGCCCCAGTCAAAGCCGGCGACGATCGCCTTCTGGATCTTGAGCGCATCCATCAGTGCAATGATGTCGACCGCGATCGCTGCCTGCTCTCCGTTTCGCATCGTGCCGTCGGAGAGAAACCGCGTCGTGCCGGAGCCGCGCAGATATGGCATGATGACGCGATATCCCTTGGCGGCGAGAATCGGAGCCACATCGGCGAAGGCGTAGATGTCATACGGCCACCCATGGAGCAGAATGACCGGACGACCGTTCGCCGGACCGGCTTCCGCGTAGCCGACGTTGAGAACGCCGGCGTCGATCTGCTTTAGTGAGTCAAAGGATGAACGGCCCGATGGAGCAGTCATGATTCCATCTCCGCCTGACATTTCGTTGATTGGCATGTTCGCCAGACTGGCGAGCCCTAATCGACTCGCCACCACGCTCATCAGTGCGGTGCCGAGGAGGTGGCGGCGGTCGTTGTCGATTTTTTCGCGCATCTTGTCGCGAGCTTGTGAACGCTTACTGCGCTGACTTTGTTGTTGCAGTTGCTGCCTGCTCGATCAAACGGGCGACAACCTTCGGATGCGAGATGAACGCAACGTGGCTGGCGTTGATCTCGCTCGTGGTCGCGCCCATTCGCTTGGCGTAAAATCGCTCGAGATCCGGATTCAGCGCGTGATCCTGGCGAGAAACCAGATACCAGGATGGAATGGTTTTCCACGCCGGCGCATCGATCGTCGCGCCGAATACAGAATTGTGAACCGGCTTCTGCGTGGCGCACACGACTCTCGCCGCACTTTCCGGCAGATCGGCGGCGAACACATCGTGAACCTGATCGCAGGCGATGTAGAGGAAGCCAGCCGCGTCGGGCCTCAGCGCCTTGCCGAGCGCGGTCGGATACTTGTCGGTGAGCGGCCCTACCGGCTCGTTTGCTTCAGGCGCGAACGCGGCGAGGTAGACCAGTGCTTTGACGTTCGGATTACCTGCAGCGGCGCCGCTGATCACAACGCCACCGTACGAATGGCCAACCACTACCACCGGTCCCTTCTGCGCGTCGATGAGGCGTTTGGTGGTAGCGATGTCGTCACCGAGCGACGAGAGAGGGTTCTGCACTGCGACGACGTTATAGCCGTCGTTCTGCAGCAGAGGGATCAGGTACTGGAAACTGCTCGCATCCGCAAAGGCGCCGTGGACGAGCACGATCGTTGGCTTCGCGGCTGAACTGGCCGCCATTCGGGCCTGCTTTGACTTCGCCGCCGTTTGCGCTCCAGCGCCCGTCACGGCGAGGAGTAGCAGACCTAGTGAGAATGCACCTGCCGTCTTCAGAATCATTGTCGTCTCCTGTTAGGCAATTTGTTTCAGATTCGGGCAGCCTCTCCGTCGCGCGCTAATCAGCGCGACCACTTGCTGTCGCAGGGCTCCTGAGCGACCTGAAGCCGTCGCGCATCGCAGTCACGAAGTACTCTGGCTGCTCCCAGGCTGCGAAGTGCCCGCCTTTGGGGAACTTCTCATAGTAGATCATCTTTGGATACGCCTTTTCCGCCCAGGTCCGCGGCGCCGCGTAGATCTCGTCCGGGAAGACGGTTACGACAACCGGCAGCTGGACGTTGCGGACGGTGAAGAAGCCACCCGGCGGCAATGTATGAGCGTTGTCCCAATACAGACGCGCCGATGAAATCGCCGTGTTCGTCAGCCAGTACATCGTGATGTTGTCCAGGATGTCGTCGCGCGACAGGCCTTCGCGCTGTCCAGCAAAGACGCGCGATATCATTTTCTGGCTGGCGTCGTCGTGATCGAGAATCCACCCGGCGAGACCGATAGGTGAATCGGCTATGCCGTACAGCGTCTGCGGGCGAAGCGCCATCTCGTTGGCGTAGCCGAGACCATTCTTGTAAAAGAAGGCGATCTGATCCCACGCTCTCGCTTCGTCGGCCGTAAGGTCAGCCGGCTTCTGCTTGCCGGCGGAGATTGCCCCGTCAATCGCAGGCGGAACTGTCGCCGCCATGTTGGTGGAAATGCCGAGCAATTCGGGGGGCGATTGCAGCGCCATTACCTCCGTGACTGCATTGCCCCAGTCTCCGCCCTGCGCGACGAATTTGGTGTAGCCGAGGTTCCGCATCAGCGTCGTCCACGCTTTTGCGATACGTACAGGGTTCCAGCCGGGAGCGGTCGGCTTGCCAGAGAAACCGTAGCCGGGAAGCGATGGGATAACTACGTCAAAAGCGTCAGCAGCGCTGGCGCCGTACTTGGTGGGGTTGGTGAGTGGATCGATGATCTTCAGTTGCTCGACGAACGAGCCGGGCCAGCCGTGCGTTACGACAATCGGCAGCGCATTCTTTTCTTTCGACTTGACGTGGATGAAGTGAATGTCCAGCCCATCGATATTCGTAATGAAATTCGGGTAGGAGTTGATTCGCGCTTCCGCTTTGCGCCAGTCGTAATTGGTTCCCCAATAGTTCGCTAACGCCTGCATCGTCGCCAGCTGCACACCCTGCGTATCGTCGCCAACCGTCTCTTTCTCGGGCCACTTCGTGGCTTTGACGCGACGACGTAAATCGGCCAGCTGCTCGTCGGAAAAGCTCACGTGAAACGGACGAATGTCGCTCCTCGCGCCCGTCGTTTGCGTTGAAACTTCAGTAATCGGTTGAGTCATAGCCTCTAACCTCCTGGAAAGGGCGAGAAGACCCAGCTGCCCAGCCGCAACTGTTGCGGCCGCAGAGCCAAGAAAGCGACGGCGGCTGGAATCAGGTGTGTTCGACATGCCAGTCATGAGGGGCGGGTCTCAGCAGGAGGGGCTGAAAACGCGAGACGTCCGCCAATGGGGTGAGCTCTGCCACAAAGGATTCCACGACGTTCCTCTTAGGGTAAAGACCTAGCGCTGACTCGAGGAAGCGTCAAGGAAAGTCGGGGAATCCTCTGTAACGATTCAGCTTCCGTCTGATTATCTGGCTACCACGATCGTGCGCTTCGTATCGGTAAAGACCGTGTACTGCGTTCCAGCCGGGATCGAGGCCGAGAGTCCCTTTTTTGTCGCGCCGACTCCGAGCGTGAGGATACCAAGGGCGGCCGCTTGACCCTGACGGTTCTTTCCCACGACTTTCTCGCTGCCGCGAAGTGGGACGTACGTGCCATCTACGGCTCGTACGGAGGTGACCTGGATCGTCAGAGCACCGGGTCTTCCACCTGATTTCCGGCGAGTGGCCTGCGTCACGGTGCCTCGGACTGGGGTTCCCTGAGAGATCAGGACGTGGCCGAATTCCGAGTAGTCAGACGTCAGATGAAAGGAGATCCGCTGCCCTGAGTTGACCGACGCGCTCGAAAGGTCCTGATCGATTGCTACGGTGAGAGGCGTGCCGGCGGGTATTACGACGGGCATTCGTGTGGCCGAGTTCGCGGCCCTGGCGGCACGCTCGTCAGCGCGCGTCGATTGAGCCATGAGCGGAACCGCCGGCAGAGCCAACGCCAGCAGCGTAGTGAGGCGATAGTAATACTTCATACTGCTCCTTGAAATGTTGGGGCCGCGGGATCGCGGTCTACCGACCGGATATCAAGGAGAATGCCCTCGGGGACAGCAATCCCTTTCTGCCGATGACAGCCGGCTTACATCCGTCGCAGCGATCGCTACCAGCGATACGCGACCGACGTGCGAAGGACATACCCGTTACGGGTCTGCAAGTCGCGCAGCGCGCCACCAGTGACAGGTGATCTCGTCGAGGAAGTCAGCTGCGTGACGACACCGCCTCCCAGGAGGAGATTCCACCGCCGATCGCGGTAAAAACCCGCCGGGCCTCTCCAGCGTCCAACAAGCGCGGCGCTTAGTCCGGAAGCTACGCGCAGGACATTGCTCGGCGCACGATTTGCGACTCCGCACGCCGAAGACGTCGGACGAACGAGGCGACAATGCTTTCCTTGTGTTTGGAACTCATGCTGACCGCGCTGGTGGTTGTATCAGCGCCTGCGATCGCGCAAGACACATTGAATCCGCAAACATCGAGCGCCCCGGCGGGTTTCGCGGCGCCAGGTCAGATTGGCCGGTACAAGCTCGGCTCGAGCCACGACTATGGGAAGGCTTCGCTCGGCGTCGCCTACCAGTACGCTCTCAGCGACGGGAGTACGGATTCCAGTTTCGCGACGCTTTATCTCTACCAGCGGGAAGAAGCCGAGCGCGGATGGTCAGTCGACAGTGTCCTCGCGACTTCTGTGGCAGTGTTCAAGGAGGGACTGAACGTCATGCGAAACAGGGGCGACTACGAGAACTACCAGATCGCTTCCGAGGGACGCGACTCTGTGATGATGAGTGACGTTCTTAAGCTTCCCGGTTATCACGTTGCCTATGCCTTTCGTCGCGGAGGAAGGACAGCCGTCTCGTTCTTTTACTTGTTCGTTGCCGGGAACAATCTGGTGAAAGTTCGCGGCACGGTGCCGGAGAGCCACT
>Ga0307312_10000494_pt1 | contig 18461 bp, 22 predicted proteins | sample ER_DNA_202_FD_194489 | JGI IMG/M metagenome (GOLD analysis project Ga0307312, IMG submission 194489) | Bulk soil microbial communities from the East River watershed near Crested Butte, Colorado, United States - ER_DNA_202 | ecosystem: Environmental > Terrestrial > Soil > Floodplain | place... | reverse complement strand
CCGGTCGTCGGCGATCTCGAGGATGCGCCCCATGTCGCACGGATGGCCTCCGTAGTGCAGCACGAGCAATGCTTTCGTCCGCGGGGTAATCACCGACTCGAGGTCGTCGGGATCGAGATTGAGGTCGTGGGGGCCTCGGATATCGCAGAAGACCGGCTCTGCGCCGGTGTTGGCAATCGAGTTGGCCGCAGCGACGAAGTTGAGCGAGGGCAGAACTACTTCGTCGCCCGGTCCGCATCCGCAAGCGAGCAACGCGAGGTGGAGGGCTGCCGTTCCATTCGAGACGGCGAGTGCATGCCGCACGCCGCAAAACTCGGAGAAGGCCCGCTCGAAATCTTCGACTCGCGGTCCCATGCTCCACCATCCGGACTGCAGTGTGCGCCGAGCGGTCTCGATGAGCTCGTCGTCGACGAGCACATCAGACAGTGGTACCGACCACCGGGTGTCAGTCATCGTCCAGCTCTCTCGCGGCTACCCGGGTGCCCCCGGTAGGGATCGGCCTGTCCCTGTCATCGCTTTGCTTGTCCCTGTCGTCGCTTTGCTTGTCCCTGTCGTCGCTTCCGAGCCCGTCTGTGAGCGCCCAGTGGGTCGCTTCGGTGCGGTTGGTCACCCCGAGCTTCCGATAGATGTTCGACAGGTGGAACTTGACCGTTTGATCGGTCACCCAGAGCAGCTTGGCGACCCGGCCGTTGGAGTAGCCCTCAGCGACCAGCGCGAGGATCTCAGCCTCGCGGCGGGTGAGCCCCCGCAGCCGATCGGATTGACGGCTCGGACGTCGAACCCGCCGTTGGGGCTGGTTCGCGAGATAGACCGAGTGCGCGAAGACCTGTCGCACCGCCGAAGCTACGTCGACGGCGAGGGCGGACTTGGATACGAAGGCCGCAGCTCCGGCGGAGAGGGCCTCTTCAATCGAAACGGAGTCGTCGTCGCCGGACAGGACGATGACGTTGAGGGTGGGGAGCCGGCGCATGGCCTCACGCACACATGCGGCCCCGCTCATTTTTCCGTTGATGCGAAGCTCGGTGACGAAGAGGTCCGGTTTGTGTTCTGCGAGCAGCGCAAAAACATCCTCGGCGGAGGTCGCCCGTGCGACGACGTCGATCCCGACCTCGCGCAGAAACCGCTCGAGAGCGTCGAGCCACAGAGGATGACTATCGAGAATGATGCCCGACCGCCGCTCGTCAGGAGCCATCACTATGGGGAGCCGCCTATCTAGTCGCCGCAGAACTAAGAGGGGCAGCCTATCTGTTTCTTGCCAATGTGGAAAGGGGCACGCAAACGCACTCTTCGTCCTGTGGATCGCGTAATCCACAGCTGGGGAAAAGAAGCGGTTGCGTCCCCCGTTCGAGTGATGCGCCCGCCCGCTGCGGGCCGGAGACTCCGCGGAGGCGGCCTCCGCTTGGTCGGGAGGTCGCCTTCTCCTTAGGCGGCTTCGCGCGGAACAGCGATGGCGCCCGCAGTCCCCTCTGCACCGGCATGTCCGTGCTCGGCCCCTTCGACCCCCATGACCCCGGCCACTTGGCCGACCAGCTCGCGTGCCGGCGGCAGCTCGGCGGGACCCTCCGCGGTCCTGACCACGCGGCGGACCTCGACGGGGTCGGCTCCGGTCAACCGGGCGACGACGGTTGGATTTGCCTGCAGGGCGATCACGTCGCCGGGCGGGAGCTCGCCGAAGTACTCCGGAACCGACAGGTATTCATCCACGATCCGGCCCCGCTCGAAGAGAACGAAACGGACAACCTGTTCCTCCTCGGCGCCGAGAAGGAGAACGACTGCGCCCATGCGATCGGAGAGCTCGCGCGCAAGTCGGCGGAGCATCTCGGGCTCGCGGTCGCCGAGCTCGTCGTATACGGCGACCCACCCGTTCCTCGGCTGAGAGACGACGCTTCCCCGTGAGTTACCGGGAAGCCTCGGCACGAACTGCTCGACGCCACGGACGACGGCGTCCACGTCGTCGGTCTGCACGTGGATGGAGCCGAACGACGGTGCTTTCTCAGTCTGCAGGCGCGCCTCGAGAGCGTCCCGGGGTGCCTCGAGGATTCGTGCAGTCTCGGAGAAACCGGCGCGCATCCACGCTCCGGCCGCGGTCGCGGTCACTTCTATTCGAACGGTGGAGCTCTCCTCGGCGCGGGCCCGCTCGACGAGATCGCGGAGGAGCTCTTCGCTCGGTTGCTCGTCGATCGGCATCAGGCCAACACTCGCAGACCCGTGAGGAGATAGTGCGCAGCTAGGTTGCGGTGACCCGGAAAGCGCTCGCCGGCCGCCCGCGTGTCCTCCTCGCCGTAGAAGTGCAGGACAGCCTTCCGCAGGCCGAGATCGCCGGCCGGCCAGGCGTCCGGGCGCGCGAGGTGACGGGCCAGAAACCACTCGGCCGTCCACTCGCCGATCCCGGGGAGAGCGACCAGCCGAGCCTTCACCTCTTCGTCGGGGAAGGCCGCAAGTCCGGCCAGATCGATTTCCGCCCGAGCCAGGCCAACCACGTACTCGGCTTTCCGCTGCGAGAACCCGAGCTGGCGCAGCTCCTCGGGATCGACGGGCGCAAGCCGCTCGCGGGTGGGGAAGGAATACGCCTGGTCGTAGGGGTGGCCGAAGGCCTGGATGAAGCGGTTGCGGATTGCGAACGCAGCGTGCAGGGAGACCTGCTGAGCCGTAATCGACGTGACGAGAGACTCCCAGGGATCGGGCGCGAGCGGCGGACGCAGTCCGTGGAGGCGCTCGGCGATGGGCCGGAGTACCGCCTCGGTGGACGCAAACGCCATGAAACCGTCGAGGTCGAACGGGGCCCCGAGGTAGCGGCGCACGGGCTCCGCGAGAGCTTCGTCCACCGGCTCGACGAGCACGCCTCCCCGGCCGGCCACGATCCGAACCTCGCGCCCTTCGAAAACCCTGTGCAGGCCGTCCTCGTGCCAGAGGTTGGCGAGATCCGGGCCGAACGCGCGGTAGCGCTCGGTCGAGAGCTCGAAGTCGTACGGCTCAGGAGGCGAGACCGCGAACGACGTCGTGGAAGTCGTCGAAGCGCTCGTAGAGAACTCCTTTTTCGTCCAGATAGGAGGCAAGACCTCTCGTTGCAAAGACGAGGTCGGATGCTTCTGCGGCGCAGCGGTCCGAGTAGCCGTCGCCGATGTAGACAAGCTCGTCGTCGCCGGCGAACTCCTGCACGATCGAGCGCTTGCAGGACTCACCGCACGAGTCGCACGACTCGTCGTATTGCCAGAACACCTTCCAGCCGTCCGGCCGCGGGTCGACCCGGTTCGCGTGCAGCTCGACTTCGACGCCTTCGCGCTCGAGGATCGGCTCGATCAGCTCGTGGAAGCCGCTCGAGACGATGACGAAGCGCCAACCTCGCTCGTCCGCCAGCTCGACCAGCTCGTGAAATCCCGGCCGGATGTGGACGTTCTCGAGCTCCCATTCAACGATCTCGTCGAGCGGCCTTCGCACCGGCTCGAACTCGCGCGTGATCACCTCGCGCAGCGACATGCGACCCTCGTCGAGCCCGTCCTCGACCTCCTGGTAGACGACCGGGTCACCGAAGCGGCTCGCAATCGTGTCGAGGAGATCTTCTTTCGTAACCGTGCCGTCAAAATCGACGACCAGGGTGCGGCGACTCAAAGGTGCGAAGTCACCCCGGCTGGGTCCTCGTCGGCGCTCGAAGCGTCTTTCGCGGCCGCCGGCTCCTCGTACCAGGAGTACGCATAAGACGGGTCGTCGAGCTCCTTGGCGAGCTTCGTCAAGCGCAGCGGGTGGAACGTGTCGCACATGACTGCGAGCTCGTGCGTCTCCGTCAAACCGATCGACTTCTCCGCGAGACCGGGGTGCGGGCCGTGGGGGATGCCCGACGGGTGCAGCGTGACCGAGGCAACCTCGATCCCCTTGCGCGAACCGAAGTTGCCGGAGACGTAATAGATCATCTCCTCCGAGTTCAGGTTTGAATGGTGGTAGGGAATCGGGATCGCGAGCGGATCGAAGTCCAGCTTGCGCGGACAGAAGGAGCAGATCACGAAGTTGCGCCCCTGGAAGGTCTGGTGCGTGGGTGGAGGCATGTGGATGCGCCCGGTGATCGGCTCGAAGTCGTTGATGTTGAACGTCCACGGATAGACGTAGCCGTCCCAGCCCACGACGTCGAATGGGTGGTAGTCGATGACGTAGGTCTGGTAGCCGTCCTTGATCCGCAGCTTGACGACGTGCTCGTCACGGTCCGTGTGCGTCTTCAGCTCGAGGGGTGGGTGAATGTCGCGGTGGTAGTAGGGAGCGTGCTCGAGGAGTTGGCCGTACTCGTTCCGGTAGCGGCGCGGAATCTCGATCAGACCGGGCGAGGAGAAGACGAGGTGGCGCTGCTCGGCCTCGGGCACGAAGCGGTACGTCGTCCCGCGCGGGACGACGATGTAGTCGCCCTCCCGGTAGGAGAGATCGCCGAAGATCGACTCGAGTGTTCCTTTGCCCTCGTGGACGAAGATGACCTCGTCGCCCTCTCCGTTTCGGTAGAAGAACTCCATCGGCTCGGTCGGTCGGGCCAGGTAGATCTCCACGTCCTGATTCCACATGAGGAGCCTGCGGCCGGAGATCGGGTCGCCCCCGGGATCGATCCCGATCGTGCGGAAATGGCGGTGCGCGTGCCCGTCGGGAACCCATTCCTCGCGCTCGAGCGGCTCGAAGTTCGCGATGTCCTTCACCCGACAGGGAGAGTGAAGGTGGTAGAGGATCGACTCGTTCCCGACGAAGCCCTGGAGGCCCATCACCTCTTCGGTGAGGAGCGTCCCGTTGTCGCGAAACTGGATGTGACGCTTGCGGGGAACGCGGCCAAGCCGCTGATACGTGGGCATGGCGAAAGGATATCGGCCCGATTGCAACCCGAGCCCGGGGCCGCCGCGGGCCTCCCTCCGCTTTCGAGCGTAACGCCGGAAGGCGCACGTGTGGTGCGCAGAATGTGCCGATTCAGCGCCAGTGCCGGCGGGCTACGCGACGGCGTTTCGCAGCACACCGATTCCCTCAATCTCGAGCTCGACGACGTCGCCCGGCTCGAGCCAGCGCCCGTCGCCGTGCTCGAGGATGCAGCCTGTGCCCACAGTCCCGGACCCGAGTACGTCCCCGGCGGCCAAGCGCGTGTTTCGCGCCGCGTGGTCGACGAGCTGGTCCCACGACCAGTGGATCTCTCCGAGATTCCCTCGCGAGCGCTCCTCCCCGTTTACGCGCGCGACCATCTCCAGCCGTAGATCCCCGAGCTCGTCCAGCGTCACCAACACCGGCCCGAGCGACGTGGCGAAGTCCTTGCCTTTCGCGGGTCCGAGGCCGACGGCCATCTCCATCTTCTGGAGGTCGCGTGCCGACCAGTCGTTCAGGACGGTGAAGCCGGCGATCCGCCCGTCGCCGCCCACCACTGCGGCGGCCTCGAGCTCGTAGTCCCAGGCGGAGCTTTCAGGAGGAAAGGCGATCTCGTCCTCCGGCCCGAGGATTGCCGCCGGATTCGAGAAGTAGAAGACCGGGATCTGGTACCACTCCGGCGCCATCTCGAGACCGCGTTGGGCGCGGGCGGTCGCCACGTGGCGCTCGAAAGCGTAGAAGTCCCGCACGGAGGGCGGGTGCGGAATCGGCGCCAGGAGGCGAACCTCAGCCAGAGCGCGCTCGGCGACGTCCTCCCCGCCCTGGGCCAGCCATGCGGCCAGCGAAGGTGCGCCAAGCTCGACGACCCGCTCCCCTTCGATCCTGCCGGGAGCGGAGCGACCTTCAGCCTGGAACGTACAGAGACGCATACGGCCCGAGTATCACCCGGGCCGTACGGTTTGCACCAGCCGCGCGCCTACTTGAAGCGGTAGACGATGCGGCCGCGGTCGAGATCGTAGGGAGAGAGCTCCACCTTCACCCTGTCACCGAGAAAGATCCGGATGCGATAACGGCGCATCTTGCCGGCCGTGTAGCCGAGCGTCTCATGGCCGTTGTCCAGGAGAATCCTGAACATTCGGTTGCGGAGCGCCTCGACGACCTCGCCCTCCATCTCGATCTTCTCTTCTTTCGGGGGGATGGTGGTCCTCCTTACTGGACGACTGCGACGTTGGTCGCCTCAGGTCCCTTTGTTCCCTCGCGGGATTCGTATTCGACCTTTGCACCTTCGGCGAGCGTCTTGAAGCCGTCGCCTGCGATGTTGGAGTGGTGGACGAAGAGATCCTTGTCTCCCTCGTCCGGGCTGATGAAGCCATAGCCCTTCGAATCGTTGAACCACTTGACGGTTCCGGTTGCCATAAAACACCTCCTTACCCTTACTGAATGAACGGGTAAGGAGGCCTGGCCTCCGGTACTCGTCCTGGTTTTCGGGGTTAAGTGTAGCCGCTGCGCAGCTAAAGGTTGCCGCGCAGAGCCTGCTCGCGCTCGATGGCCTCGAAGAGCGCTTTGAAGTTGCCGTCCCCGAAGCCGCGGGCCCCGTGTCGCTCGATCACCTCGAAGAAGAGCGTGGGGCGATCTTGTGCCGTTTTCGTGAAGATTTGCAGGAGATATCCGTCGTCGTCCCGGTCGGCCAGGATCCGCAGCCGGCGAAGGTCCTCCCAGGACTCGTCGATGTCGCCCACCCGGTCGCCAACGTCCTCGTAGTAGGTCTCCGGCGTCTCGAGAAAGCCGATGCCGCGTTCCTTGAGCGCGTCGACCGTGTCGACGATGTTCTTCGTCGTCATCGCCACGTGCTGGACGCCGGGCCCGCCGTTGAACTCGAGGTACTCCTCGATCTGGCTCTTGCGCTTGCCCTCGGCCGGCTCGTTGATCGGAAACTTGATCTTCCCCTCGCCGTCCGACATCACCTTGGACATGAGCGCCGAGTACTCGGTCGAGATGGCCTCGTCGGAGAAATGAATCATCTCGGTGAAGCCCATGACCCGCTCGTAGAACCCGACCCAGTGCTCCATGCGACCGAGCTCGACGTTTCCGACGCAGTGGTCCACCGCAAGCAGGCCGACGCCGGTATCGGCCTGCCCGTTGGCCGAGACCGATTGGTAGCCGGGCATGTACGGACCGTCGTAGCCGTGGCGGTTGACGAAACTGTGAATCGTGTCGCCGTAGGTGGCGATCGCGGAGAGCTCGATCGCCCCGAACTCGTCCTCGATGGTGTGGGGCTCCGTCACTCCCCGGGCCCCCCGCTGGACGGCCTGGCGGTAGGCTTCGGTCGCGTCCGGCACCGCGAGGGCTATGTCCCTGACTCCGTCTCCGTGGCGGGAAGCGTGACGCGCAATCTCCCCCTCCTCGCGGAGCGCGCTCGTGACGACGAGGCGGATGTCCCCCTGCTCGAGGACGTAGGAGGCGCGGTCGCGAACGCCCGTTTCCGGCCCGGCATAGGCCGTCCTCGTGAACCCGAAGGCCTGCTCGTAGAAGAACGCGGCTTGCTTCGCGTTGCCGACCCACAACTCGACGTGGTCCCACCCATCGAGCGGCATGAAATCACTCATCGCTCTCAGTTTAATCCACGCTCGGCGCGAATGGCTGGCCGCGCCGCGCGAGCAGGATTCCGGCGCCGATCACCACCCCGCCCACCACCTGAACGGGTCCCATGTGCTCGGACAGCACGACGAGCGCGAAGAAAGCCCCGAGGAAGGGCTGGAGGTTGGCGTACAGAGCCGAGCGAGCAGCCCCGACCCGGTCGATCGCCGTGAACCACATGATGTTCGTGAAGACGAGCGAGAAGAAGAGGCTGTAAACGAAGGCGCCCCACGCGAGCGCGCCGAGCTGTGACCAGTCCTGGCGGCCGAGCTGCTCGAACGCCGAGGCAAGAAGGGGCACGGAACCGACCAGAAGCATGAACGCGCTGATCCGGTACGGCGAGTAGCGACGCATGAGAGGGCCCATGGCGACGGAGTAGGCGGCCCAGGTGACCGACGCGGCGAGCCCGAGCAGGATGCCGCCGATGTCGCTCCCGATTCCCCCCGTGGCCCCCACCGCCACGAGGGCGACTCCGGAGAAGGAGACAATCGTGGCGAGCCAGTGCCGAAAGGTGAGCCGTTCGTGCCCGAACGCCTGGGCGATCAAAGCGACGAAGATCGGCAGCGTGCCGAACATGAGGGCGACGGTCGAGGCCGTCGTGAGGCGCACGGCGTAGACGAAGGAGAGCTGGTTCAGCCAGATTCCTGCGGCTGCCGCCAGGCTCATGAGGAGCACGTCCGCGCGGCGGACGACGAGGCTGCCTTCGCGCGCGTACGTGAAGCCGGAGAAGAGGAGCGCGCCGATCGCAAACCGCACGGACGAGTAGGCCAACGGCTCCCAGCCGTGCGTGAGCGCGTACTTCACCACGGTGAAGTTGAAGCTCCAAAACACGACCGTGATGAGCAGGAGTACGTCGGCAGGGACGCGCTGGCGCACGGCCGAAGGCTACGCAAGGTGCCGTGTCCGAAATGGACAATTGACAGGCTGCTCCCTAGGCCGCATCGTTGAAGACGGCTGCGCCCGCCGGCCCCGAGACAGTTCGACGAAAGGCAGACGTGGCGCTCACCAGGCTCACAATCGCGGCACTCCTCCTCGCGCTTGCCGCGACAGGCTGCGGCGCTGGCGGCAGGCGCTCAGAACTCGCCGCATCGCCGCAACCGCCAGGAACGTACGCCGTCGGAGCGACGGTCTTCGGCCTTCCGGGCGGCGCCATCACCTTGGCGGCGCCCCCGGTTGCCCCGCTCGCCGGCTGGCTGACCCCCGCCGCGGTTCCGTCACCCGACGGTAGTCAGCTCGCCTACAACGTGTGGAAGGAGCTCCGTCGCGACGATCCGAAGCTCTCGTGGACCGACCAGGGGATCGAGCCGGGCGATCCGCTCGCGACTCCGTCGATCAGGGTGCACGACGCAGCGAGCGGCGGAGACTCGCTGCTCGACGAAGGCGCGTTCTCTGTCGCGTGGCGCGGAGACGGAGCTCTCGCCTACTTCAAGGGCGCTGAGCGCGACTACCTGGCCGCGGTGCCCTACGTCGGGGACGTCGTCGTCCGCTCCTCGCTCGACTCCCCGCCGGAGATCTGGTCGCGGCGCCACGCGCGCTACATCGTCGCCGGGTGGGCGGGCTCGAGCGTCGTTGCCTATCGGGAGAGCGAGGGTGAGGCCCTCGACGTCCTCGTGTTCGACGGCCCCGGTCGTGTCCGTGTGCTGGCGGCAAATTCCGGCCTCGTGGCGCTCAGTCCGGACGGCCGCCAGGCCGTCGTCGAGCAAGGGCCAGCGCAGGGTCGGCCTTCGGTGCGAGTCCTCGATATCGAGAGCGGAAAGCAGGTCGTCCGTCTCGACCTCACCCGCGTCGATCCGGCAGTCGGGACGGTGGGCTATGCCGGCGACTGGCGAGGAGGTCGGGTGGTGGGCGCTTCCGCGTCGGGCCTAGCCGTGTTCCGGGTCGGGCACGGCCGGATCGTGCTCGAGCAGGCGGTTCGGATTCCGGGCCAGACCGTGGCTGAGCCGCGCTTCGCGGACTCCTCGGGCCGGCGCATCACCGCCTGGACGGAGGACAAAGCCGGCGCCGGTGTCCTCCTCGACTGCGACCGCGCGACGAAGCGCTGCGCGCGACTCTTCCCCCTGCCGCGCGCCCACGGACTTCATGGCTTCCCGATCTGGCGCCGCCCGGTCTACAACCCCAGCCGCCCGCTTGCGACCCGATGAGGGCGAGCGCGCTTCTCATCGTGTGCGTCGCGCTGCTCGCGAGCACGCCGGCGTCGGCGGCGAACGGCTGGTGGACATTCGAGCGGCGGTCGAATCTCAACTCGACGCTGACCTGGAAATGGACGTATCCACCCAGCCCGGCGCAGTATTCGCGCAGCTGGCGAGCGGGCTCCGGTACGTCGACAAACGAATGCCGTCGGGCCGAGGGCTGGCTCCCGGCGGGCTGGTACTCACAGTGGGGCCACTGGAACAACTACGACGGCTCCGCGATCAGGGGACGCGTCTGGTGGCTCCAGGATAAGTACTGCTCGGACGGGATCACCAAGCGCACGGAGCTCTTCATCCATAGCGAGGAGACTGCCGCCAACGGCCAGCTCTGCACCTCGGCCTGGGACGACTCCACCTGCTGGGAGCGCGAGGCCGACTACTACTCACTCGGCTGCATCAAGCTCGCGCGCCCGAGTCCTGTGGCGAATTTCGCCAACGACCTCGGCAACGCACACTCGACCTACCACACGTACGGCGGCTCGGACCGGCACGGAGCCTTCACAGACAGCTTCGAGCTCTACGTCTTCTCCTGACGGGGGGAGGCGCTAGGGTTCGCCGCGATGCGCGAGCCGACGAAAGACGACATCGACGCGCTCGTCGGCCCGGCGACGCCCCACTTCGCGTTCCAGCTTCGAGCGCGGGTTCGCGATCTCATCCGCGAGCTTCCAGAGGACCATCCCGTGCGGAAGTACGGCGAGGAAAAGATGGAGCTCCTCGAGCGCCTCGGCTTCGCGAGCTCCAAGGCGGAGGAAGGCCCGCTCGAGCCTCCCACCCGCCCGGGCTGGGAGACGCTGCCCAGCCACGCTCCCGCGTCGAGCCCGCTTCCGCGCAACCGGTGAGAAACCCTTGAGCGCGTTCGACGGCAAGTCCGTCCTCGTGACGGGCGGCTCGCGCGGCATCGGGAAGGCGATCGCACTTCGCTTTGCGGAGCTAGGCGCCACAAGAGTCGCGGTCAGCTACCTCCGGAACGACCGCGCCGCCGACGAGACCGCAGGCGAGCTCCAGAAGCTGGGCGCCGAGCCCGTGCTCTTGCGGGGCAATCTCGGTGATCCCGACAAGACCGCGGGCCTCGTCGAACAGGCCGGCGCGCTCGACGTGATCGTCTCCAACGCGGCGACCGGGGTCATCCGTCCTGCGCTCGAACTCGAGGAGAAGCACTGGGACTGGACCCTGAACGCGAACGCGCGGGCACTCCTCACGATCGCCCGACACGCGGTTCCGGCCATGAAGGAGGGAAGCTCGATCGTCGCTATCTCGAGCCTCGGCTCCGACCGAGTGCTCGACAACTACACCGTCGTAGGCGTCTCCAAGGCCGCGCTGGAGGCGCTCGTCCGCTACCTCGCGGTCGAACTGGCGCCCCGTGGAATCCGCGTGAACGCCGTCTCCGCCGGGCTCGTCGAGACCGGAGCCCTCGACTACTTCCCCAACCGCGAGGAGATGCTCGACTTCTACAAGCGCCGTACCCCGGCCGGCCGGCTCGTGGAACCGGCGGACATCGCCGCCGTGGTGTGCTTCCTTGCTTCGCCCGAGGCCAACATGATCCGGGGTCAGACCGTCATCGTCGACGGCGGCTACTCCGTCCTCGCATAGCGCGGACCGCCGCTAGCACTTCACACACGCTCACCCGTCCGGGGGTGGCAGCGCCCTCTCCGATATACTTTCGTTACGTAACGAATATGAATGACCGCACGGTTTATCCTCTAGGCAAGCGCCGTACGCTGATCGTCTTCTTCGGGTTGATGCTCGGCATGCTCCTCGCCGCCCTCGACCAGACGATCGTCTCGACGGCGCTCCCGCGCATCGTGCGCGACCTGGGCGGATTCCAGCATTACTCCTGGGTCTTCTCCGCGTACATGCTCGGCGCCACGGTGACCGTACCGCTCTACGGGAAGCTGTCGGACATCTACGGGCGTCGCCCCTTCTTCCTCCTTGGGATCGCACTCTTTTCGACCGGTTCGATCATCAGCGGGCTCGCAACGTCGATGGAGATGCTGATCGCCGGACGGGCCATCCAGGGTCTCGGAGCCGGCGGCTTGATTCCCCTCGCGATCGCGGCGATCGGGGACATCATCCCTCCCCGCCGGCGCGGCAAATGGCAGGGCTTCCTCGGCGCGGTATTCGCGGCGTCCTCCGTCCTCGGACCGGCCACCGGAGGGTGGCTGACCGACAACGCGTCCTGGCGCTGGTGCTTCTTCGTCAACCTTCCGCTCGCGGCGCTCGCCCTCGCCGTGGTCTGGTTCGGCTTCGTGCGCCGACCGCGAAGGGAAGAGCACTCGATCGACTACCTCGGTGCCCTCCTCCTCACGGGCGGGGCTGCGGCGGGTCTCCTGGGGGCCGTGTGGGGTGGCACCGAGTATCCCTGGGGTTCGGCAGTCATCCTGGGACTCTTCGCCGTGGCAGCCGTTTTGCTCGGCTCCTTCGTCTTCCAGGAGCGGCGAGCCAAGGAGCCGATCCTCCCACTCGACCTCTTTCGCGAGCGGACATTCTCCGCCGCCGCCGTGGCCGTCTTCGCACTCGGGGCAGCCATGTTCGTGACGATCATCTACGTGCCGCTCTTCGTGCAGGGCGTCCTTGGTGAGAGCGCTTCGGGATCGGGGGCCGTTCTCACGCCGCTCATGCTCGGAATCATCACGACGAGCATCGTGGCCGGCCAGCTCGTGTCACGCACGGGCCGTTACCGCCCGGTTCTCCTCGTCGGCCCCCCGCTGCTCGCGGTGGGCTTTTTCCTCCTCGCGCGACTCGGCGTCGACTCTTCCCAGCTCGAGGTGACGAGGGACGTCGTCATCGTAGGTCTAGGCGTCGGCCTGATGATGCAGACGCTCACGGTCGCGGTACAGAACTCGGTCAGCCGCGGCGCGCTCGGAGTCGCCACCGCTTCCACTCAGTTCTTCCGCACCGTCGGCGCGATGGCAGGCGTGTCAGCGATGGGTGCCATCGTCACCTCGCGACTCGGTGCCAACGCCGTCGGCGCAAGCCCGGCCGCGCTGTCGGCCGCGCTTCACCCTGTCTTCGTGATCGCAATCGGACTCGCTGCTGTCGTCCTCGTCGCCGTCCTCTTCGTCCCCCACATCGACCTCAAGCACACGCTCGAGGAGACGGCCCGTCGCCCGGAGATCCTCGAGGAGGCGGCGTGAACGAGCGGGAGGGCGTCGAGCGGATGGCGGAAGGAATCGTCCGCCTGTCGATCGAGCTGCAACGAAGAAAAGAGGGTGCACCCTCTGCTCACGAGCTGACGACGACCCAGGCGCTCGCTTTGCGTGTCGCCGTCACGGAAGGACCGCAACGCATCGGAGCGATTGCCGACTGGCTGGGCGTGACGGTCGCAACTGCGAGCCGGACCGTGGATGCCCTCGTGGCCGCAAACCTTGTCCGGCGTGAGGCTGACGCCTCCGATGCGCGAGCCGTTCGCGTGGTCGCGACAGCCCGCGGGAAGCGCGAGTTCCGCGTCCGCCGAGACCGGTTCTCTCGCGCCCTCGCGCGGCTTTCGGACGATCTTTCGGAGATCGAGCGGCGACAGCTTGCCGACGCGCTCGAGACTCTCGGCCGCCTCTTCGTCGGCGAGACTGCTCAGAGCCGGGCGGCGGTTGGCCGCCCGAAGTCGTAGACGTCCACCCCCTCCGTGCGCTTCAGGTAGTTCACGATCGCGTAGGTGACCGGAGTCGCGGCGCTCTCCCAGCCGACCTTGATCAGCCAGGTCGTGACGATGGGATTCAGGAGGCCGGCTCCCGTGCCGGCGAATGCGATGGTGACGAAGATCGCCGAATCGAGCCCTTCGCCCACGATCGTCGATCCGATGGTGCGCGTCCAGAGGAAGCGGCCACCGGTCGCGCCCTTCATGAAAGCGAGGACGTACGCGTTGGCGAGCTCCCCGACGACGTACGCCGCCAGCGAGGCGACGAACAATCGCCAGGTCGTCCCGAGGATCTGATCGTAAGCGCTCTGGTTCTGCTCCCAGAAATCTGCCGCGGGCAGGTGGATGGCAGCCTGGATCGCGCCGAGAGCCAGCAGGTTGCAGGCGAAGCCGAGCCAGATGACGCGCCTAGCCGCGCGGATTCCGTAGACCTCGGTGAGGACATCGCCCAGCAGGTACGAGAGGGGAAAGATGACCAGACCGGCCGGGAAGATCCGCCCGGAGATCTCCACGAGCTTGACGGCGATGATGTTCGAGACGACGAGAGCCGTCACGAAGAAGGCGGCAACGACGACGAATCTCGACGAGTACCTCATCCGATTCGCTCCAGGGCCTCGTCGATCTCCTCGTCGGTGATCGTCAGGGGAGGCGTAGCGCTCATGTAGCGCCCGTCCTCTCCCGCGGGGATGACGATCACCCCCCGCTCCCAGGCTGCGAGCGCGTCTCCCTCCCTCGCACGCAAGAGGCCCGCACCGTGCCAGCCTGCGGCGGCGAAACGCTCTCCGGCCTCGCGTGCGCGCGCGAACAGCGCGGGCACGCGCTCAAGGACGACGAGCGCGGCAGCGCAGGCGAGGGGATTGCCCATGTGAGTGTGGGTGTAGACGTCCTCCGGGCCCAGCTCCCAGGCCTCGGCATGCTCGGGCCGCATGAGACAGGCTGAGAGCGGCAACCCTCCGCCGAGCGCCTTTCCCGTCGTCAGGAGATCAGCGAGCCCGCCGCTTCGCCACATCGCTCCGGTCCGTCCGAGCCCGGTGTAGATCTCGTCGCAGACGAGCAGAGCGCCGGCCTCGTCACAGCGCTCACGGAGTCGCTCGAGAAATCCGTCGGGCGGAACACGCGCCCCTGCGCGGCCCTGCACCGGCTCGACGATCGCGCACCCTGCATCGTCAGGAATCGGACCGGGATCGTCCCCGTACGGGAAGCGGTGAACCGGTCCGGGGAGCCAGGCCGCGAACGGCTCGCGGAAGTGCTCGAAGCCCGTGGCGGCGAGGGCGAGCAATCCGCTGCCGTGGTAGGCGCCTTCGAAGGCGACGATTCCGGGCTTGCCTGTGACCAGAAGCGCCGTTCGAAGCGCGATCTCGACCGCGTCCTCACCCGTAACCCCAAGCTTGGCCTCGTGGCCACCGAGGCCGAGCCGGCGAAGAACTTCAGCGGTCACGTCGCTTTCAGCGAGGTCGCCCAGGGCGTGGATGCAGCGCTCTGCCTGCGCGGTGATCGCCGCGGTAACGTCGGGGTTCCGGTGCCCGAGGGCGGCCACGCCGAAGCCGCCCGAGAGGTCGAGGTACTCGCGACCCTCGACGTCGACGACCCGGCACCCCTTCGCCTCGGCCCAGATCACGGTTGATGACCCGTCCGGTCGCGTTGCCGCCGGCCTGACGCGCGAAAGGCGAGGCAGCCAAGGACGCAGGGAGCCCGCGTAGTCGGAGACGTACGTGGGCGACCGAGGACGCCGGCTGGCGACGCCTTGCAGCCGCTCAGGGAGCCGGAGAACGCGGCCGGGCGGGTCATGGTCTAAATCGCTTCAAAGTGTCGAGCGCGATGTAGCCGGCGATCTTCGGGTTCTCCTGCAGGCGCCTCAGCGAGTACTCATACCACTGCCGGCCGAACGGGACGTAGATCCGGAGCCTGTGCCCCTCTCGGACCAGCTCGTCGCCCAGTTCCGAGCGAACCCCCAGGAGCATCTGGAACTCGTACTCCCCCGGCGCGAGGCCGCGCTCCTCCACCAAGGTGAGCGATTCCCCGATGACCCATTCGTCGTGGGTCGCGACCGCGACGTATGCGCCCGCGTCGAGCAGAGCCTCGACGGCTTCGACGAAGTTGATCCGCACGGTCTCGAAGTCCTGGTAGGCGATGTCGGAAGGCTCGACGTAGATCCCCTTGCAGACGCGGACGTTCGGTCGCAGGGACGCGAGCGAGGCGATGTCCGAGAGTGTCCGCTTCATGTAGGCCTGAAGGACGACGCCCACGTTGTCGAGGCCCTGCCCGCGCAAGTCGCGGTAGATGTCGAGGGTTTCCGCGGTCGTGCTCGAGTCCTCCATGTCGATGCGGACGAAATTTCCGCGCTTGGCAGCATCGCGAACGAGGGTTGCAGCGTTGTCGCGACAGAAATCGCGGTCGAGCTTGAGCCCGAGCCCGGTCAGCTTGACGCTGACGTTCGAGTCGAGTCCCTCGCGCTCGATCGTCTCGAAGACATCCTCGTACTCGAGAAGAACGGCACTCGCCTCGTCGCGGCTCGTGATCTCCTCGCCGAGCACGTCGATTGTCGCCATCTTGGCCTCACGGTTGAGCTCGGCGACGACGCGGCATGCATCGGCGAGATGCGCGCCGGCGATGTAGCGCTGCGACAGCTTCTTCACCACCGGCCGGGGAACGGCCGGCAACACCCTGACGATGGCGCGGTCGAGCAGGGCCACGGAGGCGCGATTCTATTTCGGCACGGACCGCGCGCCACGAGTGAGCTGTTCGGCGTTACGCTCGAAAGCGGGTGGTGGTCCGGGGTGGCCCCATTTATCTATTTCGGTGTGCGCCCGAAAACGCCGTTGCCACGCCGAGCCCGAGCAGGACGCCGCCCGAGGCCCAGCGCTGCGCACGCAAGGCGCCCCGGCGCCCGCGAAACCATTCGGCTGCGGACCCCGCAGCGAGGGCGTAGACCCCGTCACTGACGACGGCCAGGAGAACAAAGACGAGCCCGAGGATGGCGATTTGGAACGCAACTCCACCCTTGGATACGTCGACGAACTGCGGGAGGAAGGCGAAGAAGAACAGCGCGGTCTTCGGGTTCAACATGTTGACGACGACGCCCTGCGCAAAGAGCCGCAGCAAACTTCGTTCCTGGGGAGGCCCAACGCTATCGCCCTCGTCCCGGCCGAACAGGCGCATAAGCCCGAGGAAGACGAGATAGCCAGCTCCGACGTATTTGACGATGCTGAACGCCACCGACGATCGAACGAGGAGCGCGGAGAGACCGGCCGTCGCCGCCGCGACATGCACCACGGCTCCGCCCTGGATGCCCAGCATCGAGACGAGTCCGGCCATCCGCCCTCGGCTCACGCTCTGCGCCACGATGTAGAGGACGGACGGGCCCGGAATGACGAGCAGCACCAGCGCCGCGACGGTGAAGACCGCGAGGCTGGAGGCGTCGGGAAGGGGCACGTTCAAGAGAGCTTGACGAAACATAGTCTGTGTCATCGGAGGCGCGCGGCTCGCCCGAGGCTGTGTCCTCGGTCGCCCCGTATCTGCAATCGATACGAGGGCTCCTTGCGTCCTGGCCTCGGAACAACCATCCCGTCCCGACGACGAGCGACGTTCCGCCAAACCCTCCTACTAGGTCTCGCGCATGAAGCCCTGGCGGGCAGCCGAGACCAACGCGACGGCCTCGGGAAAGAGGACGCGCATCGCGTCGCGAAGGGCCGTTGCCTGCTCCTCGGGCGGCCCCTCTACCTTCACTCGCTTGAGCGCGGCGCCTGTCAGCTCGACAGCCGTGTTCAGCGTCAGCGTGGCGAATTGCTCCCGCTGCGACTCGTGCACAGCCTCGGCCTGCTGCTCGGCGAACTCACGCAGGCCGCGCATCAGCTCCTCGGGGTCGCCGCCAAAGGGAAAGCCGAATCCACCTTCCATGCCATTACTGTACCGACCGTGCCCCAGTTCACCGAGTCGCTCAACGGCCAGATCGCATACGAGTTCGGCGCCTCTCAGCAGTATGTGGCCATCGCGGTCTGGTACGACGCCGAGACGCTGCCTCAGCTTGCCACGCACTTCTACCGCCAGGCGGTCGAAGAGCGAAACCACGCGATGATGATCGTCCAGTACCTCCTCGACGCCGGCGCAACGGTCTCGATCCCGGCCATCGCGGAGCCGCAAAACGATTTTCCGGACCCGGTCGCGCCCGTGCGACTCGCTCTCGAGCAAGAGCGCACGGTGACGGAACAGATCTCGCGCCTAGCAAGCCTCGCGCGGGAGGAGAACGACCTCGTCGGCGCGGAGTTCCTCAACTGGTTCCTGAAGGAGCAGCGGGAGGAGGTGGCGAGCATGTCCGCTCTCCTGGCGACCGTCGAGCGTGCCTCCGACAACATCCTGCTCGCCGAGGAGTACCTCGTGCGGCAGCAGATCGGGGACGCGGGGGTCGATCCCACGGCGCCACCCGCCGCCGGCGGCGCTCTCTGAGTGTCGCGCGTCGAGGTCGCGACCGGGCCTTCCGAGGAACTTCTCGAGGCAGTCCGGCGTCTCGTCCCCCAGCTCTCCGCAAGCGCGGCGGCGCCTGGAGCCCGCGAGCTTGAGGGCGTAATCTCCGCGCCAGCGACGACGCTCCTCCTCGCTCGGGATGAAGACGACCGCATCATCGGGATGCTGACGCTCGCGCTCTTTCGTATCCCAACTGGAACGCGAGCATGGATCGAGGACGTCGTGGTCGACGAAGCCGCTCGCGGAAAAGGCGCCGGAGAAGCGCTCACTCGTGAGGCAATCGCGCTGGCCGAGCAGGCCGGCGCGCGGACGGTCGACCTCACCTCCCGCCCGGAGCGCGAAGGCGCAAACCAGATGTACGAGAAGATCGGCTTCCGGCCGCGCGGGACGAACGTGTATCGCTACGCGCTCGAGTAATCAGGCACGCGCGGCCTTGTACGAGCGCTCCACCTTTGCCGCGAGGTCGTCTGCTGCCGCGATGCCGCTCTTCATCGCCGCTGCAAAGGGCGAGCCACCAACTTCTCCCAGGGCCTGCTCGAGACGCGCCACAGCTCTCCCGATCGCATCGAGATAGGCAAGGGTGGCGACGCGCGGCGGCCGCGCGATTGTCGCCTGCAACTCTGCGGCCGCCTGTTCCGCCTCCTCGATCCCCTCCGGGTTCTCGGTCAGGCGAAGCTCGACCAAGCGCGCGCGAAGCTCACCGAGGTCGCGGCCTCCGGCGTTCT
>Ga0307312_10000491_pt1 | contig 18497 bp, 22 predicted proteins | sample ER_DNA_202_FD_194489 | JGI IMG/M metagenome (GOLD analysis project Ga0307312, IMG submission 194489) | Bulk soil microbial communities from the East River watershed near Crested Butte, Colorado, United States - ER_DNA_202 | ecosystem: Environmental > Terrestrial > Soil > Floodplain | place... | reverse complement strand
TGCCCGGGCTGGTTTGCCCGGGCGCGACCGAGGACGCGGCAGCGCGCCGCGTGCTCGCGGGCCAGGCGCCGCCGAATGTCGCCGGTTGGGTCACAAATGCTCCTCCAGCCAATCCGGTAGCTGCGCGATCGACGAGATGATGCCGTCGGGCCGGGCGCGGCTCGCCTCGACCACGTCGGGCCTGAACTTTCCCGTGCGGACGAGGACGGTCTTCATGCCATGCGCCATCGCGCCGCCGATGTCGGCCTCGATGTCGTCGCCGATCATCCACGTGAGGCTCGGCTCCGCATCGAGCGCCTTCAACGCGGATTCGAAATAGGAAGTCGAAGGCTTGCCCAGCACGATCGCCTCCGTGTCGGCGGCGTACTCGAGCCCGGCCACGAAGACGCCGGCGTCCAGGAGTGGCCCATTCCTGGTCTGCCACCACCGGTTCTTGTGCAGAGAGTAGAGCTGCGCGCCGGCCTCGAGCTCGTGGAATGCTCGTGCCAGGTTCATGTAGCTGAACACGAGATTGGTCTCGGGAGTTTCGTCGGCGCCGCCGATGAGGACCGCCTCCGCGTCCTCGCCGACGAGCTCGATTCCTTCGAGCTCGCCGACGATCGCGTGCATCGTCAGCGCGAGAACCCGGCGCCCCGCCAGGGTCTGGGCGGCCGCCCGCGGGGTGGTCTGCAGCTCCTCGTCGTCGAGCTCGATACCCATCGCGCGCAACTCCTCGGCCAAGGTCGCACGCGAATGCGTCGTGTTGTTCGTGACGAAGCGGATCCGGTGCCCGTCGGCACGAAGCCGCCTTACGGCGTCCGCTCCGCCGGCGATGGGTTCGCCAGAGACGTGGAAGACACCGTCGACGTCCAGCAGAATTGCGGCCATGGACGGCGAGTCTATTCGCGTGACCCGTTCCGTCGTTCTTCCGCTCGCGGAAGTGCAGCTTCGCTTCTCGCGCTCGAGCGGGCCCGGCGGACAGCACGCACAGAAGTCCGAGACGCGCGTCGAGGCGATCTTCGACGTGGAAGCCTCCAACGCCCTAACGGACACCCAGAAGCGCCGTGTCCTCTCCCGCGCAGGGCCTGTGCTGCGTGCGGTGGCACAGGACGAGCGGAGCCAGCTCCGGAACCGTGAGCTTGCCGTCGAGCGGCTCGTCGAGCAGCTCCGCCGGGCGCTCCGGGTAGAACGCCGACGGGTGCTGACGAAGCCGACCGAGGCCTCGCGCCGGCGCCGGCTGGAGGACAAGCAGCGGCGCTCCCAGACGAAGAGGCTCCGCCGCGGGCCAGACGACTGAGTCCCCCGTACCCATTCGGGCCGGCCGTGCGTTTGCTACTTGAAACGAATGGCGCCGATCTCCGTCACCCTAGCTAGGCGGGACCCTCCGGCTGCCGTGGTCGCCCTCGTGGGGGAGCACGACGCCTACTCCGCTCAGCGGCTCGAGAACGAGTTCAGCGTCCTGCTCGAGGAAGGCCGCCGGATCGTCGTCGACCTGCGCGACGCCACGTTCATCGACTCGACGACGCTGAGCGTTCTCCTGCGAGCGCGCCACCGCGCCGAGCAATCCTCTCTCGGCTTTGCGCTCCTGCTCCCCGACGGGACCTACACCCAGGTCAATCAGATCCTGGATCTGACCGGCCTCGGCCCGACCTTCGCGATCTTCGGGAAGCTCGACGATGCGCTCGCGGCCGTGCGGACGGGCCGAGTCGGCGGCCGCCCGGTCCGAGCCGCGTAAGAGGCACCGTCCGACCCTCCCCGTAGCTTCCCTCCGCGATGGATCACGAGCCGCTCCGGCGTGGCTTCGCCGAGTTCGTCGGGACCTTCGCGCTCGTCTTCGTCGGAGCGGGGTCGATCCTCACCATCGCGAAGGCACTGGCACCCGCGATCGTCAACGCCCAGGCGCTCGACGTCTACAGCGGTCTGACCCTCGTTGGCGTCGCCCTCGCCAACGGCCTCGCGATCGCCGTCATGGCCTCCGCCGTCGGACACATCTCAGGCGCTCATTTCAACCCTGCCGTCACGCTCGGGTTCCTGATCACCCGCCGCATCGCGCCGTCGCTCGCAGTCGTCTACTGGAGCATGCAGTTCGCAGCAGCGGCCGCCGCCGCAGCGTTGCTGCGCTGGCTGTACCCCGAGAGCGCTCGCCGGCTGACCAACCTTGGAGCTCCAGGCCTGACGAGCGGCGTCAGCGTGTGGCAGGGGCTCGTGATCGAGATCGTGCTGACGTTCTTCCTCGTCTGGGTGATCTTCGCCACTGCCGCGGATCCGGGCGGAACCTTCAAGTCGATCGCCGGGCTGGCGATCGGCCTGACCATCACGATGGATGTCCTGATGGGTGGCCCGATGACGGGCGCCGCGATGAACCCGGCCCGTGCGTTCGGGCCCGAGCTCCTGTCACGCCACTGGACCGATGCGTGGGTCTGGTATGCCGGCCCCTTCGTCGGCGGAGCATTGGCCGCACTCGCTTATGACACGCTCTACCTACGGACCCTGAGGCCGCTCTTGCCGGTCGGCCCGCCCGATTCCGGCGTGATCGAGCCGCGCCCCGGCGACAGCGCCGTCTCCTAGCCCGGGGCAGGATTGCTACAACGCGGCGGTGCCCAAGCCGCTCGCAGTCGTGCCCGAGCTCGAAGCCGAGCTCGACGACCTGTACGCCACCCCGCCGGCGAGCTTCACAACTGCACGCAACGACCTTGCGCAGCGGCTGAAGCAGGCAGGCCAAGTCGACGCCGCCGCACGAGTCAAGCAACTCCGGAAGCCGACCGTCGCGCTGTGGGCCGTGAACCAGCTTGCTCGGCGCCACCCCGACGAGGTTCGGGCGCTACTCGATGCTGGGGACCGGCTACGAGTCGCGCAGCAGGCAGCCCTCCGAGGTGAGAGTCAGGAGCTTCGGGAGGCGACAGCGGAAGAACGGAAGCTGCTGCGTGGCCTGACGCAGCGAGGCGAAGAGCTGCTCCACGAGGCGGGCCATTCCGCGGACACGAGGCGCATCGCCGCGACGCTTCAAGCGGCGGCCGTGGACCAGACCGCGCGCCAGCTGCTCGAGCAGGGTCGCCTGAGCGAGGAGCTCGAGGCAACCGGGTTCGGCGCTTTCGCGGGAATGGAGATCCCGTCCGAATCGAAGCCGGAAGAGAAGACGCCGAAGGCACCCTCGCCTGCAGTGCAGCGCCGGCGACAAGAGCGGCTCCGCAAGCTGCGTGAGGACGTCGCCAAGGCGAAGCGAGACGCCACGAAGGCAGAGCGCGCCACGGCCCGTGCCGAGGCGGCGCTGGCCGAAGCCCGTCAAAAAGCCGCTCAGGCAAACGAATCCCTCGTCCACGCGGAAGTCGAGTTGGAGAAGGCCGAAAACCCGGCTACTCGACCGTGACCGTCTTCGCGAGGTTGCGCGGCTGGTCGACATTCAGGCCGCGCAAGCGCGCAATGCGGTAGGCAAGCAGCTGGAGCGGCAGCACGGCGAGCACCGCCTGCAGGAACGAAGGCGTCCGGGGGATGTAGATGACGTCGTCGGCGTGATGCTGGATGTCCTCGTTCCCGTCGGTCGCAATCGCGATCACCTGGGCGCCGCGCGCCCTCACCTCCTGGATGTTCGAGATGACCTTGTCGTAGACCACCTTCTGATCGATGGCGATGCAGACGACCGGCGTATCCGAGTCAAGGAGGGCGATCGGGCCGTGCTTCATCTCGCCGGCCGAGTAGGCCTCGGTAGGGATGTAGGAGATCTCCTTCAGCTTCAGCGCGCCCTCGAGGGCGACCGGCAGACCGATATGGCGGCCAAGGTAGAGGAAGAACGGCTTGTTGTAGTGCCGCTGCGCGATCTCCTCTATGGGATGGTCGGCGTCCAGGAACTGCTCCATCTTCTCGGGCAGGTCGAAGAGCTCCTCGAGGATGAACTCGATCTCTTCCGCGGGGAGCGTGCGCCGGATCTGCGCCAGCTTGAGCGCGATCAGCGACAGGAGGGCGACCTGTGCCGTGAACGTCTTCGTCGCTGCCACGCTGATCTCGAGCCCGGCGCGCGTGTAGAGGACCGCGTCGACCTCGCGCGTGATCTGCGTTCCGAGCTGGTTGGTGATCGCGAGCGTGCGCGCGCCTTGCTCGCGAGCGAGGCGCATCGCCGCGATCGTGTCGGCCGTCTCGCCCGACTGCGTGATTCCGATCACCAGCGTGTCCTTCGAGAGCACCGGGTTTCTGTAGCGCCATTCGCTCGCAATGTCCGGCTCGACCGGAATGCGTGCCCATTCCTCGATGATGTACCGCCCGACGACCGCGGCGTGGTAGGCGGTGCCGCAGGCGACGATCACGATGCGGCGCAGATTCTGGATCTCCAGCTCGTTGAGGCCGATCCCCTCGAGCACGAGCTTGCCGCGACGTGCGCGGTCGCCGATCGTCTCGCGCACAGCCTCCGGCTGCTCGTAGATCTCCTTGAGCATGAAGGTCTCGTAGCCGCCCTTGACTGCGCTCTCGTCGTCCCAGTCGATCGGCTCGACCTCCTTGTGCTCGACCTCGCCTTCGTCGGTGAAGAAGCGCGCGCCCTCGGGAGTAATGGCGACGACCTCGTCGTCCTCGATCAGCTGCACCTTGCGCGTCTCGCGGAGGAAGGCGGCAATCGACGACGCCAGGAACATCTCCCCGTCCCCGACTCCGACCACAAGGGGGCATTGACGGCGGGCGCCGACGAGGAGGCCGGGCTGGTCGTGATGGATCACGACGAAGGCGAAGTGCCCCTCGAGCTTGCGATACGCAGCGCGAACGGCCTCGATGAGATCGCCGTCGTAGTTGTGCTCGACGAGATGCACGACGACTTCCGCATCCGTCTCGGAGCTGAAGCGATGACCTTCTGCTTCGAGGGATTCCTTCAGCTCGCGATAGTTCTCGACGATTCCGTTGAGCACGATCGCGAGCCGGCCGTCCTCACAACCTGTCAGCGGGTGCGCGTTCTGCTCGTTGACGGCGCCGTGCGTCGCCCAGCGCGTGTGACCGAGACCATGATTCGACGTCGAGCCGTTCGGGCCCGCCGCATCCTTCAAGAACTGGAGGTTGCCGACCGCGCGCACGTACTCGAGGCTGCCGTTCTCGCGCAGCGCGATGCCGGCCGAGTCGTAGCCGCGGTACTCGAGGCGCTCGAGGCCGTGGAGCAGCAACTCCTTCGCAGCACGGTTACCGACGTACCCGATGATCCCGCACACCCGAAGCTCCTCTCAGTTGCCGCCCCGTGTCTTCAGAGGTGGATTGAAATGCTGCAGATTCGCGGTTTTCCAAAAACGGGCTCTCGAAAACGCCAAAAGCCCGACTGAGCAATCCGCCCCTTCGCCGAGACGGTCAGCCGAGCTCTCGTCGCACGAGAGCAGCGATCCTACCACAGAGGGTTTCGGCCTCCGGGCCGGTTTCCGCCTCGGCGAGCACCCTGATGACGGGCTCCGTGCCCGAGGCTCTGACGAGCACCCGGCCGCGGTCTCCGAGCTCGGCGTTGAGCCGCGCGACCTCCTCTTCGATCGCCGGACTGACGTGTCCATGCGCCTCGAAGGAGACATTCTCCTTCGCCTGCGGGAAGCGTGGCATGACCGCAGCGACCTCCGCGAGAGGACGTCCGTGCAATGCGTTGCAAAGCAAGAGCGCCGCAACCAGACCGTCGCCCGTCACGTGCCCGTCCAGCCAGATCAGGTGGCCCGATTGCTCGCCGCCAAGAATGCCTCCCTCGCGGCGCAGCGCTTCGAGCACGTAACGGTCGCCGACGTCCGTCGTGACGACGCGCACGCCGTTGTCGGCCATCAGCCGGTGCAAACCCATGTTCGCCATCACCGTCACGGCGACCAGGTCGACCTCGCGGTCGAGCGCGAGCACGGCGACGATCTGATCGCCGTCGACCACGTCGCCGTTCGCGTCGACGGCCAGCATGCGGTCGCCGTCGCCGTCGAAGGCGACGCCGAGGTCGAGCCCGAGCTCGATCACCGTGCGCTGCAGCGCGCGCAGGTCGGTGGCGCCGCAGTCGACGTTGATGTTCGCACCGTCCGGCTCGTCGCCGATCGCAGTGACCTCCGCGCCGAGCTCCGTGAACGCCTGCGGCGCGAGCCCGGAGTACGCGCCGTTCGCGCAATCGACACCGATTCTCAAGCCGGTGAGGTCTGAGCCGAACCTCTCGACGACGTGCTCCAGGTAGCTGTCCGTGGCGACGCCGACCTCGTCGATGTCGCCGCCCCCCGTCGCGGGAGCGTCGAGCAGCGCCTCGATCTCTTCCTCCTGTGTGTCGGAAAGCTTCTGGCCGTCGCGATCGAAGAACTTGACGCCGTTGTACTCGGGAGGGTTGTGAGAGGCGGTGATGACGCACCCCAGGTCGAGCGTCAGAAGTGCGACGGCCGGGGTCGGCAGCACGCCTGCAACGACTGCGTTGCCGCCGGCCGATGCGATCCCGAGCGCGAGCGCCTGTTCGAGCTCGGGCCCGGATGCGCGCGTGTCGCGTCCGACGAAGATGCGGCCGCGACCGGTCCACACCGTTGCGGCACGGCCGAGACGCTCTACGAGCTCCGGGGTGAGGTCTTTGCCTACTACGCCACGGACCCCGTCCGTGCCGAAGTATCGCCTCGGCACTACCGCTTGCTGAACTGGGGCGCCTTGCGCGCCTTGTGCAGGCCCGCCTTCTTGCGCTCGACGATACGAGCGTCGCGCGTCAGGAAGCCGGCTCGCTTGAGCGGAACACGCAACTCGGGATCGGCCTCGACGAGCGCGCGGGCGATGCCGTGGCGGACGGCGCCTGCCTGTCCACTCGGGCCGCCGCCGTGGACGCGGACCCGGATGTCGAACGTCCCCTCTACTCCTGCGGTCTGCAACGGCGCCAGCGCCGACGTGCGATGCGCGGCGCGCGGGAAGTAGTCCTCGATCGTGCGACCGTTGAACCACGTGTTGCCGTCGCCGGGTCGCAGGATCACGCGGGCGACAGACGTCTTCCGCTTCCCCGTGCCGCGGTATTGCGCGATCTGACTCATCTGTCCTCCCACTTCAACGGCTGCGGCGCCTGCGGCCCGTGCGGATGCTCGGGCCCGGCGTAGATCTTGAGCTTCGTGATCTGCTGCCTGGCCAGCCGGTTCTTCGGGAGCATGCCCTTCACCGCGGCGCGCAGAACTTCTTCCGGCCGCCGCTCGAGCTGCTCGCGCAGCGTGCGGCTGCGGATCCCTCCGGGATAGCCCGAGTGACGGTAGTAACGCTTCTGGTCGAGCTTGTTGCCCGTCACCTGGATCTTCTCGGCGTTGACGACGATCACGAAGTCGCCCGTGTCCACGTGCGGTGTGTACTCGGGCTTCCCCTTGCCGCGCAGCTGGTCCGCGATGCGGGTGGCGAGCCGGCCGAGCGTCTGCCCGTCGGCGTCCACCACATACCAGTGGCGCGAAATCTCTCCCGGTTTGGCGTTGTAAGTCTTCATGGAAAAGGCGGACTAACGTTGTCCGCCGGCGCAAAACTGTAGCAGCCCGGCCCGGAATTCGGCCGCCCCGCCATGGGACGGATGGCGGACATACGGGGCCTCCGTGATGCTGGCCGCGAGCCTTCCGACGGCAATCAGGCGTCGATTCTCGGCCAGCTCGTCGAGGAACGGGCGTGCAGCGAGGATCTCGGGCCGGGTCGGGCGGCGATTCGAGGTCTCGGTGCCCGGGTGCGTGGGCACGACGTTCCAGCAGAGGGCGTCGAGCTCGAGCTCCGCGAGGACGCGTTGGACGATCGTCGCCGTTGCCTCCGCCGGCCCACGGCCGGTCAGCTGCCGCTCCGAGGTGAAAGGCAGGCCGGAGACACGCGCGCCCCGGTAGCCGGGTGCCTCGCCGACGAGCAGTAGCGGCGCGTCGATCCGGCACTCGAGGTAGTCCCGCAGGCGCTGACGGCGGAGCCGCGCCCCGGCCCCATCGCGGTAGAAGTTGAAGGTGGCGCCGATACGTGCAGACGCGAGGCGCGACACGAACCTTTCCATCTGCATGTCGTCACTATGCTCATGCGGGTGAGAGGACGCACCGCCGCGCTGGTTGCGGCCTGCGCGGGGGTCTGCGTACCCGTCGCGGCCGCGGCGCCGCCTCAGGGCATCCAGACGGATGCGACCTTTGCGGCCAGCTACGCCAAGCGCGCGGTGACCAGCGTGGCCGCGACCACGCAACGCGTCAGCTGCTACACCCCGGAGGTCTATTACCAGGGCAGCCTCGCCCCGGCGCAGGGATATCCAGACGGCGGCTCCACGCTGTGCAACGGCGCTGCGAACACGGGAGAGGACATCGGCCCCTATCCGACGCAGGACGTCTCCAACCCGGCGCTCCGCGCGAAGGACTTCTCCGAATCCGATCTGCACGTCGATCCGACGAATGCCCGCCACCTGATCGGCATCAGCAAGTGGATCGTGAACAGCGAGGGCTACAACCACCTCACCGGCTTCTTCGAGTCATTCGACGGCGGCGCGACGTGGCCGCAACAGGGCCACATTCCCGGCTACGAAGGCTGGACGGACAACTCGGACCCCGTCGGGGCGTTCGACCCGTGGGGAAACTTCTATGCCGTCGTGTTCCCGTACCAGTTCTCGTACATTCCGAGCGGCCAGCACTCCTTCCTGGCGCCGGACGTGAATCCCTCGGTCGCCCGCTCGGGCCTCGGGGTCGCGGTTCGTCCTCACGGTGCCGCAGCGGCGACCGCCTGGAACACGACACGCGGTGGGCAGCTGGATCTGATCGAGCGCACGCCGTTCGAGGGGAAAGAGACCTTCGACAAGCAATGGCTGGCGATCGACACGAATCGCCGCAGCCGCCACTTCGGCCGCGTCTACGTCACGTGGGCCGTCGGAAACCAGGACAGCGACCTGCGCATCTACGGCTCCTACGCGGATGCGCACAAGGACGGGACGCACACGAACTGGTCGCATCCCCGACTCGTGTTGCCGCAGATCCTTCGGATCGGCGACAACGGGTCACTGCCGCGCGTCGCGCCGGACGGGACTGTCTGGCTGGCGACGTCGAGCTTCGGCAACTCGAGCCAGCCGTTCACGATGTCGTTCACCTCATCGCGGAACGGGGGAAAATCGTGGGCGCGCCGTCGCGTGATCGTCCGCCATAACGTCGACGGCTACAGGAACACGACGTTCCGCAGCGCTTTCGGGGAAGCGTTCGCTGTCGGCACGCGGGAGGTCGGCCGCTTCTACCCGTTGTACGCCGCGTACGAGCAGTCTGCCGGCGGCGGGACGCTGCTGTTCATCCGCGGTTCGTTCGACGGCGGCAAGCACTGGTCCCGCGCGATCCAGGTGAACGACACGTCCGGCGTCGGCGACGCGCTGCAGCCGAATCTCGCGGTCGCTCCCACTGGGACCGTCGCAGTGGCCTTTTACGATCGGCGACTGGCCTGTCCTGGGTCGGACACGCCCGAGGCAACCATCGCAGGATTGCTCTTCGACCCGCGCGCGCCGCAGGGACGGGAGAACTATTGCATCAACACGGCGATCCAGTTCTATCGCCCGAAGCTCCGGCCGATCGGCCACAACATCCGGCTTTCGGCGCACACCTGGGATCCACAACTGTCGGCGCCTCGCTTCGACTGCATTTGCAATCCGGCGAGCTTCATCGGTGACTACTTCGGCATCGACTCGCGCGGCGGCTTCACCTATACGGCGTCGGTCGAAACGTTCAACGCCGCAGGCGAGAACCCCGGCTACCACCAGCAGCAGCTCGTCTCGAAGATTCGAACGCCCTAGCAGCGAGAATACGGCTCGTGATCCGGCGGCGCGTGATCGTGCACGGGTTCGTGCAAGGCGTGTTCTTCCGCGACTCGACGCGGCGGCTGGCACAACGCCACGGCGTGACGGGCTGGGTCGCGAATTGCGCGGACGGCGCCGTGGAGGCGGTGTTCGAAGGCGAAGCGGATGCGGTCGAGCGACTCGTCGCCTTCAGCCGGCAAGGACCGCGCGGTGCTCACGTCGAGTCAGTTGAGGTAGAGGAAGAAGAGCCAGAAGGCCTCTCGGGTTTTGCAGTCCGCTGACTACTCCCACTCGATCGTGGCAGGTGGTTTCGAGCTCAGATCGAGGGCGACGCGGTTGACACCTGGGATCTCGTTGATGATCCGGCTCGAAATCGTCTCCAGCAAGTCGTAAGGCAGCCGCGCCCAGTCCGCCGTCATCGCATCGTCCGACGTGACCGCACGGATCACGATCGGATACGCGTACGTGCGCTCGTCGCCCTGCACGCCGACGGAGCGGATCGCCGGCAGCACGGCGAAAGACTGCCACAGGTCGCGGTACAACCCAGCGCGCCGGATCTCCTCTTGCAGGATCGCGTCCGCCGAACGAAGGATCGCGAGCCGCTCTTCGGTGACGTCCCCGATGATGCGGATCGCAAGCCCGGGGCCGGGGAACGGCTGGCGCCAGACCATGCGCTCGGGCATGCCGAGCTCCTCGCCGACCCGGCGCACCTCGTCCTTGAAGAGCAGGCGGAGCGGCTCCACGAGCTCCATGCGCATGTCGGCGGGCAGCCCACCCACGTTGTGGTGCGACTTGATCATCGCCGCCACCCCGTCCTCGCCGCCGCCGGACTCGATCACGTCGGAGTAGAGGGTCCCCTGCACGAGGAAGCGAATGTCTCCGAGTCTTCCCGCCTCTTCTTCGAAGACACGGATGAACTCCTCACCGACGATCTTCCGCTTCTGCTCCGGATCGTCGACACCCTCGAGCCGTGACAGGAACCGCTCCTGTGCCTGCACGTGCACGAGCGGGACGTGGAAGTGTCCGTCGAATGTCTCCACCACTTGTTCAGCCTCGTTCTCACGCAGCAGGCCGTGATCGACGAACACGCACGTGAGCTGGTCGCCGACGGCCTTGTGCACAAGCAGCGCAGCGACGGCAGAGTCGACGCCGCCGGACAGCCCGCAGAGGACGCGTTCGCGTCCAACGGCCGCGCGGATCCGCTCCACCTGCTCTTCGATCACTGCCGCCGGCGTCCACGCGGGCGGCGCACCCGCAACGTTGTAGAGGAAGTTCTTCAGCAGCTCGGTCCCGTGCGGCGTGTGAACGACCTCCGGATGGAACTGCACCCCGTAGAGACGCCGCTCCGGATCCTCGAACGCGGCAACCGGCGTCGACCGCGACGAGGCAACGACTCGGGCCCCGGACGGAGGCGCCGTCACGGTGTCCCGATGCGACATCCACACGGTCTCCTCATCGGGCAGTCCTGCGAACAGCTCCGACTCGACAGCTCTCAGCTCCGTCTTGCCGAACTCGGACGCGCCGGTCCGCTCGACGGTACCTCCGAGATCAAGCGCGAGCAGCTGCGCGCCATAACAGATGCCGAGCGTCGGAATGCCGAGTGCGAAGACCTCGGGATCGACCTGCGGTGCGCCTTCCGCGTAGACCGATGCGGGCCCTCCGCTGAGGATCACCGCGTGCGGGTTGCGCGCGCGCACCTGCGCAGCAGTCACGTTGTGACCGACGAGCTCCGAGTACACGCGGCACTCGCGCACGCGCCGCGCGATCAGCTGCGCGTACTGCCCGCCGAGATCCACCACCAACACCGGCCGCTCTTCCGCGGGCCGTTCCGGTAGCGGCAGAACTTCAGCGGCGATAGTTCGGTGCCTCCTTCGTGATCGTCACGTCGTGCGGGTGGCTCTCCTGGAGGCCCGCCGCGGTGATGCGGACGAACTGCGCGCCCTTCATCTCCTCGATCGTCGCCGCCCCGCAATAACCCATTGCCTGGCGTAGCCCGCCAACGAGCTGGTGGAGGATCGCCGTTACGGGCCCCTTGTACGGGACGCGGCCTTCGATGCCCTCCGGCACGAGCTTGTCGACGTCCTCGACGTCGCCCTGGAAGTAACGGTCTCGCGACGACCCCCGAGCGCGCATCGCACCGAGCGAGCCCATGCCGCGGTATTCCTTGAAGCGTTCGCCCTGATGCAACACGACGTCGCCAGGGCTCTCGTCGGTGCCGGCGAGCAGCGATCCGGCCATGACGGAGTCCGCGCCGGCAGCAATCGCTTTCGCAATGTCGCCGGACGACGTCATCCCGCCGTCTGCGATCAGCGGCACGCCGTGACGCGCGGCGGCACCGGCACAGTCGTAGATCGCGGTGATCTGCGGCACACCGACACCTGCGACTACACGCGTTGTACAGATCGAACCTGGTCCGACTCCCGTCTTCACCGCGTCGGCACCCGCTTCGATCAGTGACTCTGTGGCCTCGGCGGTTGCGACGTTCCCCGCAACCACCTCGACCTCGAGCTTCGACTTGATCCGGCGCACCATCTCCGGCACCGACGTCGAGTGGCCGTGCGCCGTATCGACGACCAGCACGTCGACGCCTGCATCGACGAGGGCGCTCGCGCGCTCCCATGCATCCGGGCCGACACCGACCGCGGCACCGACGCGTAATCGTCCCTGCTCGTCCTTCGTCGCCCTCGGAAACGCGATGCGCTTCTGAATGTCCTTGACGGTGATCAGCCCTTTTAGCCGTCCATCCGAATCCACGACCGGGAGCTTCTCGATCTTGTGGCGGTGCAGGATCGCCTCTGCCTCTGCAAGCGTCGTGCCGACCGGCGCCGTCACCAGGTCGCGTGACGTCATCAACGCGGACACGGGCTGCGATGCATCGGGTGCGAAACGGAGATCGCGATTCGTCAGGATCCCGACGAGCAGGCCCGTCTCGTCGGTGATCGGCACGCCGGAGATGTGGTACGTCGCCATCAGCTCTAGCGCATCGGAAACGACTGCGTCCCGTGGCAGGGTGACCGGCTCGACGATCATCCCGGACTCCGAGCGCTTCACCTTGTCGACCTCGGCCATCTGCGCGTCGATCGACAGGTTGCGATGGACGATGCCCATCCCTCCCTCGCGTGCCAGCGCGATCGCCAGCCGAGCCTCCGTCACCGTGTCCATCGCAGCGGAGACGATCGGAATCTGGATCGTGATGCCGCGCGTCAGCCGTGTGGCAGTGGAGACCTCATTCGGTAGGACGCGCGACTCGGCCGGGACGAGCAGGACGTCGTCGAACGTCAGCCCCTCTTTCCCGAATTTCCGGTCGAGCTCGAGGAGCCGCTCGACCTGTCCGGGCGCTAGCTCGACTCCCATCGGGTCACGCTAGCACCCCGCCAAGACATCAGCCCGCGACGGGCTCGAGCACCCGCACCTGGACCGAGCTCTGCAGCCGCGAGGCCTCCCGGGGCTCGAAGCGCCCGGCTCCGACTTCGAGCGTCGAGGCTGCCCCCGCGGCCACGGCGATCTTCAGCGAATCCTCGAACGGCTTGTCTGCGACCCGCGCAGCGAGGAAGGCCGCGAGCAGGACGTCCCCGGAGCCAACCGCGGAAACGGGCTCCACGAGTGGCGCGTCGGCGCGAAACAGCGTCCGCTTCCTGTCGGCGCGCGAGAGCCCGAAGCTTCGGGTCTCCGCGGTGATGAGCACGTTGCGCGCGCCCATGTCCGCGATCCGGTCGAGCGCCATCATGTAATCCTCGTCGTCCCCGAGCTCCTGGCCGACGAGTCCCTCGGCCTCGCGCTGGTTCGGGGTGACGAGGAACGCTTCGGCCTCGACGCCCAGCCGCAACGGCGGCCCTTCCGAATCCAGAACTGCGGGCACGCTTCGCCGGTTGAGATCGCGGATCGCTTCCGCGTAGAAGGAGTCGCCGACCCCGCGAGGCAGCGTCCCGGCGAAGACGACCATGTCCGCACCGCGAGCGAGATAGCTGATCTTGTCGAGCAGCATCGCGAGCTCCTCCGGCTCCACGTGCGGCCCCCACTCGTTGATCTCCGTGTAGGTCGCCGCGGTCGGATCGACGACCGCGGTCGAGGTGCGCGACTCGTCCGCGATGCGCACGAAGTCGTTGAGTACCGCCTCGGAGGTCAGCTCCTCGACGATTCGCGTCCCTGTGCGTCCACCCGCGAGCCCGGTGGCGACGACGGGGACGTCCAGCCGCTTGAGAGCACGCGCAACGTTGATCCCTTTGCCCCCGGCGAGCGTGAGGCCCTGGCTCGCGCGGTGCCGCTGGCCCAGCTGGAAGTTCGGGACCGTCAGCGTCCGGTCGACCGCCGCGTTCATGGTCACGGTGACGATCACGAGAACCAGTCCTTCATGTGAGTGAGGGTCCGGCCGGCATAGAAGCCCGCGCGTCCGCCGAAGCCCGGCTTGGCGACGGAGCGATCGGCGATCAACGGCTGTCGCGCAACGAGCTTGCGTCCCGAATAGACGCGGACTTCGCCGACCCGCTGGCCCCGTTCGACCGGGAGCTCGAGCGCCGCCGGAGAGACGACGCGCTCGACGAGCGGTTTGTCGATCCGCACCGCCCGGGCAACCTGTCGAGCGGCAACGATCGGAACCCGGCCTTTCCCGTACCCGACGCTCGCCTGCAGATACACACGCCCGGGCGGCACGAGCCACACGGGGCGGTAGCGCGAGATGCCCCAGCGGAGGAGCGAGGCCAGGTCTGTGTTGCGCTGCGAGCGCGTGGGACTCCCGAGCACTGTGGTGTACAGAGTGACACCGTTGCGGCGGACCGCGGCGACCTCGCACCAGCCGGCTGTGCCCGTGTGCCCGGTCTTGACCCCGTACAGGCCCTTGAAGACGCCGAGCAGGTCGTTCCACGTGTGCAGGTGTCGGCCTCCGGGGATCGTGTCGTTTCGGATGCGCACGGTGGAGCGGATCCGCGGATTGCGCATCGCGAACTCCGCCAGCGTCGTCACGTCCTTGGCCGTGGAGTAATGACCGCGCACGTCCAAGCCGTCCGGGCGGATGAAGTGGGTTCGCTCGAGCCCGAGCTCCTGCGCCTTTTCGTTCATCATCGAGACGAACGCCTCGCGGTTCCCGTGGCCGACGTAATCGGCAAGCGCAACGGCGGCATCGTTCGCACTTTGGATCAAGGCCGCCTTGACGAGGTCGCCCACGCGTATGCGCTCGCCGGCACGGAGGTGCACAGTCGACTCGCCGACCGCGGCCGCATCAGAGCGGACCCGCACGACGTCGTTCCAACGTGCATGGTCGAGCGCGACGATCACCGTCATCAGCTTCGTGATGCTTGCGATCGGCACGCGCGTCCAGGCCCCGTGCTGTGCAAGCACGTCGCCCGTCGAAGGGTTTTCGACGATGAACGCTCGCGCAAGAACCGGCGGCGGCGGCGTTGCTGCCGCGTGTCCTGCGGTGACGAAGGCGAGCGCGAACACGGCGGCGACCCAGATCCGGAGGATCACGAGCGGGAAGGCTACTTGGTCCGGATGCGCTGGCCGATACGCAGCGCGGTCGGGTCGATTCCGGGGTTCAGGGTCATCAGCTCGTCCACGGTAGCGCTGTACTTCTGAGCGATGGAGCCGAGTGTGTCGCCGCTCTGCACCACGTAGTACTCCGCCCCCGGCGTCGTCGTCTCCGTCGTCGTCGCCGTGGTCGACTGCGGAGTCGTGAGGACGAGCTTCGTCGTCGTCGTCGGCCTCGTGCTCGTGGCCGCCGTCGTCGGAGGGAGGCCCACGGTCGTCGTCGACCCGGAGCCGCTGTTCAAGCCGGCCTTGATCAGGATCACCGCGATTGTCACGGCTGCGAGGAACGCGGCGGGAGCGCCGTACCGCGTCAGTTCCCGACGCCTGCGCGGATCCATGGTTTGCTCCTTACCAGCCGGAGACTGCCCACACCTCGCGCGCGTACTTCGACGCCTCCGCCGCGGCTGCGCTGCGCCAGTCCATGCCGGAGACGCGGAAGGCGTAGATCACGTCCCGCGAGACGTTCACGAGTGCGCTCGCCGGGCCGCTCGTGAACGCACGTGCGACATCTGCGGGCGTCGCACCCTGGGCGCCGACGCCGGGAAGCAACAGAATCGCGCGCGGGAGGAGCCTGCGGGCCTCGCCGACAGCGCGGGGATGCGTCGCGCCGATGACGGCGCCGACCGAAGACAAGCCGTGCTCACCGACCAGATCGGCACCCCACTCGGCGACGAGCTCTGCGACCTGGTGCCAGACGTGCCGGCCGTCGGAGAGGACCAGATCCTGGACCTCCGCCCCGCCGGCGTTCGAGGTCTTGACGACGCAAAAGATGCCCGCCCCGTCGCGACGGCACGCGGCGAGGAACGGATCGAGCGAGTCACGGCCGAGATACGGGTTCACCGTCACCGCGTCGGCGAGTGGAGGCCGGCCGTCCGGCGACTCCAGATACGCAGCTGCGTACGCGCGCGCGGTCGAGCCGATGTCGCCGCGCTTCGCGTCGGCGATCACCTGCAATCCCGCCGCACGGGAGTAAGCACAGACGTCCTGGAGAGCGCGCACGCCGTCGGCGCCGAGCGCCTCGAAGAAAGCGACCTGCGGCTTGACGGCGACGACGTAAGGCGCAACCGCGTCGACAAGGCCACGGCAAAAGCGTGCGCACGCAGCCGCCGCCTGCTCGCGGCCAAGATGGGCCTCGCCCTTCAGCTCGACGGGCAGGAGATCCGGCCGCGGGTCGAGCCCCACGACGAGCTGCGAGCGCTTCCGCTCGACCGCCTCGGCCAGGCGGTCGGCGAAGTTGGTCGTCGCGACGGTGGCCACACAAGTGAGAGTACTTCGCGCCAAAGACGGCGAAGGCCGCGACTACTGCGCGGCCTTCGTCAGTTCTCGAGAGGGAGGCTCCGGGACTAGGCGCCGGCCCCGCCGCTCTTCACGGCCGCCTTGAGCTGACTCCCCGCGGTGAACTTCGGCACCGTGGCTGCCGGGATCGTCACTTTCTGCGACGGATTGCGGGGATTCACGCCCTGGCGCTCTGCGCGCCGCTGGGTCACGAATTTTCCGAAGCCCGTGAAGGCCACTTCCCCGCCGCCCTGCAGCGTGTCGGTGATCGCGTCGAGGAAGGCGTCTACGGCCTTCGCCGCATCGCGACTCGAGAGGTCGGCGCGCCTCGCGACCTCGTTAACGAACTCCTGTTTCGTCAAGTCCCACTCCTCCTGTCGACAAATCGAACCACGGAAAAAGACCCTAACAGCAGTGTCGGACTGGCTCAACCATGCGGTTTTGCGGGTCTTTTGAGCCGAACTGGACGCTCCTCGGCCCTGTTTTGGCGAAAAAGTGGGCCCTCAGACCGCCTGGACGATCTCGCTCGCGCGGAAAATCGGGCGCAGGCGAACGGCCTGGCGAGCAAGCGCATCGGCTCCGCCTTCCTCGCGATCGACGACGCAAACGGCCGTCCTCACGGTCAAGCCGGCGTCACGAAGTGCCTCGACCGCCTCGAGCAAGGCACCGCCTGAGGTGACCACGTCCTCGACGAGACACACGGTTTCGCCCTTGGCGAACACACCCTCGAGCCTGTTCGAGGTGCCGTAGTCCTTCGCGGCCTTGCGAACGATAAGAAAGGGAAGCCCGGACGCGAGCGAGCCCGCAGCCGCGAGCGCGACGGCGCCGAGCTCCGGCCCGGCCAGACGCGTCGCCTCCGGATCGAAGTCGTGCACCGCGCACGCGATTCGGTCACCGAGCTGCGCCAGGAGGTCGGGCCGCGTCTCGAAGCGGTACTTGTCCAGGTAGTAGCGCGAGCGCTTGCCGGAGCGCAGCAGGAAATCCCCCTCGAGATAGGCATGCTCGCGGAGAGCGAGCTTCAGCTCGTCGTCGGTCAAGTACCGCGGGTCTTGCGGATGACGTCCCGCGCAAGCGGCAGGAGCCGTTCGGCTCCCGGCGAGCCGTTTGTGAGCGAAAGCATCGAGCCGTCCTCGAAGTAGAGATCGGCCCGCTCACGATGCGCGGCCTGGCGACGGATGAACGCGGCGCCCACGAGCATCCCGCCAATGACTCCCAGGAGTGCGGCGATGCTACGACGCATCGGGCTTCTTCCTCGTCGCCGGCTTGCGCGCGGCCGTCTTCTTCTTTGCAGCGCTCGCCGTCTTTTTGGCTGCGGCAGGCTTCTTCGCCGCAGCCGGCTTCGTCTCGGCCGCGGGCTTCGGCTTCACGTTGCGCAGGGCCGACTTGAGGTCGTAGAAGACGAGCCCGGCAGTCGGATTGCTGCCCGTCGTGGCCGCGATGACCGTCTTGTCGTCGCGCACGACGAAGACACTGCCCTCGCCGGTTGCGACCTCGAGCTGTGTCAGCGCGCTCCCGCCTGTCTTGACGGCCTCGGCGGCGGAAAGAAGCCCGCCGGCCGCCTGGGCCAGCTCGTCCGCCCGCGCTGAATCCCCGAGCGTGGATGCGGCGACCTTCCCGGTATCGTCGAAGACGACCGCGGCCTGGATCTGCGAGGAGATCTCGGTCAGGTCGGCCAGTGCCTGCTGGGCGTCCATCGTGGCCTGAAGCATAGAGGCGTCGCCCGGGGCGCCGATCAGAGGAGGCCGTGACGGCCCAGCCGCGGCGGCCGTTGACGAGATACTCCAGCGACGTGCGAGTCCGCCGACGGGACCTGGTGCAGAAGTTCTATGCCGATCGAGGCCCGCACCTCGCCGCGATGATCGCCTACTTCGCGCTGCTCTCCTTCGTCCCGCTGACGTTCATCTCGCTTGCCCTGCTGGGCCTGACCGGGCGCGCGGACGAGTCCTCGTTCCTCGTCCGAGAGATCAAGAAGACGCTTCCCGGCACACCGATCGACCAGATCGTCAACCTGGTG
>Ga0307312_10000490_pt1 | contig 18558 bp, 20 predicted proteins | sample ER_DNA_202_FD_194489 | JGI IMG/M metagenome (GOLD analysis project Ga0307312, IMG submission 194489) | Bulk soil microbial communities from the East River watershed near Crested Butte, Colorado, United States - ER_DNA_202 | ecosystem: Environmental > Terrestrial > Soil > Floodplain | place... | reverse complement strand
TTATGAGGACGCCGTCTTGCCCGATCACATCGGCGAGGCTTATCGAGGCCACGAAGGTTGGCTCCGTGCCGCGAAGACCTGGGCCGAGCCTTTCGAGTGGCTGAGGATCGAGTTGGAGCGAATCGTCGACGCGGGGGACCGCCTCGTGTCCATCCACCGAATTCGAACGAGGGCGCGGTACACAGGTATCGAGTTCGACTCGCGTGACGGAGATGGCGGTCTGGCCTATCTCTGGACTCTCCGAGGCGGCAAGATCGTTCATCTCCGCGCATTTGTGGACCCTGATGAGGCCCTCGAAGCCGCCGGGCTGCGGGAGTAGGCAGGCCGGCACGGGCTCGTGACCTTCGATGAGGCCCTTGCCGCGCTGCTCGCCCTGGTCGGTGAGCGCGTGGAGGTCCACGTCATGGACGCCGGGGACACACCACACCTCGTGGCGACCTTCGGCGGAAGGCTTCGCGCCGGCTACTCGATGACCGGTGGCGAGCCCGGCGATAACGAGGCGATCTTCGTCCGATTCGAGGCAGGCGAAGAGACGGCGGCGATCAGTCTTGACCGCGAGGTATTCGAGGGCGGGATCGCTCATGAGGACGGAGCCCTCACGCTCCAGCTCGGTGGAGTGGAGTTCGTGATCGCCCGACGCGAGTGATGGATACTGCGCGGGCGATGTCGCAGGAGAACGTGGAGATCGTGCGGCGCGGCTTTGAGAGCTTCGTGGCGGGCCACCCTGCACGGGAGCTGTACGCGGACGACTTTCAGCTCGTCAACTTGCGGGATGCGCCTTGGCAGCCGTCTCCGGGCGTCAAGGGCCTTCAGGAATGGCTCGACTTCACGAATGAGGTGACCCAGGAGTGGGGAGCTGATCTCGCAGAGATCGAAGCGCTCGACTCCGAACGCGTGCTGATAATCGGCACGCTGTGGGCCAAGTTTCGGGCCACGGGCATTCGCGACGAGATCCCGTACGCGCAAGTCGTCACCGTCGCCGACCGCAAAATGACGCGGGTCGAGACCTACTACACGCGCGAGGAAGCCCTCGAAGCCGCCGGGCTTTCGGAGTAGGCGATGTCGCAGGAGAACATGGAGCTGATTGGGACTCTGTGGGAGCCGGTCATCGTCAGACCGCAAAGCGGCTGCGCGGATAGGGTTCTGGCCCATGATCAAGGCCAAGCCCGCCTTCACGGTGTTGCTGACGGTCGCTCTCCTCGGCATTGCGGCCTGCGGTAACGACGGGGACGAGGGCGGAGGCGGCGCCAATGAGAGCGGCGAGCCAATCCTGATCAAGACGCACGTGGCTCCCCTCAATGCAGAGGGCGAGACGTTCGGCGAGGTTGTTTCCGGGTCCACCATCGGCGACTCAGCCTTCTGCGCCGGGGGGAAATTCATCGATGGGCCCGTGGAGCCCCCGGAACGGTCGGTGGAGAGGAGCTTCCGCTGCCCCGGCGGCGTCCTGACGATCAGCTTCACCTCGACACCGCCTGGCGTCCCACAACGCAGCGATTGGGAGGTCGTGACGGGCCTCGGCGACTTTGAGGGACTCAGCGGTGGGGGCCAGATGAGAGCGGTGTCCGAGTCGAAAGGTGGAGAGGGCCGGGAGACCTTCACGGGAACGGTCACGCGATAACCAGGCCATCGGATCACGCCGAAGCCCTCGAAGCCGCCGGGCTGCGGGAGTAGGGCGCTCACCTCACGTCACTCCCAGTCGTTCTGCCCCAATCGACTATCAGCGGCTCTTGGCGGGCGCGGCGGGAACGGCAAGAGTCCCGGAGGCCGAAGCGTCCGATCGTCCACCACCAGCGCGGATCTGAGTCCACGCTTCCAAAAGCGTAATAGCCCAACGCGTTTGCCTCCGCGGCTTGATCCACGTCTTTCTGCATGTCGAAGCTTTTCTCCGGCATAGCCCGGAGCGGGCGGTGACCTAGTTCCCTGCGGGGCACTTGACGGTCGCGCCTCCGGTCGCCCGAGGATCCCCCGGGAGTTGCCGGGCATCGCGCGCGTCTCGGGCTGTCACGCCTCCGAGCCGCCGACCGAATCCGGTCCCAAGCTCTCCCTTGCCGTTGAGCTAGCTTCACCCGCCGCCAGCCGCCGCGCAGGGATTGTCGATCGGCGCCGCTCGCTAGGCGGCCCCTTCCTCGCGAGTCCGCTTACACGACGCTCGGTACCCATGGAGCGAAATCCCCAGACGTCGCGAAGCAGTTCCTCCTTCGTGAACACGCGCACTGGATCGGCCGCCAGCGCGCACAGCAGGGAGAACTCCTTGTTCGCGAGCTTGATCGGGCGATCGGCGATCCGCACCTGGCGCCGCGAGGGATCGATGAAGATCTCGCCCACCCGCCGCGGGCCCTCGCGCCTCGAGTCGCGGCGGCGCAGCACCGACCGGATCCGCGCCGCGACCTCCTGATAGTGGAAGGGCTTCACGACGTAGTCGTCCGCGCCCTCGGCGAAGCCGCGCACTCGGTCGGTGTCGGTGCCGCGACCGCTGAGGACGATCACCGGCAGCGCCGGGTCGTAGCGGCCGGTCGCACCCTCCGAGGCGCGGATCTCCCGGAGGACGTCGAGCCCCGAGGCATCGGGCAGGCGCAGGTCGAGCAGCAGGAGGTCGGGCTGCTTGTAATGGCAGAGGCGAAGCGCGTCCGAGGCCGAGGGCGCCGGCAGGGCGCGGAAGCGATCCGCCTCGAGGTGGTCGCAGAGCAGCTCGAGGGTCGGCTCGTCGTCCTCGCAGACCACCACCGTCGCTGCGGGCTGGGCCTGCGGCAGCACTACGTCCCTCCGTGCTGCCCCGGCTCAGCTGCCGGCAGCTCGAGCACCGCCTCGGCGCGCCGCTCGAAGGCGACCCGGCCTGGAGGCACGGCGCGACGCAGCGAGACCTCCCGCAGCTCGAAGTCGAGGAAGACCAGGTCGAGCGGGAAGCGCATGCCGAAGGTGTGGACGCTCCGGCATCCTGGGAGCAGGAGTCCCGCGCCGGCGGCCCGGCGGTCGAGCAGGGCCAGCCCCAAAAGCCGCGCCCGGCGCGAGAGCGCCACCGGGACCCGGCGCCCCCTCACCTCCGCCCGGGGCTGGCGGCGGAATCGGCGCGGACGGCTGTCCGTCTCCTCCTTCACGACGCGTACAACCCCGGAACCCGCTGCCGCGCCCCCGATTCACCGGCGCTTGATCCCGCGCCGAGTGCCGCCGTGCAAACCCCCGCAATTTGCGGTATTTAGGTACTTACCCCCGAAAATTGCAGTATTTATTCCGGCAATTTGCGGTGTTTTTATTGACTTAGGACCGTCGAAGGGTACGGGTAGGTGCGTGAAGAGCGGCAACGGGATGGGATCCGCTCCATGGACGGCAGGAGGCCGGGAAGGAAAGGAGCAAAGCAATGCGACGCATTGCGATTTTGGCTGTGCTCGTGATCGGCTGCTTCTCTGCTACGGCAGCCCTCGCGGACAGCCCTCACTTCATCAAGAAGGATACGACCGCCACTCGTAGCGGGGACAACCTCGTGGTGACGTTCAAGCTGGCCGGGCTTGGGACTGATGTCAGCTCCGTTGACATCAGCGTGTCGGCGGACGCGGCCTGCATCAACGGTGGCGGGAAGAATCCGAAGGCTGCCAACAAGACCGAACTGAGCGCGAGCGGAACGTTTGCCGTCCACAACGGCTCGAGCAGCGGATCGCTCACCCTCAGTCCGGCCGGCAGGCCGGAGCTGAATTGCGGCACCGGACAGACGCTCCAGTACTCGAACGTCGTGCTGTCGGGTGCGGGTGGCGCCGCAACTCTGAGTTTCCCAGGAACGTTCTAAGGCTGGTTTGCGCCGGGGGCCGCAGTGCCCTCGGCGCAAACCCTTTCGGGCCCTGCACGACGCGTACCACCCCCCCAACCGCCCGGGCTTCCATTAGGCTCGGGAGAGCCGTGAGCGATGCACCCCGCAGGAGGAGGCAGGGAAGGAAAAGCGCGGCCAGCTTTGGGCCGATCAAACAGGTGGGTGTCGCCGTGTCGATCGGCTTCCCGCTGCTTGTGATCGGGGTGCTGACGCTGGCGGTGCTCATCGTATCCTGGGTCGGGACCACCACATTCCTGTGGATCCTCGCGACCGGGGTGGTCGGAGCCGGGCTTCTGGCGGCGGTCTCCCGCCGAGTCCTCTGAGACTGGGCTCGACCCTCTGTAGATATCTGCCGCCCCCTGCCCCCCCCCGATTTCACCGGCGCTAGACCCCGCGCCGACTGCCGCGCTGCAAACGGTCGTTCAGGCAAGGCGGCGCCCACACAAGGGTGGCCGGCATGGGAGAAGATTCGAGTCGATCGGAGAAGAGGAAGACTTGGAGAAGGCAACACGCAGAGGCAATTACGACTCGGGCTCGGACTACGTCCTCGAGTACGGCGAGTTGCGCTTCTCCTTCAACGAGCAGGACTTCGCTGAGCGGGTCGAGCAGGCGGCGGTGAAGCTCGACTTCGTCGAGGGGGGGCTGGGCGCCGAGGAGCTCCAGGACCTGCTCGAGCTGGCCGTGAACGGCGAGATCGGGGAGCCCACCTCATCCCTCGGCGAGCACATCAACGAGCACTGGACGGAGCTGGTCGGTCCCGCGAGTCGCAGCCTCGTCCACTGGATCCGCCGGCTCGTGTTCCGCGGTGCCTGGCTCGACCAGCGGGTCAAGGAAGGCGAGCTCGACATCGTCTTCGACGCGGACAGCCACGCCTTCGGGTACGTCCAGCCGGAGCGCGACGCCGAGCCAATCGAGCTGTCCCGCGAGCCCTCCTGGGCTCGACTCGCCTACAGGCGCTGACCCGCCTCAGCCGCCGAGCGCCGCGAGCAACTCGGCGTTGGTCCGCGAACCCTGGATCCGCTCGCGAACCAGGTTTGCCGCCTCAACCGGGGCAAGGTCGGCGAGAAGCGAGCGGAGCCGCCGCGCCGCCGCCAGCTCCTCGGGCTCGCGAAGCTCCTCCTCGTTGGAGACCCGGCACTCGCCGGCCCGCAGGGCGGGGAACACGCCGGCTGCGGCCAGCTCGGGATCGAGCCGGATCAGCGAGCTCTCGGTGGTCATCACCGCGCGCTCTGCGACCCCGTCATCCTCCGCGCCCGCGACCACCGTGGCGATCACGGTCAGCGAGCCCGCTTCCTCCTCGGCCAAGTCCCGCCCGGAGCCGAACAGGCGCTTGACCTCCGCGGCCTTCCCGGAGGCAACCGCGAGCCGCGAGAGCGAGTCCACGATCAGCACGACGTCCGCGCCCGACTCGGCACGCCGCCGCGCCCGCTCGAGGGCGAGCTCGGCGAGCCGCACCTGCTCGACGGGCGCCAGCTCGGCGGTCGCGATGGCGATCTCGACCTCCGGCAGGGCCTCGCGCCACGCCGTCGCCTCCTCGGGCCGCTCGTCGATCAGCAGCACGATCAGCTCGGGGCCCTCGGCCGCGTCGACCGCCCTGGCGAGGCCGCGCAAGAGCGTCGTACGGCCCGATCGCGGGGCCGACAAGACGAGCACCCGCTGTCCCAGCGCCAGCGGTGTCAGCAGATCGACCGCTCGGGTGAGGACGTCGGACGGATCGTGGTCGAGCGCCAAGCGGCGCTTCGGCAGGATCGGCGTCAGCTGCTCGAACTCGAGGCGATCCGAGAGCGGCTCGCCTCCGTTGACGCGATCGACGTGGACCAGCGCGCGGTGGCGCTCGCCGCGGCGTGGGGCCCGCGCCGGCCCGGAGACCTGATCGCCGGGGCGCAGCTCGCAGCGGCGGACCTGGGAAGCCGAGATGTAGACGTCATCGGGTTGCGCCTCGAGCCCGCGCAAGCGCAGGAACCCGTAGCGCTGCGGCGTGATCTCGAGCGCCCCGGCCACCGCTTCGGTGGCCACCTCCTCGAGCGGCTCGCGCTCGGGCTCGGGCTCAGGCTCCGGCTCGGCTTCGGGCTCAGGCTCCGGCTCGGCTTCACGCCTGCGCTCCGGCTCGGCTTCCGGCTCCGGCTCCGGCTCGGCAGCCACAGGCTCGCCGGCTCCGAGGCGGGCCTTGACCTCGTCGACGAGCTGCTCCCGCCGCAGCAGCCGGAAGCGCGGCACCCCGAGCTCCGCTGCGAGCTCATGAAGGGCGGCCAGATGGAGCTCTGCGAGCTTTTCCGCCATCGCGGGCGCCAGGATATCCGGGACCAACCGGTTAGCCGTGCGCGGGCCCGGGCTAGCGACGAAGTCGCGGAAGATGCGGAGGTGCCTGCCGGGTCAGGCTGGCGCCCTAACCCGCCGCCGCCGGAGGCGCAGCCGAGGAGGCGGCGGCAAGATTCTGCAGCCAGTCGCCGAACTCCGGGCGCGACTCCCAGTCCTTGCGGAAGCGCTCGGCGCCGGCCGTGGTCAGCGGATGCTCGAGCATCTGGCGCAGCACCTTGGCCGGGACCGTGGCGATCTCGCACCCCAGCTTGGCGGCGACGATCGCGTGCTCCGGGTGGCGCACCGACGCAGCGATGATCTGCGAGGTGACCCCGCCCGCTCGGAAGCACTCGACGATCTCCGCGACGACTTGGCCGGAGTCGACTGAGATGTCGTCGAGGCGACCCATGAAGCAGGAAACGTAGGTTGCGCCGGCGCCGGCCGCCAGCAGCGCCTGGTTGGCCGAGAAGACCAGGGTCATGTTGACCGGGATGCCGTCGGCGGTCAGCGCGTGGGTGGCCGCTAGTCCCTGCTCGCAGAAGGGCACCTTGACGGTGACGTGCTCGTGCAGCTCGCGGAGTGCACGCCCCTCGGCGATCATTCCCTCGGGCTCGGAGGAGACGACTTCGGCCGAGACCGGACCACCGACCAGGTCGCAGATCCGCCGGATGATCTCTCCGGGGTCGCCCTCCTCCTTGGCGAGGAGCGAGGGGTTGGTGGTGGCGCCGGCGAGGATCCCCCAGGCGGCGATCTCCTCAACCTCGGCGACGCTCCCGGTATCGATGAACAGCCTCACTTGGCCGAGCTTACGGGGTTTCCCGGATCGATACCCTCGCTTTCCGCAACGGCGACCCACGCCTCGGCTTCGCCGCGGATGCGGGCGGCGCTCCATCCCAGCTCGGCGCCGACGGCCTCGGCGACCGGCCGCACGGATTCGGCATCGCGGAGCTGCGGCGCGGCGAGGAGCCCGAGCCGGGTCCGGCGCAGCAGCACATCGGCCACCGAGCGTGCCTGCTCGAGCCGCGCGGCGATCACCGCTTCCGCCAGCAGGTCCGGCTGGCCGGGAACGATCGGCCAGGCCAACTCGGGCCGCTCACCGGCGAGCTTCAGCACGTTGCGCGCCGCGTGCCCATAGCGGAAGGCCAGCAGTTCGAGTGAGCCGTCGGGCAGGTCGTCCTGGGACAGGCCGGCGGCCGTTTGCAGGTCTCCGTCACTCGCCGGCATCCCCAGCGGGATCTCGGCGGTTCGGCAGGGCGCCTCGCGCCCTTCGCGCTCGACCATCCGGTCGACGACCTGCTTCGCCATCCGCCGCCAGGTGGTCAGCTTGCCGCCGGTGATCGTCAACAGCCCGGAGGACGTCTCGTACAGCTCCGCTCTTCGGGAGATGTCCACCGACTTGCGGGGATCGCCGGTGGAGATCAGCGGCCGTACGCCGGCATAGGCGCCGCTCACGTCGGCAAGCGCCAGCTCCAGCCCGAAGAACGAGTTGACCGCCTCGAGCAGGTACTCGATGTCCTCGCCGGACGGTTGGACATGGGCGATGTCCCCGTCGTAATCGCGGTCGGTGGTGCCGATCAGCGCCCGCCCGTACCAGGGAAGCGTGAAGATCGTCCGCTCCTCGCCAGCCGGCACGATGCACGCGGCCTCGGTCAGGGGAAGCTTCTCGATCGGGACCGTGACGTGAGTGCCGCGGCTCGGCGCGATCCGCGGGACCTCCTCTTCGGCGAGGATCTCCTCGGGTCGGATGCGGTCGGCCCAGACTCCGGTCGCGTTGACGACGTTGGCCGCCCTGACCTCGAAGCGCTCGCCGCTGTCGGCCTCCGTGCAGACAACTCCGGCGGCCCTGCCGTCGTCCGAGATCAGCTCGACCACCTCGGCGCCGTTCGTGAACACGGCGCCGAAGCGCTCCGCCTCACCCAGCACGGTGAGCACCAGCCGGGCATCGTCGGTCTGGCAGTCGTAGAACAGATAGGCCTCCTTGGGGTCGCGAGGGGCGAGCGCCGGGATCAGCTCGGCCGCCTCGTCACCGGGAATCGTGCGGTGACGGTTGGGTGCCCAGTAGTCGCTCACGGCGTGCTCGAGCGGGGCACGCTCCCTGGAGGCGCGCTCGCGCGCCTGGCGCTCGCGCCGCCCCTGGCCGACGCGAGTGGTCGCCATCACGTCGTACATGTTCAGCCCGATGCCGATCCGCCAGTCGCGACGCGCCTCGCCTAGGGTGGGGACGAGGAACGGGACCGGATAGACGAGGTGCGGCGCGAGCTCCACCATCAGTTGGCGTTCCAGGAGGGCCTCGCGGACCAGGCCGAGGTCGAAGTTCCGGAGGTAGCGAAGCCCGCCGTGAACCATCTTCGAGGAGCGGCTCGAGGTGCCGGAGGCGTAGTCGTCGCGCTCGACCAGCGCCACCGAGTAGCCACGCGAGGCGGCGTCGAGTGCCACCCCCGCGCCGGTGATCCCGCCACCGATCACGACCACGTCGAAAGACTCGCCGCCGAGTGCCTCGAGTGCGTCGGAGCGAGAGAGCATCGGATAGCTCAGTCCAGGTAGGTGGCGGTATCGGCAACGGAGGCGCGCTCGGGTGCCTCCTTCTCCTGGATCGGCTCGCCGAGGTGGATGAGGCTGACGAACCGCTCGTTCTCGGACAGTCCCACGGCGGCGCGCCCCGCGTCGGTGCGCAGGACCTCGGGCGTGCGCCAGTAGCCGGCCAGCCCGCGCGCATGCGCGGCCAGCAGCACGATGTAGGCGGCGCATGCGGTCGCGTGCAGGTCCTCCTCGTCCTGCACCGGATCGCCGCCCAGGACGCACGAGCAGACGACCAGCGTCGGCGCGCGGTCCAGCTTCAACGCCGCCTCTGCGCCGGCGGCTCGCTTGAGGCGCTCCAGTGCCCTCGGCCCCAGCACCCTGAAGCGCCACGGGTTGGTCAGGTTGTGGTTCGGCGCCCAGCGCGCCAGATCGAACAGCTCGCCCAGGACCTCCCTCCGCACCGGGTCCGGCCGGAAGGCCTTGTGGGTCCGCCGGGTGCGGATCGCGGCCTCGACGTCCATCGCCAGAACGGTAGCCGGTGCTACCACGCCTCCTCGCTTGGGCTAGGGACGAAGTCCCGGAAGATGCGGAGGTGCCTGCCGGGTCAGGTCGGCGCCCGGGCCCGGCTGGGGCTAGGGACGAAGTCCCGGTAGCTACGGAGGTGCCTGCCGGGTCAGGCCAGCGCCCTAGCCCGGCGGCGGCGCAGCCGCCGCCGGAGTAACTCACGGAAGGCGGCGGCGATACCAGAAGAACCCGCCCACGAGGGCCGCGGTCAGCAGGGCGAAGCCGGCGCCGACGTAGGCTGGGGTGCCCAGCCCACCGTCATCATCGGCCGCCGCGGCGGCCGGGGCCACGGATGCGCCTGCCGGCTCGCCGGATGCGAGCTCCCCTCGCACCGCGTTCCGGGGGCGCGCCACGCCTCCCTGCTTGCCGGAGCCCCGGCCACTTCCGGCCTGATCGCCTGTCGCTGCTCCCGCGGCTTCGCTCGGCGGCGGGCCGCCTCCACCGGCGCTTGCGCCGGCCCCGCCCCCCGATCCGGAACCGATCGGCGAGCGCGCCACGGCGGCCAGCGGGAACGCCTTCCGGTTGACGGCAAGGAGCGCCTGACCGGTGACCCAGACCGGCGTCTGGTCGCTCGATGACGAGTAGCGGTAATGGCCATCGCCGGCCTGGCGGCGAGCGAGGTAGTCGAAGGGGGTGTGTCCGTTCGTGCGCACGGCAGCGGGATTGGATCCGGCGGCGATCAGGCCTTGGACCGCCCACGCGGTCGACTGCGAGTTGGTGGGTCCGCTCTCGGCCAGCGCGAAACCGCCATCGGCACGCTGGGCGCGCCGCAGGTAGGACGCCCCGCGTGCGGTCGCCCGGCCCCGGCCCCCGGCTGCCGCCAGCGCCTGGAGCGCAGCGCCGGTGCTGTCCGGGTCGCTGCCGGCCTGCGGCCGGAAGCCCCAGCCGCCGTCGCTGTTCTCGGCCTCGCGAAGCCAGGCGGCCGAGCGAGCCACAGCGGGGGGGGAAGCGCCGGCGGCGCGCAGGGCGAGGATTCCGAACGCGGTCAGGTTCACCTGCCCATCGAACGAGCCGCTCCGCGAGCGTCGCTTGCGCAACTCGGCCACCAGGTCGCGGCCCCCGAACCTACGCGGTTTCACGCCCGCCCCCTCGAGCGCGAGGATGGTCCGCTCCAAGTCCCCGGTTGAACGCAGGCCGGCGGCCTGCGAGCGCAGGTAGCCGATCGGGGACCGCCCGCTCCGTCGAAGGTCGAGCGGGTTGCGGCCGGCGCTCTCCAGCCCGAGCGCGGCCCAGCCTGTGATCGCCCCACTCGATGCAGCCTCCGCGGAGGCGCCGAAGCCGCCATCCGGGTTCTGCACCCGCTCGAGCCAGTGGCTGGCTGAGGCGGCGCCCGCGGCCCGGCCGTGGACCGGAACGGCGAATGAGCCCACGACGGCGATGGCAAGAAGCAGCAAGAGCATGCCGCGCGCCGAGGCCCGCGCCTCGCCCGGCATTCCCCGGCGCCCGGGCGGCGCCGACGCATCGCGCCAAGTGAACTCGAACCTGCTCCGGTAGCGGGAGATCATCCGCACCAGGGCCGGCCCAGCGGCCAGCGCCAGGGCGATATTGCCAACCGCATGGGCGACGTTGAACGGGACCCCGCGCGCGGAGATCGCCAGGTAGCGGTCGAGTGACTGCTCGCCGCCGTAGGTGACCATGACCGAAAGATCGAGGAGCGCGCCGTAGGCGAGGCCCGCGAGACCGCAGGCGGCGGCGAGCCCACCACGCCCCAGGCGGCCTCTGGTGAGCACGGCGAGCGCCGCACCACCCAATCCGACCAGGCCCCACCCCGCCATCTGCCAGGGGGTCCACGGCCCCTGGCCGAGCCAGAGATTGGAGACGGCGGCGGCCAGCGCCCCCACCGCGAAGCCGGGAGCCGGCCCCACGGCGTATCCGGTGATCAACACGATGTCAGTGGTCGCGACGACGTTGGGGATCGGGGCGAGGGCGAGCCGACCGGCGACCGCGAGCGCCGCCAGCGCCGCGACCAGCGCCACCATCCGCGCCGGCGGACGGGAGCGCTCATACCAGGCGAGCCCGCCGGCCAGCACCAGAGCGAGCAGCGCGTAGGCGGTCACCTGCCAGGTCACGAAGAACCACTCCGTCGGCTGCTCGCCTTCGGCTGAATAACTCCGCCTGAATCACTCCGGCGGCTGCTCGCCTTCGGCTGCGCGGCCGCCGGGTTAGGGCGCCGACCTGACCCGGCAGGCACCTCCGCAGCTACCGCGACTTCGTCGCTAGCCCCGGCGAGCTGGCGCCGCAGGAGCTCCGCGCCATCTTCGGGTGAGATCGCGCCGGCGGCGCCGAGGATGCGGGCCACCTCGGTGGCGAAGTACCAGCCGCCGGAGAGGATCTCCGCGACCGGGCCGTCGGCGATCAGCTCGCCATCCCCGAGCAGCACGACGCGCTCTGCGAACACGGACGCGAACTCGACGTCGTGGGTGGCGATCACGACGCTCGCGCCCCTTTGCGCCAGCTCGCCGGCCCAGGCCGCGAGCTCCCCCTTGCGGGCCCGGTCCATTCCCCGCGTCGGCTCGTCGAGGCTGACGAGCCCTGGGAGCCGTCCGTCCGCCGCACGGCCGGCCATCACCAGCGCCAGCGCCAAGCGCTGGCGCTCACCACCCGACAGATCGCGCGGATCAGCCTCGGCCGCCCATCCGAGCCCAACCGAGGCAAGGGCCTGACGACCCGCCTCGCCGGGCAGCTCGTCGGCGACCCGCTCGCGAACCAGCAGGTCGCCCGGGCTCTGAGCGAGAAGCGCGCAGCCGCGCGGCGCCGAGATCCGCCCCCGGGCTGGCTCGACCAGTCCCGCAGCAGCGCGCAGGAGCGTGGTCTTGCCAGCGCCGTTGCGGCCCATCAGCGCGACCCGCTCCCCCTCCCCGAGCGAGAGGTCGATCCCGCGCAGGACGTCGCGTGGCCCGCGGCCGTCGTCGAGCTCCGCCCACAGGTCGACGACCTCCAGGGACCCACCGCGGCGGTGGCTCGCCTTCGGAATCACTCCGCCGGAAGCCTCGCCTTCGGCTCCGTTTCCGGCGGGTTTGGGCGCAGACGGGGCGGCAGGTTCACACATGCCTACCGCGACTTCGTCGCTAGCCCGGACCGACCAAGCTGGAGTCTGCGCGGCGAGAATTGCCCGTGCCTGCTTCACCGAAGTCGGGGGTGGGTTCAGACCGGCCAGGTCGAAGAGCCGCGCCGCCGGCGTGGCCAGCGCGGGGTCGCTGGCCAGCGCCCACTGGAGGAAGTCCCCGGGCTCGCCGTCGAATGCGATCCGGCCGTCGGCCAGGGCGAGCACGCGGTCGGCGGCCGCGAGGCAGCGCTCCAGCCGGTGCTCGGCACAGACCACGGCAAGCCCCCACTCCTCGTTCAGCCGTCGCAATAGCCCGATCAGCTCGTCGCCGGCCACCGGGTCGAGCTGAGAGGTCGGCTCGTCCAGCAGCACCAGGCGCGGCCGGCCCACCAGCGCCGCCGCCAGGGCGACGCGCTGGAGCTCTCCCCCCGAGAGCGTGTCCGCAGCGCGATCGAGCAGGTGCGGGATCGCCAGCGCCAGCGCCGCCTCCTCCACCGCCCGGGCTCGGGCGGCGGGCGGCTCGCCGCGGATCTCGAGCGGCAACGCCAGCTCGCCGCGCACCGTGGTCGAGACGACCTGCGTCTCCGGATCCTGAGCCACCAGGCCGACCGCGCCGCCCAGCTCGGCGGGCCCGTGGTCCCGAACGTCCAGGCCGCCGACCTCGATTTCGCCGGTCACCTCGCCGCCGTAGTAGTGGGGCACCAGCCCGCAGCAGGCCCGCAGGAGCGTCGTCTTCCCGGACCCCGAACGCCCCGCGAGAACGATCAGCTGGCCCGGATCGATCTCCAGGTCGAGGGCGCGAAGGCACTCGGCACCGGCGCCTGGGTAGCGATAGGAGAGCGACTCGATCCGGACCAGCGGCTCAGCCACGACTCCGCCTCAGCGCCGCCGCCAGGCGGCTTCGCCTCCGGGTCCCCGTCACCAGCGGGAGCGCCGCCGCGAGCGGGATGCAAGCGGCCAGAACCACCGTCGGCCAGCCGGTGTCCATGCTCAGGGTGGGATAGGGATCAAACGCTCCAAGGCCCGCGGCGTGGGCCGCGATCCCCGCAAGCGCAATCATGAGGCCCGCGATCACGAAGAGGCCGTCGCGACGCGAGCGACGATCGCCGCGCGCCGAGCCCGGCGCCCCATGTGCATAGCCACGGAGCTCGAGCGTGGCGGCGACGTCGACGGCGCGGTCGAGGGAACCGGCGACGAGACGGCGCGCCAGTGCGGCCCGTCCCACCGGCGCCGCGGCCGGGCCGCGGAGCGCGGCGGCCTCGCTGAGCCGGAGGTGGTCGGCGGCGGCAAGCGGCACCAGGCGGGCGATCAGGGTCGCTGTCAGCGCCGAACGGCGCGCCAGGGGTCGCAGCAGGCGCAGCATGCGGTCGGGGTCGACGCAGGCCGTGTGAACCGCGAACGCCATCATCACCACAACGATGCGCAGCGCCAGCACCCCGCCCTCGGCGAGCGCCTCGGCGCTGACCTCCGTGGAGCCGAGGAGCGGCAGCCACAGCCCGTGGACGAGAACCGTGTCGCCGCGCTGGGCGACGAGGCCGTTGACCGCAACGATGAAGATCCCGAGCGTCGAGCCCCAGCGAACCGAGGCGCGAAGCGCCCGACCCGCCCCTGAGGCCAACCCTGCGACGACGATGCCGGCGCCCGCCCCAGCGAGCACGATGGGGTTGGAGGAGGCGAAGGCGACGACCCCGAACGAGCCCAGATACACGCTCGCCGCCGCCGCGCTCGCATCGTGGAGCGGCGTGCGACGGGGGGTGTAGGAGAGCGCCGGCCTCATCCGGCCTCCCCGGGCTGGAGCGGCAGCGCCACCGCGGGCGCCTGGACTGGAGCGGCGACGGCGTAGCGATCTCGCAGCGCCACGGAGTCGAGAGAGCTCGCCGCCCGCCGCACCGCCGACCTTCCCGAGCCGGTGACGATCCAGGTCGGCACCTGATCGCCGCTTTGCAGCGCGGCCACCAGCCCGGCATCGGGGCCGAGATCCCTGACCGGCGTTGCCGTCGGGTCGAGCGCGATCAGGTGGTAGGCGCCATCGGTTGGGCCTTTGAAGGTCGCGAACACGCCGGTCGTGGCTGGGCCACCGCGCAGCTCGTCCACCTCCCGGTCATCGCGCACGTCGCTCCACCTTCCGACCAGGAGTCGGAGCGCCGCGGTGCTGCGGGGCTCCCCTCCCTCCTCGCGCTCGACGCTTGCCCGGACTCCGGCGTCGGCCAGGCGATTGGCGGCGATCTCGCAGGCACTGCCCCCGGCCAGGCACTCGACTCGCACCGGCCGGCGGTCGCCCTCGGCCGAGGCCTGCGCGAAGGGCTCAGGCCACGATCCCACCACCGCGGGCACCCGCATCGCGTCGGTCCAGTCACGGTAGTCCCACCAGATCCGGTCGCCTCCGTGGATGTGGACCTCGGCCGAGCCGAGCGCGGACTCGATCCCGTTGACGTAGAAGAACCAGTCGTAGCGTCGCCCGCCGCTCTCGGTGCCGGCTAGCCCGTTGATCGACTGCACGAACCTGCCGCCGTAGCGCGTCGTGATCTCCGCCTCACGATCGAGGAAACGGATCACCGTCTCCGACGAGGGTGGGTCGTTCTCCGCCTCGTCCACGAGCGTCTTCGAGCCGTAGTCCCGGGTCACCGTCAGCGTCGCGGTCCCGTCGGAGAATGGCCCGGGCCCGAGGCCGCAGCCGGCGACCGCGGCGGCGCCTACGAGCGCCACCGCGGTCGCCAGGCCGCGACCCGGAATCACCGCTTGACCACCCGCTCGCAGCTGGCGACAATCCGGTCGTTGTGGTCGCCACGCGCGACGATCACCTTGTCGTGGCCCGCACCGCAGTTCACGCGGTCCCGGCCGCCCCGGCGGAGATCGACCTGGTCACCACCGCCACCGCCCTTGATCGCGTCCCAGCCGCGCGTGCCCCTGATCTCGTCGCCACGTCTGCTTCCGACGATCCGCTTGCCTTGCACGTGCGGGCACCGGGAGAGATCCGCGTCGACGCAGACCTTGACCCGGTTCGACGGGATGTCCTGCCCGCGGGTCGCATGCAGCCTGTCGGTCCCCGCCTCGGAGCTGGTGACCATCGCATGCCCGCCGGCCCCGGTCGGCGCCGTGGCGCCGGTCACCGCGGCGCCAGCCGCAGCGCTGCGGGTGCCGTCGTCGGCGTATGAGTAGACGGTCACCTGGTACGGGACACTGGGCTGGGCGCGCGCCGGCGCCTTGAGCCGAAGCTCGGGGGGTGGCGGGAAGCTCGGCGTCAGATACCAGAGCACGTCCTCACCGGGATTCAGCCGCAGCTGGCTGCCCGAGACCTGGGAGCCGACGTGGTCGCCCTTCACGTACCAAAAGCTCGAGCCCTGAGTCTCGAAGCCACCGATGCCGCAAACGCCGAGGCCGAAGCCGTCGTCCAGGAAGGCATCGGTGACCGACAGGGGACGAAGGTCGCGATCCCCGGCGAGCCCATCGCGAACGGCGCCGAGGGCCGTGGCGCCGTTCACTTCGACGCGATCGCCGCTCCCTCCGGTGCCCTGGCCGAAGCAGTTCGCCTGCGAATCGGTCTTGATCTTCACGGTGCCCGTGTACTGGCGCTGCTCGACCAGCGTCTTGCCAGCGGTGTTGACGACCCGCAGGTCGACGCCCTTCGTGGCCGCGAACGCGGCGCCGGGCAGAAGCAGCATCAGTGCAGTGACGGCCGCGGCGGCCGAGCCGCCGAGCCGGAAATGAGGTATGACCATCCGAGCCACCCCTTCCTCGAGGGTTGATTGGGCTGGCCGCTGGACAGGTCTCCTGGCTTCCGGGTCCGCGCCGCGCCTTCCCGGGAACGCTGTGGCGTTCCCAGTGGCTGACTGCCGCCCCTCGCTATCGCTCGGGCGGGCCGACGTCGTGCGACGACGTGTTACCCGGTCACAGTGGCGGGACCGCGCCGGATTCGCACCGGACTTCCCTTGACCACCGACCGTATGTGACGCAGAACCCTAGTGGAATCACACGGGCCTACCGCGACTTCGTCGCTAGCCCTGGCGCTCCTCGACCCTGCGCTGGAGCTCCTCGACCACCTGGGGCATCGCCTTGCGCATCCGGGAGAGCTCCCAGTGCTCGATCTTGATCACCCTGAGCGGCGCGGTGGCCACGACGCTGGCGGAGCGCTCCTGTCCCTCGAGCAGCCCCTGCTCCCCGAACACGTCGCCCGGCCCGAGGTCGGCGAGATGCTCGCCCCCCCGCTCCACCTTGACCGTCCCCTCCTGGATCGCGTAGAAGTGATTCGAGTAGGCCCCCTCCTTGACCACCGTCTCGCCCTCGGTGAACTCCTCGGTGGTGGCGAAGGTCGCGACCTTTCGCAGGTCGTCGTCGGGCACGTCGGCAAACAGCGGGATCTTCTTCAGCAGGCTTTCGTCCAATGTCCTCTCCGGTCTGGTTGCGGCAGAGAACCTAACCGATGCGGGCGCGTGCCGCTACCCTCGCCGAGGGCGGGGGGCCGACCGCCAGGGTTCAGTCGCTCGATCCCTATTGCGACTCGGCCTGGATGTCGAGGCTGAAGCGAACCTCGTCCCCCTCGACGTCGGCGTCCAGGAGCTTGTTGTCCAGGAAGTCGGCGGCCTCGGGCTCGAGGAAGATCTGGACGTCCTCGAGCACCTCATCGCCCTCCTCGGCGCACTCGACCACCGACAGGCGGAGGTCGGTCCGCCCCTCTTGGCCGCTCTGCGTGTTCAATTCCTGCGTGATCCGGAGGCCCGCCCCCTGCGGCAGCCCGGACGAGGTGACGATGCTGTCGATCGCCGTTGCGGCATCCTCGGTGATGGCAAGCATCCCTAGCTCCCCTCTGGCGGAGAAACGAAGGAGTGACCTTAGCCGAATCCACCGCCCAAGCGGCGCCCCTCGGCGCTAGCGCGGCTCGAGCCTGAAGATCTCAGCCATGAAGCGGGGCTCCTCGACCTGGACGTGGCTGACGAATCCGATCACCCGCCGGCCGGTGGCCCGCTCCACCGCGGCGCGGAAGGTCGGCTCGATCGCCTTCTGGAACTGGACGCGGACGCTCGCAACCACCTCCTCGTGGCCCTGGCTGATCAGGAACTCCTCGTTGGGGAGCAACTCCAGCCCGTCGAGCAGGACGATCACCGTGTCGTCGAGCAGGTGCGCCTGCGCGCTGGCCGCCGCGCGCCCATAGGCGCCGATGTGGATGGCCTGAAGGTCTCGGCAGATCTCGTCCGCGATCTCTTCGACGGTCGGTCCAGCGGCCTCGCCCCGTTGCGGGTCAGGGTCGGCCGGACCTCGCTCGCGCCCTGGGTCCCTCTGCATGCCGGGTACCTCCTGATGGGATCGTTGGTCATCGCGTCGCCTGGAACCTCGAAGGTCCGGCCACCGGCCCGACTGTCCCTTTGGGGGGGTACCGTCCAATCGTCTGCTAATGGAGTCCGCCTTGGGACGCAACGGCGTCACTGCGTGACGCCTCGCGCCGCCAGCGGCCTCAACCGCTAACCGGATACCCCGGGGCGCTCCGGACAAACCAACCCGCAGCCCGAGACCGGTCGTCCGGGCCTCCGCCATGGTGGTAGAGTGGACCTGCTCGCTCGTTAGGTCTCCAGGGTTTCTCTACTTTCGTCCGGGCCAACTGTCTTCCACAGAGCTGCCCAGGAACGGGGGTAGGCCCTTGACTGACACCGCCGAACAGACGGCGTTCCTCGCTGACGTCGGGCGCGGGCTCGCCGAGCTTCACACCCAGTACTACGGCAAGGGCCCTAGCAAGGCGCGGACCTACATGCTCAACGACACCGTGATCTGCCTGCTGGAGGGTGGCTTCACGACGGTCGAGCGGACCCTGATCGCCGACGGCAACAGCGAGGCCGTCCATGAGATCCGCCGCAGCTTCCAGCAGGCGATGGAGCAGCCCTTCAAGGACGTGGTGGAAGGGGCGACCAACCGCTCGGTGCTGGCCTACATGAGCCAGATCCACACCAGTCCGGATCTCGCGGCCGAGCTCTTCGTGCTCGAGCCGCAGGCGGCGCCGGTCCATGGGGAGCACAAGGAAGAGATTGGCGGCTCCGAGCCGCCCGAATCGAGCTAGACCAGTGGAGGGCATGCGTCCAGGTTCAGCTCGCGGCGAGGTTCTGGCGAGCATTTCTACCGGTCTCGTCCGGCTCCACAGCCGCTACTACGGCAAGGGCCCCACGAAGGCCAAGACCTATCTGGTCAGCGACACCGTCGTCTGCATGCTGCGAGGCGGGTTCACAACCGTCGAACGGACCCTGATCGAGGAGGGAAACGTCGACGCGGTCTACCAGATCCGGCGCAGCTTCCAGCAGGCGATGGAGGAGCACTTCACCACCGTGGTGGAGGCGGCGATGGGCCG
>Ga0307312_10000487_pt1 | contig 18608 bp, 17 predicted proteins | sample ER_DNA_202_FD_194489 | JGI IMG/M metagenome (GOLD analysis project Ga0307312, IMG submission 194489) | Bulk soil microbial communities from the East River watershed near Crested Butte, Colorado, United States - ER_DNA_202 | ecosystem: Environmental > Terrestrial > Soil > Floodplain | place... | reverse complement strand
CGTCCGTCGGCGGTGGAAGCGAAGCACGACGTGCTGATCGTCGGTGCCGGCTGCGCGGGAATGCGCGCCGCGATCGAGGCTTTCGACGTAGGCGCCGACGTCGCGATGCTCTCCAAGATCCACCCGGTTCGCAGCCACTCCGGCGCGGCTGAGGGTGGCATCAACGCTGCGCTTGGAAACGCGTCCGAAGACAACCCGGAAAAGCACGCATTCGACACGGTCAAGGGCTCCGACTATCTCGGTGACCAGGACGCGATCGAGGTCCTCTGCGACGAGGCGCCGGACGACGTCTACCAGCTCGAGCATTGGGGGGCGGTCTTCTCGCGGACCGAGGACGGCCGGATCGCGCAGAGGCCGTTCGGCGCGGCGGGCGAGCCTCGCACGGCCTATGCGGCTGACATCACGGGCCACGTGCTCGTCCACGTCCTCTACGAGCAGGTGATGAAACGCGAGATCCCGACCTACGAGGAGTATTTCGCCTGGCAGCTCGTGATCAACGACGACCGTTGCCAGGGCGTGATCGCCTGGGACCTGCTGAACGGCGGGCTGAAGACGATCGGCGCCAAGACGGTGATCCTGGCCACCGGAGGGGCAGGCCGCCTCTACACCGGTACGACGAACGCCTACGCCTGCACCGGGGACGGGATGACGATGGCGCTGCGCGTCGGCGTGCCGCTCAAGGACATGGAGATGATGCAGTTCCACCCGACGACGCTGGCGCCGACGGGAATCCTGATCACCGAGGGAACGCGAGGCGAAGGCGCCTACCTGCTCAACTCCGAGGGTGAGCGCTTCCTCAAGCGCTACGCGCCGAACGCGATGGAGCTTGCCTCGCGCGACGTCATCTCTCGCGCGGAGCAGACGGAGATCGACGAGGGCCGCGGCGTCGACGGCAACGTCCTGCTCGACATGCGCCATCTCGGTGCCGAGAAGATCAACGAGCGGCTGCACGGGACTCGCGAGCTCGCGATGACGTACGCGGGCGTCGACCCGATTCACGAGCCGATCCCAGTCCGTCCCGGGGCTCACTACCACATGGGCGGTGTCGACACAGACCTCGACGGCCGCACCGAGTTGGAGGGTCTCTACGCCGCAGGGGAGTGCGCCTGCGTGTCGGTCCACGGCGCGAACCGTCTTGGCGGCAACGCGCTGATGGAGACGATCACCTATGGCAAGCGCGCCGGGCGCCATGCCGCCGACTGGGCGCTCACGCACACGACGATCGACGTGCCGCCCTCGGTCGAGAGCGACGCCGAGCGCGTGCTCAAGACGCTGCTGGACCGCACGGACGGAGAGCGGCCGTGGTCGATCCGAAACGAGCTCGCCGAAACGATGCACGAGAACTTTGGCGTCTTCCGCAAGGAGGACCAGATGCGAGAGCAAGGGGAGATCGTCTCCGGCTTGCGCGAACGCTTCGAGCGAGTCGTCGTCGACGACAAGGGCGATGTCTTCAACAACGACCTGACGCAGGCGCTGGAGCTCGGCTTCCTGCTCGAGCTGGCCGAATGCATGATCGTCTGCGGCATCGCGCGCAAGGAGAGCCGAGGCGCCCACGCGCGGCCGTACGACTATCCCGAGCGCGACGACGAGAACTTCCTGAAGCACACGATCGTTCGCTGGCTGGAAGGCCCGGCGCTCGACTGGAAGCCGGTGAAGATGACGAAATGGCAACCGATGGAGAGGACCTACTAAGTGCAAGTCGCCCTGAAGATCTGGCGCTACGACGCGGAGAGCGGCAACCGCGAGCTCCGCGACTACGAGATCGAGGCGCCCGAATGGGCCTGCCTGCTCGACGTGCTCGACCTGATCAAGGACCAGCAGGACGGCACGCTCGCCTACCGGAAGAGCTGCCGAATGATGATCTGCGGCTCCTGCGGGATGCGGATGGACGGCCGCGCCGTGCTTGCCTGCAAGGAGCGGATGCTGCCGATCGTCGAGCGCGGCCATGTGCCCGTGATCTCGGCAATGGGGAATGCCCCGATCGTCAAGGACCTCGTCGTCGACATGGATCCTTTCTGGTCGAAGATCAGGCGTATGAAGCCGTGGCTCGACCCGGGCTACGACGAGGTGCTCGAGAAGGAGCGGATCGTCTCCCAGCAGGAGATGAACGCAATCCACAAGGAAGCGCTCTGCATCATGTGCGGCTGCTGCGTCTCGGAATGCAACTCGATGGAGTCCGATCCCGAGTTTTTTGGGCCCGCGGCGCTCGCCAAGGGCTTCCGCTTCGTCGGCGATCCGCGTGACCAGGCGCCCGTCGAGCGGCTCGAGGACTACAACGACGAGCACGGGATCTGGGACTGCACGCGGTGCTACTTCTGCAACGAGCGCTGCCCCAAGGGCGTCGACCCGCGCGATGCGATCGCGAAGCTCGGCGCCGAGTCGGTCAAGGAGGGCATCGACCGTGACATGGGCGCGAAGCACGCGAAGTGGTTCGTCAAGTCGGCGGAGACGACCGGCTGGCTCCGGGAGACGGAGCTCGTGCCGAAGACGCAGGGCATCGTCTCGGCTGTCAAGCAGACGAAATTCGCGATCAAGCTGGCCAAGAAGGGCAAGGTGCCGCCGCCGTTCCCGCCACACGTCGCCGAGAACGTCGACGAGGCCCGGCGGCTGCACGAGCTCGTCCGCGAGCAGGGCCGCCAGGGCGCGCTCGGAATCGTCCAGGGCGAGCGGGCACTGGCACGGATCGAGCACACGCTGGAGGCGGATCCCGACCATGCTGGCGCGAGCCGGATCGCGCCCGAGCAAGCCGGCGGCGCAAGCGCGGGGTCGGAGGCCTGATGCCGAGAGTCGCCTACTACAAGGGCTGTCTGGCGTCCCTGTCTGCGAAGGAGCTCGACACCTCGACGCAGGCGCTGGCGCCGTTGCTCGGCCTGGAGCTCGACGAGCTCCAGTCGGTCACCTGCTGCGGGGCGGGCGACATCCACGAGGCTGAGCCCGACTACTACCTGCATCTGAACGCCAGGATCCTCGCCTACGGTGCGGCCACCGGTGCCGAGACGCTGATGACGATCTGCAACGTCTGCACGCTCAACCTGCGGCAGGCGAACTACCAGTTGATCAACGATCCGGAGCTTCGTGCCCGCGTGAACGAGAACCTCGCCACGGTGGGGGTGCCGCCCTACGAGACCGACATCGAGGTCAAGCACCTGCTCTGGATGATCGTCGAGGACGACGGCGCGAAGCGGCTCCGCGAGGTCGCGCACAAGGGCCTGAAGGGGCTCAAGATCGCCCCGTTCTACGGGTGCCAGATCCTGCGCCCGTCGAAGCTGCTCGGCTTCGAGGATCCCGACAAGCCGTGGTCGCTCGAGGCGATCATCGAGGCCTGCGGTGGCGAGGCGATCGACTATCCGGCCAAGATCAAATGCTGCGGCTTTCCGATCATCCAGGCGCGCGAGGACGTCGCAATGGGCGAGCTGATCCAGCCGATCGAGCAAGCCTCAGACGCGGGCGCAGATGCGATGGTGACGCCGTGCCCCCTTTGCCACCTCTCGCTGGATGCCTGGCAGTCGAAGCTGAAGGACACGACCGGCCGGGACTTCAACATGCCGATCCTCCACCTCTCGCAACTGGTCGGGGTCGCCGCCGGGCTCGAGGAGTCCGAGCTCAAGTTCAAGCGCCACGTGGTACCGGTCGACCCGGTGCTCGAGAAGCTCGAGATCTGAGCTAGGAGGGTTTGCCCTCCCGATGAAGCGGGTTGTCAGCGGGGCGGCCGGCCTCGCGGCGGCCGGTCTCGGCTGGGGGCACTTCGAGGCGGGCTGGGTCAAGCTCGAAACGGTGGACTGTCCGCTCGCCGGCTTGCCCGAGGAACTGGCAGGCCTACGGGTCGCGCATCTTTCCGATTTCCACCTCGGCATGCCCTCGCGAGGGGCCCAGGCGGTCGAGCGCGCGGTCGAGTGGGTGGCCGCCCGGCAGCCGGACTTGACGCTGATCAGCGGCGATCTCCTCTCCCGCCGAAGTGGCGAGCCGCGGCTGCGTGAGCTGCTCGAGCGGTTGCCCCGCTGCTATGCCGTCCTGGGCAACCACGACTTCGGCACGAGCCGAGACCCCTTTGCCGACAGCCGGCCGGTTTCCGACCTGGGCAGCGCGAGGCTCCTGCTCGACGAGTCCGAAATCGTCGAGCTCCGCGGCCGCCGGATCCAGATCGTCGGCGTCAACCCTCGCTCCTACCGGCGCGGCCAGGCCCAGCCGGCGCGCCTCGTCGATTCCGAGGCCGAGCTGCGGATCTTGCTCTGCCACTTCCCCAACGTGATCGACCGGCTGCCGCCTGGCGCCTTCCACCTCGTCCTCGCTGGGCACCTGCACGCTGGCCAGATCACGCTGCCGCTTCCGGGCAAGCGGATCCCGCTCGCCCATCCCCGCTGGCAGTACCTGCACGGCCTCTACGAGCGCGGTGGGACGGTCATGCACGTCTCGGCCGGGCTAGGCACAACGTTCGTGCCTTTCCGTTTTCTGGCACGGCCCGGGGCAACAGAGCTCGTGCTCGTAACATCCGTCTGAGATGGAGGGCCATGCGACCGTCTCCAGCGAGGTGCTCGCCCGCTATGCCGCGGACGCAGCCCGTGAGACGGACGGCGTCCGAGGGCTCGTGGCGAGCCAGCTGTACCGGCATCGCGGTGTGCGCGTCAGTGAAGAAGGCGGTGCCGTCATGGTCGAGCTCTACCTGGACGTCGACTGGGGCAGCTCGATCCCCGACGTGGGACGCGAGGTCCAGCTCCGCGTGCTCGAGTATCTGGAGCGCATGGCGGGCTCTCGTTTGGCCGCGGTCAATGTCGTCATCGACTCGATCGGGCCGCCGGAATGACGACGCGGATCCGCGGGCTGACCCGGTTGACGCTGCAAGAGACGCCGATCGTCTGCCACAGCTGCGTCTGGTGGCAGTCGAAGACCGGGCGACGCGCCAACAAGGACCGCTGGATCGATCGAGCCGAGGGCGAGTTCGGGCCCTGGGGCTCCATCTACTACGACGACGACGGCCGGGTGGTCGGCTCGATGCAGTACGGGCCGGCGCAGCTCTTCCCGCGTGCCTTCGAGTTGCCGGCGGGGCCGCCGTCAGAAGACGCCGTTCTGGTCACCTGCGCGTACCTCGTCGATCGAACCAGTCCCTGGGTGTTGCAATCGCTGTTCCTGGCCGCGATCGGCGAGGCGCGCGACAAGGGAGCGAGGGCGCTCGAGACCTTTGCGTATCGGTACCCCGAAGGCGAGTCCCAGTACGAGCGCTTCCAGGTGCACAAGACGATCTTCCCGCGGGATTTCCTCTCGGACTTCGGCTTCCGCACGGTGCGGATCTCCGGCCCCGTCGAGCTCGTCCGGCTCGAGTTCGGGGGCCTGATTCCTGTCGCCGAAGGCCGACGTGCGAAAGTGATCCGACTCGTGCGCGAGGCGTTCTCGCCCGCCCCGGTGCCGCAACGGTTCTAGAGCCTAGGGCGCGTTGCGCCAGCCGGTGCGGATCCCGCTCGCGGTGCCGACGCAGAGGACGATCGGGCAGGTGATTGCCAGTTGAAGCTGCGGCAAGAGTGTCTCGTCGGTCGGATCCGCGACCGCGATCACGATGCCGCCTTCAGGTGTGAACCGGACAGGCAAGGCAAGCAGGGCCTCGCCAAGGCTCCGAGGGATCACCGTGATCGCGCCCTGATCGACGTCGAGCGCCTCGAGATTCATGAAAGGGACACCGGCCTGTTCAGCGAGTACGCGGGCCAGGTCGGTCTCGAAAACGAAGCCAAGGCGCACCAGTGCGTCGCCGAGCAGCCCGCCTGAGATCTGTCGATCGGTCAGGGCTTCGTCCAGCTGCTGGGAGGTGATCAGCCCCTTGTCCAGCAGGAGCCAGCCCAGTTTTGGCCTGGGCTCGTCTTGAAAGAGGACGTGTTCGGCTCGCCGCATGAGCATTCTCATCGTCCGCCCAGCCCGATTTCTTGAGCAAATTGGCTCGGTTGGAGGGCTGAACCCCGGGCTATGGGCCGTTCGGCCTATTGCCTTTTTGCATCGGGTTTCGTAGAACTTCTGGTTCGGCGGGGTTTTGCCATGGACCCCGTTCTGCGGTTGGGAAGAGGGGAAGCTTGCGGCAAAAACGAACGGGTGGAGGCACGGGGGGCCGCCGCAGGGGGCTGCCGCTCGCGGTCTTCTTCGCGGCCTTGGTCAGCGTTGCCCTGCTCGCGGGCAGCAGCGCTTCCGCAATGGTCGGCAGCGTGGGCAATGCCGCGGTCGGCGCCGGACCGCACGCCGTCCGTTACGACCTTGCCGGTTGCTTCGCCGACTCGTTGGCGGCGAACGACGACGGCTCGACAGGCCCCGTGAGCCTGCCCTTCACCGGCGACTTCTTTGGAAACAGCTTCTCGAGCCTCTACGTCAACAACAACGGCAACGTCACTTTCAACGGCGCGTTGAGCACGTTCACTCCGTTCGGGCTGCTCAGCACGAGCACTCCGATCATCGCCCCCTTCTTCGCCGATGTCGACACGCGGGCAACCGGCTCCGACCTCGTCACCTACGGCGCGACCACTCTCGGCGGCCACGAGGCCTTCTGCGCCAACTGGGCGGCCGTCAACGCGAACGGCGTTGGCTACTACAGCGGAAGAATCGACAAGCAGAACAGCTTCCAGCTGGTTTTGATCGATCGCAGCGATTTGAGCCCTGGCGACTTCGACATCGAGATGAACTACGACCAGGTCCAGTGGGAGACCGGTGATGCCAGCGGCGGAAGCAACGGCCTCGGGGGTAGCCCGGCCAGGGTCGGCTACTCGAACGGGACGACGACCGCCTTCGAGCTCTCGGGGTCCGGCGTCCCCGGTGCGCTTCTCGACTCGAACCCGACCGGCTTGATCAACGGCAGCCGCGAGACCGACCACGCCGGGCGCTACGTCTACGAGGTGCGGAACGGGCAGGTTCAGAACTCGGCGCCGGTCGCCAACGACGACAGCTACTCGGTCGACTCCGGGAGCTCGCTCGACGTCACGGCTCCGGGTCTGCTGGGAAACGACACCGACGCGAACGGCGACATACTTTCCGCGGCAAAGGTCAGCAATCCGGGTCACGGCGACGTCACGGTCAATTCGAACGGGTCGTTCACGTACACGCCCAGCTCGGGCTTCGCCGGACAGGATTCGTTCACGTACAAGGCCAACGACGGCTCGCTCGACTCGAACGTCGCCACGGTCAGCCTTACCGTCAACCAGACCAACCACGCCCCGTCGTGCAGCGACGTGTCCGCGACTACGAACCAGGACGCCGCCGTCGACGTGACGCCCGACTGCTCGGATCTCGACGGCGATGCCCTGGCGCCGGCGATCGTGGCTCAGCCGAGCCACGGCTCCGCTTCGATCGTCGCCGGGAAACTGCACTACATCCCCGCCGCCGGCTATTTCGGCTCGGACTCGTTCACCTACCGGGCAAACGACGGGACCGTGAACTCGAGTATCGCGACGGCTTCGATCACGGTCCAGCAGGTCGCGCCAGCTCCGCCGACGAACCTTTCGGCCTCAGCCGTCTCCACCGCGGCGATCAACCTGGCCTGGAGCGCGTCCGCCCTCGCGAGCAGCTACCAGGTCCTGCGCTCGACGACGAGCGGCGGTCCCTACTCGCCTGTCGCCTCCCCGGTGCTGACGAACTACCAGGATTCGGGCCTTGCCTCCGGCACGACCTATTACTACGTCGTCAAAGCGATCAACTCAGGTGGCAGCTCTAATGCCTCGGGCGAGGCCTCCGCGACGACGGCCCCCGCCGCTCCGACGGGTCTCGTCGCGACCGCCGCCTCGGCGTCTGCCATCGACCTCAGCTGGACCGCGCCGACAGGTGCCGCCCGGTACCAGCTCCTGCGCTCGACCGTGAGCGGCGGCCCCTACTCTCCGATTGCCTCTCCGACGGCGACGAGCTACCACGATTCCGGCCTCGCCTCCGGTACGACCTACTACTACGTCGTCCGGGCCGTCAACTCGGGTGGGAACTCGGCGGTCTCGAGCCAGGCTTCGGCGATGACGGCGCCGGCCGCGCCTACGAACCTGGTTGCGACGGCGACGCCAACCGGCAGGATCAACCTCAGTTGGGGAGCGCCTACGGGCGCAACCAGCTACCAGCTTCTTCGCTCGACGACTAGCGGCGGTCCGTATTCGCCGGTCGCTTCCCCGGCGGTTACGAGCTACCAGGACTCGGGCGTTGCCTCCGGCACCACCTACTACTACGTCGTCCGAGCCGTCAACTCGGGCGGCAGCTCGGTCCCCTCCAACCAGGCCTCGGCGAAGACTGTTCCCGAGCCTCCGAGCAACGTCGCGGCCGTGACGGCCTCGGCCTCGGCGATCAATCTGAGCTGGACTGCCTCGACTGGGGCGGATAGCTACCAGCTTCTGCGCTCGACGACGAGCGGCGGCCCCTACACGCCGATCGGCTTCTCGTTCCTGCTGACCTACGGTGACTCGGGCCTCACGTCCGGCACGGCCTACTACTACGTCCTGCGGGCGCTCAACTCCGGCGGCAATTCGCCCCTTTCCAGCCAGGTCTCGGCGACGACATTGCCGGTCGCGCCGGCCAACCTGGTCGCGAAGACCGCCTCGGTCTCGGCAATCGACCTGAGCTGGAGCGGGTCGAGCGGAGCGACCCGGTACCAGGTGCTGCGCTCCGCTACGAGCGGGGGCCCGTACTCACTCGTCGCGTCTCCGACGACGACGAGCTATCACGACACCGGCCTCGCGTCGGGCACCGCCTACTACTACCTCGTCAAGGCGGCCAACTCGGGCGGCAGCTCCGACCCGTCGAACCAGTCATCCGCGACGACAGCGCCGGGCACCGAGACCATCAGCGTCAGCCGCATCGGTACCGGTACGGGAGGCATTACGAGCTCGCCGGCCGGCATCGATTGCGGGGCGAGCTGCAGTGCGAGCTTTGCCTCGGGCGAACCGGTCACGCTGACCGCGATCCCTGCAGCCAACTCGACGTTCGCCGGGTGGAGCGGCGCGTGCTCCGGCACTGCACCGACCTGCGTGACGACGGCGAGCGGCGCAAAGAGCACCACTGCGACGTTCAGCAAGAAGCAGTGGTCGCTGAAAGTGGCGAAGTCCGGCGCGGGTAGCGGCGGCGTCAAGAGCGCCCCGGCCGGAATCGACTGCGGCGCGAGCTGTGAAGGCCTCTACGACGACGGTACAACGGTCACCTTGACGGCCACCGCAGCCGCGGGCTCGAGCTTCGACCAGTGGAGCGGCGCCTGCTCCGGTAGCTCGCCGACGTGCACGGTGACGCTCCAGGGGGCCTCCAGTGCGACGGCAGAGTTCCAGAAGAACAAGACTCCGCCGCCGGGCAAGCCGGTCGCGGGCAAGAACATCGACGTCGGCGTGGTCAGCGGCACGGTCAAGTACAAGAAGCCCGGCTCGAACGAATTCGTCGAACTGACGGGCACCGAGCGAGTGCCCGAGGGCACGATCATCGACGCGACCAACGGCGTCGCCAAGGTCACCTCGTCGCAGCCCAACGGCACCGTCGAAAGCGCCAACTTCTGGTCGGGCATGTTCAGGATCGACCAGTACGCCTATCAGCCGGCTGCGCATTTCAATTTCGCGGTCGACAAGAAGAAGCCGAGGAAGCCGAAGGCCAAGAAGAAGGAGCTCGTGACCCAGGTCTCGCTCGTCGGAGGCGACTTCACCAGTTGCAAGAATGCAAAGAAGGCCGAAGCGGGCGCGGGGAACGCGTCGCCGCCCCGGAAGCTCTGGGGCAAGGGGAAGGGCAAGTTCCGCACGAAGGGTCGCTACAGCTCGGCAACGGTTCGAGGCACGACCTGGTACGTGGAGGACCAATGCGGCGGTACGCTCACCAAGGTCAAGACGGGGATCGTCGAGGTGCGCGACTTCGTCAAGGCCCTCACGGTCTTCGTCCGAGCTGGCGACAGCTACTTCGCCGCGGCGAAGCCTCCGAAGAAGCGTTAGACGGCGACAGGCCGGGCGGCCAGCAGGAGCTCCGCGATCTGAATCGCGTTTAGCGCAGCCCCTTTGCGCAGGTTGTCGCAGGCGAAATAGAGCGCCAGCCCGTTTCCCTCGGCGGCTCGGTCCGGCCTGATCCGACCGACCAGCACCTCGTCTTCGCCGGCAGCATCGCGCGGGCTCGGGAGGTCGACCAGACGGACCGAGGGTGCCGCCTTGAGCAATTCACGGGCTTGCGCCGGTGAAAGCTGGCCTTCGGTCTCGACCCAGACCGACTCGGCATGGCCGACCAACACAGGGACGCGGACGCACGTTGCACTGACCGGCAGCTCGGGGAGCTCGAGGATCTTTCGCGTCTCGGCGCGAAGCTTCGTCTCCTCGTCGAACTCCTCGCCGTCGAACGCCCAGTCCATCTCGAGGTTTCCCTCGGCCGGATCCTGAGCCCGTAGCCGTTCCATTCGTTGCGCTCCGGCGCCTGAAGCGGACTGGTACGTCGCGACCCTGACGCGCACGAGCCCCGCCGCGTCGTGCAGGGGCTTGAGGACGAGCGTCAGCGGGATCGAGCAGCAGTTCGGGTTCGCGACGATGCCGTCGTGCTCCCGGGCACGCTCGCCGTTCACTTCCGGAACGACAAGCGGCACGCCGTCCTGCAGGCGGTAAGCCTCGGATTTGTCGATTGCGATCGCGCCGCCGCGGACTGCCTGGGGGACGAGCTCGCGGCTGGCCGTGCTGCCGACCGAGAAGAGGCAGAAGTCGAGGTCGCCCGCAGAAAGCACCTCGGGCGTCGCCTCCTCGACGGTGAGGCCGTCGACCTCGCCTCCCGCCGAGCGCGCGCTCGCGAACGCACGGACATTCTCGTACCCGCGCTCTCTTAGCAGGCCGAGGGTGACGCGGCCGACCGCGCCGGTCGCGCCGACGACTCCGATTGCGGCATCGCGGCTCACGCCGGAAGTTTGCCTAGTCGCGTTCGTTGCGGACGAGATCGGCATAGCTGCCCCGTTCGCGGCTGACGCGCCAGGTTCCTTGCTCCAGCACGACCTCGGCGCAGAGCGGGCGGGCGTTGTACATGGAGGACATCACCCGTCCGTAGGCGCCTACCAGGCCGACCGCGATCAGATCTCCCTTGCGAGGCTCGGGCAGCCGGCGGTCGAGCGCAAGGAAGTCGCCCTCCTCGCAGAGGGGGCCGACGAGGTCGACGGTCAGCTCCTCCCGGCCGTCCGCAATGAGGACGATGACGGGATGTTCGGCGCCGTAGAGGACGGGGCGCAGCAGGTCGTTGCTGCCGCCGTCGCAGACGGCGAGGGTCTTGCCGCCGGCCTGTTTTACGCGGATCACCCTCGTCACGAAAGTCCCGGCGGGCCCGATCAGGTGGCGGCCCGGCTCGAGCAGCAGGGTGGCATTCAGCGAGCTCGCTGTTTCCGTGAGCGCTGTGGCGTAGGGCGCGAGGTCTGATGCGTCCTCGCCTGAGTAGGCGAGACCGAGCCCGCCGCCGGCGTCGAAGTCGCCGAGCTCGATGCCGTCGGCAGCCAGCTCCTGCCAGAGCTCCGCCGCGCGTTCGGCCGCTTCCAGCACGGGCGCCGGGTCGAGGAGTTGCGAGCCGACGTGAAACGAGAGCCCGACCGGCTCGAGCGCGTCGCTCGCGGCAGCCCGACGGATCGCCTCGGCGGCCTCGGCCCGCGCGAGCCCGAACTTGCTCGCCGCGGCTCCGGTCGCCAGATACTCGTGGCCGCCGCCGGCGACGTCGGGATTCAGCCGGGCGGAGACGGGCGCCGTGCGGCCGAGCGAACGGGCCGTCTGCTCGAGCTCGTCGAGCTCGTCCAGCGACTCGACGTTGACGGAGCGGATCCCGGCCTGGACGGCCGCGCGGAGCTCGTCAGCCTGCTTGCCGACCCCCGAGAAGACGATCCGCTCGGGCGCGATCCCGGCCTGGAGTGCCTTCGCGAGCTCGCCGCCTGAAACGACGTCGGCGCCAAGGCCTGCGTCCGCGACCGCTCGCAGAACGGCGAGCGCGTCGTTCGCCTTGACGGCGTAGCAGGTCAGGTGCGAAGCGGCTGCGAAGGCTTCTTCGAACTCTCGGATGCGCTCCCGGAGGCGGTCGAGGTCATAGGCGTAGAACGGGGTGCCGATCTCGCCCGCGATCGAGGCGAAGTCCGTCAGGTCTCGCCGAGGTCGAAGGCCTCGTGCAGCGCGAGCACAGTCCGCTCGGCGTCGGCACGTTCGACGAAAAAGGAGATCTTGATCGGCGAAGTGACGATGAATCGAGCCTCGGCGCCGAGCTCTCGCAGGGTCGAGAAGGTCCGTGCGGCGATTCCGGGATGGCTCTTCATTCCCGCGCCGATCAGGCTGACCTTCGCCAGGCCCTCGATGCACTCGCGCTGCGCCGCAGCGCGGTCGAGAGCCGCTTCGGCTTCCACGCGATCTGCGAGCGGGGCCGAAAAAACGATCTCGTCGCCGGTCTGAATGATCGTGTCGACGTTGACGCCCGCGTCGGCCAGGGCCGCGAAGAGATCGGCGCGGTCGACGGACTGGACGCGGTAGACCGCCTCGTCGAAGGTGTGCGCCACACCGGAGATGATCGCCTTTTCGAGCATCCGTTCGTCTTCGTCGGTCACCCAGGTTCCGTCGTCGTCGCTGAACGTCGAGCGGACGTGCAGCTTGACGCCGTAGTTTCGCGCGACCTCGACCGACCGTAGCTGTAGCACCTTCGCGCCGGAGGCGGAGAGCTCGAGCATCTCGTCGTAGCTGACGGCGTGGAGCTTGCGGGCGTTCGGGACGATCCTCGGGTCGGCGCTGAAAACACCGGCGACGTCGGTGTAGATCTCGCAATGGCTCGCCGAGAGCGCAGCTGCGAGGGCGACCGCGGTCGTGTCAGAGCCGCCGCGGCCCAGAGTGGTGATGTCCAGGCTCGTGGAAACGCCTTGAAAGCCGGCAACGAGCACGACCTTGTCCTGGTCGAGCGCCTCGTGGATCCGGCGGGCGCGGACGTCGACGATCTTGGCCTTGCCGTGCGCTGTGTCCGTGACGATTCCTGCCTGGCTGCCGGTGAGCGAGATCGCTTCGTGCCCGAGGTCGTGGATCGCCATCGCTGCGAGCGCGCAGGAAATCCGCTCGCCAACTGAGATCAGCATGTCGAGCTCACGGGGCTCGGGACGCGCCGAGATCTCGTAGGCGAGGCGGACGAGCTCGTCCGTCGTGTCGCCCATCGCCGAGAGCACGGCGACGACTCGAGTCCCCTCGGCCCGCGCCGCGACGATGCGGGCGGCGACGTTCTTCAGCTTCTGCGGGTCGCCGACGGAGGTGCCGCCGAACTTCATCACCACGGCGCCGGCGCTCGGCGCCTCCTCGGCTGCGACCGCGGGAACGGCCTCGTACTCGGTCGTGGACATCGGCCGAAAGTCTAGGCGCGGCCCGCAACCAACTGTCTGGCGGACCTGCCCCCGACGCCAGTCGTTCCCGCTCCGGTAGGAATGCGGAATGCAGTACCGGCAACTGGGTTCGAGCGACCTCCAGATCTCCGAGATCTCGCTCGGAAGCTGGCTGACCTACGGCGTCGGCGTCGAGAACGACGCGGCGCGGGCGTGCCTGGACAAGGCGTTCGACGTTGGCATGAACTTCATCGACACCTCCAATGTCTACGGCCGCGGCGCAGCCGAGGAGTTTCTCGGCGACGCGCTCAAAGAGCGGCCGCGCGATTCCTACGTCCTCGCGACGAAGCTCTTCTTCCCGATGGACGACACGGGCGAGAATCAGGGCCTCTCGCGCGACCAGGTCTTCAAGCAACTCGATGACTCGCTGCGGCGGCTCCGTACCGACTTCGTCGACCTCTACCAGTGCCACCGCTACGACTCGAACACGCCGCTCGAGGAGACGATGGAGGCGCTCTCTGAGGTCGTCCGCCAGGGCAAGGTGCGCTACCTCGGCTTCAGCGAGTGGTCGCCCGAGCAGATCCAGGCAGCGCTCGAGCTCAGCCCGCCGTCCGAGAAATTCGTCTCCAGCCAGCCTCAGTACTCAATCCTCTGGCGCGTGATCGAGCCGGAGGTGATCCCCCTCTGCTCAGCCAACGGGATCTCGCAGATCGTCTGGTCGCCGCTTGGTCAGGGGGTCTTGACCGGCAAGTACAAGCCGGGCGAACCGCCGCCCGCCGACACGCGGATGGGCAACGAGATGGGGTGGGCGATGGATCGCTTCCGCTCCGATGTCGTGCTCGAGGCGGTGCAGCGGCTACGTCCGATCGCCGACGGGCTCGGGATCACGATGGCGCAGCTCGCTCTCGCCTGGGTGCTGCGCGAGCGCAACGTCGCGTCCGCGATCATCGGCGCCTCCCGGCCGCAGCAGGTCGAGGACAATGCTGCCGCCTCGGGGATCGAGCTCGACGAGGCTACTCTCGCCGCGATCGACGAAGCGGTTGCCGAAGTGGCCGTTTACGAGCCCGAGCTCTAGCTCTAGGGCATTTCCCGCCGGCCGGACAAGGCGCGCCCCAGCGTCACCTCATCCGCGTACTCGAGGTCACCGCCGACAGGCAGGCCGCTTGCCAGCCTGGTCACCCGCACCCGCCCGCGGAGCCGGTCGGCGAGGAAGGCCGCCGTCGCCTCGCCGGTCATGTTCGGATTCGTGGCCAGCACGACCTCCTCGATCCCGTTTCGCTCGACCCTGCCGAACAGCTCGTCGATCCGCAGGTGCTCGGGCTCGACGCCGTCGAGCGGGGAAAGTGCGCCACCCAGTACGTGGTAGAGCCCGCGGAACTCGTTCGTCCGCTCGACCGAGATCAGGTCGACCGGCTGCTCGACGACGCAGACGATCGTGCGGTCGCGCCGCGAGTCCTCGCAGATCGAGCAGAGCTCCTCCTCGGTCAGATTCCCGCACTCGGTGCAGAAGCGCACTCGCTCCTTGACCTCCTCGATCGCCGACGCCAGGCCCAGCGCCTCGTCCTTGGGCGCCCTCAGCAGGTGAAAAGCCAGCCGGTGGGCTGTCCGGGTGCCGACGCCGGGCAGGCGCGTCAGCTGCGCGACGAGGTTGTCGATTGCCGGCGAGACCACCGGCCAATTCTGCCTATGCGACTGGTCGCTGCGGCTAGGCGTGGCCCTCGAGATCCGCCAGGCGCTGGTGCGCGAGGTCACGCATCGCGCCGGCCAGCCCGGGCTCCGACTCGAGCATCTGCTCGAAGTCGGCCCGGCTGAGCGCCAGGCAGCGGACGGGAGTCTTCGTGACCACCCGCGCTCGCCGAAGGCCGTCCTCCTCGATCAGCGAGATCTCGCCGACAACCTCGCCCTCGCCGAGCTCGTGCTCGACGCCGGGAGCCTCGACCACGACCGTGCCCTCGCAGATCACGAACAGGCCGGCTCCGGGCTGGCGCGGCTCGATCAGCACCTGGTTGGCGGGGAGCTCGACCTCGGAGAAGGGCGCCGCCAGCCGCTCGAGTGCCTCGTCGTCGAACGAGGCAAAGAGGGAGCTCCTGCGCAGTAGGTCGGCCGACGCCATCTCTACAGACCCGGCAGGCCGAGCCCCTGCAAGCCGCCCATCGCGCCGCCCAGCTTCGTCTCGACGAGCTTCTGCGCCGAGCGCAGCGCTTCGTTGACGGCCGCGAGCACCATGTCGGCGAGCAGCTCGGGGTCGCTGGGATCGATCGCTTCGGGTGAGATCTTGATCTCCAGGATCTCGAGCGCGCCGTTGGCCTTGACCTTGACCATTCCCCCACCGGCCGACGCCTCGACGGTCTCCTTCGCGAGCTCGTCCTGGGCCTTGCTCATCTCTTGTTGCATCTGCTGCGCTTGCTGCATCAGCTTCTCGAAATCCATTGCCATCACTCTTCGACCTCCCGGGCGTCGAACGTCTCCTTGATCAGCGAGACAAGATCCTCCTCGCCGATCGGCTCGGTGGCGGTCTCTGCGGTATCCACGTCGTCGCCGTTGGCGCCGAGCTCGAATGCAAGCGCGAGCCGGCGGCCCGTCACCTCGTAGAGCGCCTCCGCGAGGAGCGTCGCGTTCTTGGGCTCCTCGGCGAGCTGGCGGTGAAAGGCCGCGTTGCGCGGGAACTCCAGTGTGAGCGTGTCGCCCGCGAGATCGGCCGGATGCGCCTCGCGCAGGACGGAGGCGGTCGGGATCGACCGCTCCTCCACGGCGGGCAGCACGGCCCGCTGCCAGGCCTCCTGCAGCTGCTCGAGGTCGACAGAAGGCGGCTCCCGGGGCGGCTCCGCCGGTTCCGGCGCTGCCGGTATCTCCGCTGGTGCTGTCCCGGCGCCAGGCATCGGGACCGGTCCGGACTGGGCACGCTCCTCGAGCTGCTCGAGGCGGTACCCCGTCGCTTCGCGTGAGAGGTCGGCTGCCGGACGGGTCACCTTCACCAGCGCGAGCTCCAGCGGCAAGCGCGGGTCGGCGCCCTGCCGCATGTCCTCGACAGCTACCGCGAGTAGGTCGCAGAGCCGCAGGACGGTCGCCTCGCCGAGCTGGTTCGCCTGCTCGTGAAGCCGCTCGCGCACCTCCTCGGTGACCGGCAGCGAATCGGGGACGTGGCCCATGTGCTGGACGAGTAGGAGGTGACGCAGGTGCTCGAGCAGGTCGGTGACTAGGCGCCCCAGGTCCTGCCCCTGCTCGGAAAGCTCTTCGATGAACGTCAGCGCGCCGGCGGTGTCGCGGTCGACGATCAGGTCGCAGAGGCGGAACAGGGCCTCCTCTTCGACCGCGCCGAGCAGCTGCAAAACGTCCTGGACGGTGATCTTCTTCTCGGTCGCGGCGGCCAGCTGGTCGAGCGTCGAGACCGCATCACGGTAGGCGCCGCGAGCAGCCCGCGCGACCAGCGCCAGGGCCGCGTCCGGAACCTCGATCTGCTCCCCGTCCGCGACCCAGCGCAGGACTCGCACGAGCTCAGGCAGCCTCGGCCGCGCAAAGACGAACGTCTGGCAGCGCGAGCGGACGGTCGGGAGCATCTTCCCGAGATCGGTGGTGCAGAAGACGAAGACAAGGTGGGGCGGGGGCTCCTCGATCAGCTTCAGCAGCGCGTTGAAGGCAGCGTCCGTGAGCTGGTGCGCCTCGTCGAGGATGTAGACCTTGTAGCGGCCCTCGACCGGCTGCAGGACGGCGTGGTCGCGAATGTCGCGGATGTCGTCGATCCCCCGCTGGGAGGCGGCGTCCATCTCGACCACGTCCAGCGACGTCCCGGCGGCGATCGCCCGGCAGATGTGGCAATCGGTGTCCGGCTGCGACGTCGGGCCCTTTTCGCAGTTCAGAGCCTTCGCGAGGATGCGGGCGAGTGATGTCTTGCCGGTCCCTCGCGGGCCCGCGAAAAGGTAGGCCTGGCGGATCTGTCCGGCGTCGATCGCGTTCTTCAACGTGCGGACGACCGGCTCTTGCCCGACGACTTCGTCGAACCCTTGCGGGCGGTACTTCCGGTAGAGAGCGGGCACCGAGTCGATGCTACCGGGTGAGCAGCGCACGAAAAAGCCGCGGCACCTGAGAGGAATTCTTAGCGCTGCTTCCTTCCGGATCTGACGCGGTTCGAACACTCTCAGTGCCGCGGGCACCCCGGATCGTAGCGGGCGGTATCCTCGGCTCGCGGGGGCGCGTAGCTCAGCGGGAGAGCGCCCGCTTCACACGCGGGAGGTCGCTGGTTCGATCCCAGCCGCGCCCATCGGCTTCACGGTGCTGGTGTTAGCCGGGAGCCGCACCACGGGAGCCCCTGAACGGATGGGAGGCGAGGTTTGCCAGACTGCGAGCGTGGCTGAGGCTCCCGTACGGACGAGCAAGAACGGACTGGTGACCGACGGCGAGGGCTGGTTCGTCGTCAACGCCCAGGATTCGCGTTGGCGCGAAGAGGGCCCGCTCGGCTCCTACTGCACGTTCGAGGGGAAGCGTCGGTTTCCGCACTTCGGGATCAACATCAGCGTCCTCGAGCCAGGCGAGACGATGGGGATGTACCACCGCGAGAACGGGCAGGAAGCCTTCCTCGTCCTTGCCGGCGAGTGCACCTTGATTGTCGAGGGGAAAGAGCGGCGGCTTGTGACATGGGATTTCTTCTATTGCGCGCCGGGAACCGAACACATCATCGTCGCGGCCGGGCAGCAGTCGGCAGTCGTCTTGGCGGTCGGCGCCCGCGGAAGAGGCGTCGGCGGCGGCATCCTCTACACGGTCTGCAAGGCCGCGGCTCGGTATGGCGCGAGCGTCGCTCGCGAAACTACGAAGCCAGCCACCGCGTACGCGAAGATTCGCGCGGGACTTCCGAGGTCAAGGTGGATCAAGTGCAAGCCTGGCTGGCTACCCGGCACTGACTGACGCATCGCGCGCACCGGCGCGGATGTATGGAGCGGGGCGCGGCTAGACATGCTCGGTTGGGCCAGTCGATCGCGTGTCGGAGCCCACCTGGGGCAACGTCAGGTTTCCTCGATCCCTGGCCTCGTTGCCTGCGCGTGACCCTCTTTGAGCAGGGCCAGAGCTCCGTCCCACATGCGCCGTACCAGTCGGCCAGCGGGCTCGGCGCGGCCGAGCCGCACGGATTGCCCCGCCCACGCCTGCATCCGCTGGACGTCACCCGTCTCGGCGGCCTGCGCCCGCATGGCAGCCGTCAGTCCTCTTTGAACCGGATACGGCGCCGGGGGCGGCGCCTCATCGGCAATCGCTGCCAGCGCGTAGTCGGTCGCAACGCTTCGCCCGGCGCGGCCGCTGAACACACTGGTGACGATCGTGTCCTCGGGCGCAACGCAAGCCAGCGCTTCTGCCCAGG
>Ga0307312_10000484_pt1 | contig 18663 bp, 20 predicted proteins | sample ER_DNA_202_FD_194489 | JGI IMG/M metagenome (GOLD analysis project Ga0307312, IMG submission 194489) | Bulk soil microbial communities from the East River watershed near Crested Butte, Colorado, United States - ER_DNA_202 | ecosystem: Environmental > Terrestrial > Soil > Floodplain | place... | reverse complement strand
GACGACTTCCGGCGCGAGTTCCACGTCCATGTGCCCGCCGGGGCCATCCCCAAGGACGGGCCCAGCGCGGGAACCGCGATGACCACTGCACTCGCGTCGCTGTTGAGCGGACGCCCGGTCAAGCACACGGTGGGGATGACCGGCGAGGTCACCCTGCAGGGCCGGGTACTGCCGATTGGCGGCCTGAAGCAGAAGGTCCTGGCCGCTCACGCGGCGGGACTGACCGAGGTGATACTGCCGGAGCGAAACCGCGGCGACCTCGATGAGGTTCCCGAGGAGGTCCGTAAGCAGATGACCTTCCACCCGGTGATGAGCATCGACGAGGTGCTCGAGCAGGCGCTTGAGCCTGCTGGACGCGAGGCGGATGTCGCCACGGTGTCGTAGCTGCGCGCCGATCCCCTCCGAGCTCCGCGCCGTCGCGGACCTGCTGGAGCGCCGCTGGACACTGGGCACGATCTACGCCTGCTCCAGCGGCGCCGCGCGTTTCAACGAGTTTCGCCAGTCGCTGCCTGGGGTTTCACCGACCACGCTTTCGGAGCGGCTCGAGCAGCTCGAGGACGCCGGAGTAGTCGAGCGGCGGCTCGTTCCCGGCCGTCCCCCGCACGCCGAATACCGACTGACCCCGAAGGGAAAGAGGCTGGCCGGAGCGGTGACCGAGTTGCTCCAGCATCGCTGAACAGCCCCCCCCCGCGAGCCTCTCGGACGGTAAACGGGCCCTAGCCCAAGCCGATCGCCGCCGCCAGCTCGTCGAGGGCCCGCTCGGTTCCCCCCCGGTCCGTGGACGGGATATAGAAGACGCAGCGGTGGACGCCGGCCTGCTCCCCGCGCTCGATCAGCTCGCGATCCGGCTTCGCCCCCGAGAGGGTGACCGGGATCCGCGTGCGCCCCGCCTCCTCCGCGAGCTGCTGGAGCTCGGAGATGCGCTCGCGCAGGCCGCTGACGCGATTCGGCATCCACTCGTCGCCGAAGGCGACGACGCGCTCGAGCACCTTCGGGCCATCGCCGCCGACCAGCACTGGCGGGTGCGGGTGCTGGACCGGCTTTGGCCAGCACCAGATCGGGTCGAAGTCGACGTGCTCCCCGCGGTAGGAGGGCTCGTCCTCGGTCCAGATCGCCTTCACCGCCTCGACCTTCTCGCGCATGATCGAGAAGCGACGTTTCGGGTCGGTGCCGTGATTCTCCATCTCCTCGAGGTTCCAGCCGGCGCCCACCCCGAAGAGGAAGCGCCCGCCAGAGATCATGTCGATGCTGGCTGCCTCCTTGGCGGTGATGATTGGATCGCGCTCGATGATCAGGCAGATGCCCGTCGCCAGCAGCAGCCGCTCTGTGGCCATGGCCGCAGCGGCGAGCGCGACGAACGGGTCGTGTGTCCGGCTGTAGTAGTCCGGCAGCTCGCCGCCGGCGGGATAGGGGGTGTCGCGGCTGACCGGGATGTGGGTGTGCTCGGGGAGGAACAGCGACTCGAAGCCGCGGTCCTCGACCAACCGCGCCATCGTCGCCGGGTCGGGCGCGTAGTCGGTGAGGAACACGGCGACGCCGAAGCGCATGCGGGGACCCTACGCCTCAGGGACCCTGCAGCAGAGCCCGCGTCCGATAGCTCCATCCAGTCGCAGCCGGCTATCCGCCGCCCACCGGCATCTCCGCCCAGTGCTCGGACTCGAACGCGACCGATGCGGCCTGGAAGCTCGCGTAACGGTCCGCCATGAAGGCGGCGGGATTCTCGAACGAGTCCTTGATCAAGTCGCGCGCGGAGAAGCCCTCGCCGATGGACATACGGGCGGCGGCGTGGAGGATCTCGGTTTGCGTCAAGGCCGTTGACTGGCGGTTCTGGGCGGCGATTGCGGCCATCGCGACAGGGAAGCCGTCGACGCAGAAGGCGCCGAAGCGCGAGATGAAGAGAATCACCCGCTCGATCGGCTCCTCCCTGAAGTCGCTCGTCAGCGTGATGCCCGTGAGGGCCCCGACCTTGTAGCTCAGCTCGGTCCACCAGAGGGCGGTGAACTGGATCGGGGTCAGGAAGAGCACCGCGACCCTGACCGCGGTGCCCGAGCTCGGGATCAGCGTGGACGGCATCGAGCTGAACACCGGTGGCTGTGCCGCCGCCCCAACGTCGAAGCCCTCGAGATCCCCGGCGAGGATCAGTGCCTCGCGATGGCCGTCCGGAAGGTGGGCCAGCTTTAGGGCAAGCCGCTCTGGCGAGCCGTTGGCCCCATACGCCAAGAGCGGAACCCGGTCGGCGGACTCGTCCACATACTCGCCGACGAGCTCCTTCCGGCGGCTGGAGTCGATGTCGGCGAGCTCCTCAACACCATCGTCGGTGACGAGGCACGAACCAGGTGGGCGCTCCCACGGGTAGCCGATTGCCCGCTCGTAGTGCTCGTCTTCCAGCTCTCGCGTGCCGATCGCCTCGAGCAGCCCGGCGAGGAACTCGAAGAACTCCTCATCCGACATTCCCTGTCGCTCGCGGAGCAGCGGCTCGGTGATCTCCGGCCAGCTACTCATTCCTGATGCGAGCCAGCCAGCGCAACGGCGGCTCAGCGCGTCTTCACGGCAACCAGCGAGATGCTCTCGACCTCGTAGGTGCTGCAGGCATCGAGTGCCCGCTCTGAGATGAAGCGGTAATCGTTCTTGCGTACCTCTCTCACCTCCAAGCCTTGCGCCTCGACCGCCTTCAGGTAGTTGCTCCGGGGGATCGCCCCTGCGATGCAGGCGGCCCACAGCTCGACGTTGCGCCTCGTACGCTCCTTGAGCGCCCGGCCGCTGACGATGTCGGCGATCGCCAGCCTCCCTCCGGGCCGCAGGACCCGCGCCGCCTCGTCGAAGACCCGGCCCTTGAGCAACGAAAGATTGATGACGCCGTTCGAGAGGACCGCATCGAAGCTTGCGTCCTCGAAGGGGAGCTCCTCGATGTGAGCCTCGACGAGCTCGACCTGCGAGAACCCCCCTTGGTCCCGAAGCCGCGCGGCCTTGTCGAGCTGCTCGTCGGTGATGTCTACCCCGACGACGTGGCCAGACTCGCCCACCAGCACCGCCGCGCAGAAGACGTCGGTACCGGATCCCGAGCCGAGGTCGAGCACCTCCTCGCCGGGCTGGAGCGCGGCGAGGTCGAGATGATGCCCCACTCCCGCGAACGACGCCAGGGCCTCGGCGGGGATCGCGTCCAGGAGTTCGCCGGGATATCCGAGGTACTCGGCCAGACCCCTCCCCACCTCAAAATGGAGCTCCGCCTCCTCCTCGCGGGCCACGCGGCGGTACATGTCCTTGACCTCCGCCTCCAAGCGGTCGCCGTCTACGAGCGAGCTCGCGTCGAGCTGCGGCAAGTCCTCCGCCTGGGACATTTCATCTGCCGTTGGGCCAGTCTGGAAGCTCATCGGGACCTCCTAGAGGATCCCACGTCCCGCTAGCCGACTGGCGCCTCGGCGGAGGTGTAGACCTCGACGAAGCGCAGGTAGCTGTCGGCGACCTGCGCGGCGGCGGCCTGGCGGGAGAGGCTGCCGGCGATGAATCCCTTTAGCGGGTCGTCCCAGATCGAGCGGCCGATCGCGAAGCCGACGTAAGCCTCGACTGGGGCCCCCTGGCGCAGCCAATGATCGACCTTGTCGTCGTCGGCCCCGCGCCCAAGGACAACGCACACGACGCGGTCGCGACCGCCCGCGCGGCACTGAGCCGCGATCCGTTCGCAGTCGGCTCGCTCGTCCACACCCTCGATCTTCCAGACGTCCGCCTCCACGCCCGCGTCCTGGAGCTCGGTGATCGCGCGGCGCATCAACTCGGGGCGCAGCTCGGCGTCGTAGCGGTCGGAGTCGCCGTCCACGGAGGCGAGCTGCCCCTCCTCGGCGGGCACCAGCAGCTCGAAGAGAAACTTGCGATCGCGCTCGTGCAGCCACTCCGACAGGTGCCGCAGTCGTTGGGCCTGCCGCCGATTCATCTCCGCGTCGCCCTCGGGGTTGTAGCGGACGAGCACCTTGGAGAAGTCGGGGTCGTAGCGCTCGATGTGGGCGCCGAAGTCTTCGCCGTACTCGAAATCGAATTCCTTTTGGCCGCTCTTCTCCACCGGCATGGCGAGCCTGATCCCCCTGGCCTTGGCCTGTTCAGGAACCCGCCTTGGGCCCCCGAACTGCTCGTCGACAAGCGCGCCGGTCACGGACGGATCGGCGCCGCGCTCAAGCGCCGCCTCGATGCCCTCGAAGATGAGCTGCTTGCCGTCAGCGAGGCGCTGCATGTCCTCGGGCGGGGGGTCACCCTCGATCCCGAAGCGCTTCGTGAACGACCCGCGGTGGTCGAAAGCGAGGATGTACAGCTTGCCGTCGTAGCCCAGGCCCATCGAACCCCCCAGAATCAGCGTCGTTGGCGGGCTGAGTTTATTGCCCTCGGGTGCCCGGGTACGCTCGCGCTGGCGCGCTCACCGTCAGTGGAGCGGGTGCTCGACACCGGACGTGGGGCGGATACCGTGTCCGGCCGATGGCCGCTGACATCCCACCAGCAGGAGGTCGAACGTGCTAGCGAAGGTCGAGGAAGCGCGGCTTCGCCGCGCCGAGAAAGGGCTCGTCCCCGAAAGCGACGGCTGGTTCATCGTCAACATCGCCGAGTCGCAGGGGGCCCACACCGAGCGATTCGGCGACGCGTGCATGTTCGAGGCCAGGGTCGGAATCTTCCCCGAGCTCGGGGTCAACGTCCGCCTGCTCCAGCCCGGCCAACCCGCGGCGATGTATCACCGCGAGGGCGCGCAGGAGGCATTCCTGGTCCTGAGCGGGGAGTGCGTGGCAATCGTCGAGGACGAGGAGCGTCCGATGCGCAAGGGCGACTTCCTGCACTCGCCCCCGGGCACTGCGCACGTACTGGTGGGTGCCGGCGAGGGACCATGCGCGGTCTTGATGGTCGGCGCGCGCAAGCAGCCGCTGGAGATCGAGTTTCCGGCCAGTCAGGCCGCGGCACGCTACGGCGCGTCGGTCGAGAAGGACACGGACGACCGCGGCGCCGCCTACGCGGGAGTGTCACCGCCGGAGCCCGCAGCGATCGAGCTCCCGTGGTAGCGACAGGGACCGGGCCCGCCGGCCCACCAAACCTGAGGAAAAGGGAATTGACACCACGTCTTTACAACTCAACCCGATTCGCCCAGGTATAACTCGAGCGCGTGTGAGCGCCGTTGTAAGACTCGTCGTCGGCCTCATGTCCCCACCCGCGGCCGCCACGGTCACCGAGCGGACGCTGCGACCGCTGCTTCTCGCCGTTTGCACCCTTCTCGCGTTCGCGGCGCCATGCGGAACTGGCGCGAGCCCGGCGAGCGCCCCACCCGTCCGTCACGTCTTCATCGTGGTGCTCGAGAATGAGAATGCGGCAAGCACCTTCGCTCCGGACTCACCAGCGCCCTACCTCTCGAAGACGTTGCCGAGCAAGGGCGCTTTCCTGCCCAATTATTACGGCGTCACACATCTGAGCCTCGGCAACTACATCGCGTTGGTGAGCGGTCAGGGCTCGAACCCGCAGACGCAGGCCGACTGCCAGATATTCAACGAGTTCGTGTCCGTGGGCACCGGCTCCGACGGCCAGGCACTCGGCCAGGGCTGCGTCTATCCGTCGTCGGTCCCGACGATCGCGGACCAGCTCACGGCGCACGGCCTCACTTGGAAGGGCTACATGGAGGACATGGGCAATGATCCGGCGCGCGAAAGCGCCACCTGCGGGCATCCCCCGATTGGCGCCCCCGACAACACCGAGAACCCAGAGGTGGGCGACCAGTACGCCGCTCGCCACAACCCGTTCGTCTACTTCCACTCGATCATCGACACTCCCGCCTGCGCATCTGGGGATGTCCCGCTAAGCCAGCTGCCCAACGACCTCGCGAAGTCGCGCACAGCCAACCTCAGCTTCATCACTCCGAACCTCTGCCACGACGGCCACGACGAGCCGTGCGTCGACGGCGAGCCGGGCGGCCTGGTCAGCGCCGATGCCTGGCTCCGCACGTGGGTGCCGCAGATCATCAAGTCCCAGGCGTTCAAGCGGGACGGCCTCTTGCTCGTGACCTTCGACGAGGCCGAGGCCGAGGGCGGCACAGCCGACGCCGGGGCGTGCTGCAACGAGGCGCAGTTCCCGAACACGCCGAACAACGGCGGTCCCGTTCCGGGGCGCGGCGGCGGTCGCGTGGGAGCGGTCGCGCTCTCGCCTTTCATCCGCCCCGCAACCGTGACGAGCCATCCCTACAACCACTTCTCGACGCTGCGGACGCTTGAGGAGCTGTTCGGCCTTCCGTTGCTCGGCTACGCGGGCTCGCCCAACCCCGGTAGATTCGGGAAGGACGTGTTCACCCAGTCGTTCTAGATCGAAGCGGCGCCCTGCGCCTAGGCGCCGATTCAGTAAAGCGTGATGGAAGAAGCCAGGGCGCTGCGTGCTCTGACGGGCGCCCTTCTCCGCCGCTCGGTTCGCTGCTTGCCACCCGCTACCGCCGGGAGGTCCGCTTTCGACGGCCGCCCGATGCGGTTCAGAGGCTCCTGTTCCCGCCGCTCGCCTCGCTTGCCCGACTACGGGAGCTGGAACGGACCACCGATCGCTACCTCGACCTCGACACTCACCCCTCTGCCGAACCCGGGCTGGGTCGCCTACCGGAGCAGGTGATGTGGCGAGTCGACCGGGCGTCCAGGTCTGCCTAACCTCCTGCGGGGTTCCGGATCGAGGTTCGGCCCTTCGCTTTCGAGGCTCCATCCTCGCGGCCGGGCACCTCGCGTGGCGACTGCCGGAGCGAGCACTACGCCTAACATCGCTGGCCGTGCACATCCTGATCGTCGAAGACGAGCCGCCGATTGCCGACTTCCTGGAGCGGGGTCTCAAGGCCGAGGGATACGCCATCAGCTGCGTCGCCGATGGCGTCGAAGGCGAGCGCCTGGCGCAAGCGGGCGAAGTCGATCTCGTGATCCTCGACCTGATGCTTCCGCGGCGGGACGGCTTCGAGGTGCTCGCTCAGATCAGGAGGACGAGGCCTCATCTCCCGGTGATCGTGTTGACGGCGCGCGGCGAGACGAAGGACAAGGTCGCCGGACTCGACCACGGAGCGACTGATTACCTCACCAAACCGTTCGCTTTCGACGAGCTCGCGGCGCGGGTTCGGGCTCACCTGCGCGATCGAGACGAGGCGAGCTCCACGCGGCTGCAGACCGGGGACATCCGCCTCGATCTCGTCAGCCGCAGAGTCGAGCGCGGAGGGACGCCGATCCAGCTTTCGGCGACCGAGTTCAGCCTGCTCACCTACTTCATGCGCCATCCAGGCCAGGTTCTCCCGCGAAAGGAGATCCTTCGGGCCGTGTGGGGCTACCGACACGATGCTGACACCAGTGTGGTCGGGGTCTACGTCGGGTATCTGAGGCGCAAGCTCGCCCTTCCCGGCCGGCCCGCGCCGATCGAAACGGTCAGATCGGTTGGATATCGCCTCCTCACGCGTGCTTGAGCGCGTCGCGGAAACCCTGCGTGGGACGGGCATCCGCACCCGTCTCGCCGCGGCGATTGCTCTGATCGTCGTGGCCGCGTTGGTGGCGACATTCCTGGCCGTCTACCAGGGGACCGGGTCGAATCTCCGTGCGCAGATCGACCGCGATCTCGGCGAGGACGCGAGCACCTTGATTCAGCGCGTCGCCGGAGCGCCGGAGCGGTCCCGCGCCGCCCTCTCCTTCAGGGCCCAGCGCTACATCAACTCCCAGCCCTCGTTCGGACCTTCTTCAGAGCTCCTCGTCGTCGAGGCGAACGGAGCCCGGCAGGCGACGAACGAGCCCGAACTCCTCGGGATCGGGCATGAGCCGGGTGAGTCGGCGAGCGAGCGGGGCTCTGAGGCGGGTGAGCCGCAGCAGATCCGTTCGGCACCCGACGGCTACTCGACCATCGAGCTCCAAGACGCCGGCCAGGTGCGCCTGCTGAAGCGGCCACTGACCGTTGGCAACCGCCAGATTGGCAGCGTCACCGTCGGTCAGCCGCTGGATTCGATCCACGCCGCGCAATCCGGCGTGTCGCGCACCTTCGTTCTGGCCGGTTCGCTGACCCTGATCGCGGCCCTGGCTGCCGGCGTCATCGTCGCCGGACGCATCACCAAGCCTCTGCGCCGGATGGCGGGCATCGCCGGAGCCGTCGACGCCGGCGAGCTCTCGACCCGGATGACGCCCGCCGGCTCCGCGGAGGTCCGCCATCTCGCCGAATCGTTCAATCACATGTTCGACCGGCTCGAGGACGCTTTCGCGCGCCAGCGAGCCTTCGTCTCCGATGCTTCGCACGAGTTGCGGACCCCGCTGACCGCAATTCGCGGCCAGATCGAGGTCCTGGCTCGCGCCCGCCGGGCCTCCCCCGCCGAGATCGCGGCTACGGCCGAGATCGTCGCGCGAGAGGTGGAGAGGATGGAGCGTCTGGTCGAGGACATGCTGGTGCTAGCCCAGACCGACGAGGGCCTCGCCCACGATCCGAGGCCGCTCGACGTAGGCCGCCTACTCCCGGCGGCGCTTGCGGGACTCCGCGTCACCGATCGCAAGCTCGGGCTGGGCCCGCTGCCGGAGGGAACGGTGATCGCCGATGGCGACCGGATCACGCAGGTGATCCGGAACCTGGTCCGCAACGCCATCGAGCACACCGCCCCAGGTGGCTCCATCCGCGTCGCCGCCGCGGCTGCCGAGGGCAGCCTGAGGATCAGCGTCGAAGACGACGGCCCCGGCATTCCCCAAGGTCATCGGGAGAGGATCTTCGCTCGCTTCTACCGCGCCGACAGCTCACGTGATCGACGCAGCGGGGGAAGCGGGCTGGGGTTGGCCATCGCCAGGGCGATTATCGAGGCGCACGGGGGGCGAATCTGGGTTGAGGACGCAACAGGGAGAGGCGCGCGCGTCACATTCGAGCTGCCGGGCTTTCGGTCCGCACCCTCCTAGCGCAGCCCCAGCGCGGATCCTGGGGTTTTCGGGCAGTTTTCTTACGTTCGCCTAACGCTGGGCTAAGGATCCCAGGCGATAGTCCGGCGGATGGAACAGAGCCCCAAAGACGAATCGGCATCTGCGGCTGCGGCCCGCGACTCCGGCCTCCGGCGTGCATCGGCGCTCACTCGGTGGATCGGAGTGGGCGCGGTGGCGCTGATCGGCGCGCTCACCGGCTTCGTCGCTCAGGCCAAGCCCGGCCGATCGTCCACGACGAGCCAGCATCAAACAGGGGGTGTGCCGTCCGGGTCCCAACCGGATGCCTCTGTATCCCCAGGTGGATCGAGCGCGGGCGCCAAGCCGCTCGCGCCGCCGCCGGCACCTCTCGCGCCGGCGCCGAGCTCATCGGGCATCGTCTCCGGCGGCTCCTGATCATGGCGGCATCCGCCTCGTGGCCGGCGCTGGGAACCACGGTCAGCGTCTTCGTCACCGAAGCCAGCGCGATCGGAGAGGCGCGCGCGCTGCTCGATGAGGAGCTCGCAGCAATGGATCGGGCCTGCAGTCGCTTTCGCGCCGACTCGGAGCTTTGCCGTATGAACGCGGCCGCCGGTCGAGCGGTGGCTGCAAGCGAATTGCTCTTGGAGGCGGTCGACGTCGCCCTACGCGCCGCACGGGCGACGGACGGCGACGTCGACCCGACCGTGGGTCGGGCGCTGCGAGCGATCGGCTATGACCGCGATTTCAGCGCGGTGCTTCAGGATGGGCGGCCGTCGGTGTCACAGGAACCGGTGGCCGGGTGGCAAGGGGTGTTCGTCGATCGGCAGGCGGGAACCGTCCGCCTGGCGCCCGACGTCGAGCTCGATCTCGGGGCAACGGCAAAGGCCCTGGCCGCCGATAGAGCGGCGAGGCAGATCAACGAGGCGCTCAAGTGCGGGGTGCTGGTCAACCTCGGCGGAGACGCCTCGCTCGCCGGGCCGGCGCCGGCGGGCGGCTGGCGGGTCCTGGTGACAGACGACCACCGGCGCGGCGGGGATGCGGGTGGCCAGACGGTCAGCATCGTTGCCGGAGGGTTGGCCACATCGAGCACCACGGTGCGGCGGTGGATGGCGGGTGACCAGCCGCGCCATCACATCGTCGATCCGCGCACCGGCGTCAGCGCGGAGGTGGTCTGGCGTACGGCGAGCGTCGCCGCGGGCTCGTGCGTGGACGCAAACATCGCCAGCACGGCGGCCATCGTCCGGGGGGCGCGCGCGCCGACATGGCTGCATGGCCTCGGGTTGCCCAGCCGGCTGGTGGGCGCCAACGGCGAGATCGTGCAGGTCGGAGGCTGGCCCCAGGAGGCCTTGGCGTGAACGTCCTCGCCGCCGGATCGGGCCCCAGCCCGTTCTGGTACCTGACCCGCGGAGCCGGGGTCGTCGCGCTGCTGCTCCTGACGACGAGCGTGGTGTTGGGAATCGTCGACTTCAGCCGCTGGCGCAGCGATCGCTGGCCGCGCTTCGTGACCGACGCGCTCCATCGCAACGTATCGCTGCTCGCGCTGGCGGTCGTTGTGCTGCACGTCGTCACGACGGTGGCCGACAGCTTCGCTCCGATCGGGCTCAAGGACGCCGTCATCCCCTTCCTGTCTCCCTACCGGCCGCTGTGGCTGGGCCTCGGCGCGCTGTCCTTCGACGTCCTGCTCGCCGTCGCCATCACCAGCATGGCGCGCCGGCGGCTGGGTTACGGGGCCTGGCGTGCCGTCCACTGGACGGCCTACGCCTGCTGGCCGCTGGCGCTCGTTCATGGGTTGGGCACCGGGACCGACACTCCACTGCCCTGGATGCTGGCACTGACCGCCGTGTGTGTCCTGGCGGTGCTGATCGCCGTCATCTGGCGAGTGGGCGCAGCTGCGCCGGAAAGCGCCGGGCGGCGCCTCGCGGCTGGCGCGCTCGCGGCTGGGCCGGTCGCGCTGGGCGTCTGGCTGGCGGGCGGCCCGCTGGCCGGCAATTGGGCCGCGCATGCGGGCACGCCGGCCACCTTGATCGCCGCCGTCGGCTCCGGTCCCGCGACAGCGCCGACGGCGTCCAGCCTCGCGGTCCCGTTCACGGCTCGCCTGAGTGGCTCAGTCCGCCAGGGCGCCTCATCCGAGTCGGGCCTGGCCAGCGTCGACCTGCCGATGTCGATGAGCGGTGGCGCCGAGGGCACCTTGGACGTCCAGATCACTGGACAGCCGCAGGGCGACGGGGGCGTGGCTATGACCCAGAGCTCGGTCGCGCTTGGTCCGCCAGGGCAACCGACCCTCTACAAGGGACACATCGTCGCGCTTCGCGGATCGCGGATCGTGGCGGCGGTGAGCGGCAGCGGCGGATCCCTCCGGTTGCCGATCGACCTCTCGATCGATCAGGCCAGCGGGGCCGTCACGGGGACGGTGCGCGCCGCGACGAGCACCGGTGGTGGGAGTGGCGAGTGACCGAGCCCGGTGCCACGCATGAGAAGCTCCCCCGCCTCTTGGCCGGCTTGCATTCGGATCGGCCGGTGAGCTTGGAGGAGCATCTCGATCGCCTTGGTCCGTCCCCCCGGGCGGATTCCGGGGAAGCCAGCCGCCGGCTGATCGCAGCCGTGGAGCAGAGCGGGCTTCGAGGTCGCGGCGGAGGCGGCTTTCCGTTGGCCACCAAGATGCGGGCCGTTGCCGCAAGACCCGGCCCCCGGATCGTCGTGGCCAACGGCGCCGAGGGCGAGCCGGCCAGCCGCAAGGACGACCTGCTTCTGGCCCGCGCCCCCCATCTGGTTCTCGACGGCGCAGTACTGGCCGCCTGGATGGTGGGCACAGACGAAGTGATCGTCTGCGTCAAGCGCAGCGCCAAGGCCGCGCTGGAAGCGATCGTCCGAGCCCTGCAGGAGCGAAGACAAGCTGGGTCTGATGACGTGGAGATCGCCGTCGCCGAGGTCTCCAGCCGCTACCTGGCCGGCGAGGAGAGCGCGCTGGTCAACCATCTGAGCGGCGGCCCGGCGAAGCCGACGTTCGTTCCCCCGCGTCCGTTCGAGCGCGGTGTCGGCGGTCGACCGACACTCATACAGAACGTCGAGACGCTAGCCCACCTGGCGCTGATCGCCCGCTTCGGCGCAGCATGGTTCCGCGAGCTCGGCACCCCAGACGACCCCGGCTCGGTCTTGATCACCATCTCCGGCTCGGTGGCGAGCCCCGGGGTCTACGAGATCGGCGCCGGCACCCAGCTCGGACACTTGATTCGAGCCGCGGGGGGCCCGACCGAGCCGTTCCAAGCGTTGCTAGTCGGCGGATACTCGGGCTCCTGGTTCCCCGTCGAGGTGGCCCCAACGCTCGAGCTTGGCCACTCCGCGCTGCGAGCGGTCGGCGGCACCCTCGGCCCCGGCGTGGTCTTCGCCCTGCCCGAGGGCGCCTGCGGGCTCGCCGAAACCGCGCGGGTCGCAGCGTATCTCGCCGAGGAGTCCTCCGGCCAATGTGGCCCCTGCGTCCACGGGCTGGCCGCGATCGCGGACGCGCTCGCTGAGATCAGCGCTGGCCAGGCACCGCCGGGCACCCACGAGTGGGTGGCTCGCTCGTGCGAGGACGTCGTCGGCCGCGGTGCCTGTCATCACCCCGACGGCGCCATCCGCCTGGTCTCGAGCTGCCTTGAGGTGTTCGCCGGGGAGATCGAGCGCCACGAGCAAAACCGGCCCTGCCGCCCAGGCCCGACGCTGGCCAGCCTCCTGCCGCTGCCGAGCCGGGGGCCGCGGCTTGCCTTGGAGCAGCGATGACGGCGCGGCTACGGGTAAACCCGATCGCCTGCGAGGCGCACGGATTGTGCGCGGAGCTGTTCCCGGAATGGATCGAGCTCGATGACTGGGGCTACCCGATCATCGACGACCGGCCGATCCCGCCGGAGATGCTCGATCACGCACAGCGTGCCGCAGACGCGTGCCCCACGCTAGCTCTGCTGCTCGAGGTCGGACCATCAGGGCGCGACACCGGTGCGTGATTCACCGTTGGCGAATGCCCGCCGGTGCCTCGCGCACAGGTAGCTAGGTCCGTCGGGAGCTCAAGCAGCCGGTTCCGACGCTCCCGAATAGCGGAGCGAGCCGCGCGTTGTGAGCGTTTCGCCCGTTCCGAGCAGCGTCTTCAGGCTGGAGAGGATCTGCGGCCAGCCGCCGTAGAGCTCGGGGTCAACCGCGACGACCCACGCCCACGCGAAGTGGATTCAAGCGCGCGCGGGGGAGGCGTGCTCAGCTGAACTTGGTTGAGGGCCGGTCCTGCCGCACGCCGTCGACGTAGAGGTCGATCTTCTCGTTGTAGAAGGCGATCAGCCCAGCGATCTTCTGGCTCTCGGGCAGCGGGGTGGGATACGACCACGCCAGATCCTCGTGGACGCTGCCGCCCGCGTGCACCGCCCAGTACCTGGCCTGGCCCTTGTACGGGCAGTGGGTCACGGTACCGGTGGGATTCAGTAGGTCCAGACGCACATGCGTCTTCGGTAGGTAGTACCGAGGTGGGAGGCCAGTTTCGAACAGGAGCCTCGGGCTGGCCGACTCCGCGATCGTCTCCCCCTCGACCTCAACCCGCACATGCCGAGAGCTGGGGAGGATGTCGACTCGGGTGTAGGGGTCGCGCGGGTGAGTGAACACCTCCTCGTCCTCCTCGAACCAGGCGTCCATCGCCTCCCATTCGAGCCGGATCAGGTCACGCAGCTCCTCGATCGGTGAATCCGCGTAGCGCAGGGCGGCGCCGAGCGCCTCCCTGCTGCCTGCCCTGACCGTGAATGATCGGCCGTCTCCGCGGCTCGGCGAGTGGGCAACGCCGCCGTCCGCCTCCAGCAGGTCGGTGCGCACGTCGACCACCGGGAAATAGTAGGCGGGGTAGTAGGGGACCTCCCAGACCAGCATCGGGCGAGTCGTGTCGGCCACCACCTCCCCGCCCAGGTAGACGCGGATCCGCTTCGCCCCGGGCTCCATCCGGATCCGTCCCCGGGCCTTGCTCGTCTCCGCTGTCGTGGTGCTCATACCAAGACCTCCTTCGCCTCGCGTTCGATGATCACGCTACACACTGAGCTCAGGAGCTCAACGTCCCGAAGCGCTGAGTGAGGCTTGGCTCCGTCAGCCAGGCAGAGAGCGACTCGTGCGTGGGCTCGACCAGGGGCTCACGTGGGTCGAGCTCCCTCGGTCTGCCGAGGAGCCAGTCCCCACCCTTGAAGACCACCTCGGTCGCCAGCTCTGCGAACTCTCCTCGACCTCCTCCGCCCCCGAAGCCGAACAGCAGCTCGGGGCCCAGGACGGCGTTGGCCTGCGCCCGGCCTTCTACGAGCCGGCGGTAGTCGTTTCGCTCCAGCTCACCTGCATGCGCGCCCAGCGCGTGCAGGATCTGCTGGAGGCGCTCGGAGCGGAAATAGGTGATCAGGGTCGGGAAGGGCAGGTCCGCCCACAGGCCCCACATCCACCACGCCGGCGCCCCGTCCTCGAGCGGCGACAGGGCGTCGAGCGTTGCGCGGCCCACCACCTCGTGACCCGGATGGCGATCATGGGGATTCGGGGAGAAGACGATGTCGACCGCCTCCTGGCGAACGAGCTCGGCGATCAGCATCGCCAGCTCGGCCTGCGCCGCGTCGAGATCGTCGCCGGACCCGATCGCCGCGGGGCGGCTCGGGATGATCAGCTCAAACCCGGTGCGACTGGAGGACTCCCGGGCCTCCGCTTCGCGACGCTTCCGATGCTCCGGCCGCCCGAGGCTGCAGGCGAGGTTGACGATCCGATGGCCGCTAGCCTGCAACTCAAGCATGATCGCGGGGCCTCCCATCACCTCATCGTCCGGGTGGGGTGCGAGGTGCAAGAGGGTCCGCCGGGCAGACGGATTGCCTGGACTGCTGCTCGACCCGCTGATGGTCATCCGCGCCGGTGCAGCCTATTTGTCACCCGCGGCGAGGGACAGGGGAGCCCGGGCCGGCCGCCGCCGAGTGGAGATGTGATGGGAGTCACGACAGAGCAGGTGATCCTGGTCACGGGTGCGACCGACGGCCTCGGCAGGGCCGTCGCCACGAAGCTGGCCGAGCGTGGGGCGACGGTGCTCCTCCACGGCCGAGACGAGACGCGCTTGGCCGACAGCCTCGAGCGGATCCGAGCCGAAACGCAAAACGAGAAGCTGCGCACCTATCGCGCCGATTTCTCATCCCTGGACGAGGTGGGCGGGATGGCCGAGCGAATCGTGGGGGATCAAGACCGGATCGACGTGCTCGTCAACAACGCGGGGATCGGCACCGCCCTGCCCGGCGACGGGGAGCGGATGGAGAGCCGCGACGGTCATGAGCTGCGTTTCGCCGTCAACTACCTGGCGCACTTCCTGCTCACCCGGCGGCTCGTCTCACTGATCGTCAGCTCGGCGCCGGCGCGGATCGTCAACGTGAGCTCCGCAGGTCAGGCGCCGATCGACTTCGACGACGTGATGCTCGAGCGCGCCTACGACGGGGTGCAGGCGTACTGCCAGAGCAAGCTCGCCCAGATCATGCTCACGTTCGATCTCGCTGAGGAGCTCCGGGATGAGTCGGTGACCGTCAACTGCCTGCACCCGGCGACCTACATGCCTACCAAGATCGTGCTGCACGCTCGCGGAAACGCGATCAGCTCGCTGGAGGAGGGGGTGGAGGCAACCCTGCGACTGGCGGCCGACGACGAGCTCGATGGCGTCACGGGCCGCTACTTCAACGGGCAAAACGAGGGGCGTGCGCACCCCCAGGCCTACGACCCCGATGCCCGGCGTCGCCTGCGCGAGCTCAGCGAGCGTCTCGCCGGGGCGACCGGGCGATGACAACCGAGGCTGCCGCGACCGCGTCATGAACGAGCTCCTACTCGCCCGACACGGCGAGACCGAGTGGAGCGCCGACGGGCGGCACACAAGCCGCACGGACCTGCCACTCACGGACGACGGTCGCCGGCAAGCCCGGCAGCTTGCCCCGCGCCTCGCGGACCGTCGATTCGCGTTCGTGCTGAGCAGTCCGATGCGCCGCGCGATCGAAACCTGCGAGCTTGCCGGCCTGGGGGAGGAGGCCGAGGTCCGCGACGAACTGCGCGAGTGGGACTACGGAGACTACGAAGGCATCACGACTGCCGAGATCCAGCGCCAGCGCCCCGGCTGGAGCCTGTGGCGCGACGGCTGCCCGAATGGGGAGATCGCTGCCGACGTGGGGACCCGCGCCGACCGCGTGATCGCCGAGGTCCGCGACGCCCACGCCGACGTAGTCGCCTTCGGTCACGGCCATATGCTGCGCGTGCTCGCCGCCCGCTGGCTCGGGCTGGCGCCCGCGGACGGGGGCCTGTTCGCGCTCGCCACCGGCACGTTGAGCACGCTCGGCTACGAGCACGGAACCGCCGTGATCCTGAGCTGGAGCGAGTTCCCGAGCTAGTTCGGTCGTTCACGCCTCTACCATCTCCCGACCATGCGCATAGACGCGATTCTCGCCACCGGGAGACCTGTGTTCTCCTTCGAGTTCTTCCCGCCGCGGACGCCGGAGGGCGTCGAGACGCTGTTCGAGACCATCGAGGCCCTGAAGCCGCTCGAGCCGTCGTTCGTCTCGGTTACGTACGGCGCCGGCGGGGCGACGCGCGACGGCACGGTCGAGATCGCCACCAGAATCAAGAGCGAGCACCGCCTGGAGACGATGGCGCACCTGAGCTGCGTCGGCGAGACCAGTCAGGGCCTGGTCGAGATTCTCGACCGACTCCAAGCGGAGGAGATCGACAACGTCCTCGCTCTGCGCGGCGACCCGCCGCGTGGTGAGGCCGAGTTCAAGCGCCCGGAGGGGGGCCTGGACTGCGCCGCCGGGCTGGCGGCCTTCATCTCCGCGCGCTACGAGTTCGCGATCGGGGGCGCCTGTTTCCCGGAGGTCCATCCCGAGGCTGCCAACCTCGAGGCCGACCTTGCCTACCTGAAGACGAAGGTCAGGTCGGGCGCCAGCTTCCTGATCACCCAGCTCTTTTTCGACAACCGCCTCTACTTCGACTTCGTGCAGGCGGCGCGGGCGACCGGAATCGAGGTCCCGATCATCCCGGGCGTGATCCCAATCGCCAGCTACTCCCAGATCGAGCGTTTTTGCGAGCTATGCGCGGCCTCGATCCCCCCGCCGCTCGCCAAGGCGATGGAGGCCCTGGGGGGCGACCAGGACGCCGAGGCCGAGCTTGGCACCGCCTACGCGGCGCGCCAGTGCGAGGAGCTGCTCGCCGGCGGTGCACCGGGCATCCACTTCTACACGCTCAACAAGGCGCGCGCGACACGCGCCGTGCTTGGCGCCCTGCGAGTCGCGCGGCCGTGGGAGCGGGCGACCCTCACGCCCGCCTCGGCACCAGCGCCCGCGGGCGCGGGCCTCAAATAGACTCCGCTGCCTTCATGGCTGACGCCGACGGCTCCTTCCGCTACCGCGGCCACCGCATCGCCTACGACGTCCACGGCGAGGGCGATCGGGCCCTGGTCTTGATTCATGGCCTGCTCATGAACCGGCGCATGTACGACCACGTGGCGCCGGAAATGGCCGCGCGTGGAAACCGCGTGATCACCGTCGACCTTCTCGGCCACGGCGAGTCCGACAAGCCTGGCGACATGCGTATCTACGCGATGAGCTCGTTGGCAAGTCAGGTGGCGGCGCTGGTCGACCATCTCGCGCTTCGGGCCCCGGTGGTCGGTGGGACATCGCTGGGGGCGAACGTGGCCCTGGAGCTCGCGGTCCACCACCCCGAAAGCGCCGGCGCGCTGTTCATCGAGATGCCGGTTCTCGAGGACGCGCTGCTTGGCGCCGCGATGACCTTTACGCCGATCCTCGTTGGCCTGCGCTTCGGCAAGCCGCTCCTGAGCGCCGTCTCGCTGGCGCTCCAGCGGGTTCCCCGCACGAACTACCTCCTGGACATCGGGCTCGACTGGCTGCGCCGCGACCCCGATTCCTCGCGAGCCGTGCTCGAGGGGATCCTGTTCGGAGGCGCGGCGCCACCTCGCGAAGCGCGCCAGCGGATTGAGCACCCGGCGCTGGTGATCGGGCATCCCAACGATCCGCTGCACCCGTTCTCCGACGCCGACATGCTGGTCGAGGAGGTCCCCAACGCCCGGTTGGTCGACGCCAATTCGATCCTCGAGTGGCGCCTCACCCCCGGGCGACTGGATGACGAGCTGGCCGGCTTCCTCGACCAGGTCTTCGCCGAGCCCCAACAGCGAGGAGCCCGTCCGGCGCGCGCGGCAAGCGATCTAGCGGGTTAAGCGCATCCGCTACCCTGGCGCGCCGGATGGCCACCCGCAAGGATGAAAAGGCCCGCCTCCGGGCCGCGCGGCTCGAAGCCGAGCGACGGGATGCCCAGGCGGCGCGGAAGCGGTTGATCCTTGGCTACGGGGTCGCCGGGGTGCTGACCGCAGCCGTTCTCGTCGGGATCGGGGTCGTGATCGCCAGCGGCGGGGGAGGCTCGAACAACAACACCCCGGCCGCCGCCCACATCGACACGGCGACGGGCAGCATCAACGGAGTCGCGCCCGACGCTCGCGAGGGCAGCACTCCTCCAGCGGTCCAGAACCTCGACCTGGAAAACGCCGCTGCCGACGCGGGCTGCGACCTGCGGCTCAACCTGCCCGACGAAGGAGCCAGCCACCTGGAGCCGGGCTCTAAGGCCCCCAACTACCACACCAACCCGCCGACCTCGGGCAACCACGTCACAACCCCGTTCCAGCAGGCCGACGGGGCCTACGGGGAGATGCCCGCGCTGATCGACTTCGTCCATTCGCTCGAGCATGGCCGGATCGAGGTCCAGTACGCGCCCGACCTGCCGGAGG
>Ga0307312_10000483_pt1 | contig 18697 bp, 17 predicted proteins | sample ER_DNA_202_FD_194489 | JGI IMG/M metagenome (GOLD analysis project Ga0307312, IMG submission 194489) | Bulk soil microbial communities from the East River watershed near Crested Butte, Colorado, United States - ER_DNA_202 | ecosystem: Environmental > Terrestrial > Soil > Floodplain | place... | reverse complement strand
TACGCCGAAGAACTATTTCCCGCTCGGGAAGACCTATCTCGTCCGCTACAAGAACGGCTTTTGGAACGTCATCGGAAGACCTCTTACGACTTCGTAACGTGAAAGGACATTGCGCATGAACAAACGCATCCGGGCGGCCCTGGTGGCCGTCAGCGCGATTGCGACGCTCGCCTTCGCGAGCGCCGCTCTCGCTGCAAACACCGGCTCGGTCTCGGTGTGGCACACGCCGCAGACGCTCGCCAACTCTGCGTCGACGACGATTCACGTCAGCGTCCCGCAGACGACGGATCCGATCGCAGCGGTCAACATCTACAGCGGCACCGGCTATACGCTCAACACGAGCCAGGCCGCGAACACGCAGATCGGCACCGTCGAGGCGACGGCGTTCTCGCGTGACAACAACCTCACGCTGCCGCTGAGCGGCACCGTCGTCACATCGGACGCCACGGCAGCCGCGAACAAGGCGGGCTCCGCACAGTGCACCGGCGTTCCGCAGAGCCAGGCCGTGTGGATCATGAACCTGAGCGTCGCCGGCAACACGCTTGCGATCCCGGTCTACGTGAACCCGACGGCCGGCCCCGAGCAGACGCTCGGCGGCTACAAGCTCAGCATCTGCCTGCCGCCGCCGGACGTTCCGGTCGGCACACCGGGACGCGCGTTCCAGGGAGCACAGCTCCTCGATGCGAAGCTCACGCTCTCGAACGTCTTCACGACGCCGACCGCGGGCGGCCTCATCAAGTGGGAGACGCTGTTCACGCCGTACAACCCGGGCATCGGCACGATCAACCGCGCCGGGACCTTCGAGACGCGTGCCTTTGTGCCGCTGCCGATCATCCTCGGCATCCAGGTGAAGTACAAGAACAAGAAGCTCCGCACCTACACCGTGTCCGGCAAGGCGATGGAGGGCGGCGCGCCGGTCTCGGGGCTCACGCTCTCGGTGCTTCGCGGCCTGACCGCGAAGAAGCTCGCAAAGGTCGGATCGGCGACCTCGAGCGCGACCGGCGGCTACTCCAACGCCGGCAAGCTCAAGAAGAAGGCGACGAACTTCTTCCAGGTCAGCGGCTCGGTCGGAGAGCGCGACTACACCACGACGGGCTGCGCAAGCCCGCTGACGCCCTTCGCTCCCGCCGGCTGCGTTCACGCGACGCTGTCGCCGTGGAGCACCAAGAGCGTCGTCGTCAAGCTGAACAAGTAGGCGAGTCCCAGGGGTCGGGTCGTGCACTAACCTGCATGGCCTGACCCCGATTCGCATCGGCACCTGCTCCTGGGCCGACGAGGCCCTCTCGAAGTACTTCTATCCGCCGAAGCTGCCGGCGAAGGAGCGCCTCGCGTATTACGCCGAGTTCTTCGACACAGTGGAGGTCGACTCGACGTACTACCGCGTGCCGGGCGAGTCGATGGTGCAGGGCTGGGCCGACCGAACGCCTGACGGCTTCACCATGCACGTCAAGGCGTTTGGCCTGATGACGCGGCACCCGGTGAAGATCGAGGTGATTCCGGAGGACCTGCGCGACGCGATGCCCGTCGACGAGCGAGGGCGCGTCGATCGGCCGCCGCGCGAGCTCCGCGGCGAGGTCTTCCGCCGCTTCCTCGAGGCGCTCGAGCCGCTGCGGTCAACCGGGAAGCTCGGCGGCATTCTCTTCCAGCTGCCGCCGTACGTCGTCTTCAAGGATCACTCGCTCGACTACCTGACCTGGGCGAAGGAACAGCTCGGCGGCGACGAGATGCTCGTCGAGTTCCGCCATCGCTCGTGGCTCGACGACGAGAACCGTGCAGCAACGCTCGCCTTTCTCGAGGACCTCGGCGCGACGTACGTCACCGTCGACGCGCCGAAGTCCGACACGGCGAAGAACCTCGTGCCGACGGTTCCTGCGGTCACGTCGGCGACATCGTACGTGCGCTTCCACGGCCGGAACCTGGGCACGTGGAACAAGCGCGGCGGCTCGGCGGCGGAACGATTCGACTATCTGTACTCCGACGACGAGCTCGAGGAGCTCGTGCCGACGCTCAAGGAGCTGGCGCAGCAGTCAGAGCGCTCGTTCGCGTTCTTCAACAACAACTCGACGTCGGAGGATCCCGAGAACCCGCTCGGCCGCATCTCGCAGGCGGCGGCGAACGCGCACCAGCTGCGGCGACTGCTCGATGTCAACAGGATCGCAGCCACTGGCGGCGGGGCGTAGAGTTCCAAGTGTGCACGTCCTCTCGGTGATCCACGGCACGGATGCAAGAACTGAGCTGTTCGCGCCGGCGATTGCCGAGTGCGGCCACGAGCTCGACGAGTGGAGCTTCGGCTGGGGCACGCCGCCGCCGCGGCCGCTCGATTGCTATGACGCGGTGCTCGTGTTCGGCGGTGCAATGCACGCGGACCAGGACGAGCATCATCCGTGGCTCCGTGAGGAAACCATGTGGTTGCAGCAGCTGCTGCACCGGCACACGCCGGTGCTCGGGGTCTGCCTCGGCGTGCAGCTCCTCGCACGCGCCGCGGGCGCCTGGGTCGGGCGCATGCCCGACGGGCCCGAGCTCGGCTGGTGCAGCGTCGAGTTGACTGACGAAGGCGCCGACGACGCGGTACTCGGCTCGCTCCCGCGGAGCTTCGAGGCGCTCCAGTGGCACCATTACACCTACGGGCTGCCGGCCGGCGCCGTCGAGCTCGCGCGCAGCCCCGCGTGCACGCAGGCCTTCCGCCTCGGCGACGCGTGTTGGGGCGTGCAGTTCCATCCCGAGGTGACCGCGATGCAGCTCGAAGGCTGGATCGCCGACCCCTCCGACCCACCGTCGGATCCGGAGGGACTGCTTGCCGAGATCCCGCAGAAGATCGACGGTTGGAACGAGCTCGGGCGTTCGCTCTGCGCAGCGTTTCTCACCGCGGCCGAGCGGATGCTCGTCCGCGTCGCCTAGCCGTAAGCTCGGGTCGTGTGGCGCGAAGGCGACGTGGTCATTCGACGCGAGGTGCTGAACGACGGGCAGGCGTGGCTCGAGGTGCCGGTCATCGTCGTGCGCGACGACGACGAGCTTCTCGCCACCTATCTCGCGAGCGGTGCGCCACTCCGCTTTCCGGTCGGGCCGTGGCCGACGCCGAACGGCCGCCACCCCTGGCACGGCAAAGAGCGCTGGCGCGACCACGGCGTGCTGATGCTCCAGCGGCCGGGCGAAGCGCACTCAGTGTGGTTCTTCTGGCGCGGCGACCGACGGGAGTTCGCGGGCTGGTACGTCAACTTCCAGGATGCGTTCCGGCGCACGCCGGACGGCTACGACACGCAGGACCTCGAGCTCGACATCTGGATTCCGAAAGACGGCGCCTGGCAGTGGAAGGACGAGGAGCTCCTGGAGGTCCGCGTCCGCGAGGGCCGGTTCACGCCTGCGCAGGTCGATGCCGTCCGCGCCGAAGGGCGGCGCGTCGCCGCCGAGCTCGACGCAGGCCGCCAATGGTGGGACGACGCCTGGGCCTCGTGGCAGCCCGACCCGGCATGGGCGACGCCGGAGTTCCCGGACTAGCGCTCGAGCGGAAGCTCGGGGTAGCGGCTCCACTCGTGCCACGAGCCTGCGTAGTTGCGGGCGTCGTAGCCGGCGGCACGCAGCGCGAGCGTCGCGAGGGCGGAGCGCGAGCCGGAGTGGCAGTAGGCAACGATCTCGGAGCCGTCGGGCGCGCCGACGAGCTCGCGGATCCGCTCGACCGGGAGCAGGCCGCCCTCCGGCGCGAAGAGCGACTCGACCTGCACTCGTCGCGCACCGGGGATGTGGCCCTGCCGCGGGTCGCACGCGTTACCGCGTTTGCCCGTGTACTCCTCTTCGCGGCGAACGTCGAGGATCGTCAAGGCCGGATCGTCGAGGCGCGACGAGAGCTCCTGCCGCGTCGGCAGCGCGTGCGGGTCCGGCTCGAACGATGTCTCGCGCACCGGCTCGAGCTCGACGGTGCCCTCCGCGAGCTCGCCCGGCCACGCTGCGAGGCCGCCGAGGAGGATCGACACGCGCTGGTGGCCGGCGAGCTCCGCCATCTGTGCCGTCGGCATCGCGCCGACGCCGTCGCCGCGGTCGACGAGAACGAGGTGCTCGTTGCCCGTGATGCCGTGCCGCCGCAGCCGGAGCGCGACCTCTTTCGCGAGCTCGGCGACCGCGGCGCTGTCGGCGCCCGGCGGCGGCGAGCCGAGGACGAGCGGCCGCGAACCGGGAATGTGGCCGCGCGCGTGCGCATTCGGACCGCGCACGTCGCCGACGACCACATCGGCGTCGAGCAGATGCTCGGCGAGCCACGCCGCATCAACCACGCGGGGAGCGTCAGAGCGCTGCAACGACGTCGACCTCCTGCGCGATCGACGGACGGGCGACAAGACGCTCGAGCCAGGCTGCAACCGCGGGGAACCCGTCGAGCGGAACGCCGAGCATGTCGCGCGCGCGGAGCACCCATGGAACGTATGCGATATCCGCGAGCCCGTACTCCCGGCCGCCAAGCCAGGGACGGTCGGCGAGAGCGGCGTCGAGCTTGGCGAGCTCCGCGTCGAGGCGCGCAGCCGCGCCGTCCTCCCCACGCCGAAGCGCGTAGTACGGCCGCGTGAAGTCGTCGTGCCGGAAGATCCACAGGCGCGCGAGCGCGCGGTCTGCGGGATCTGCAGCGAGGAGCGGCGGCTCTGGGTACCGCTCGTCGAGGTACTCCATGATCACGGCCGACTCGGGCAGAAGCCACGCGTCCTCTTCGACGACCGGCACGCGTCCGGTGACGTTCTTCTCGTAGATCCACGCGGGGCGGTCGGTGAGGTCGATTTCGACCGGCTCGTACTCGATGCCCTTCTCGGCGAGCACGATGCGCACGCGGGCGCAGTACGGGCAGCGAGCCGCGTCGTACAGCGTGAGCATTAGACACGCACGCCCATCAACTCGGCGATCTGTGCGTGCAGCTCGAGCGCCGGCGGCAGATCTGCGGGTGACGCCCCGGTGCGTGCGATCTCGCGCACCCGGGCCGGGTCGGCGCCGGTCAGCCGCGAGACGACGGTCGGATTCGCACCGAGCGCGATCACGTCGCCCGGCGGCAGCGGCCCGCGATACTCCGGCACAGACGCGTACACGTCGACCACCGAGCCGCGATCGACGAGCGTGTAGCGCACGAGGGCGCCGTCCTCGACGCCGAGTGCAAGCACGACTCCGCCGTTTGCGTACGACAACTCCTTCGCAAGGCGCAGGAGCGCGTTCGGATCGCGGTTGCCGAGCTCGTCGTGCACGGTGACCCACCCGTTGTCGGGACCTGTCACCTCGGTGTGCTCCGAGCGGCCGAGCCGCGGCAGCACCTTCTGCACGGCCCGCTCGACCGTCGTCACGTCGTCGGTCTGGACGTGGACGGAGCCGAACGTCGGGCCGCCCGCAGCGGGGTCGAGCCGGCGCACGAGCGCGTCGATCGGCGCGGCGATCTTCAGCTCGACCGGCGAGAAGCCCCACCGGTCGTACACCGCGCGCGCACGCTCGTTCGACTGGAGCACCTCGAGCTCGAGCACCTCCGCGCCGCGGTCGCGCAACGCCGACGCTGCCTCGCGAACGAGCTCGGCGGCGGCGCCGGTGCCGCGCGCCTCAGGCGTGACGTAGAGCACGTCGAGGAAGCCGAGCCGCTCGCCCGTCTTCGACGCAATCGCAAGACCGACCTCGTCGGCGAGCAGCACGACGTCGTCGGCGATCGCCTGCCCGAGCTGCGCGGCGTCCTCCTCGGTGTCGTCGTCCCGCCACGGCGCATCGGGGATCTCCGCGCTGAACGCGCGGAAGAGCCGCTCGACGAGCGGCAGGTCCTCGGAGGTGGCGGTGCGGATCATGGGACGCGTTGTGCGAGCAGCAAATAGTGAGCGGACAGGTTTTCGTACGGGTGGAAGCGCTCGCGCGCCTCACGCACGTCGAGGCCACCATAGAGATTCGCCACCGCCTTGCGGAGCGCGAGGTCGCCCCACGGCCACGCGTTCGGCCGCGCGAGGTGGCGGGCGAGGAACCACTCCGCCGTCCACTCGCCGATGCCGCGCAGCGCGACGAGCCGCGCCTTCACATCGTCGTCGGGGAGCGCCGCAAGCTCGTGGAGGTCGATGTCGGTGCGCGCGAGCCCGATCGTGTACTCGGCCTTCCGACGTGAGAAGCCCAGGCCGACGAGCTCCTCCTCGGTGGCGCCAGCGAGCGCGTCGCGCGTCGGGAACGACCACGCCGCGCCGACCTGCGTGCCGAAGCGCTCGGTCATCCGGTTGCGGATCGCCGTGGCCGCGAAGAGCGAGACCTGCTGCGCGGTGATCGCGCCGACGAGCATCTCGAACGGGTCCGGCGCGAGCGACGGGCGAAACCCCCGGAGCCGCTTGGTCGCGGGGCCCAGCACCTCATCGCGGGCCGCCCAGGCGTAGAACGGCTCGAGCTCGAAGGCGAGGCCGAGGAGAGTGCGCACGACCGGTTCCGTTTCCGCGTCGAGCGGCTCGACGTCGACGCCGCCGGGCGCCGGCTCGATGCGCACCTCTCGGCCGCCGACGACGCGATGCAGCCCGCCTTCGTGCCACACGGTCGCGCGATCGACGCCGAAGACGCGAAAGCGCTCCGTCGTGAGCGCGAGGTCGAATGGCCCGGGCACGGCGAGCTGCGCCATGCCCGGACCCTATGCGTGAGTGCTCAGCCGTTCGAGCCGGCGACCTGAACGAGCTGGTTCGCGGCCTGATCGAGGGCCGAGTCGCTCGAGGGATCGGTCGGGGTGGCGCTCTTGCCGGCGAGGTAGTCCTGCAGCTTCTGGATCGCGTTCTGGAGCCGGGTGTCCAGCTTCGTGAGCACGGCGATCTTGCGCTCTGCGTTCTTGCACTTCGCATCCGTGCTCGCCGGCGTGCACGCCTTTAGCTCGGTGATCTTCGCCTGGACGTTGGCGTCGATCTTCTGCAGGCGCGCGAGCATCTGCTCCGCGCGGGTGTGGCACTTGTCCGCGGGCGCCTTGCCGTTCGGGCCGCAGTGGAGCCGGAAGCGGAGCTTGACGATCTCGAGGCGCAGGCGAAGGAGCTCGACGCGCATCCGCGCGTTCCCGTTGCCGCTGTTCTGGCGCTGCGTGGGTGTCGTTGTCGTCGCCGTCGTGTCCGCGGACCGCGCGGGCGGCGTGGTGTCGTCGGCAAACGCGGCGGGAACGGCCGCGAGCGCGAAGACGACGAGTGCGAGGGTGGTGAACCGCTTCATGGTGTCCTCCTGTGAGGGGCGAGGGGGCCGCTTGCGGATCGCACCGTGGGCTCGCGCCGTAAAGCGTGCATCTTGCGTTCGTAAGTTCGCCGTAAGGCGAGCGGGGGCGGCCGTCGGAGCGGCGGCCGCCCCCGCTCTAGCGCGTGCGCACCCGGAACGGGACGACGGCCGACGTGGCCGTCCTGCCGTCCAGTGCGCGCGCGATCGCGACGATCTTGACGCGCTCGTTCTTCTTGAACTTCGCCGGCTCGACGAAGCCGCGGAACGGCGGCGAGGTGTCGACGTCAAGCCGCCGCCACGGGCCGGTGGCCCGCTTGACGAGAAATGCGACGCTCACGGGAGCGGTGCCGGCGACCGTTGCGGTCGCTGCCCAGAGGCTCGACAGCGGGTCGCCCTTGACGACGAGCTTCGGCTTCGCGGGCGGGCTCACGGGAATCGGCGTCTCTGCCTCGAGCAGGACGGCGGTCGTCGCGGCCACGGGTACGGTCACGACGCCCGCGGCGTCGCTACGGGGCGGCGCGAACGGAACGGGCGAGCCGTGCAGCTGCGACCAGATCGCGGACGGTGTCGACGTCGCGAAGCGCGCGCTCGCCGGCGCCGCGCCGTTGTTGAAGACGGCAACGAGCTCGCGCTTCGACGCCGGGTCGATGCGGCTCACGACGACAACCGTGCCCTTCGCGTAGCGGACGATCGACCAGCCCGTCGAGAGCCCGGGATGCGCGTCGCGCAGCGCACCGAGCTGTTTCAGCTCGAGCTCGATCGGATTCGTCGTCACGTCGAACGAGGAGCCCTTGCCGATCGGCGGCGAGCCGACGCGCTCCTCGATCTGCCAGTCCGCCACCTGGGTCGGGAACATGTCCTCCCGCGCGGCCTTGTCGCCGCCGCTGCCGATCATCCCGACCTCGTCGCCGTAGTAGACGGTCGGCGCGCCCCTCAGAAAGTACAAAAGCGTGTAGCCGAGGAGCACCCGCTTGAGCAATGCGTCGCCGCTCAGGCCGCCGCCGGCCTGCCGGATCATGAACGCTGCTCGCCCCTGGTCGTGGTTGCCGAGGAACGTTGCCGGCGTAGGCTCCACACCGTCGGGCATGCGGAAGTAGTCGTCGTCCTGGAGCCGGTGCAGGATGGCGACGGCGCTGGAGCTCCCCGACGCGTACGCATCGGCGACGTCACGGAACGTGAAGTCGAGCACGCTCGGGAGGCCGCGATCGCGCACGTAGGTCGAGAGCTCGATGCTGTCGCTCACGGGCGCCTCCCCGAAGATGGAGAAGTCCTTCACACCGACCGATGCCGCGGCGGCACGCAGCTTCGGGATCCAGAGCCGCCAGAAACCTGCATTCAGATGGCGCGCGGTGTCGACACGGAAGCCGTCGAGCTTGTACTTGACGATCCAGTCGGAATAGATCTGCGCAAGCCCGTTCACGACGGCGGGCTTCTCGGTGAACAGGTCGTCGAGCCCGAACACGTCGCCCTGCTCATAACAGGTCTGGCTGCACGACGAGAAGTCGACGTCGCCGCGGTTGTGATAGTTCGTCGGATCGTTCAGCCAGTCGGGCTTCTTGATCTGCGCCTGTCCCGGGAAGACGAACGGCGGCCGCGGCATCGTCGACGCCTTCAGGCACGGGAACGTCGACTTGCCGACGTACACGGCCGGCTTGAACACCTTGCCGTTGCAGTCGCGGTAGGGCACGTCGCTGTACGTCGAGCCGCCGCCGGGCTGGATGATGTCGCCGGTGTGGTTCGGCACGACGTCGAGAATCACCTTCATCCCGAGGCTGTGCGCACACGTCGCAAAGTCGGCGAAGTCCTGGTTCGCGCCGAGATGGGGATCGACGCGCGTGAAATCGATCCCCCAGTAGCCGTGATACCCGGCCGAGTCGCCCTGCGAGACCTGGTTGACGACGGGTGGCGTCACCCAGATCGCGTTGAAGCCGAGGTTCTTGATGCGTGCGAGGCCGTGCACCGGATCCGTGCACGTGCCCGTGAGCCCTTTGTAGTCGCCGCCGTGGAACCAGCCGGTCGAGCTCGGGTCGTACCCGGTCACCGAACGGTTGCCGGTGACGCCACCCGTGTCGTTCGACGGGTCGCCGTTCGCGTAGCGGTCCGGCATCACGAAGTAGATGCGGTCGCTCGCAAGTGCTGCGGGAGCCGCAGGCACGGCAAGGGACAGCGGCGGCACGGCGGCAGGCGCCGACGCGCCGGACGCCACGGCGACGAGTGCGACCCCGGCAGCTGCGAACAGGCTCTTAACGGAGCGGGTCACCTGACGCGGGATCGAAGAAGTGCATCCGCGCGACGTCGACGGCAACGGGCATCTCGTCCTTCAGCCGGAGCATGACGTGCGCTGGGAACTGTGCGACGAGATTCGGCCGAGACGCAACGACGCCCTCCCCGCTCGCGGGCTGCTCCTCTTCCTCGTCGTGCTGCCCCTCGCGGACCGTCGTGGCATCGATGTGGAAGTAGACGATCGACTCGCCGCCGAGCGCCTCGACGAGATCGACTCGCCCGTTCAGCGTCGGCAGCTCCGGCCGCTCGGAGACCGGGAAGAGATACTGGCTGCGCACACCGGCGACGACCGTGCGGCCGTTGTAGCCGCGCAGCCCCTGGTACGCAGCGAGCGCGGCGTCCGGAACCGGGAACTTCGCGCCGCCGAACGAGATCGTGACGCCGCCGTTCACCGTCACGCTCGCCTCGAGCAGGTTCATCGGAGGCGTGCCGATGAAGCCGGCGACGAAGAGGTTCGCCGGCGAGTCGTACAGCCGCTGCGGCTCGGCAACCTGCTGCAGGACGCCGTTGCGCATCACCGCGACGCGGTCTCCCATCGTCATCGCCTCCACCTGGTCGTGCGTGACGTAGATCGTCGTCGTCTCGAGGTCGTGCTGGAGTTGGGCGATGTCCGCGCGCATCTGCACGCGCAGCTTCGCGTCGAGGTTCGAGAGCGGCTCGTCCATGAGGAAGACCTGCGGCTTGCGCACGATCGCGCGGCCCATCGCGACCCGCTGCCGCTGACCGCCCGAGAGCTGCTTCGGCTTGCGATCGAGGTACGGCGTCAGGTCGAGCATCTTCGCCGCCCAGGTCACACGCTCGTGCACGACGGCCTTCGACTCCTTGCGCAGTCGCAGGCCGAACGCGATGTTCTCGTAGACCGAGAGGTGCGGGTAGAGCGCGTAGTTCTGGAAGACCATCGCGACGTCGCGTTCCTTCGGCGTCAGCTTGTTGACGATGCGCTCGCCGATGAAGAGCTCGCCGCCGGAGATCTCCTCGAGCCCTGCGACCATCCGCAGCGCCGTCGTCTTGCCGCAACCTGACGGCCCGACGAGAACGAGGAACTCGCCGTCCTTGATGTCGAGCGAGAGATCGGAGACGGCGTGGAAGCCGTTCTCGTAGAACTTGTTCACCTCGTTGAACGCAACGTCAGCCATTGATCCTCCAGATGTGAAAGGCGGGGCCGTCGGCGGGGAGAACGCCGTCGCGCGCATCGCCCCCGTACAAGGTCTCGAGATCCGCGAAGGGCGTGGCGATCGGATCGTGTGCCGCGCGGGCGGCGAGGCAGAGCAGCCGCTCGGTGCGGGTCTCACGGAGATACGCGACCGCGTCGTCGGAGACATGCAGGTAGCGGATGCCGCCGCGCGCGAGTGCGTCGCTCGACCGGCGCAGGCCCGTGAGTTGGGTGATCGCGCCGAGAAGTGTCGTATCCCACGACTCGGGCCGGTCCCACGGCATCGTGCGGCGCGCATCCTCGCCCCACGCGCCGCCAACCCCGAGCTCGTCGCCCGCGAAGAGCATTGGCACGCCCGGCGTCGTGAACTGCAGGCCGAGCCCGACGAGATGCTGCTCGCGCGAACCGGTCACGTGGCCGAAGCGCGCAACGTCGTGGCTGTCGAGCAGTGTCCACGAGTTCAGGGTCGCGTCCCAAGGAACGCCCGCGCGGAACGCCTGCATCGCCGAGACCATTCCGGCGCCGCCGTACCGCGGTGCGGGTGCCTGCGAGAAGATGTCCTCGGTGATGTGGTCGCCGCGCAGCCACCACCACACGGGCCGAAGGAAGCCGGCGTAGTTCATCGTCCCGTGCCAGCCCGTGCCGTCGAGGTCGGGCCGGAAGTCGTGCCCGTGCTCGGCGACGAGCAGCGAGGGCGCGACGATCTTCCTCGTCCATGCGGCGACATCGTGATTGACGTCGAGGTCGCGGTAACGCCCGACCATGTTCGCGACGTCGATGCGCCAGCCGTCGAGACCGGCGTCGAGCCAGTGGCGGAGGATCGCGCGCATGCGCGTGTGCAGCTCGTCGGAGCTCCAGTTGAGCGTCGGCAGAGTGCGGACGCCGACCCAGTTCGCATAGCCGTGCGGCAGCCGCTTGTCGAAGTAGAAGAGCTCCCGCTCCGACGACCGCTCGTCCGCGGCGGCGCGCTCGAACCAGTCGTGCGTGACGCCGCAATGGTTCATCGTCAGGTCCCCGACGAGCTTCAGTCCGCGAGCGTGTGCGGCACGCGCGAGCGAGGCGAACGCCTCGTCGCCGCCCAGCAGCGGGTCGACGTGGTCGAACGACGACGCGTCGTAGCGGTGCGTGCTCCCCGCGGGAAAGAACGGCGTCATGTAGATGACGTTCACGCCGAGCCCCTCGATGTGGTCGAGGTGCTGCTCGATGCCCGGCAGGTCGCCGCCGTACCACTCGCGTGGCGTGTTCGGTCCACGGCCCTCGGGCAGCGTGTCCCAGTCGCGCCGCACCGCCCACGGCGGCGGCTCGTGCTCGGCGCCGCTCGAGGCGAAGCGGTCGGGGAAGATCTCGTAGACGACGGAGCCCGTGTGCCACGCCGGCGCGCCGGGATCGAGCGCCAGCCGGAAGTCGTCTGCGCCCGCGACCTCGGTGCGCATGAGGCCGCGCCCGTTCAGCCAGGCGTAGCCGGCGTGACCGCCGGCGAGGAGCCACCGGTACGAGACGGCCAGGTTCTCCATCGGCAGATCCGCGCGCCACCAGGTCTCGCCGTCCGACCGCTCGTCGACGACTGCCGTCACCGTCTTCGGCTCGCCGTCGGCGACGTACCGGAGCATGACCTCGTCGGCGGCGCCGTCCGGCACCCGCACGCGGATGACCGCCTTGCCTCCCAGCTCGTCCGGGCGTTCACTGACGTAGAGCTCCGAGCCGTCGTGATGCGGCTCCGCCAGCGCAGCCGCACGCATCGCCTCCGTCGCGGTCATCCCTTCACCGCGCCCTGCGTGAGCCCGCCGATCAGCCATTTCTGCAGCGACATGAAGAGCGCGGCCGCCGGAATCGCGGCGAGCAGCGTGCCGGCCGCGAACGGGCCCCAGCGCTGGCCGTACTGCTGGTCGATGAAGCCGTTCATGCCCACCGCGAGCGTGAGGTGGTCGGTCGTCTGCATCATCGCGCTCGCGATCACGAACTCGTTCAGCGTCGAGATGAAGGAGATCAGCCCGACGACGACGAGCACCGGCGCGGCGAGTGGCAGCACGACGCCCCAGAAGATCTGCGCCGGCGTCGCGCCGTCGACCCGGGCGGACTCGTCGAGCTCGGATGGAATCGTGTCGAAGAAGCCCTTCAGGAGCCAGGCGTTCACGCCGAGCGAGCCGCCGAGGTAGACGATGATCAGCCCCGTATACGTGTTCAGCCCGATGAACGGGAAGATGCCGCCGACGTTCAGCACGATCAGGTAGAGCGCGACGACGAGCAGGATCTGCGGGAACATCTGGATCAGCAGCAGCGCCATCATCCCCATGCGACGGCCCCTGAAGCGGAAGCGGCTGAACGCGTAGGCAGCGAGCGAGCCGAGGATGACCGTGCCGATCGCCGCGAGAACGGCGATGATGATCGTGTTCAGCAACCAGTGCAGGAAGCGCGAGTCGACGAAGCCCGTGTGCGAGCGATCGACGACATGGTTCCGGAGAATCGCGCTGAAGTTGTGGGTCGTGAAGTGGTTCGGGAAGAACGTCGTCCCGGACACCGAGTCCTCGCGGCTGAACGCAGCGGAGGCGACGAACCACACCGGGAAGAGGGCGAACGCGCCCGCGATCAGGCCGATGAGATGACGCCACCACGTGTCGGCGAACGAGAGCTTCTTCCGTGGGACGCGTTGCTCACGAGCGCGGATGCGCTCGACTGCTGCCGAGAGAGCGCTCAATTGATGTTCTCCAATGCTTTGGTACGTGAGAAGGACACGGCGGAGATCGTCGCCACGATGACGAAGATGATGATCGAGACGGCGCTCGCGAGACCGTAGTCCTGCCCCTTACCGGTCGCGATCGCAAGCTTGTACGTGTAGCTGATCAGAATGTCGGTCGCACCTGCGATCGGCTGGTTCGTCTGCGTCGGCCCGCCCTGCGTGAGCAGGTAGATGTTGTTGAAGTTGTTGAAGTTGAACGCGAACGACGCGATCAGGAGCGGCGACGTCGCAATGAGGACGAGCGGCAGCGTGATCCGCCGGAAGATCTGCGTCGCGGCGCCGCCGTCGACGTGCGCCGCTTCGTTCAGCTCTTCCGGAATCGACTGCAGCGCGCCCATCGAGACGAGGAAGAAATACGGCACCGTCAGCCAGAAGCTGACGAGGATGCACGAGACCTTCGCCCAGTTGGCGTCGAAGAGCCATGGGATGTTCAGGTGGAAGATGCGGTTGACGACGCCGAAGTCGTCGTTCAGGAGCCCCTGCCAGACAAGGAGCGAGAGGAAGCCGGGCACCGCCCAGGGGATGAGGATGAGGGAGCGGTAGAAGCGCTGGAACCGGAGCCCCTTCTTGTTCAGGACGATTGCGAGGAACAGCCCGACGAAGAAGGAGAGGAACACGGTCGAGGCCGCGAAGACGACCGTCCACACGAAGATCCGGAAGAACGGGCCCCGGAGCGCCTTGCTCGCAAGGATCGTGCCGAAGTTGTGGAAGCCGATCGTCGTCTTCCACCCCGGTTCGAGCTCCTGGTCGGCATGCACGAACGAGCCCTTGCCGTCGTCGCGGAACACTGTGCCGTCGCTGATGCGCGTGAACGTGTCGGTCTTCCCGTCGTAGCGCAGCGTCGGCTCGAGCTCGACCGCCGTCGAGATGGTCTGCGGCGTGATCGAGCTCTCCCCGGTCGTCGGCACGTGGAACGCGTGCAGCTTCTGGTCGAGCGAGAAGAGCTCGTTGCCCTTGATGATCGAGTAGCCCTTCGCGGCCGTGATGCCGAATGCGTTGGCCTTCACGTCGCTCTGCGGCAGCGGCGTCAGGCCCTTCTCGGTGCCGACGAAGGTGACGCCGCTCACCTGATCCTTCAGCACGAGCACGAGATCGCCTGCGGAGTTGTGCGCCGGCGCCATGAAGTACTGCTTGCCATTCGCGGGCGGCTGGAGCGACGTGAGCTCGATCTGCGTGATCGCGCTCGACTTCGAGAGGATGTGTCCCGTCGAGTAGTTCGTGAACGCGACGTCGATCGTGTAGACGATCGGGACGATCTGGAAGCACACGAGGAAGAGCACGCCCGGCAGCAGGAACTTCGCCGGCAACGTGTGCCGTCCGAAGTAGAGGGCGTCGATGCCTACCGTCGTCACGAGGAGGGCGACGAGCGCGATCCATTGCGACCGATCGATGAGCACGTACGCAGCCCACGCGGCGAGCGCGTTCGACATCGCGAGCAGCGCGAGCTTCACCGCGACGCCGACCGACCCTGAGAAGAACGCGATCAGCCGCGGGACGATCGCGCCCTTGGGCGCCTCATCCGGCATTCCCGCGCTGGAAGCTGTCGTCGCGCTCACCTGGGCACCCTCGCAGAGTCGTGGAAGTGCGGGCGCCCCCGAGAGGCGCCCGCACTGTCATTCGGTGCGCTTAGCCGATCTTGTCGGCGATCGCGCGTGAAGCCGCGGTGAACGAGGCTGCGGCCTTGGCCGCACCCGCGCCCTTCGTCGACCGCACCCACGCCTGACCGAGGTCGGTCCAGACGCTGTTCATCTGCGGGATGTTCGGCATCGGGACGCCGCCCTTGCCGGCCTTGCCGAACTGCGCGAGGACCGGGTCGGAGAACGACGCGCCTGCCTTCGAGTTCGCCGGCCAGCGACCGCTCGCGTTCGCGAGGGCTGCCTGCGCCGACGGAGTCGAGATGTAGTTCGCGACGAAGTCCTGTGCGAGCGACTCGACGCCGTGCGTTGCGGCGTACTTCGTCACGAGGAAGCCCTGCACGCCGAGGAACGGCACCGAGGGGTACGCGATCTTCGGCAGCTGGATGATCTTGAACTTCAGCCCGCTCGTCTTGAGCGTGTCGGAGTTCCACGGGCCGGTGATCCAGAACGCGGCCTGCTTCTTGAGGAATGCGTTCTGCGCGGTCGAGCTGTCGACCTTCGAGTTGATCAGCCCTTCCTTGTTCCACTTGTCGACGAGCTTGGCGTTCTTCAAGAAAGCCTTGCTCGCGACGCCGATGTCCGACGGGTCGAGGTTGCCGGCCTTGTTGACGCCGAACACGTAGCCGCCCAGGCCCGAGAAGAACGGATACATGTGGTACGCGTCGCCGTTCGTGCCCTGCTGGACGGCGATGGCGAGGTTGCCGGCCTTCTTCTTCTTGAAGGCGAGCGCCTCCTTCTCGAGCATCGCGAACGACGTCGGAACCTTGGCGAGCGACGTGTTCACGACGAGCCCGATGTTCTCGATCTGCGTCGGCACGCCATAGAGCTTCTTGACGGCGGTGCCGTACGAGAACGCGTTGAGCGTGTAGGCCGGGAACTGGCCCCTCGTCGCCGCGCTGAGGACGACCGGCTGCACGAGGCCGTTGGCCGCGAGCTGACCGGTCCAGTCGTGGGCGCCCATGATGACGTCGGGAGCGTCGGCCGCGGCAACGGTGCCGAGGTCGTCGCGGATCTTGCCGAAGTCGTGGACGACGACGTTGACGTTCGCGCCGCGGGCCGTGGCCCACGCGTTCGCCAACTGTGTGACTGCAGTCTTGCGGTCTGCGTCGGCCCAGATCGTGATCGTGGGGCCGGCTGCGACGGCGGACTTAACGCTTCCTGCGACGGCCGCGAGAATCGCGACGGCGACAAGAGCGAGAAGCGCGGGGGTGCGCTTCATCTTCATTCCTTGACCCTCCTGTGCTCCGAAATTCCCCCCGCGTCGAGGCGGAGGGCCACTGCTGAAAACGCATAAAACGCGTATGTAACAGCGAGCGGGAACCTACGCCCCTCGACCAGGGATGTCAAGACATTGGACGTAGTTTGCTTGGGAAAAGTTTGCTTCCGTCCGAGAAACTTGTTACATAACAAGTGAACATGTCGACCTTGCGAGAGGTCGCTCGGCGGGCCGGGGTCAGCGTCGCCACCGCCTCGAGGGTCGCCAACGGCGGCTTCGCGGTACGGCCGGAGACCCGCGACCGCGTCGAGCGCGCGATGCGAGAGCTCCTCTACGTCCCGCCGGGCAGGCGGGATGTGACGGGCCTGATCGGCGTGCTCGTGCCCGAGCTTGCGAATCCGGTCTTCCCGGCGCTCGCGCAGGCAATCGAGACGCGCGCCGCCCCGAGTGGCCTCGCCTCGATCCTCTGCAACACGACGGGCGCCGCCTTCCGCGAGGTCGACTACGTGCACATGCTGCTCGACCGGCGAGTCGAGGGGATGATCTTCATCTCCTGTGAGATGACGAACCTGCGTGGCGACCACAGCCACTACGCGCACCTCGTCGCCGAGGGCGCGCGCATCGTCTTCGTGAACGGCGCGATGCACACGCTGGACGTTCCGTCGGTCGGGGTCGACGAGCGCGCCGCGGGTGAGATCGCGACACAGCATTTGATCGACCTCGGGCACGAGCGGATCGGCTTCGTGTCCGGGCCGCAGCACTATCTGCCGACGCAGCTGAAGGCCGCCGGCCGTGCTTCGGCGATGGCAGGCGCCGGCCTCGAGCCCGACGGGCTCGTCGCGCACGCCGAGTTCGGGATCGAAGGCGGCGGCCGCGCGCTCGCCGATCTGCTGGCGCGGCCGCTGCCGCCGACAGCCGTCATCTGCTCGAGCGACGTGATGGCGATCGGCGCGCTGCACGAGGCGTCGCGGCGGGGCCTGCGCGTGCCCGACGACTTCTCGATTGTCGGCTTCGACGGCATCGACGCGACGAAGTGGTCGGTGCCGGAGCTGACGACGGTGGAGCAGCCGATCGCGCAGATCGCCGACACTGCGGTCACGACCCTGCAGTCGCTGATCGAGGAGCCGGAGCGCAAGCTGCCGAACTCCTACTTCCGCCCTGTACTCCGGGTCCGTGCGTCGACCGCTGCTCCTGCCCGCGCCGAGTCGCGGCGCACCGCCGTGTCGTAGAATCCGGACATGCGCGTTGCTCTCGCAACGCTGGTTCTCGCAGGGCTCGTGGCCTTCGTTCCCGCTGCCTCGGCGAAGGAAGGACTGAGCGCGGAGCTCCTCACGCAGCTCTCGCCGGCCGCAGAGCCGGGCTCCACGCTCGAGCTCGAGTGGAAGCTGACGGCGCTCGACGGCTCGACGCGCGTGCCGTTCAACGCCATGGGAGTCTTTGTGCGGCTGCTTGATGCCGGCGGTGGAGTGCCGACGATCGCCCTCGCGCGCGGCTCAGCGCATCCAGACGGCCTCTACTCGGCCGCCGTCGAGGTGCCCGCAGGCGGGATCGGCGGCATCCAGATCGGCCTCCACGGCACGACCGACGTCTTTGCTTCCCTTCGCAACGACCCGTTCGTGCAATCCCGCCTGCTCTCGCGGCGGCTGCACCTGCCGACGATCCGGCCGGGAGCGAGGTGCCCGGTTGCGGCGATCACGAAGACGCCGCTCGGTCATGGACTTGGTGCCGGTCCGGCGTTTCCCCGCTTCGGCACCGGGTCGACGATGAAGGTGCTCGGTGACGCGCACAAGGTGCTGTGGTTCGTCCTGCCCTCATACAAGGGGCCGCTGCTCATCCGCGGCGGCCGCGTCGACGGCCGCGCCGCGTTGCGCTTCGACGAGGATGGTATTGCGAAGTCGTCGCTCTTCCTCGCGCAGACCACCGGTGGCCCGCGCTACCGGCCTTCGTACACCTGGGCACCGAACGCCGGTTGCTACGCGTATCAGATCGACGGCACGACGTTCAGCCGGACAATCGTCTTCCGTGTGACGCGCGGCTAGAGGTGTGACGTCAGCCCGGCGCCGCTCGCGTCGGCGTCCACGTCGGCCTGCGCGTTCTCGTACCACGACTTCCAGTACGTGCCGTCGTCGAGATCCTTCGCGAACTTCGTCAGTTTCAGGGGATGGAACGTGTCGCACATGACGGCGAGCTCGTGCGTCTCGTGCGTGCCGATCGACTTCTCCGCGAGACCGGGCTGCGGGCCGTGCGGCAGGCCTGACGGATGCAGCGTGATCGAGCCCGTCTCGACGCCGCGGCGTGAGCCGAACTTGCCCGAGACGTAATAGATCATCTCCTCCGACTGGAGATTCGAGTGGTGGTACGGGATCGGCACGGCTTCGGGGTCGAAGTCGAGCTTGCGCGGGCAGAACGAGCAGATGACGAAGTTCTGGCCTGCGAATGTCTGGTGCGACGGCGGCGGCTGGTGGATGCGACCGGTGATCGGCTCGAAGTCGTGGATCGAGAACGTC
>Ga0307312_10000478_pt1 | contig 18755 bp, 20 predicted proteins | sample ER_DNA_202_FD_194489 | JGI IMG/M metagenome (GOLD analysis project Ga0307312, IMG submission 194489) | Bulk soil microbial communities from the East River watershed near Crested Butte, Colorado, United States - ER_DNA_202 | ecosystem: Environmental > Terrestrial > Soil > Floodplain | place... | reverse complement strand
GACCAAGACGTCGAAGGCTCCGAGACGACGTGCGTGCCGAGTGGTCTCGATGCCGTCCTTCACGGTCAGAGGTACGAACCCGCGTTCAATCACTCGGTGAACCGTTAGCGAGCCCTCGTGCTCTTCGGAGGGCAGACCCGCGACCCGTGGCACGAGAGCCGTCACCTCATGGCCGCGATCGGCGAGCCTCCGGCCCACCTCAGTCGCCACTCGGGCTACTCCGTTCCGGTCGGGATACCAGGTGCCGCTGGCAACGAGAATGCGCATCGACCGTCAGGCTGCAGGCCTAAGCGCCTCGAGCTCTCGGTGCACGAGCTCGAGGAGTCGCAGTGTCCTGGCCTCCCAGCTGTTGCGGGCTGCAAGCTCCTTCCGCCGCAGGCGTTCGGCTTCACCATTGCGACCGAATGCCTGCTCTACCGCCTGGATGAAGGTCGTCGTCCCGTCGGCGAGAAGAACGTCGGGCTCCATGCCGGCGAGCTCCGGAAGACCGCTTGCGACGACGGGCTTCCCCGCGGCGAGGTACTCGTAAAGCTTCAACGGAAAGCAGCTCCGCGTGTAGGCGTTTGACACGTACGGGATCAGCCCGACGTCGAACGCTGCGAGGAAGCGGGGCAGCTCCGCATACGGCTTCTCCCCGAGCCAGCGAACATTCGCGAGCTGGGCGAGTCGCTCGAGTGCCGAAGCCGTTTCCGGCGCCGACGGGCCGATCAGGAGCAACGTCGATTGCGGGAGGGCGCGTGCCACGTCCTCGAGGAGATCGAAGTCCACCTTCAACGCGACGAAGTTGCCGGCGAAGCCGAGCACCGGCCGAGGCAGGTCGGCAACCTCGGGCGCGGCGATGGCCCGATCAGCCGCTGCTGAGAAGTGCTCGTAATCCCCTGCGTTCCGGACGAGATGGGTCGAGGGATTGAGGCGGCGCTGCCGCTCGAACATCGCAGTGCTCGTGGCGAAGACAAGCCGCGACCGCAGGGCTGCCAGCCGATCACCCGCGACAACCCTCTCGCGTTTCCGTGCCGAGGTCGTTTGCTCCGTGTAGTCGTCAACACAGTCGTAGACGGCGAACGCCTCCCTACAGGACCCCGTCATTCGAGCCGCACTCGGATCGTAGATCCAGAGAATGACCGGCTCCGGGAGGCTTGCGGCAAGACGCCGGAGCAGTCGCGCGGTCACTGCGGAGTTGACCGCCCCCGAGATTTTGTATTTGGAACCCCACGGCAGGACGTTCAACGCCTTACGCAGCAGCACGCCGGGCCTGACCTCTTCGGTCGAGAACAGCCGGCGGGCGAGGGATTGGCGCTCGCCTCGTCGGAGCAGCGCCCAGAGATGCTTCCCGAGGAAGTAGCCCGTCTCCACGAAGAGCACCCGATGGCCGCGTTGGGCGGCGCGCAGCATCACCTGCTGGCGGTTCGTAAGCAACGGCGTCCGCCAGTCCTGCGACGAAAGGCAGATGATCGAGAAGGGTTGTGCGTTCAACCTCTCTGGCCAACTGGATTCTTGCCTCGATGCGCTCACGGCATTAGTGCCCAAATGACCGCCATCACACTCTCCCCATGGCCGGAAGCTTAGGTACTCCGGCCAGTATCGCCGCCAGCCTCTCCGGCGCGGGCGGCAGTTTGCCGATATCTCTAGGACTTCGACGGAAGGACTGATCCGCCGCCGCGGCGAACACGCTCGGGGCCGACCGGCTCATGCCCCACTCCTCGTCTCTCGCATCTGCCGCGCCCTTCGGGGGCGACCTCGCCCTGCGCCTCCATGCCCCGCCCCAAGGAGCTTTAACCGAGCAGGAGCCGATCAGCCCCGAGCTCGTGCTCGTCGATCCCGAACTCGCTCGGCGCGCCCGGACGCTGCTCCCCGAACCAGTGGCCGCGCCGGTCGCGCCGGCGCCGTCTCCGCGGCCCGTCTCCGACGCCCCGGAGCACGCCACCGGGGAGCGCCGGTCGCTCCGCTTGGCTGCCGTGACGGCTTGTTGCCTGCTCCTGATCGGAGCCGTAACCGCCATTGCGATCAGGAGCGCAGGCTCGAAACACGGAGGCGTCTCTCCGTCGGGACCCGAGGGGCAGGCGCCGACGACGGCCGCGCCGCTGCCGGAGCAGGAGCGGCTGCAAGCGCCGACTGCCGCCGCGCAGCGGGATGCAGTCGATGTCTTGATGCCGATTCGACCGGTTTCCGTCCTCCAATTAGTACTCCGGCGCTTTGGGCAAGCACCGGTGCAGACTACGAGCAGGCAGCGCTGCCTGTTGACTTGGCCGGCAACTGGCCTGCGCCTGACGCTGGTCGCCCGAGAGCGGGCGTGCACACAGGGGACGCTCTTCGGCGTGGCCGTGTGGCGACGGAGTTGGAAGACGCGTGCAGGCTTACGAATCGGCGACGGTGTGTCCCAAATTAGGCGCCTCTACCCGCGTGCGATCCGACGGCAGAATGGCTGGTGGCGCCTGTACAAGGGCGGCAGTCGGATGCCCGTAGGCGGGCTGTTCGCCCACATCAAGCACGGCCGGGTCGACGAGTTCTGGGTCGCGTAACCCAGCCCGGGCCCGACGTGGCGAGTAGGGACCTCGAACGCGCCTGCAAGTCCGCAGCGACGACGCCCCGTCGATGCGATCATCGGGTTACCAGAGATGAGCGACAGCCCCGCCAATGACGCGCCGTACCGGCTGATCGAGGACGTGACCTTCGGGGAGAACGTCGTCGTCTACTCGTTCACGAACCTCTATGGGTGTCAGATCGGTGACAACACGCGAGTCGGGCCGTTCGTCGAGATTCAGCAAGGCGCCCGCATCGGCGCGAGCTGCAAGATCCAGAGCCACGCCTTCATCTGCACCGGAGTCGACATCGGTGATGAGGTCTTCGTCAGCCATGGCGTTCTCTTCATCAACGACAAGTTCCCCCGCGCGACTGCGGACGGCAGGCTGCAGGACGAGGGCGACTGGGAGCTCCTGCCGACGATCGTGGAACGTGGGGCGACGCTCGGCTCGGGCGCGGTGGTCATGGGTGGAATCCGCATCGGCCGGCGAGCCCTCGTCGGCGCAGGAGCGGTGGTCACGCGAGACGTCGAGCCGGGACAGGTCGTCGTCGGGAACCCTGCCCGGCCGCTCCGGCGATGACTCTCGGAGGGCGCGCCCCATCGGCCGGCGCTCGAATACTGGGGGCACGTGCTGTAGTCTTTCCGGTATCAGGGGAGACGAGGGGGGATGGTTGGGAGGGGCTGGGAACGCTAAGGGTCGGTTTCGTCGACCTCGACGATCAGGTGGAGCTGAGCTCGGCGCCGGCTCCGCACTGACGCTTCCGCTCGTCGATCTCAAGCGGCAGTACCTGTCGATCAAAGAGGAAATCGATGCGGCGTTGCTCGAGGGGGTGGCGTCGACGCAGTACATCCTCGGGGAGGAACTCGTGCGATTCGAGGAGGAGTTCGCCGGTTACTGTGGCGCCCGGTACTGCGTCGGCGTCGGATCGGGAACGGCGGCGATCCTGCTTGCACTCGAGGCCCTCGGAATCTCTCAGGGTGACGAGGTGATCGTCCCCGCGAACACGTTCCCCGGGAGCGTGCTGCCGGTGCTGAGGCTCGGCGCGACGCCGGTGCTCGTAGACTGCGACGAAGAGACCGCGACCATCGATGTGGGCGCAGTCTCGGCCGCGGTCGGGCCGCGGACGAAGGCGGTGCTCGCCGTCCATTTGTACGGCCATCCGGCGGACATGGATCCTCTGGAGCAGTTGTGCGCGAGCACTGGCCTCGCAATCGTCGAGGATGCCTGCCAGGCACACGGGGCCCGCTACAAGGGACGCCGGGCGGGCGGCCTGGGAAGGATCGCGGCCTTCAGCTTCTATCCCTCGAAGAACCTCGGCGCCTACGGGGACGGAGGCGCGGTGACGACCGACGACGAGAAACTCGCGGAGCGCATCCGCGTTCTCCGAAATCTCGGGCAGTCGAGCGAATACACGCATGGCGCCGAAGGCTGGAACGAGCGCCTCGACACGATTCAGGCCGCCGTGCTCCGCGTCAAGCTGCGGTACCTCGACGACTGGAACGCGCTTCGCCGCCGGCACGCTGGTGCCTACGAGGAGGCGCTCAAGGGAACCGGCGTGCGGACACAGCAGACCGCGCCTTGGGCGGAACACGTCTGGCACGTGTACGCCGTGCGCACGCCGAGGCGCGAGGAACTGCGCTCGGCGCTTGCCGCCCACGGCATCGCCACGGGCATGCATTACCCGCTACCGCTGCACCAGCAGCCCGCCCTTGCGCACGTGGACACCGCACGTGGCGCCTTTCCGGTGACGGAAGCGTGGGCGAGTGAGCTGCTCTCCTTGCCGATGTTCGCGGAGCTCGAGCTGCACGAGATCGAGCAGGTCGCCGGAATTGTCGCCGCGTGCCAGGCGACCGCCGCCTAGATCAGGCCTCGAATCAGCCGGCCGCCGGCCGAACGCTCGTCCTTGCGCGCGACCTCGTGCGCGCGCCGTTCGGCGCGACCCGAACCGGTCGCCCACCGAGACCAAGGGAACGGTCAACGGTCTCGATGATGCGCACGACGTCCAGTCCGAGCTCGGCCGACGACCGAGGCTTGGTTCCGTTGCGAATGGCCGCGCAGAAGTCCGCGAGCTGAACACCGAGCGGCTCCGTGACCTCGACTTTCGGCGAGAGGATGTCGCCGGTACGGTAGGTCAGCTGGTACTCGCCGAACGTCTGCGGATCGCGGAGGCGCGCACCGGAGTCGAAGATGCGGACGGGCTCGTTGCTTGTGTCGTCGTAGACGACCATCTTCTCCGAGCCGACAATCGTCGTCCGGCGCAGCTTGCTCGGGGCAAGCCAGGCGAGCTCGACGTGCGCGATCGTGCCTGACCCGAAGGCGAGGTGAATGAACGCGACGTCCGGCGTGTTCGGCATGACGCACTCTCTCGTCATCGCCCCCACCGTGGACGGCAACTCGCCGAGCCAGTACCTAAGGATCGAGAAGTCGTGCGGCCCCAGGTCCCAGACGACGCTCACGTCCGACTGGTGAATGCCGAGATTGACCCGGCTCATCGAGATGAAGTAGATCTCGCCCAGCTCGCCCGACGCCATGACGTCGTGGATCATCCCGACCGGTGGGCTGTACAGGAAGGTATGGCCGGGCATGAGCACAAGGCCTCGCTCCGTCGCCGTCTCGAGTAACTCATACGCTTGGCGAGAAGACCTGGCGAGAGGCTTCTCGACCAACACGTGCTTGCCGGCCCTCAGGGCTGCGAGCCCGAGGTCGTAGTGTGTCGAGACCGGCGTCGCGACGACGACCGCGTCGACCGTCTCATCCTCGAGCACGTCTTCGAACCTCGTCGTCCGCGGAACGGCGGGGTAGCGGCGCGCGAGCGTTGCCAATGCTTCTTCGCGCAGGTCGCACGCCCAAACCACCTCGGCCTCAGGTATCTCATGAAGGTTCCGCACGAGGTTCGGCCCCCAGTACCCGAGCCCGACGACGGCGACCCGCACGGGTCCCGCACCGTTGTCGTCATACCACCTGCCGTGGTTCCCGCTCACGTTGTCGCAACCGACCTCAGGAGCTGAAGCGGCGTCCTGAGGAGGAGCCGGACATCGAGGCCGAGGGACCAGCTGCGCGCGTAGAGCACATCCATCTCCAGCGCCTCACCGAAGTTCGAATGAGCCCGCGCGCTGACTTGCCAGAGGCCGGTCACACCCGCTGGGACGAGGAAGCGCTCGAAATGATGCGGGGCGAAGTGCTCGACCTCGTAGGGGAGGCACGGGCGCGGGCCGACAAGAGACATGTCGCCGCGCAGGACGTTGATGAGCTGTGGCAGCTCGTCAAGGCTCGTCTTCCTCAACCACCCTCCAAAACGGGTGACGTCATGCGTACGCTCGAGCTTGAACAGGCCGTTCGAGCTGGGTTCGCTACTGCCCGCCATCGTGGCCCCGATGTACTCGCGGTGCGGTCCGTCGTCGGCATCGGTGCGCATCGTGCGGAACTTGACCAGCGTGAACTCCTTCTGGTTCATGCCGAGACGTTGCTGCCGGAAGAACACGGGCCCAGCCGACCCGCGCTTGATCATCCAGGCGAAGACGGGGAAGAAGGGCGCGCTCACTGCGAGCAGGAACGCCGCGCCCACGACGTCGATCACCCGCTTGAGCAGCATCGACGACCGGTTGACACGGGCGGGCGAAAGCCCGACCATCGGCATTGCCTCGAGCGCGTGCACCTCGGCGTTCGGCCCGACGATCTCGAAGAGGCGCGGCACGATGTCGATCTGAACAGCGAGATACCTGATTGAGCGAATGACCCGCAGAGTCTCCTGGGGGTCCTCCCGCGAGAACGCGACGATGACACGCTCGATACCGAGCAGGCGGACGATGTCGGGCAGCTCTTCTGACCCTCCGAGGAGTGTCAGGTGCCGGAGGTTGGACTGCCGTGCTTTGGGCTCGCTGTCGACGAAGCCCACCAGGTTGATGCCGTACTCGGGGTGCTGGAGCAGCTTGCGTCCGACGAGCTGGCCAACGTCCCCGGCGCCCACGATCACGGCGTTCTGTACGTACACGAGCGTTCGTCGCGACGCTATGCGGGCAACAGCACGCCCGGTCGTGACGAACCCGATTCCGAAGAGCCAAAAGAGCAGCACCTCCCCCATGTTGTGGGTCGAATAGCCCGTCACTAGGGCGAAGGCGAACGCACCGAGCGTGACGAGGAGGAAGACCCGGGCGAGGTCGTCGAGCGTCGACTGATCCGCCCGCGCCTCGTCCTCGTCGTACAAGCCGAAGAGCTTGGCAGCCACGATCCAGGCCGGCAGCGAGGCCACGAAGATCCCGAAGGCCATCCACGCGCCGAGCCCAAAGGTCTCCGAAACGCCGACTGCGAGCAAGAAGGCGAGCGAAAGGCCTAGGAGGTCTGCGAGGAGCAGCAGGCGCCGCACGAGCCAGCCGCGGTCTTTGGGCCTCTTCGTCCGCCGGCGACGCTCGAGCAGCTCGAACGTTCGCTCGTCGACCGCCTGCAAGAGTCGCTCTTCGAGACGTCCGTCGACGGCTCCGTGCGCCGTGGTTCGCGCGCCATCGTCAGCCGCAAGACGATCACGACCAGCCTCTTGAAAGCTCGGAGGAAGCGTACCCCCAACCATCCCTGTTACCTCTCCCTGCGTTCGAAGGCCAACAGCCGGTTGGCCGTTCAGCGCCCTATCTAAGCGTGCCTGTCCACTCGAGGCAAGGGGGTAATGAAAAAGCCTTACGGAAGCCTTACCCGCGTGCTCCGTTCGGCCCAGCTCAGCTCGCGCACGGACGCCTGGCGAGCAGCCGCCGAGGCGCTATTCCGTGCTCCCCAACTCGTCACGCAGCGCTTCTAGTTCGCCCAGATCGTGGGCGCTCGCCGAGCCGTTCGCCGAGGCGCGCTCGACTTCTTCGAGCGCGTTGGCCAGGAATTCAGAGAGCCTCATGCTCTTCTCAGCCATGTGCGCCTTTTCACGCGCAAGCTCGGCCTCGACGTGACTACGCTCACGCTCAGCTCCAGCGAGGATCTCGCGCGCTTTGAACTCCGCGTCCTTCACGATCGCCTCGGCCTCACGCGTGGCCTCCTCCTTCATTTCTTGAGGTCTCGCCCGGGGCTTCCCTTCGGCACGATCTCCGTAGATCCACTCCGAGTCGAGGTCACCCACGGCCGGTATGCTCGATTGGCGCTTCGCGAGCCGCCGCTGACGCGTCCGCGACGGGCCCAATCTCCCGCTCCACACGAGCCAAACGAGGGCCAGAACTGCGACCAACGCCCAGAGGCTGGCAAGAATCAGCAGCACGCTCGCACCACGGCGACAGGCCAGACCACGGTGAGACGTCTATGGCGAGTCATCCGGCGACCCGCTGATCGAGCCGTAGCCGCTCTGGTCCGGAATCTCCGCTCGTGAGTGCGAATCGGGCACAGGCCAGGACCTCGCCGCTGTCTCGAATTGCGCTTCGATAGCGGTTCCAAGCGCTGCGTCGAGCTCGACGTCCTGCGCTGAAGTTGGCGCTTCTTCGGTTTCTTCGAGCCGAAGCTCCTCCACCTTCGCAGTCAAGAACGACGAAAGGCCTGTTCGCATCTGCTCCGTGATCCGGCGCAGTCGCAGGAGCTCACGTCTTGCATCATCCCGCTCGCGCTCGGCGGCGGCCTTCCTCTTCTCCGCCTTGCCTCGAGCCTTGCGAAGAGTCAGCTCGGCCTCTCGCCTCGCGCTCTCGCGGATCGCGGTGGCGTGGCTCGTCGCTGCAAGAAGCGTCTTGACCACGAGCTGCTCTTGCTCCCGGTACCGCTCCAGCTCGCCTTCGAGCTGGTCGATCGTCGCCTGCTGCTCTTCGCTCACGCCAGAGATCGTAGTTCCCGCCGTCCGATACTGCAATTGCAGCCTGCGAGCCGCCGCGCCCTCGTAAATGCCGTCAAGCTCACCCAGGGGCCGTGCTCCGTACAGCTAATCGATGTTCGCATCTGCCAATCGGGAGAGCTCGCGCTCGCTCAGTTCCGGCGGCGGCTACTCGTGGGGGTCTGCCTGAGTGGGCCCGCTGGCGTTCGTGCCTCATGCAGATTCTGCAGCAGCCTGCAAGGAGCCGACCCGGACGACGGCCGCAAGACGATCCGGCGTCGCCTCGGCGCGCTCGAGCGCGCCGAGGCCGAGCGCGCCCGGCGCAGCCCCGCGGGGCCCGCCGATGAGAAGCCGAGCACGCGCCTCCGCCGCACCGACTCCCGTCACCCGGAGCAAGCGCCCGCGCACCCGCCCGAGCTGCGCGTCTGCCAGCGGGAGCGCCCTGATCCTCCCGCGCCCTACGGGCGGCCCGAGCTGAGCGGCCTGCCGCTTCCCCGGCAGCCGGCCGGTGTCCGGCTCGGTTCTGGGCGGCGTGCCCAGCTTTCCGCACACCCCTGAGGGTCAGGCCGAGCGCCTCGCCTACTAGAGGCTCGCAAGCTCAACCGCCTGCCCGACTCGCTGCTCGACTACTACGACGTGCGCCGCGGCCGAGAAACGCCAGCCGAGCGCCGCGCTCGCGAAGGCCGCCCCAGCGGCCGCCGCCACTAGGGGACCCGGCTCGGGATCAGCCCGGCGGCGCCGTGCGGGCGATAGCTCGCGGTTTGTCGCAGTTGAGCCGAGGAGCGACACGGCGCCCGCGCCGTGTCAGAGTCAAGCCTCCTCGACGCGCTCGCTCAGCGCCGCCTTCGTGGGTGCGTCCGACCTGCGCGGATCGTGGCAGGCTTTTCTCGACCTGCCAGACTCACGGGGGCACATAACGGTCCAAACGATCGGCGGCGCGATGATGCGTGTGTTCGGGGCTACACCCGATTCCTGGCTTGTTCTCGGTTACGTGAAGGCTGTCGAGCGTTTTCGGGAGCAGGCGGTTATCGGATCAGACAGCGCTCGTGAGGTCTACCCGCCGCTGTTCGAGGCCCTGAACTGGGCTCACTCGCTGTGGGACACGTGGTTCCGGCTCGTCGAGCCGCAGGACCGACATCTCGACGGCCTTCGCTACGTGCGCGACCGTTGCCACCACCAGTTGGCATCTGCCATCTACCCCGATGCCGCAATACGATTGAGCCTTTCCTCGGGACGATGGGTGCCTGCCCGAGCGATGCAAAGGAGCAGGAGGTGATGCCGCCTGGAACGTTCGGCGGCAACATGGATACTCGCCAGCTAGTGCAAGGCTCGACGCTCTACTTGCCCGTGCAGGTAGAGGGCGGCCTCTTCTCCTGCGGTGACGCGCACGCCGCACAAGGCGACGGCGAGGTCTGCGTCACCGGGATCGAGACTCCGATCGGGGCCACACTGCGGTTCACGCTCGACAAGAACCGGCGCATTCCGGCGCCGCAGTTTCGAACGCCGGACCGCTGACGCCGCAGGCCAATCGCGGCGACTGGTATGGCACGACTGGCGTAGGTCCCGACCTCTTTGTGGCCGCGCAGGAGGCTCTACGGGCGATGATCGAGCACATCTCCGAGACATCCGGGCTCTCGGGGGAAGACGCGTACGTGCTGGCGAGCCTCTGTGTCGACCTCAAGATTTCTGAGATCGTCGATGCGGGCCAATACGTGGTCAGCGCCCTGCTTCCCCTGAACGTGTTCGCGCCTCAGTAGCCCAGGGCACCGGTGCCGCCGCCAGCGCCTACTACGTCGCGGTGTGCGCGGATGCCTACCCGGCGATCAGGCGAGCACAGGCGACCCGCCCGCCGTGGAAAGCGATGCTCCAACGATCTCCTCACGGTGCTTGAGAGGCGACTCTCCCAACCGCCACCGGGGAGTACGAATGAGAGTACGAGGTTGTCTCCGCGACTGCAGGTGGTCGCAGTGCGCCGCAGCGTCAGTTCTCGTGCGTTGCAGCTACTTTCGTTCCCCCGCTGTATGCCGCATTGGTTCGCGCCGGACTTTTAATCCCAAGGTCGCAGGTTCGAGACCTGCCCGGCCCATCTAAAAAGTCCTCCATTCGACACTGTTTTGATTCGCTGGCGTTTTGTGACGATGCTCATCGCAGTTTCCGCTCGTGACCGGCTCACTGGGCTTCGCCTCACAGAGCGGTGATCTCACCCCCGGCCTGCGCGGGCAGGTTGCTCAAGCTCCTCAGCCAGCCGTGCTCCGATCGCAAGCGAAGCGGTGGCCGCCGGCGAGGGCGCGTTCAACACGTGGAGGACGTCGCCGTCCCGCTCAAGCAGAAAGTCGTCGACCAGGGTGCCGTCCCGCGCGAGAATCTGCGCTCGGATCCCGCACGGCCCAAACGTCACGTGGCGAGGCTCGAGGTCTGGTAGGTAGCGTCGCATCTGCCGCACAGCTGCGCGCTTGCTCACGTCGCGCCAGATTTCCAGGGCGCCGGTGCGGAAGTAGCGACGGCCTAGCCTCCAAAACCCAGGATAGGCCGCGAGTTCCTTCGTGTCACGAAGGTTGATCTTTATGCGGCTGTAGCCTTCACGCGCGAGCGCCGGCACCGCGGTTGGTCCTGCCCAAACCGCGCCGTCGATTCGGCGCGTGAAGTGGACCCCGAGGAACGGGAACGCCGGATCGGGGACGGGGTAGATCAGTCCGCGCACAAGCGGGGACGCCTCGGGCGAAAGCACGAAGAAGTCGCCGCGGAAGGGGGCGATCCGATAATCGCGTGAACGCATCGCCGTTAGCGCGGCGATCCTATCCGCCTGCAGCCCGGCGCAGGCGACAATTTTTCGCGTCTGGAACGCTCCACCCGAGCGCATGGTGATCCTCCGGAGCGAGCCGCGTCTTTCGATCTTGGTCGCTTCACTATCGAAAAGGATGCTTCCGGAGAGACGCCTCACCTCCGCCACGAGCGCACGCGCAACAAGACGGAAGTCGATAACACCCGTCTCCGGGACATGGAGTGCCCTGACTCCGGCAACACGCGGCTCGATGTGGCGGAGCTCATGGCCGCTCAGTTCGCGGAGCCCCCGGAGCCCGTTCACGGTGCCGCGGCGGCGGAGTTCTGCGAGCCGAGGAAGCTCTGTCTCGTCTACGGCGATAACGAGCTTTCCGGAGAGTCGATAGGGGATCCCGTGCTCGTCTGCAAACCCCAACAGCCTCTCGCGGCCTTCGCGGCAGAGTTGCGCCTTCAACGATCCAGCGGCGTAGTACAGGCCGGTGTGAACTACTCCCGAATTGCGGCCACTCTGGTGACGGGCGACCTCGGATTCCTTCTCGAGGACGGCTAAGCGCAAGCCCGGACTTCGGAGGAGGAGTTCACGCGCTGTCGCAAGACCGACGAGCCCGGCTCCGATGACCGTTATGTCGTAGTCATCGACCATGACATGCGACTCGCACGGGCACCACTACCGATGGGGTCCATTGCTCCCACGGGCGAGCGGGCACCGATCACGAGGAGCGTCCTAGGCCGCTTCCGCCGTTCCGCAGAAGCGCATCGCGGCCACCGCGTAGCTCTGCGCGCAGGTCACGAGGTCCTCAACCGGGACGTACTCGTCAATCGCGTCGGCGCCGTGACGGCGGCCAAACCGATTCCGACCCAGCTCGCCCCCGGTGCGTGTCCGCCGACCAGGTCGCGAATCGACTCGACCGCGACATAGGCGGTGAGGACGAAGTAACTCAGCGCGATGACCCGCTGTGCGCTGCGCTCGGAGGTGGCCGAGGCCAGTCGCGTCCCGGTGAAGCGCCAGATGATGGTCAGTCCCGCCGCGACCTCGATGAGGCTGTCCACCCCGAAAGCGATGAGCGCAACCGACCCTGCCGCGATCCCGGCACCAAGCGCGATGGCGAATTCGATCAGGTGCCAGGTGTTCCCGCTCCACGCGAGGAGTCGGGCCCGACGCTCAAGTCGGGGCCTGTCGGCAACGATGGCGACTGTGCTCACGGCTTCAAGCCTACCCCGCTCCGAAACAGCCATCGTCGGCGAGCCGCGAGCGCGGCGGGAGTCGGCGCGAAGCGCCGACTCCTTCCCTTGTCGCAGATCGGAACGGACTGGATCGAGCCCCAGCCTGACGCGTGGATGCGAGGCCTTACCGAGCTCAGCGCCTCGCTTGGCATTGTCAGCTTCGTCAGCCACCCGGAGCGCGACGCGACGAGTGGCAACCTCTACAACACCCTCTTCGTGATCGGACGGGATGGCCAGATCCTCGGCTCGTTACCGAGATTGGCGACCAATCCCCGCTCGACCCGTTCCCGCGGCCCTCGCAGTGAGCGCGCACGGGGTACCCCACCACTTCAGGGGATCCTCGCCGAACGAATCGCCGTCGTCGCCGCCGCCGTTACCGCACCGTGACCGCCCGGCAGCCGCCTTGAATGGGCGAAGACGCCGTCGCCGCTTCGCTGTCACCTGACGGTTAGCGTCGGCGAGCCGCGCGGACTTCCGCGCCCCAGCGCTCAACGATCTCGGCCGCCGGCGCCGCCTCTGCAAGCCGATAGGCCTGCCCGGCCCACAGGTTGATCCCACCGGCGTCACCGGCCGCTCGCGCAGCGGCACGAAGGGGCGCCGTTAAGTGGTGGACCTGTGGGTAGCCCTTCGGCGCGGCGGCGTCGTGATCGTGCATGAAGCGGTTGACGATCCCGCGTGCGCGGCGTCCCGTGAAGGCGCGCGTGAGCGCCGTCGGCGCGTCAGCGGCGAACGCGGCGCGGTGCGCCTCGCTCGTCCCCGCCTCCGGCGTCAGCATCAGCGCGGAGCCGACCTGCGCGGCCGAGGCACCTGCGGCAACCGCGGCGGCGACACCGGCGCCGCTAGCGATGCCGCCGGCGGCGATCAATGGCAGGTCGGTAACACGCCGCACGAGTTGCAGCAGCGACAGAAGACCGATCGGCATGGCATCTCCGTCGTCAAACGAGCTCTGGTGGCCGCCGGCCTCCCCTCCCTGGACGACCAGCACGTCGACGCCGGCTGCTGCGGCCGTCTGCGCCTCTCCCCGCGTCGTCACCGTGCACCAGACGCCGATGTCGCAGCCCCGTAACCACGAGACGACCTGCGCGTCGGGACAGCCGAACGTGAACGAGACAACCGCCGGCCGCTCGCGCGCGACGAGTTCGAGCTTCCCCTCCCACTCGTCGTCACTCCAGCGCGCCGCACCGACAGCAACGCCGTACCGCTCCGCCTCGGTTGCGAGCAACTCGGCATAGGCGGAAAGTGCCTCCTCGTCTGCCTCGAGCCGTGTCGGGAAGAAGATGTTTACGCCGAACGGCCGCTGCGTCTTCGCCCGCACCTTGGCGATGTCCCTGGCCACGTCGGCGACGGACTTGTAGCCGGCAGCGACGAAGCCGAAGCCGCCAGCTTCGCAGACGGCTGCGGCCAGTGCCGGCGTGGACGCGCCGCCGGACAGTGGTGCACCAATGATCGGCACCTTCATCAACGGGTCAAGTGATCCGGCGACCATCGCCGCTCACACTACGTGGGGGCTCGAGGGGGACCGTCCGGCGAAGCGCAGCCAACACAGACAACAGAGGACGGAGCCTTTATGGAGCCCCGCGGTTTCAACCGCTGGCAATCAGCGGCAAGTCACGCCGTCACAAGAACCGGAGAAATAAGCCGAAACCGTTGCCGTGGCTTGCGAGCGGTTGCCGTCAGAAGTACATGGTAAGGAGGGGGTCGACGGTTCGAGTCCGTCAGAGGGCTCTGCAAAGGCCCCGCAAAACGGGGTCTTTTGTATTCGGGCCGGCCTACACTCCCCCGGCTCGCTCGGGTGTGGAAAGCGTTTTGGAAAATCGGGTCCTTCGGCGCATACCCAGCCGCCACCTCATGATCGTGTCAGGCGGAACTCGAGCGCGCGGCAGCCGCCGCCTGAGGACGTCGAGCCGGGGACGGGCGGCCGCCCCCGGCTCCTTGCTGAGCGGCTAGGCCGACGCCGCGCCCGCCGCGACGGCACCTGTCTTCTCGGGCACGCCGGCGATCCAGCCTTCGATCGCCCCTGCGATTTCGGCCCATTTCTCGGCCGCCATCATCAGGTGGGGCCGGCCGGCGAATTCGAGGTAGTCGGTCTGTGCCGGAGACTTCTCGTACTTCTTGAACTGCTTCTTCGAGACCGAGGCGGGGACTGTGTGGTCCTGGTCGGCGCCGATGATCAGTAGCGGTGCCCGATCCGCGTACGTGAAATGCAGCTCCGTGGGCGGGTGCAGATGGAAGTTCGCGAAACCCGCCTCGAAGAAGATCTGACCGGTCTCCGGGACGTAGTACTTCTCGTACGCGGCCTTCGCCTCCTCGGGCGTGAACGTGTTCACGAAGCCGTAGGTGAACTCCTCGAGCGTGAGCGGCACGACGCCGTGCCAGCGCGACTTATGTGCCAGTGCCGTCGAGACGACCTTGAGCGTTGAGAAAGGCAGGACGAGGATCCCCTTCGGCGGCGCAGGGCTCATCGCGACGCCCCCTCGGGCGAGCCCCCGATCCAGCAGGAGCTCGACGATTAGGCCGCCGAATGAGTGGCCGATCAGGATCGGCTCCCGGTCGAGAGCCCTGATCTGCGCCTCGTAGTGGTCCACGATCTCCGTCAGGCCGAGGCCCTCGATCGCTTCCGTTGCCTCGCGCAGCTCTTCGACGTCCCCCTGCTTGCGTGGCCATTCGGGTGCGGAGACGTCGTAGCCCCGCTCGCGGAAGTACTCGGCGAACGGGTCCCAGCTCCGCGATGAGAGCCAGGCGCCGTGAATCAGCATCAGTGGACTGCGGGTTGCGGCACGCTCCACGATGACCTCCCTGGTTGCTTGCGTTGCACGCTACTCCCTTGCGATCGGCCCCGCTGCGGGCCAATGGACTCGGCCCGCTCAGATCGAATGACGCCTACCGCCGAACCCCATCGGTGCTCGGCCGAAATCGTTAAGCAACACCGTACGAGCGCCGGCCCGGACTTGTGGACGCTACTTGCGCTCTTCCTCCGAGGGCTCGGAGATCGCCCCGACGAGCTCCCCGGTCCTCTCGCTCTCCTTGAGCGCGATGTCAGCCTGCGCGACCATGCCGACGAGCCGATCGTTCTCGACAACGGGCAGCCGCCGAACCTGGTGGCGGGCCATCAGTCGGAGCGCCTCGTCGAGGTCGCTGTTCGGCTCGACGCTGATGAGGTCGCGAGAGTAGACGTCCCCGACTGACGTAGTCTCAGGGACCGCGCTTTCGGCGACCACTCTCGTCGTGATGTCCCGGTCGGTGATCATCCCGACGAGCCGATCGTCCTCGGTCACCGGGAGCGAACCGATGTGCTGCTCTCGCATCAGTCGTGCGGCCTCGACGACCGACGCCGAGGCGCCGATCGAACGGGGGTCCGCCGTCATCGCGTCGCGAACGCTCTTGGCCATCTTGCCTCCTCTCCTCGTCCTTGTGCGATCTTAGTCCTGTTGCTCTTCTCGGGTACGCTGGCCCTCGTCTCTTGACCGAAAGGTGAATGGCGCATGAGCAAGCCGCGCATCTTCCTCGGGTCGTCGGGCAAGCAGGCGAAACTGCTCCAGGCGATCACGCGCGGGCTCGCGGATGTCGCCGACGTTGAGCCGTGGACGACCACGTTCAACCCGGGGCGGTCCACCCTCGACCGGCTGGTCGAGCTTTCCCAGGAGGTCGATTTCGCCGCGTTCGTGTTCGCCCAGGACGACTGGACGACGACGGATGCGTCGCAGGCCGGCCAGGCGTCGCCGCGCGACAACGTGGTGTTCGAGGCCGGGCTGTTCGGCGGCGCGCTCGGCATCCGGCGCACATTCATCCTCCACGCGAACGGTTCGAAGCTCCCGAGCGACCTGCTCGGGCTGACCTCCGTCCGCTACGACCCGGCCACCAGTCCGGCGGAGGTTCGCGCGATCAACCAGAAGCTCCGCAAGGCGATCGAGACCGAGGGTCGCCGCGGCCCGGTCGAGGGGCTGTGGTGGCAGCTCTCGCTGACCATGCGGAGCGAGGAGGAACCGTCGGCGGTGAGCCTCCTGCGCATCTCGCGGGACCGCGACGGTGGCCTGAACGTGACCGGCCGGTCCTGGCAGGAGGACGGCACCCTGTCGGCCCGCTACTGGAGCGAGGCTGCGAAGGAGCGCAGGGATCCGGCCGGCGTCTTCTACTTCTGGAAGGGCGAGCGCCCTCGGCACCAGGATGCCCCGCAGCTCGAGGGCACCGGCGAGATCAGGGTGGAGGCCGCCGACCGCGACCGCGCCACCGGGTACTGGACGACACGGTCGGATCGCGACCCCGGGCTGTATGCCCGTACCGCCGGCATCTACCTTCGAGCCGACCCCTCAGACCTCCAGTTGTTGGACGGCGGGAGCGAGGAAGCGCGGGCCCAGCTCATTGCGCAGCGCCTTCAGGAGTGGAAGTCGGCCGCGAACGCATTCTGAAGCACCGAGCGGGTAGCGGAACGCCATGATGCGGGCTCACGGACTGACGTCCGACAGCCTCGACGAGCGCGACCTCCTCGCCGCTGTGCGGCGGGGAGCCGATGACGCGCAGCAAAGCACGGGGGTCACCCGGACGGTTTCCGCAGAGAGCCAACGTTCTGCGAACCCATGTGACGGAGCCAACTCACCGCGGGTCCGCTTTCTCTGCACCGGGGTTCTTGAGGGGGGTGGGCAGCACGTCGGGTGGAAGAGCCGCGGGAAACGCGGCGACGATGAAGGCGAAGAGGCAGAAGACGCCGAGCGTATGCGCCCAGGCTGCGTCGGCGACGGTGAGGAACCCGATCCCGGCCACGAGGCAAGCGATCGCGAGCCGCGGCAGCAGCCCCGGTGCGAGGGCGGTGAGCAGAGGGCGCGCGGGGGCCGGCTGCTCCGCCTGGCTCTCGCCACGGCCGACGCCTCCGCTTAGGACAAGTCGGAAGAGCAGCGCGAGCGAGGGGAAAAGGATCGCTGCTCCCGCGAGCACCGCGACGGTCACGGCGACGAGCGTGTCCCGGCCTGCGGCCGCCTCCCGGACCGTCAGTCCCTCGAGGAAGACCGGCGATTGTGCGAGCGCCCAGCCGGCGACGATGGCGGCGACGGCGAGCGCGGCGGTGTAGCGAGATGCCTCGTAGCGCTTCCACCAAACGAGCGCGAGCGTGGCGCAGCCGGCAACGATCGAGGCGATCAGGCCGATTAACCCTCTGCCCTCAACGAGACGGTGGTAGAGCGGCTGGGCGTCGGAGCGCAGCACGGCCACGCCGGCGAGAGCGATCGCCCCGCTGACGAGGCCGGCCGTGAGCGCGCGGGTGCGGAACTTCCGCTCGAGCGCCGGTTCGCCCAGCCGGGCGGCGTCGGCGCAGAGGAAGACGGCGGCAAGGTACGCGGCGGTCGCGACGGCGAGGACGCCGATCAGAAACGAGGTCGGGTTGAGCCAGCTCGAGAACTGATCGCCAGCGGCGTTCCCGACCGGCACGCGGCGCGAAGCGATTCCGCCGACCGCGGCGCCGAGCGCGAACGGGGTCAGGATCGAGGAGAGGGCAAAGGCGGTGTCGATCGCGCTCAGTTCGCGTTTCGTCGACGCCCCGGCGCGCAGGGCGTAGGCGGTGCCGCGGAAGATGATTCCAACCGCGGCGATGAAGAGCGGGATCGAGAGGGTCGAGGCGATCGAGCCGAAGGCGCTCGGGTAGGCAGTCCAGATGACGGTCAGCACGAAGATGAGCCAGACGTGGTTCGCTTCCCAGACCGGGCCCATCGCGCGGTGGGCGTGGTCGCGGATCGAGTCGGCGTCCGGGCCCTTCCCCGCGGTCAGCTGCCACCAGCCGGCACCGAAGTCGGCTCCCGCGAGCACCGTGTAGAAGGCGAGCCCGATGAGCGCGAACAGCAGCGGCAGCTCGTAGAGATGCACGATCAGGGCTCCTCGGCGGTGACGGGTGCCGGATCGAGCGGAGCGCGGGCAAGTCGGATGAGGATCCAGGCGACCGCGAGCGCGAGCCCAAGGTAGACGAGCGCGAGCGTCGCGTAGCCGACGGGGATGCCGCCGGCGCCGGTGACGGCCTCGGAGGTACGCATCACCCGGTAGACGACCCAGGGTTGACGGCCGACCTCGGTCGTCACCCAGCCGCAGATCAGTGCGACCACCGAGAGCGGCCCTGCTACGGCAAGTGCGCGGTAGAACCAGGGCGACTCGGGCAGCCGCTTGCGTCGCCAGCGAACGGCGAGGTAGGCGAAACCGAGCAGGGCGAGCATGGTGCCGATCCCGACCATCGTCTGAAAGGCGATGCGCACGACGTTGACGGGCGGGCGCTCGTCCGCCGGAACCGCGTCGAGGCCGGCGACGCGCGCGTTCGGGTCGTGGTAGGCGAGCAAGGAAAGCAGCCGCGGGATTGGGATCCCGTACTCGATCCGGCCGTCCTTGTACCAGCCGAGCAGGTGCACGGGCGCGCCCCGTCTCGTCTCGCCGAGCCCCTCGAAGGCGGCGAGCTTGGTCGGCTGTGCCCGCGCCACCTCCCGCCCGTT
>Ga0307312_10000477_pt1 | contig 18762 bp, 19 predicted proteins | sample ER_DNA_202_FD_194489 | JGI IMG/M metagenome (GOLD analysis project Ga0307312, IMG submission 194489) | Bulk soil microbial communities from the East River watershed near Crested Butte, Colorado, United States - ER_DNA_202 | ecosystem: Environmental > Terrestrial > Soil > Floodplain | place... | reverse complement strand
AGCAAGGGCACGAGCTACGTCGACCAGTACCGCTTCCCGACCGAGCCGTTCGGGCCGCCGCCGGACTACACCGGCAAGCCGTTCAACGAGGACGGCGCCGAGAGCGTCTACACGGTGCGCGTCAGCGAGCACGTCGCGAACGCGGGCGTGGCGATCACCGCGTCGGCGCCCAACGCGCTCGTCGAGCCGTGGTTCCTCGGCTCGCTGAACGAGGACGACGTCCAGGGCTACCCCGGCACGCCGGTCAACGTCAACGGCCTCACCTTCGAGTACCAGTTCGACAACCAGGCGGCGGCGGTCGACTTCCCGCACGAGGGCCGCTACTTCGTCTCCGTGGACTCGCGCGCCGATCCGTACACCAACCTCTCGCTGCGGGGCGAGTACCTGCTGCACTCGTGGCAGAACGACGTCACGCCGCCGCGCTTCAAGATCCTGACGAAGGTCGTGACGCCCGGCCGACCGCTGATCGCGGGCATCGTCAGCGACCGCGGCGCCGGGGTCGACCCGCTCTCGCTGGTGATCGGCTACAAGCAGACGCTGTTGCTCGCAGCGCTCTACGACCCCGGTACCGGGCTCGTGCTCTGGGCGCTCGACGGCGCGCCCAAGATCGGCCCCGGGAAGACGCCGCTGCTGGCGGTCGCCTCCGACTACCAGGAGTCGAAGAACATCGACCAGGCCGGCAACGTCCTCCCGAACTCGAGCTTCCGCACCCTGAAGCTGCGGGCCGTCAAGCGGCCCACGCTCACCTGGCTGCTGCCGCGGCCGCTCGCCTGTGCCACCCGGGTGGAAAGGCTGTTCGTGACCGCGGGCGCGACGCGCGGGGTCCGGTCGGTGCGGTTCCTCGACGGCAAGCGCGTGATCGCGACCGAGCGGCACGGCGGCGAGGGTCTGTTCGGGACGACGTGGCGCACGAAGAAGGCGCGTGCCGGCCGCCACGTCCTGCGCGCGGTCGTGACCGACCGGCGTGGGGCGACCGCGTCGGCCACCCGGGCCGTCCGCGTGTGCCGCTAGCCGTCGTCACGGGCGGCTCGAGCGGGATCGGCGCGGCGGTGGCGAGGGCCCTGCGCGGGCGCGGCTGGGACTGCGTCCTGCTCGCGCGGAGCGAGGAGCGCCTGCGCCCGCTCGCCGAGGAGCTCGGAGCGGAGTGGGAGCTCTGCGACGTCGGTGACCGCACAGCGGTGGAGCGCACGGCCGCCGCAATCGTCGAGCGGCACCCGCGCGTCTCGCTGCTCGTCAACAACGCCGGCGTGCGTGGCCGCGGCAGCTTCCTGCGAGCCACTCCGGAGCGGATCGAGGAGGTGACGCGCACGAACTACCTCGGCGGCGTCTGGTGCCTACGAGCCTTCATGCCTGCGCTCGAGGCTGCCGCACCGTCACATGTCGCCAACGTCGTCTCCGTCGCCGGCACCGTCGCGTCCGCCTCGGCGGGCCCTTACACCGCCTCCAAGCACGCGCAGCTCGCGTTTTCGCGCGCGGTGTCGGGCGAGCTGCGGCCGCGCGGGATCCGCGTGCACACGATCGTGCCCGGCTTCGTCGAGACGGAGGGCTTCCCGCAACGCGAGCGCTTCGGCCGGCGGCTTGGCACGCTCGTGGCCGAGCCGGAGCTCGTCGCCGAGCGGCTGCTCGCAGCGATCGAGCACGACCAGCGCGAGGTGTTCGTCCCGCGCTGGTACCGGATCGCCCCGCTGGCCCAGGCGCTCGCCCCAGGGCTGGTGGCGCGGCTCACCGCGCGTGGAATTCGCCCGGCGGGGGACTAGGATCCCCGCATGGCCGGTCCTGTGTCCGCCTCGGAAGCCGTCCCGGTCGCGGAGTTCCGTGCCGCCCTGCGCGGTTTCATGCGCACCTCGGAGCGCAACGCCCGCGCCGCCGGTCTGACTCCACAGCGCTACCTGTTGCTGTTGATGATCAAGGGCGCGCCCGACGGGAGCGAGCAGTCGACCGTGACCGCCCTGGCCGAGCGGCTGCAGCTGGCGCAGAGCACCGTCACCGAGCTCGTCAGCCGGGCCGAGGAGATCGGCCTGGTCGCACGCGAGCGCTCGAGCGACGACGGCCGCATCGCATTCCTCCGCCTCACCGAGGAGGGCGAGCGCCGGCTCGCCCACGTCTTCACGAGCAACGAGCGGGAACGACACGCGCTGGGCCAGGCGTTCGAGCACCTCCAGTCGACCGGTTTGCCGACGTAGGACTCCGGCGTGCACGTCGAGATCCACTACTGCCCCACCTGAAGCGGCTACGACGAGAGGGCCGCGAGTCTCGCGACCGAGCTGAACGCCGTAGGCTTCGACGCCGAGGCGATTCCCGGTGGCAAAGGGCAGTACGACGTGATCGCCGACGGGCGACTGGTCTACTCGAAGGCCGAGACCGGGCGCTTTCCGGACGACGGCGAAGTTCGCGCGGCGCTCGGCTAGCGCCGCTCGAGCAGGTACCAGCCGAGCTCGGCCGTGTAGCCCCTGGGCGCGAGTGACTCCGCGCGCCGCCGCTCTTCGCCCTCGCAGCCCGCCAGCTCGAGGTAGGCGTCGAGGTCTCTCGGCTCGCGCTCCTGCTCGCTGCGCAGGAGAACCAGCCCGTTCGACTCGAACAGGCCGCGCAGGTCGACTTCGGCGAGCACCCACGAGGTCGACGGGTCGCGTGCCCGCTCGAAGAGGTTCAGCTCGGACGCGGCCACCGGGTCGATCGGGGCGATCTGGTCGATCACGAGCACGCGGCCCCCCGGACGGGTCACGCGCACGAGCTCTGCCATCGCGAGCTCGGGCCGCGCGATGTGGTGGAGCGTCCGCAGCGAGCCGGCCAGGTCGAAGGCGCCGAGCTCGAACGGGAGGTTCGTCGCGTCGCCCTCGACAAAGCTGACGTTCGGGAAGCGGTCCGCCCGGCGCCGGCCCTCCTCGAGCAGCTCGGGGACCACGTCGAGCGCGACCACCTCGCGCACGTGCGGAGCGAGCGCGAAGGCGAGGGCGCCCGGGCCGCTGCCGGAGTCGAGCACCCGCTCTTCGCCCCTCGGCGAGACGAAGCGAAACACCTTCTCCTCGAGCTCCGCCGCGCGCGCGTCCTGCAGCGCGGCGACCCGTTCAGCCGTCTTCGCGAACCGCTCCTGCGTGGCGTCGTGCATACGCGAGGGCCTCCTCCCTCGTGGCGATCGTACCCGCGGCCCGTTCCTCTTCGATCTCGGCGAGCAGGCGGCCGATCTCCGGGCCGGGCGGCAGCTCGAGCTCGTCGCCGCGCAGCAACGGCTCGGCCGGGTCGTTGGCGCGAGCCTGCTCGACCGCCGGCGCGAGCTCCGAAGCTCCGATGAAGGCGAGCGCCTCGAGCGCCCACGGCTCGGTCGTGCGGCGGAAGCGGTGAATCGAGCGCGCGTCCTGCTCCGGCGGCTCGGCCCGCAGCAGCGCGGCGGCAAAGCGGCGCAGCTCGTTCGAGACCGGCAATCGGCCAAGCGTGTCACCGAAGACCGCGACCAGGCGGAAGTCGGGCGAGTCCCAGCGATCGAGCCGGTCGTCGATCCGGCCGCCCAGCGGCGCGAGCAGCCCGAGCGCGTCGAGGCGCCGGTAGCCCCCGGCGGAGAGCCGCCGCAGCTCCGCGACGACCCGCTCGCCGGCCGGCCGCGTCACCAGCTCCGCGTCGCGCTCGACCAGCCGTTCCGTCTCCTCGTCCAGCCGCAGCTCTAGCTCATCCTCCAGCCGCACCGCCCGCAGCAGCCGCAGCGGATCGTCGCGGAAGACGCTCTTGCCGACCGCGCGCAGCTTTCCCGCCTCGAGGTCAGCGGCCCCGCCGAACGGGTCGACCGGCTCGCCGCCTGCCAGCGGCCGCGCGATCGCGTTGATCGTGAAGTCCCGCTTCGCCAGGTCGTCCTCGATCGAGCCGGGCAGCGGCGTGAAGTCGACTGTGTGGCCGTCGTCGAACGCTACGCGCCAGGCGCCGTGCTGCTCCGAGAGCTCGAACGGCGCGCCGCCGGTGCGCTTGGCCAAGGCGCGCGCCGCCTGCCGTGGATCGCGCACCGCGATGTCGAGATCGATGAGCTCGCGCCCGAGCAGCTCGTCGCGCACCGCGCCGCCGACCAGCCACGCCTCCTCGCCGCTCAGCGCCTCGCGAGCCAGGTCAAGCATCGACGACCACCCTCCGCGCCCGCCGCGGGTCGCTGTTGATCCGCGAGGTGAGCTCGTAGTTGATCGTCTCCGCCACGCGCGCGTGAGCCTCCGCGAGGACGCCGTGGCCGAGGATGGTGACCGGCGCGCCGACGGGCTCCTCGTGCTCGAGCTCGACCGCGAAGGCGTCCATCGAGACGAGGCCCACCACGCTCCTCGGCTCGCCGCTGACGCGGACCTCGGTCCCGGTCAGGTCGCGCCGGAAGCCGTCCGCGTAGCCGACCGGCACGATCCCGATCCACGTCGGCCGCTCGGCGACGAAGGCCCGGCGGTAACCCGTGCTCTCGCCCGCCTCGAGGCGCTTGACCTGCGCGAGGTAGCTGCGCCAGGAGAGCGCCGGCTCGAGCCCGTCCACGGTCGGATCCTCGCCGAAGGGCGAGAGCCCGTAGAGCGCGACTCCGCAGCGGGCGGCGTCGAAGCGCGCCGAGGGCAGTCGCAGAGCCGCCGCGCTGTTGGCGACGTGGCGCATCAGCTCGCCGTACGGCTCGGTCGCCGCCCGGAAGCACTCGACCTGCTGCTCGGCGAAGGCGGGCTCGGAGTCGGCGGTGGCGAGGTGCGTCATCAGGCCGACGACCTCCGGGCCGAGCGCCGGGAGCTCCGACAGCCCCCAGCGGCCCATGCCCGTGTCGAGCTTCACGTGGACGCGCACGCCTTCCGGCAGCTCCTCGTCCCAGACCACGAGCTCGAGCCGGGCGTCGCGCGCCTCGGCGATCTCGCGGCTGGACGAGGTCGGCCCCATCACGAGAATCCGTGCGAGGGCGAACTCGCCCCGCAGCTCCAGGCCTTCGGCGACCGTGGCCACGCAGAGCGCGCCGGCGCCCTCGTCGAGCACGACGCCGGCGACGTCGATCGCGCCATGCCCGTAGGCGTCGGCCTTGACGACCGCCCAGAGCTGCGAGCCGTCGAGCGCACGCAGCAGCGCCCGCGCGTTACGCCGGATCGCGCCGAGGTCGACGGTCAGCTCAGACCGATGCATCGAGCACCAGCGGCAGCGCGGCCACCACGTCGCTCGCGACTGCACCCGACTGCGGGATCGCCCGCGATGCGAGCTGCTGCGCCGCTGCTGCCGCGGCCGCGGCCGTGCGCGCGTCGACGTCCTTGGCGAGGAACGCGGCGACGATCCCCGTCAGCACGTCGCCGCTACCGGCCGTGGCGAGTGCCGGAGTGCCGAGCGAGACGACGAGCACGCCCTCGCCGGGCGCGGCGACGAGCGTGTCCGCGCCCTTGAGCAGGCAGACGCAGTGGAAGTTCTCGGCGGCACGCTTCACGGCCTCCAGCCGGTGCGCAGCGACCCAGTCCGACTGGACGCCGAGGAGGCGCGCGAGCTCGCCCTCGTGCGGGGTGAGCACGGTCGGCGCCGCACGCTCGAACGGATCGAGGTCGTGCAGCCCGTCGGCGTCGACCACGGCCGGGCGGTCGAGCTCGGCCAGCAGCCGGCGCACGACCTCTTTCGGCCCCGCCCCACGGCCGAGCCCGGGCCCGAGCGCGAGTGAGCCGGCCTTCGAGGCGAACTCGGCGATCGGGTCGATCGCGCGCGTCGAGATCGTCCCGGCCTCCTCGGGGCACGGCAGCTTGACCGCCTCCAGCAGGCGCTGCTCGAAGACGGCCAGCATCGATTCGGGCATGGCGACGGCTACGTAGCCCGCGTCGGCGCGGAAGGCCGCCTCGGCCGTGAGGCTCGGCGCGCCGGTGAGCCCGCGCGAGCCGCCGACGACAAGCACGGTGCCCGCCGTGTACTTGTTCTGCTGCTCGCTGCGGCGCGGCACCGCGCGCAGGATCGCCTGCGTCACCAGCCGGTGCTCGGTCTCGATCGGATCGAGCCCGATGTCGGCCACGATCACCTCGCCCGAGCGGAAGCGTCCGGGTGCGACTTCGTTGCCGACCTTCGGCCCGTGCATCGTCACCGTCACGGTCGCCTGCACGCACGCGCCGGCGGTCTCGCCCGTCGAGGCGTCCACGCCCGAGGGCAGGTCCACTGCGACGACCGGCTTGCCGCTGGCGTTGATCGCCTCGATCGCGCGCGCCGCGTCCTCCCGCGGCTCGCCGTGGAAGCCGGTGCCGAAGAGTGCGTCCACGATCACATCCGCCTCCTCGACCGGCGCGTCCTCGGCCGCGCGCGCGATCTTCCCGGCCGACTCGAGTACTTCGAGCGAGATCCGGCCGTCGCCGCCGTTCGCGCCGCCGCCGCAGACGGCGACGAACCGTTGCGCGTTCGGGAAGCGGCGCATCGCCTCCTCAGCGACCGCGCGGCCGGCCCGCGCCATCAGCTCGCCCACGTCGTGGCCGGCCTCGGCCCGCTTCATCTCCTCGGCTTGGTAGAGCGGGTCAAGCGTCGGCGACAAGCGCCACCGCCTGGGCGAGCTCGCGCGAGTGGGTCATCGAGAGCTCGATCTCCCCCGCGCCCACGCGCTCGGCCCACGCCTTCGTCTTCCCGCTCAGCGTCACGCTGGGCTTCGGCCGGCCCGCGATCTCAATCTCGCGCCAGGTGAAGCGGACGCCCGAGCCGAGCGCCTTCCCGACCGCCTCCTTGCCCGCGAAGCGCGCCGCGTAGTGCTGCGGCGGGTTCGGCTTCGAGTCGCAGTAGGCGCGCTCGGCGTCCGTGAAGCAGCGCTCGCGGAAGCCCGGGTAGCGCTCAAGCGCCCGCGCGATCCGCGGGATCTCGATCAGGTCGACGCCCACTCGCATCGGGTTCTAAGCCTACGCGGCGGTTTCGATCCAGCCGGGCAGCGCGGCGATGGAGGTGATGATCCCGTCGGGCTGGACGCGGGCCACCTCGACCGCATCCGGCCGGAACTTGCCCGTCCGCACGAGCACCGTCTTGAGGCCGCAGGCGTGCGCGCCGGCGATGTCGGCCTCGATGTCGTCGCCTACCATCCAGGTCAGCTCGGCGTCGGAGTCGAGCGCGTCGAGCGCCGCCTGGAAATAGGCCGGGCTCGGCTTGCCGAGCACCGTCGCCTCGAGCTCGGCCGCGTACTCGAGCCCGGCGACGAAGGCGCCCGAGTCGAGCAGCGGCCCGCGCGCGGTCTGCCACCAGCGGTTCTTGTGCAGGCAGTAGAGCTCCGCGCCTGCCTGGAGCTCGGCGAAGGCGCGCGCGAGGTTCATGTAGCTGAAGACCTGGTTCGTCTCGAAGGTCTCGTCGGCGCCCCCGATCAGCACCGCGTCCGCGCCCTCGCCGACGAGCTCGACCTCGCCCAGGTCCTCGACGATGTCCGGCATCGTCAACGCAAGCACCCGCTTGCCCTTGAGCGCGTGCGCGGCCGCGACCGGCGTTGTCTGTAGCTCGGCGTCCTCGAGCTTGACCCCGAAGCCGCGGATCTGCTCGGCGAGGCGGCGGCGCGAGTGCGTGGTGTTGTTGGTGACGAAGCGCAGCCGGTGGCCGTTCTCGCGCAACTGCTCCACGGCCTCGGCCGCGCCCGCGATCGGCGAGCCGGAGACGTGGAGAACGCCGTCGACGTCCAGGAGAATGCCCGCCATGGAGCGCGAGTCTATTCAGGTGACCCGGTCGGTTTCGATCCCGCGCGCGGAGATCGACTTCCGCTTCTCGCGCTCGAGCGGGCCCGGCGGCCAGCACGCGCAGAAGAGCGACACACGCGTCGAGGCGAGCTTCGACGTCGAGGCCTCGTCGGCGCTGTCGGAGGCTCAGAAGCGGCGCGTCGTCGCGAAGGCCGGCCCCGTGCTGCGCGCGGTAGCCCAGGACGAGCGCAGCCAGTGGCGTAACCGCGAGCTGGCGACCGAACGGCTGGTCGAGTCGCTGCGGCAGGCGCTCAAGGTCAAGCGGCGGCGGCGTCCGACGAAGCCGACGAAGGCTTCGCGAGAACGGCGCCTCGAGGCCAAGCGCCGGCGCAGCGGCGTCAAGCGCCTGCGCCGGCCGCCGCCCGAGTGATCACCGCCCAACACGGTGTCTGACACCGGCGAGCAAGCCAAAGTGCCTGCTCACGTCGCGGATGTGAAAAGTCCGTCACACCTCTGCACGTGTGTCTGACACCAGGGGTTCGAAGTTCTTACGGCAGCCTTACGAGTCCCTTACGGGCCCGTAATCACGGCCTGACACCGGCCGCCGACGATGCAGGTGTCCCTTCCTCACAAGGAGTCGTCCCATGCGCAAGCAGATCCTGTTCGGCGCTCTCCTCGTCGTCGCGATCCTCACCGTCGGGGCCTCGGCGTCCTTTGCCGCCCACTCCAACGCCACGAGGCTCTACATCTTCAACGGCCGGATGCTCGCCGACGCCGGCAGCGGCTCGACGATCTCGGTCGACGTCAACGGCGGCAACCGCGCCGCGCTGAAGAAGCTCGTCGGGCAGAGCGACGACGCGAGCTTTGCAGTCGACGCGCACACGCAGTACCTCCGCTGGACGCACGGCGTCCCGACCGTCGTCACCGAGTCGAACCTGCTCGCAGGCGATCGGGTGAGCGTGCGGATCGTCGCCGACCGTCAGGCCTCACTCGCGCAGATCGAGGGCACCTCCGCCCGGCGCGTCGCCGACTCCGGCGAGCCAGGCCGCTTCCCGGCCCAGCCGCTCTGGCTCTTCCGCGGCACGCTCGACGGGTCTGCCGCCGCCGGCCATCTGACGCTCCACATCGACGACGGCAACCTGCGGGCGCTCCGGGCGATGCTCGGGCAGCCGCTCGACCAGACGTTCCACTACGACGGGCACACGATCTTCGTGCTCTGGCAGGGCCGCGTCCCGACGGTCGTCTCCCCGGGCCAGCTGCACACGGGCGACCGGATCTCGGTGCGCATCCGCGCTCCACGCGCGTTCTCGCTCGCCCAGGCGGAGCAGGTGCCGGCGAACCACATCGGCGACCACGAGCCCGCCGCTCCTTCCTCCTAGCTCCGACCGCTCGCGCTCACGAGAGAGGCCGCACCTGCGGCCTCTCTCACGGTTCCACCCGCGCGAGGAAGCCGCGCACGAGCTCAAGCGTCGCCTCCGGCTCCTCGGCCTGCGCCATGTGCGAGCTCTCCTCCATGACGACGAACTCGGAGCCCGGGATCGCCCGGTGCGCGACCTCGACGCTCGCCGGCGTGACCTCGTCGTAGCGGCCGCAGAAGAGCAGCGTCGGCACCTGGATCCGGCCGAGTCGCGAGGTGATGTCCCAGTCGCGGATCGTCCCGATCACGTGGAACTCCGAGGGCCCGTTCATCGCGTGGTAGACCTCGGGATTCGCCTCCAGCACGTCGAAGCACTGGACGACCCAGTCCGGCCACGGGTCGACCCGGCAGAGGTGGAGCCGGTAGAAGACCATCACCGCCTCCTCGTACTCGGGATCGGTGAACGTGCCCGCCTCTTCGTGCTTGCGGAGGGTCGCTTCGACCTCGGGCGGCAGCTCGGCACGAAGCTTCGCCAGCTCGCCCATCCATGCGGGAACCGAGGGCGGCGAGCTCTCGACGACCAGTGAGGTCAGCCCCTCCGGCTGCGTGGTGCCGTACTGCATGGCGAGCATCCCGCCCCACGAGTGGCCGAGCACGTGCACGCGATCGAGCCCGAGCGCCTCGCGGACGGCGCCGACCTCCTCGACGTACAGCTCCGGCGTCCACATCGACGGATCGTGCGGCTCCTCGACCGCCGAGTTGCCGGCGCCCAACTGGTCGTAGAAGACGACCCTCCGCTCGTCGGCCAGCGCCTCGTACGGCTTCAGGTGGAGCCAGTTCGCGCCCGGGCCCCCGTGCAGGCACAGCAGCGGGATCGCGTCGCCGTCGTCAGGCCCGACCGAGCGCCACCAGGTCTCGAAGCCGTGGAACGGAATCCGGCCCTCTGCCTCCATCCGGCGGTTATATCTAGGCTGCGTCGCGGATGCGGCTCTGGGGGTCATTGGGCGGCGGTCGCGACATGGCGGTCGATCTCGGCACGGCGAACACGCTCGTGTTCATTCGTGGGCGCGGGATCGTGCTCTTCGAGCCGTCCGTGGTCGCGATCTCCGAGGAGACGGGGAAGGTGCACGCCGTCGGCGCCGAGGCCAAGCGGATGATCGGCCGCACGCCGGCCTCGATCCGGGCCACGCGACCGCTGCGGCACGGCGTGATCGCCGACTTCGAGATGACCGAGGCGATGCTGCGCCACTTCATCACGCGCGCCGGCGGCTCCCGCTTCTCATTCGCCCGCGTCGTGCTCTGCGTGCCGAGCGGGATCACCGACGTCGAGCGCCGCGCTGTCGACGAGGCCACTCGAGTCGCCGGCGCGCGCACCGTCTACTTGATCGAGGAGCCAATGGCCGCGGCGATCGGCGCCGGGCTGCCGGTCGCCGACGCGGTGGCGAGCATGGTGATCGACGTAGGCGGCGGCACGACCGAGGTCGCGGTCATCTCTCTGGGCGGGATGGTCGTCTGGGAGTCGATCCGCGTCGGCGGCTACGAGATGGACGACGCGATCGTCGACTACGTCAAGAGCATGCACAAGCTGCTGATCGGCCAGGAGACCGCCGAGGTGGCGAAGATCGAGATCGGCTCGGTCTCGCCGGACGACGACGGCAACGAGACAACCGTCGCCGGCCGCGACCTCGTCACCGGCCTGCTGCGGCGCGTGACCGTCTCCGGCGCCGACGTGCGGCGGGCGCTGGAGGGCCCGGTCGGCCGCATCGTGGCCGCCGTCAAGGACACGCTCGAGCGGACGCCGCCGGAGCTCGCTGCCGACCTGGGCGAGCGCGGGATCGTGCTCGCCGGCGGCGGCTCGCTGCTGCGAGGCCTGGACGACAAGCTGCGCGACGAGGTCGGGCTCCCGGTGCAGATCGCCGACTCGCCGCTGACCTGCGTCGTCGAGGGCGCCGGCCGAAGCCTCGACGAGCTCGAGACGCTCGACCGGGCCGCGAAGGCCCAGCGCAAGAGCCGCTCCCGGCGTTAGCTACGGGGCAGGAGCGAGAGCAACCGCTCCACCGCACTGGGCCGCACGGGCGCCGGCGCGGCCAGGAAGCCGGCGAGCCGCTCGGCCTCTTCCTCGTCCAGCGACACCGCCGCCTCGGCGACGCCGTCGGCGCTCCAGACGCTGAAGCGGACGTGCGGATCCTCGGTCAGGTAGCGCGAGACGCGCAGGGCCTTGCCGGCGTCGCGCGGGTGGGCGCGGAAGAACTCGACCAGCTTGCGCCGCTGGGGCGCCGCGCACCACGGGCAGAAGCGGTATGCCGCCTCGAGCTCCCCGCCGCACTCGCCGCACGCGCGCATGCTGCCTCCAGTCACCCGAAAGGGGGATCTTCGCAGAGGAAGCGCAGGTTTCGCCAGCCCGCGGGCCTCTCGATGGGTGTCCCCCACAGGAGGAGCCCGCGATACCTCCCCTTCGCGTCGTGATCGCCGATGACCACCAGCTGTTCGCCGAGACCCTCGGCCTGACCCTCGACTTCGACGAGCGCGTCGAGGTCGCAGGCTCGGCACGCAACGGCAAGGAGGCCGTGCGCCTGGCGCTCGACCTCCAGCCCGACGCGGTGTTGATGGATCTCGAGATGCCGGTGCTCGACGGCTTTCACGCCACAAGGCTCCTCCGGCGCCTGCTCCCAGCGTGCCCGGTGATCGTCCTTACCGCATCCCCCTCCTCCGAGGACGTACACCGGGCGCGCAGCGCCGGCGCCGCCGCCTACCTGAACAAGGGCTGCTCGACGGAACGCGTCGTCGCCGCTCTGCCCGAAGCCGGGCCTTGTGTTTTGTCGCCGGCTGCTGACACTGAGAGTGAGGCCGCACCGCCGCACCAGGTCATTCAGCCATGAGTGCCGCACCCTCATTCCGCGAATCCGCCGCGACCGCCGAGGCCGCGCAGGCGGGGCTGCTCTACGAGCGCTACGCCCGCCAGCTGCTCGGCTTCTGCCGCGCGCGGCTGGCGTCGCGGGAGGAGGCCGAGGACGCGGTCCAGCAGACCTTCCTCAACGCCCACCGCAGCCTGCGTAGCGGCACCGTCCCGCGCGCCGAGGCGGCGTGGATGTTCGCGATCGCGGCGAACGTCTGCCGCGAGCGGCACCGGGCAGCCTGGCGGCGCAGCCGCATCGAGGTCGTCTCGGACGACGGGCTGGTCGGCGAGCGCGCGGCGCCCGAGCACTCGCACGACGAGCTGACGGGAGTCGCGGACGCGCTGGCCGAGCTGACCCCGAATCAGCGCCGGGCGATCCTGATGCGCGAGTGGCAGGGACTGTCGTATCGCGAGATCGCGACCGAGCTCTCGCTCAGCGAGGGCGCGGTCGAGACGCTCATCTTCCGAGCGCGCCGCTCGCTCGCGCGCAAGCTCGACCGCTCGCGCGGCCGGGCCTGGGGCATCTCGAACCTCGGCTCCGCGCTGGCCTGGGGCAAGGCCGGGCTCAGCGGCGGCGCAGCGCAGGTCGCGGCGGCGACGCTCGTCGTCACCGCGGGCATGACGGCTGCCTCTCCGTTCGTGCTGCTGCACGGGTCGCAGCGGCCGCAGACAGTGGCCATCCGAGAGTCGGCGATCGCTCCGGCCAAGGTTTTCGCCTCGCACGCACCTCACACGGCCCGGGCCGTGAGCCGACCGCAGCCGAAGGCGCGCCCGCTGGCGACCACCTCACGCGCTGTTCCTCGCAAGGCCCACGATCCGGTCCGCTCGACGACCCCGACTACCCCAACCGCACCCGCCCCGCCGCCGGTCGCGTCCGAGCAGCCCACGCCGCCCACAGCGCCGCCGGTCGCTGCCCCGCCGGTCCCGCCTGCCCCGCCGGCTCCGCCGGTTCTGCAGGTGCCGAAAATCGAAGTCCCGCAGGTCCCGGTTCCTTCGATCCCGCCCCTGCCGGCAATCCCACCGGTCCCGCCGCTGCCGCCGGTGAGCCTGCCTACCTTGCCGCTTCCGGGTCTGCCGAAGCTGCCCTAGACGGCGCGTAGCGCTCCGGCTCGGCCTCGAACCTGACGCGGCAACCCGGGCCGCAGAAGAAGTAGCGCCTGCCCGCGTGCTGCGCCGAGAGCGCCTTGGCTCTGTCGACCGTCATCCCGCAGACCGGGTCGCGCGCGCCGCGCCTCAGTGTGAGACCGAACAGCGCCACCGCGACGACCGTGAAGAGGATGTTCAGCACCGCCGTGTAGTTCAACTCGACGCCCCGCTCGGCGATCGAGTCGATCGACGGCCGCGTCGAGGGCACGAGACCGAGCGCGCTGAAGATCCCATCGACGGCCAACGCAGCGACGACCATCGCGCCGAACATCAGCCCGACGACGATCCCCGCCACCCGCCAGCCGTAGTAGCGCACGTAGACGCGCACGAGCGGGATGATGATCAGGTCGGCGTAGATGAAGGCGATCACGCCGGCAAACGAGATCCCGCCGCCCCAGAGCACCGCCGCGAGGGGCGCGTTCCCCACCGAGCAGACGAACGAGAGCACGGCCACGAGCGGCCCGACGAGCACGTTCTCGACCACCTGCAGCGTGCCGCCGTGGCCGGTCAGGAAGAGCGAGTTGAAGAAGGCCTGCGGCAGGAGCGCGACGAACCCGGCGATCACGAAGCCCGCGCCGATCTCCTTCCAGAGCATCTGCCAGTCGCCGCGGAAGTTGTGCGCCACGTCCGACCAGCCTTCGAGCGAGAACGCTCGCGAGCCGCCGGCCGAGTGGTGCTGGTGCCCCGCATCGACCGCCCGCGCCCGCTCCCTGGCCTGCTCCTCTTCGCGCCGCGAGACGAAGACGCGGACGCCGATCCACATCAGCACGATCAGCAGCAGTCCGCCGACGAGCTCCGCGAGCGTGAATTGCCAGCCCAGGAAGATCCAGATCACGATCCCGAGCTCGAAGACGAGGTTCGTCGAGGCGAACTGGAAGACCATCGCCGAGGCCAGGCTCGCGCCTTTCTGGAAGAGCGACTTCGCGATCGCGACGGCCGCGTAGCTGCACGAGGACGAGGCCGCCCCGAGGCCGGTGGAGAGCGCGATCGTCCCCGGCCCGCGGCCGCCGAGCGCGCGCTCGAGCCGGTCGCGCGGCGCCCATGCCTGCACGATCGCCGAGAGCAGGAACCCGAGCACGAGCGCCCACCAGACCTCCCACGCCATCCGGAACGCGTTCCAGAGGCCGTCGCCGATCGCGTTGACCACGTCCATCGGCCCGACGATACGGGCGGCGCGCTACTCGACGGTGACGGTCTTCGCCAAGTTCCGCGGCTGGTCGACGTTCAGGCCGCGGAGCCGCGCGATCCGGTAGGCGAGCAGCTGCAGGGGCACGACCGCGAGCACCGACTGCAGGAAGGCCGGCGAGCGCGGGATGTAGATCACGTCGTCGGCGTGGTGCTGGATGTCCTCGTTGCCGTCGGTCGCGATCGCGATCACATGCGCGCCGCGGGCCCGCGTCTCCTGGATGTTCGAGACGACCTTCTCGTAGATCACCTTTTGGTCGGTCGCCACGCAGACGACCGGCGTGCCCTCGTCGAGCAGCGCGATCGGCCCGTGCTTCATCTCGCCGGCCGAGTAGGCGTCGGTCGGGATGTAGGAGATCTCCTTCAGCTTCAGCGCGCCCTCGAGCGCGACCGGCAGGCCGATGTGGCGGCCGAGGTAGAGGAAGAACGGCTTGTCGTACATGCGCTGGGCGATCTCCTCGACCGGGTGGTCGCCGTCGAGGAACTGCGAGATCTTCTGCGGCAGCTCGTAGAGCTGGTCGAGGATGAACTCGAGCTCCTCGGGCTTCATCGTCCCGCGCACTTGCGCCAGCTTGAGGCCAATCAGCGCGAGCAGCGCGACCTGCGCGGTGAATGTCTTCGAGGCCGCGACGCCGACCTCGAGGCCGCAGCGGGTGTAGAGCACGGCGTCGGCCTCGCGCGTGATCTGCGAGCCCATCAGGTTCGTGATCGCGAGCGTGCGCGCGCCAAGGTCGCGCGCGAGCTTGACCGCGTTGACCGTGTCGCGGGACTCGCCGGACTGCGAGATCCCGATCACGAGCGTGTCCTTCGAGAGCACCGGGTTGCGGTAGATCCACTCGCTCGCGATGTCGGGCTCGACCGGCAGGCGCGCCCACTCCTCGATCATGTAGCGGCCGACGACGCCCGCGTGGTAGGAGGTGCCCGCGGCGACGATCACGATCCGGCGCAGGTTCTGCAGCTCGGTCTCGGTCAGGCCGAGGCTCTCCAGCACGAGCTCGCCGTGGCGGATGCGATCGCCGAGCGTCTCGCCCACGGCCTCGGGCTGCTCGTAGATCTCCTTCAGCATGAAGGTCTCGTAACCGCTCTTCTCGGCGGCCTCGATGTCCCAGTCGACCTCGACGACCTCGCGCTCGAGCTCGCCCTCCTCGACCGAGACGAAGCGGGAGCCGTCGGGCGTGATCGAGACGACCTCGCCGTCCTCGATCAGCTGGATCGAGCGCGTCTCGCCGATGAAGGCTGCGACCATCGAGGCGAGGTACATCTCCCCGTTGCCGACGCCCACGAGCAGCGGGCACTGGTGCCGCGCACCGACGAGCTCCTCGGGGTGGTCGTGGTGGATCACGACGAAGGCGTAATGGCCCTCGAGCTCGCGATAGGCCTGGCGCGTCGCCTCGAGCAGCTCACCGTCGTAGTGGCGCTCGATCAGGTGGACGACCACCTCGGCGTCCGTCTCGGTGTGGAAGACGTGGCCCTCGGCCTCGAGCGAGGCTTTCAGCTCGCGGTAGTTCTCGACGATCCCGTTCAGGACGATCGCGAGCTTGTGCTCGTCGCAGCCGGTGAGGGGATGCGCGTTCTGCTCGTTGACGGCGCCGTGGGTGGCCCAGCGTGTGTGGCCGAGGCCCGTCGTGGATTGCGAGCCATTCGAGCCGGCCTCGCGCTTCAGCGCCTGGAGATTGCCGACGACCCGCAGGTAATCGAGCTTGTCGTCCTCGCGCAGCACGAGCCCGGCCGAGTCGTAGCCGCGGTATTCGAGCCGCTCGAGCCCCTGCAGCAAGAGCTCCTTACAGGCCCGCTGGCCGACGTATCCGATGATCCCGCACACGCCGAAAACCTCCCTTAGAACGCGAAAGGCCCGGCTGCTCTCCCGGACCCCTCGTCGGGCCAGGTCAGCCGAGCTCTCGTCTCACGAGAGCGGAGATGGTAGCACAGGCTTCTTCGGCCTCTGAGGCCGTTTCGGCCTCTGCGAGCACCCGGATGAGAGGTTCCGTTCCCGAGGGTCGAACGAGCACGCGGCCACGGCCGTCGAACCTCGTGTTCAAGCGCTCGACCTCGTCGCGGACGGCCTCCGGCAGCGCCTTGGAGGCGACCCGGATGTTCTCCTTCGCCTGCGGGAAGCGCGGCATCACGGCCGCGGCGTCCTCGAGCGTGCGGCCCTCGAGCGCGCCACAGAGCAGGAGCGCCGCCGCCAGGCCGTCGCCGGTGACGTGGTCGCGCAGGTAGATGATGTGACCCGACTGCTCGCCGCCCAGCACGCCCTGCTCGCGGCGCAGCGCCTCGATCACGTAGCGGTCGCCGACGTCTGTGGTGACGACGTGGATCCCGCGCTCCTCGGCCAGGCGGTGGAGGCCGAGGTTCGCCATCACGGTCACCGCGACCAGGTCGACGCGTAGGTGCAGCATCAGGATCGCCAGGATCTGGTCGCCGTCGACGACCTCGCCGCGCGCGTCGACTGCCAGCATCCGGTCGCCGTCGCCGTCGAAGGCGACGCCGAGGTTCGCGCCGGAGCTAGTAACAGTCTGTTGCAAAGTAGTGAGGTCGGTCGCGCCGCAGCCGACGTTGATGTTCGTGCCGTCAGGGTCGCAGCCGATAGCGATCACGTCGGCGCCGAGCCGCTCGAAGGCAGTCGGCGCAATGCCGGAGTAGGCGCCGTTGGCGCAGTCGACCACGAGCTTCAGCCCCGAGAGGTCGGTACCGAAGCGCTCGACGATGTGGTCGAGGTAGCTCTCCTCGGCGACGCCGACGTGGTCGACCTGGCCCGGCCTGCCTGCGAATGGGGCATCGAAGAGCGCCTCGATCTCCTCCTCGGCCGCGTCGGTCAGCTTCGCCCCCTGGCCGTCGAAGAGCTTGACGCCGTTGTACTCGGGCGGGTTGTGGGAGGCCGAGATGACCGCGCCGAGGTCGAGCGCGAGCAGCGCGACCGCCGTGGTCGGCAGCACGCCCGCGAGCACGGCGTTCCCGCCGGCAGCGACGACGCCGCGGCCAAACGCCTTCTCCAGCTCCTCGCCGGAGCCGCGCGTGTCGCGGCCGACGAAGACGCGGCCTCCGTCCGACCAGAGCGTCGCCGCGCGCCCGAGCTGCTCCACGAGCTCGACCGTCAGGTCCTCGCCGACCACGCCACGGACCCCGTCGGTCCCGAAATACCGGCGGCCCAAAGCGCTTAGCGCTTGGAGAACTGCGGCGCCTTGCGGGCCTTGTGCAGGCCGGCCTTCTTGCGCTCGACGATCCTCGCATCGCGCGTCAGGAAGCCGGCGCGCTTCAGCGGGACGCGCAGCTCCGGGTCGGCCTCGACGAGCGCCCGGGCGATCCCGTGGCGAACGGCGCCTGCCTGCCCGCTCGGCCCGCCGCCGTGCACGCGGACGCGCACGTCGAAGGTGCCGTCGACTCCCGCGACCTTGAGCGGCGAGAGCGCCAGCTCCCGGTGCGTCGCGCGCGGGAAGTACTGCTCGATCGTGCGGCCGTTGAACCAGGTGGTGCCGTCGCCGGGCCGCAGGATCACGCGGGCGACAGAGGTCTTCCGCTTCCCCGTGCCGCTGTACGTAGCGCGTTCGGTCATGCCTCGACCTTCAGCTCGGAGGGCGCCTGCGCCTCGTGCGGATGCGCGGGGCCTGCATAGATTTTCAGCTTGCGCAGCTGGGCGCGCGCGAGGCGGTTGCGGGGGAGCATTCCCTTGACGGCCTTGCGCAGCACCTCGGTCGGGCGGCGCTCGAGCTCGTCGCGCAGCGGCCGGCTCTTGAGCCCGCCCGGGTAGCCCGAGTGGCGGTGGTACATCTTCGCGTCGAGCTTGTTGCCGGTGACGTGGATCTTCTCCGCGTTCACGACCACGACGAAGTCCCCGGTGTCGACGTGCGGGGTGTACTGCGGCTTGCCCTTGCCGCGCAGCGTGTCGGCGATCTGCGTAGCCAGACGCCCCAGCGTCTTCCCCTCGGCATCGACGAGGTACCAGCGGCGCTCGACTTCGCCGGGCTTTGCATTCCAGGTCTTCATAGAAAGCGGCGGGACTGGAGCCCGCCGGCGGCGAATCGTAGCAGCCCGGCTCGGAATTCCGTTGCGCCCCCGTGGCTCGGGTGGCGGACGTACGGCGCGTCCAGCACGGCCTGCGCCACGCGGCCGACGGCGACGACCGTGCGGCCTCGCGCCAGCTCGCGCAGGAACGGCCGGGAAGCTTCGACTTCGGCGTGTGTGGGTGGGCGGTTGGTGTCCGATCGTGCGGGCCGGTGCGGGTGCGTCGGGACGACGTTCCAGCAGAGCGTCTCCTGCTCGAGGCCGAGCTCGGCGAGCGTGCGGCGGACGATCGTGGCCGTGACCTCGGCGGGACCGCGACCGGTCAGCTGCCGCTCCGAGGTGAACGGGATGCCGGAGACACGCGCGCCGCGGTGACCGGCCGCCTCGCCGACAAGCAGGAGCGGCGCGCTTTCCCGGGCCTCGAGGTAGGTACGAAGCCGGTCGCACCGCACGTCGGCGCCATCGCCGTCACGATAGAAGTTGAACGTCGCGCCGATCGAGGCGCGGCGCAAGCGCTCCATGAGCTCCTCCATCACCATCCGTACTCTGAAGGACGGCGGCCAGCAGCCGGCGGAGATCGCCCGCGA
>Ga0307312_10000476_pt1 | contig 18774 bp, 19 predicted proteins | sample ER_DNA_202_FD_194489 | JGI IMG/M metagenome (GOLD analysis project Ga0307312, IMG submission 194489) | Bulk soil microbial communities from the East River watershed near Crested Butte, Colorado, United States - ER_DNA_202 | ecosystem: Environmental > Terrestrial > Soil > Floodplain | place... | reverse complement strand
GCGCGCTCTTAATCATGATCGTGCCGATGGTGGTGCTGCAGACGGTAGTGGCGTTCGTGTTCATGGAGCGGCACTGGAACACGGTGACGCGGCGGCTGTCGGCCGCCGTGGTGCAGGACATCGCCAGCCTGATCGACGTCTACAGGATCTATCCGCAGGACAAGGATCGCGCGCAGTTGCGCCGCATCGGGCAGCGGCTGCAGCTGGTGGTGGATTTCCTCCCCGTCGGCGACATGCCCCCGCCGGGGCCAAAACCGTTTTTCTCGCTGCTCGACCAGACGCTTTCGGTGCAGCTTGGCCGGCAGATTGCAAGACCGTTCTGGATCGATACCGTCGGCCGCTCCAATCTTGTGGAAATCCGCATCCAGCTCGACGACGCGGTGATGCGCATCTACGCCCAGCGCAGCGCGGCCTATGCCTCGAATTCGGAGATTTTTATCTTCTGGATGCTGGGGACGTCGTCGATTTTGCTGATCGTCGCGGTGTTGTTCCTGCGCAACCAGATCAAGCCGATCCTGCGCCTGGCCGACGCCGCCGAAAGCTTCGGCAAGGGCCGCGAGGCGCCGAATTTCCGTCCCCGGGGCGCGCGGGAAGTGCGCCGCGCCGCGCAGGCGTTCCTGGAGATGAAATCGCGCATCGAGCGCTCGATCGAACAGCGCACCGCGATGCTGGCCGGCGTGTCGCACGATCTGCGCACCATCCTGACCCGCTTCAAGCTCGAACTGGAGTTGATCGGCGACAGTCCCGAGGTCGACGGCATGCGCAAGGATGTCGACGAGATGTCCGGCATGCTGGAGGACTATCTCGCCTTCGCGCGCGGCGACAGCGGCGAGCAGGCGCAGCCGACCGACATGGCGCTGGCGCTCGAGGAGTTGCGCAGCGACGCCGAGCGCAACGGCCACGCCGCGACGGTAGCGTTTCACGGACTGCCTGTGGTGACGGTGAAGCCGGCGTCGTTCAAGCGCTGCCTCGCCAACCTGGTATCCAACGCGGCGCGGCACGCCAACGCGATCTCGATCACCGGCCACCGCGATCACCGCTATCTCACGGTCACCATTGACGACGACGGACCGGGCATCCCGCAGGAGATGCGCGAGGAAGTGTTCAAGCCTTTCCTGCGGCTGGATGACGCCCGCAACCAGGATGAGGGCGGCACCGGGCTTGGGCTCGCCATCGCCCGCGACATCGCGCGCTCGCATGGCGGCGACATCATGCTCGGCGACAGCCCGATGGGCGGGCTGCGCGCCACGGCGCGGATACCGGTGTGACGCCGATCGCGCGGATCGGTTGGTCCGGTTCAGTACGATCCGGTTCAGTACGATCCGGTTCAGTACAAGGTGCGTAGCGGCAGTTCGGTGGCGCCATAGGGCACCCAGCGGCAGGCGAAGGAAATGTAGCCGCCATATTGAGGGTCGACGGAGAGGAATTTCACCACCTTGCCGTAAGCCGCGCAGTGGGCCACCGCGAGCTGGCGCACATCGGTCTGGGCCGCCAGCGGGTAGGCGATAATGCCGCCGGTGTCGTTACCCTTGAACGGCGGCACGTGGCCCGCCCGCGCGGGCGCGCATGCCAGCATCCCGCACACGGCAACCAGGCTCACAGCCCCCATCATTCGCATCGCCGACTCCATTTCGCCCGGCGAGACCTTAAAGCGCATCCGCTGCCATGGAAAGAACGGCCGATGGCTTGACGCGCGGTTATCGCCAAGTGTTGCCGCGCTGCACTTGACCTCGTCCGGGCTTAGCGGCACCGTCCGCATCGGATCATCCGGCGGATTCCCATGCGCAACCTCTTGCCATCCTTGAAAAGACTCGGTCTCGGCGCCGCGCTCGGCGTCCTGTTCGGCGTGTTCGGCTTTGGCCAGCCGGCCGAGGCCGCCTACCCCTGGGAGCTGAATTTCTGGTTGTCCGGCCCGCGCTATGACGGGCGGGTGGCCGAATGCCAGCGCGTGTTGGGGACGATCAGCAACCAGTTCCGGGAAAAAGAAAGCAAATTCTGGAATTCTGCCCTGCAGATCACGGCCTATGGCCAGATCCATGAAACCGCGTTCCGGCCCTGGCAATCCGATAACATTCCGCGGCGCTATTGCAGCGCCGACGTGCTCCTGAACGACGGCACGCTGCACGCCGTGCATTACTCGATTATCGAGGACGGCGGCTTTGCCGGCTTCGGCCAGGGCGTCGAATGGTGCGTGACCGGGCTCGATCGCAACTGGGCCTACAATCCGCGCTGCAAGGCCGCCCGGCCCTGATTCCCGGCCCCGTTTTCCCCACAGCCTAAACTCGCCCCGTCTCCTTCGCGTCTTTCCTTATTTTGTTCTTGAAATGTTCCGCCCGCCTGCTAGGCTCTTTGATCAGTCTGGTGTGGGGGGCGTTGCCATGTTTTACCTTTCAGGGACTTCGTTTTCGCGGCTGTTAAGCGTGTTTGGCCCGCTGATTTTCGCGGCGTTGATCGGCATCGCCGGGACGGCGTCGGCGCAGGATCGCCGGCAGAATGCGCCCGGCGAGTTCGATTTTTACGTGCTGTCGCTGTCGTGGTCGCCCTCCTTCTGCGAGCAGGCATCGGAGCGCGGCGGCGGCGGGCGCTCGCAGATCCAGTGCGGGGGGCGGCCGTATTCCTTCGTGGTGCACGGCCTGTGGCCGCAATATGAGCGCGGCTTTCCGGACTATTGCCAGCGGCCGTCGCCGCGGCTGGACCGCAACATCGTGTCCTCGATGCTGGACCTGATGCCGGCGCCTGGGCTGATCTTCAATGAGTGGGACAAGCACGGCACCTGCTCGGGACTGGGCGCGCGAGCCTATTTCGAGACCATCCGCAAGGCGCGTTCCGCCGTGAAAATTCCGGAAGAGTATCTCGAATTGTCGGCCCCGAAGACCGTTGCGCCGGCCGAGATCGAGGAGGCCTTCATCAAGGCCAATCCCGGCTTGAGCAGTTCTGCGATCGCCGTGACCTGCGACAAGACACGGCTCAGCGAAGTGCGTATCTGCATGAACAAGGATCTTCAGTTCCGCGCCTGCGAGGAGATCGATCGCCGCGCCTGCCGGCGCGAGCAGGTGACAATGCCGCCGATAAGGGGCGGGTAAGGGATCACGTCATTCCGGGATGGTGCGTGAGCACCAGACCTCAGATGTGCAATTGCACATCGGGGAATCTCGAGATTCCGGGTTCGATGCTTTGCATCGCCCCGGAATGACGTGGGTTACTTTCGGTGCCTGATGTCGTAACCCCTCCGCCATGAACTACCGTCACGCTTTTCATGCCGGCGGCTTTGCCGACGTCATCAAGCACGTCGTGCTGGTGCGCATTCTCACCTATCTTCAGGACAAGCAGGCCTCGTTTCGCGTCATCGACACCCATGCCGGCGCCGGGCTCTACGACCTCACCGGCGATGAAGCGCGCCGCGGCGGCGAGTGGCTCACCGGCATCGCGCGGCTGATGCAGGCACGATTCTCGGAAGGCACCGCACCGCTCATAAAACCCTATCTCGACATCGTCCGAGCCTTCAATCGGCCGGGCGACCTCGGGGCCTATCCCGGCTCGCCCCTGATCGCGCGGGCGCTATTGCGGCCGCAGGATCGCCTGACGGCCTGCGAGGTCGAACCGAAAGCGCGCAAGCGCCTGATCGATGCACTGCGCCGCGACACCCAGGCGCGCGTCGTCGACCTCGACGGCTGGGTGGCATTGCCGGCCTTCGTGCCGCCGAAAGAGCGCCGCGGCCTGGTCGTGATCGATCCGCCTTACGAGCAGAAGGACGAGTTCGAACGCTTGGCCGAGGGCTTCGCGCAGGCCTTCGCGAAATGGCCGACCGGCATCTACCTGCTGTGGTATCCGGTAAAGAGCCGTCGCGCCTGCGACGGCCTGGCGCGGCATGTCGCCGGGGTGGTCGGCGCCGGTGCGACGAGCGGAAAATGCCTGCGTCTGGAATTCAGCGTGGCGCCGCAGGCCGCCGAGCCCGGCCTGACTTCGGCAGGTGTTCTGATTGCCAACCCACCCTGGACGCTGGCGGCGGAACTCAGGGCAATCCTTCCCGAGCTTGAAAAGCCGCTCGGCCGGGGCGGCGCCGGGCGGTTCAGGCTGGAGACGCCCAAGGCCTAGCCGCCTGACTCTCGCGCCTTGGAGGCGCAGCCGAAAAGTCCGATTTGAGCCGTAGGCAATTTGCGGCGAACCGTATTATGCTTGAAGCCATTAGGACCGGCTTTACGTTCCGCTTCCGCGAATGGTTGCGGCGGAGTGACAAGGCCTCAAATATTTTACAGGCGGATCGGTGTTTACCGTTTGATCCGCCCAGTTGGCCAAGCTTTCCGACGGCGAATTTCCGGTCGGGCCGATGCGCTGAAACGCGCAGCGGCGCAGCAGTACGGGGGAGGAGTTTCCCGATGGCCATGACTGGTACGGTCAAGTTCTTCAATGGAGAACGAGGCTATGGCTTCATCAAGCCCGATGACGGCGGCCGCGATGTGTTCGTTCACATCACCGCTGTGGAGCGCGCGGGATTGAAGGATCTGACCGAAGGACAGCGCATCACATTCGAGGTCGAACCGGACAAAAAGGGCAAAGGCCCCAAGGCGGTCAACCTGGTGATTTCGTCCTGAAGCGCCACGGTTCTGATCGTATCAGAACCGAGGCTGTTGTTTTTTGATGCGTTTTCTTCACGCGAACCGGTACCCACTTCGCTCGAAAACGCTATGTAAGAAAATCCCGGCCGCGGAGAGCGGCCGGGAGGTTGCGATAAAATTTTTTCTTGTTGCTATCAGAAGTGATAGTTGACGCCGGCGCGCACCACTCCGAACCGGTAACCGTTCGACACCCCCGGTAATGGTGAAGTTGCTGTTGGCGAGATCAACGTAGAGATATTCGACCTTGGCGCTCCAGCCCGGCGCGAAGCCGAATTCGGCGCCGACGCCGGCGGTCCAGCCCACGCTGGTGTGGGATTCCGACAATCCGAATGTCTCACCGCGCAACTCACCGAATGCGAGACCGCCGGTGCCGAAGAGCAGGATGTTGCTGAAGGCATAGCCGGCCCGGCCGCGCACCGTGCCGAACCACGGGTTCGAGAATTTCCAGGGTGCAAATGTATCGTCAGCGCCGGTGGCCTGGATGTCGCCTTCGACGCCGAATACCCACGCTCCGGTTTGCCAGTTGTAACCGACCTGGGCGCCGCCCACAAAACCCGACGGTTTGGTCGGATTGTGATCGACCGAGCCCCAGGCATAGCCGAGATTGGCGCCGAGATAGGGGCCGGCCCAACTATAGATGTTGAGGGGCTGGTTGACGGTATAGGGAGAGCGCGATCCGTACGGAATGTCGGCCGCCTGCGCCGACGCCATCCAGCCCGTGGCGACCAACGCCACTGTGCCCGAGACGAACCTTTTCATCTTACCCTCCACGCAACTGCCGTGACCGCCGGTTCGCGCGCGACTTATCGAGCGCAACGCAAACCCGCGTGGTTACGGAATTCCACTTTTCCCGGTAAGATTTATCGAGAGTTTTAAGTTAAGGGGTTGTTAAGGGCTGTTACCGCCCGCTCAGCATTCTTAAGAAAGTGTCGCGAACGACACCCTGCTTGCGACGGGTGGCCGCCGCCGCGGCGCTGGCGATGCGCGGCCCCGGCGCTTAAGTTCAGGTCCATGGATCACGATTCTACCGAGAACCCGAAGGCACCCGGCCCGCGGACGGCGCAGCGAGGTTCCCAACCGGATTTGCCGCCGCAGGATGGCGCCACCGCCGATATCGACCCCGCGACCGCCCCCGCCGAGGACGACGACGAGGCGCTGCTGCCCGAAATTCCGGAACTGGCTGGCGAGACGGTACCGGAAGGCCCGCTGGCGATCGGCCACGCCGCGATCGAGCAGGCGGTGCGGCTCGCCCCGACCTCGGCCGGGGTCTACCGCATGCTCAATGCGGCGAATGACGTGCTCTATGTCGGCAAGGCGAAAAACGTCCGCAAGCGGCTTGTATCCTACGCCAGGGTCGCCGCGGTGCAGCCGGCGCGCATCATGCGCATGATCGCGGCCACCGTATCGGTCGAGATCGTATCCACTTCGACCGAAACCGAGGCGCTGCTGCTCGAGGCCAACCTGATCAAGCAGTTGCGTCCGCGCTTCAACGTGCAGCTGCGCGACGACAAGTCGTTTCCCTATATTCTGATCACGGGCGATCATTGGGCACCGCAGATCCTCAAGCATCGCGGCGCGCAAACGCGGCCCGGGATGTATTTCGGGCCGTTCGCCTCGGCGGGCGCGGTCAATCGCACCATCACGGCGCTGCAGCGCGCCTTTCTGATCCGCTCCTGCACCGACGGTTTTTTTGAAAGCCGTACCCGGCCCTGCCTGCTCTATCAAATCCGCCGCTGTTCGGGGCCGTGCACCGGCGAGATCGATTTTCCCGGCTATACCGAACTGGTGCGCGAGGCCAAGGATTTCCTTTCCGGCCGCAGCCATCTGGTGAAGCAGGAGCTTGCGGGCGAAATGGAAAAGGCCTCGTCCGAACTCGCCTTTGAAACCGCGGCGCTTTACCGCGACCGCCTCGCGGCGCTGTCGGCGATCCAGTCGCAGCAGGGCATCAATCCGCGCACCGTGCAGGAAGCCGACGTGTTCGCCATCCATCAGGAGGGCGGATATTCCTGCGTCGAGGTATTCTTCTTTCGCACCGGACAGAACTGGGGCAATCGCGCCTATTTTCCACGCGCGGACAAATCGTTCACCGCGGAAGAGGTGCTGGCCTCGTTCCTCGCGCAATTCTACGACGACAAGCCGCCGCCGAAACTCATTCTGCTGTCGCACCAGATCGAGGAATGCGAATTGCTGGCCAATGCGCTCTCGATCAAGGCGGGCTTCAAGGTGGAAGTGTCGACACCGCGGCGCGGCGAGAAGAAGGAGCTGGTCGCGCACGCGCTGACCAATGCGCGCGAGGCGCTCGGCCGCAAGCTCGCCGATACCGCGACCCAGGGCCGATTGCTGCAGGGCCTGGTCACCACGCTCAAGCTGCCGCATCTGCCGAGGCGGATCGAGGTCTACGACAACAGCCACATCCAGGGTAGCAACGCGGTGGGTGCCATGATCGTGGCGGGGCCGGACGGCTTCCTCAAGAACCAGTATCGCAAGTTCAACATCAAGTCCGAAGGCCTGACGCCGGGCGACGATTACGCGATGATGCGCGAGGTGCTGCAGCGGCGCTTCAAGCGGCTGTTGACGCCGGCGGCGGAAACCGATGCCGCCAAACCCAAAGCCGACGACGATTCGTTTCCGCAATGGCCCGACCTCGTCATCATCGATGGCGGCCGCGGCCAGCTCAACGCGGTCCGCGAGATTTTTGAGGGGTTCGGGCTAACGCAAGTGTCGCTGCTGGCGGTCGCCAAGGGGCCGGACCGTGACGCCGGCCGCGAAACCCTGTTCATGCCAGGCCGCGAGCCCCTCAAGCTCGAGCCGCGCGACCCGGTGCTGTATTTCATTCAGCGGCTGCGCGACGAGGCGCATCGCTTCGTGATCGGCTCGCACCGCAAGCTGCGCAAAAAGGACATTCGCGAAGCGGGGTTGCAGGAGATTCCCGGCATCGGCCCGTCACGCAAACGTGCCTTGCTGCATCATTTCGGAACGTTGAAGGAGATCGAGCGGGCGTCGATCGCCGATCTGGGCAAGGTTCCCGGCGTCAGCGCGGAAAGCGCACGCAAGATTTTCGAGTTTTTCCACGCCCAGCCGGGCTAAAGGTGGGGTTCGAACGCATTGGCGCCCGTATCCGGGGAGTCATGGGCGCCACACGGTTGACCTTCGTGCTTCAGCGGTATTGGTAAGACGGATGAACATTGCAACGACACGAGCGGCGGCAAAGAGTTCGCTGTCGCTCCCGAACATCCTGACCTATGCCAGAATCGCCGCGATTCCCGTGGTGGTAGGGTGCGTTTACGCCCAGTCCATCATGGACGGCCCGCTGTGGCTGCGCTGGGTGGCGGTGGCCGTGTTCATCGCCGCCGGAGTTACGGATTTTCTCGATGGCTACTATGCGCGAATCTGGGGTCAGCAGTCGGCGTTCGGCCGGATGCTGGATCCGATCGCCGACAAGCTCCTGGTCGCATCCTGCCTCCTGATGCTGGCCGCGGACGGGATCATTCACGGCTGGACGCTGTGGGCCGCCATCGTGATCCTGTGCCGCGAGATTCTGGTGTCGGGATTGCGGGAATACCTCGCCGGCTTGCGTGTCAGCGTGCCCGTGACCAAGCTCGCCAAATGGAAGACCACGGTGCAGCTGGTCGCGATCGGATTCCTGCTCGCCGGCGAAGCCGGCGATTTGGTAGTCCCGGTCGTCACCCAGATCGGGCTGCTGCTGCTGTGGATCTCGGCGATTGTCACGATCTACACCGGTTGGGATTATTTCCGCGCCGGCGTTCATCACCTCATCAAGGAGGATGAGGCATGAAGGTGAAGTATTTCGCCTGGGTGCGCGAGCGCGTCGGCAAAACCGAGGAAACGGTCGAGCCGCCGGCGAGCGTTCGTACCGTGGACGACCTGATGGCATGGCTGGCGAGGCGCGACGAGAGCTACGCCCATGCCTTCGAGAGGCCGCGGGTAATCCGCGCCGCGATCGACCACGCCCACGTCAAACCAGATGCGATGATTGCCGGCGCCCGCGAGATTGCCTTCTTCCCGCCGATGACCGGCGGCTAACCTTACAGCCATCGCGATGAACTCATGACCGCTCGCGTGACCATCCGCATCCAGGAGGCCGACTTCGACGTCGCCAAGGAAATCGCCGCGCTCACGCAAGGCCGCAGCGATATCGGCGCCGTCGTGAGTTTCTCCGGCATCTGCCGCGGCAGCGAGGGCAGCGAGACGGTCGCGGCGCTAACGCTCGAACACTATCCTGAAATGGCGGAGGCCGAAATTGCCCGCCACGCCGAGACCGCAATGTCGCGCTGGCCGTTGAGCGGGCTGACCGTGGTTCACCGCGTCGGCCGCATCGCCGCCGGGGAAAATATCGTGCTGGTGCTGACGGCATCGCAGCATCGGCAGGCGGCGTTTCAGGCCGCGGAGTTCCTGATGGACTATCTGAAGGCCAACGCGCCGTTCTGGAAGCGCGCGGAAAGTACGGCCGGAACCGGCTGGGTCGATGCGCGCCACGACGATGATGCCGCCGCCGCACGCTGGACCAAATCCTGATGGCGAGACGCGCGAAAGCGCTTGCCAAGCGCGGCCGCACCGTATCGAATTTTTCAAAGCCGCCATCCGGTGAGCTGCTCACGCTGCTTGATTTCGTCCGCTATGCGGTGAGCCGCTTCGTCGAGGCAAAACTGGTGTTCGCGCACGGCACCACCGATCCCGTGGCCGAGGCTGCGTTCCTGGTCTGCGAGACGCTGCATCTTCATCCCGACCAGTTCGAGACGTTCGCGGCCGCGCGGGTCACGGCGCGCGAGGCCAAAGCCATCCTCGAGGTGATTGCGCGGCGCGTCACGTCGCGAAAACCCGCGGCCTATCTGGTCAACAAAATCTATCTGCGCGGCCTGCCCTTTTACGTCGACGAGCGCGTGATCGTGCCGCGCTCCTTCATCGGCGAGTTGCTGGATTCCCATTTCGGCGGCGGAGGCGATGACGATGGCGGCTCGCTGATCGAAGATCCGGCGTCGGTGAAACACGTGCTCGACCTCTGCACCGGCTCGGGGTGCCTGGCGGTCCTCGCCGCGCGCAGCTTTCCACAGGCGCGGATCGACGCGGTGGATATCTCGAAGGACGCGCTCGATGTCGCCGCGCGCAATATTGCCGAATACGGCCTTGGAGACCGCATCAAATTGCATCGGGGCGATCTGTTCGGGCCGATCGGCGAGGCGCGTTACGACCTGATTATTTCCAATCCCCCCTATGTCGATGCCGACGGCATGGCGGAGTTGCCGCGCGAATGCCGCGCCGAGCCGAAACTCGCGCTCGATGGCGGCGCCGACGGACTCGATGTGGTCCGCCGCATCTTGAAAGAAGCCCGGCGGCACCTGACATCACAGGGCGGACTATTGTGCGAGATCGGCCGTGGCCGCGGGGCGCTCGAAGCCGCATTTCCGCAATTGCCGCTGCTGTGGCTCGATACCGAGGATTCCGAGGGCGAGGTGTTCTGGGTCGGCGCCGCCGATCTGTGAGCAGGCCTGTCCTCAAACCGCCCCGAATGAGCGGAAATATAGCCGTCCGTTGACGTTTCCGTGCCGCTGCGAAGCTGATAGCTTGCGCCAGAGTCGCCAATTTTCCAAAACGCAAGAGACCCCCATGCTGGACAAGAGCCCACGCCCCGCCGCCGTCAACGTCCCGAACGACCTCGCCGCGCACTGGATGCCGTTCACCGCCAACCGGGCCTTCAAGAAGGCGCCGAGACTGCTCGCCGGCGCCAAGGACATGCATTACATTACCGTCGACGGCCGCAAGATCATCGACGCTGCATCGGGCATGTGGTGCACCAATGCGGGTCATGGCCGCACCCAGATTTCCGCTGCGATCGCCAAGCAGGCCGAAACCCTGGACTACGCCCCGCCGTTCCAGTTCGGCATTCCCCAGGCCTTCGAGCTCGCAAGCCGCATCGCCGAACTTGCTCCCGCCGGACTGGACCACGTGTTTTTCTGCAATTCAGGGTCGGAAGCCGCCGACACCGCGCTCAAGATCGCGCTGGCCTATCATCAGATCCAGGGCCAGGGCACACGCACCCGCCTGATCGGCCGCGAGCGCGGCTATCACGGTGTCGGCTTCGGCGGTACTTCGGTCGGCGGCATCGTCAACAACCGCAAGATGTTCGGAACGCTGCTGGCCGGCGTCGATCACCTGCCCGCGACCTATGACCGCGACAAGCAGGCCTTCACCAAGGGCGAGCCGGAATACGGCGCGCATTTCGCCGACGAGATGGAACGGCTGGTCAACCTGCACGGTGCCTCCACCATTGCCGCCGTCATCGTCGAACCGATGGCCGGATCGACCGGCGTGCTGCCGGCTCCGAAGGGCTATCTCAAGCGGCTGCGCGAGATCACGCAGAAGCATGGCATTCTCCTGATCTTCGACGAGGTCATCACCGGCTTTGGCCGGCTCGGTTTTGCCTTCGCCGCGGAGCGTTATGGCGTGCTGCCGGACATGATTACTTTCGCCAAGGGCGTCACCAACGGCGCGGCGCCGATGGGAGGCGTGATCGTGCGCGACACCATCCACGACGCCTTCATGAGCGGCCCGGAGCATGTCGTGGAGCTGACCCATGGCTATACCTATTCGGCGCATCCGCTGGCCTGCGCGGCCGGTCTCGCCACACTCGATATCTACCGCGACGAAAAACTGTTCGAGCGCGCCAACAAACTCGAACCCAAATTCGCCGACGCGGTGATGTCGCTGAAGGGCGAGCCGAATGTGGTGGACATCCGCACCGTCGGGCTGACCGCGGGTATCGATCTCGCGCCGCGCCCGGAGCAGCCCGGCAAGCGCGGTTTCGACAGCCTGAACAGCGCTTTCCACGACAACGATGTGATGCTGCGCATCGCCGGCGATACGCTGGCGCTGACGCCGCCCCTGATCGTCAGCGAAGACCAGATCGGCGAGATCATCGAGAAGGTCGCGAAGGTGATCCGCGCGGTGGCGTAACTGCCGCTTCGCATTTTCTCGTGTCCCGGACGCGGTGCAGCGTCCTTCACGCTGCTCCGCAGAGCCGGGACCCCAGCGCGCGCAACGCGTGGACCCCGGACCAGCAGCGCAGCACTTCGTGCTGCGCAGCATCCGGGGAACGACACTCACGCTGCGGCCGCCCGGAACCTTCGAAACCAATCCACGTTCAACCACAGCAGGGACAATCGCGTTCTTGCCAGTGAAGGAACCTGGACATGCTCGCGGCATCGAGCGGCGTGCTGCGCGCCGGCCTCGCGCTCAAACTCAACCAGATCAAGCTGGCGACACGGTCGTACCTGCGCGATCGGACCAACCAGGCGACGGCTATCGTCTCATCCTATGCGATCGCCTCCGGCCTGTTCGCGGTTGCCGGGATTTTCCTGATCGCGGCCTGCTTTGTCGGCATCACGGCGCTGTTTCGCTGGATCGAAATCTATTACGGGCTGTTTCAGGCGTTCGGCGTAGTCGGGGCGTTGCTGCTGGTGATCGCCGCGATCTGTGCCGCGGTGGGTGCTGGCAAGCTGAAACGCCCGCCGCCGCGGTTTCCGTCTCTCAGCAGCCGCTTGCGCGTCGCCGTCAAGGCCAGTCCGCTCGAGCCGGCTCAGATCGATGCCGCGAGAGATGCCGCCGCGGCGATCCTGTCAGCGCCTTCATCGCCGGCAACGCGCGCCGGCCGCAGACGGCTGAACGGCAAACAGCGGCCGATGGGAGACAACAACGCCGTGCCGGTCGGCCTGATCCTGATAGCCACATTATTGGGTTGGGCGGCGGTAAGACGACGGCACCAGGCACGACGAATGGAAGCGTGATGTCCGGCCGGCCCTCCGAGTACTCCAATAGCACCTTGGTGCCCGCGATAGCGCAGTCCGCTCAAACGCATCCCGCCAGCCCGTTTGAGCTTCCGTGGAAGGGGTGGAAGCAAATTCTGTGGCGCACCTATGCGCGGACCAATGAAGACCGCCTGCTCGCCATCGCCGCCGGCGTGGTATTCTTCGGCCTGCTGGCGATATTTCCGGCGATCACGGCGCTGGTTTCCTTTTACGGCCTGTTCGCCAATCCCTCGACCATCGCAGCCAATCTGCAAAGCCTCGCGCTGATGCTGCCGGAAGGCTCGTTCCAGATCGTGCAGGATCAGATCGCGCGGGTGCTCGCCAAAGGCAGCACAGAACTTGGTGCGACGTTTCTGTTCGGCCTCGCCCTCGCCATCTGGAGCGCCAATGCCGGCGTCAAGGCGCTTATCGACGCGCTGAATGTCGCCTATGGCGAGCGGGAAAAGCGCAGCTTCCTGCAATTGAACCTGCTTTCACTGGCCTTCACCATCGGCGGCATCGCCGCTTTGCTGCTGATGGTGGCTGCGGTGGTGGCCTTTCCTCTGGTGCTCGATCATGTGGGCCTCGGGCCGGAGAGCAAGTTGATCTTCAGCCTGGCGCGCTGGCCGCTGCTTTTCCTGATTCTGTGGGGGGCGCTCGGCCTCCTCTACCGGTTCGGACCGAGCCGGGAGCAGCCCCGTTGGGAGTGGCTGAATGTGGGCACCCTGGCCGCTGCGTTCCTGTGGATTATCGGTTCGTCCCTGCTGTCCTGGTATCTGTCGAATTTCGCCAATTACAACGCCACCTATGGCTCGCTGGGCGCCGCCATCGGTCTGATGATGTGGATGTGGATGTCGGCCACAATCGTGCTATGGGGCGCCGAGCTGAACTCGGAAATCGAGCGTCAAATGGCCATGGACACGACCAAGGGTCCAAGGCCGCTTGGCGCCCGCGACACTGCCGTGGCCGATACATTGTGCTCCGCGGTTCCGGGCGTACCAAAAGAACACTAGCTCTTCGAATCAACATTAATGCTAAGGTTGCGGCGCTCAGGGGAGCGAACGTACATGGGCGAACGGCTTTTCGCGCTTCTCTGCAGCCAAGGGACCAGGGATTTGGGGGCGTTGCGCGCGACATGATCCGCATTTCCACGATTTTCATCGCTATCTGCATGGTGCTGGTCGCGGCCTCCCTCGGCCTGATCCTGTATTCCGTGGCAGGCCTCAGCGGAATGGAATCCGCGATCGTGGCGCTGACCGCGCTGACTTTCCTTATCCTCTACAACGCGGTATCGATGCGGCTGCGCGACCGCACCGATGTCGGCGGCCAGATCGCGGATCTGTCGCGCGGCACTGCCGATCTCGCCCGCCAGGTCGCCGAATTCGGGCGCCGCCTCGCCGCCGTCGAGGGCCGGGCAGCATCGGCAAATTCGGCCGGAGCCGACCGCATTCAGGCCGTGGCCGGCGAGATCAACGAACTGGGCGTGCTGGTCAAGCAGCTTGCGGTATCGGTCGCGAATCATGACGACATGCTGGCCTCGGGCGCGCTGACCGCCGCGCCGGCGCCTGCGGGCAAACCGGACCATGAACCGCATCGGGAGGAGCCGCTTTCCGCCGAAGATGCCGGGGGTGCGGCCGAGCCGAGCGTGGCGGCGCCGGCTGCTGTCGCCAGCGAGTCCGCGCCATCTCGCAGCCAGGCGCAAATCCTGGCTGCCCTGAGAAGCGCGGTGGAGGAAAACCGCATCGATATTTTCCTGCAACCGATGGTGACGTTGCCGCAGCGCAAGGTGCGCTTCTACGAGGCGGTGACGCGGCTGCGCGACGACAAGGATCGGATTCTCGCCGCCGACGACTTCATCGCGGTCGCGGAGGCTGCCGGGCTGATCGGGCGGATCGATCACACCGTGATGCTGAAATGCGTGCAGGTGCTGCGCCGACTGATGGTGCGCAACAAGGAGGTCGGAATATTCTGCAATGTCGCCGCGGCAACGCTTGGCAATCCGACCTCTTTCGCGCAATGCCTCGATTTCCTCGAAGCCAATCGCGCGCTGGCGCCGTCGTTCGTGCTCGAATTCAAGCAGGCGACGTTTCGCAATCTGGGCCCGACCGAGACCGAACATCTGGCGGCGTTGGCGCAACGCGGCTATCGTTTCTCGATCGACCACGTCACCCATCTGCGGATCGAGCCGCGTGAACTTGCCGACCGGGGCGTCCGCTTCATCAAGGTGCCCGCGGCGTTGTTGCTCGATCAGAAGCAGACCTCGGCGTCCGACATTCATGCCTCCGACCTTTCTGACCTGCTCGGCCGCTTCGGCATCGACCTGATCGCGGAGCGGATCGAAGGCGAGCGCGCCGTTGTCGATCTGCTCGACTTCGACGTGCGGTTCGGCCAGGGATTCCTGTTCGCACCACCCCGGCCGTTGCGGCCCGAGGGCGCATCTGCTACCGGCGGGAGCGCTCCGAACAAGCCGCAGGAAACCAATGGCTCTGGCAAAACGGATTCGCTCGATAATCCAGCCATCGATCCGCTGCGGGCGAGCGGCAATGCCGCGCTGGCGCGCCGCGCCGCCGGACCGGCCTGACCGGCGTCTGACGCCATGACCACGCTGCGGTTTGTCGAGAGACTGCGCGACCTCGTAGCCGGCGTCGATGTCGTGCTCAGCGATATCTGGGGCGTGGTTCACAACGGCCTCGTTGCATTTCCGGAAGCCTGCGAGGCGCTTCACGCTTTTCGCAAGCGAGGCGGCAGCGTGATCCTCATTACCAACGCGCCGCGGCCCGCGGATTCCGTGCAGCGGCAATTGCGCAAGCTCAGCGTTGCCGATGACATCTATGACGCCATCGTCAGTTCGGGCGATCTGACCCGGCATTTCGTCGCCGACCACCCCGGCCGGAAAATGTTCTGGATCGGCCCGGAGCGCGACGGTTCGATCCACCGCGGCCTCGATCCGGTGCTCGCGCCGTTGGAGCAGGCCGATTACATCATCTGCACCGGCCTGTTCGACGACGAGACCGAATCCGCCGAAGACTATCGCGGCATGATGCTGCAGGCGCGCGAGCGCAAGCTGCCGCTGATCTGCGCCAACCCCGACATCGTCGTGGAACGCGGCGACCGCCTGATCTATTGCGCGGGCGCGATCGCCGAACTCTATCGCGAGCTCGGCGGCGAAGTGATCTTTTACGGCAAGCCGCACCGGCCGATCTATCAACGCGCCATGGCGCTTGCCGCCGAGCGCCAGGGCCATCCGGTTGAGCTCAACCGCGTTCTCGCGATCGGGGATTCCGTGCGCACCGACCTGGCGGGCGCCCACGGCTTCGGGATCGATTGCCTGTTCGTCACGCGCGGCATCCACGCCGAGGATTTTGAGGGCATCGACCAGCTCGACCCCGCTTCGGTGAAGGAGTTGTTCGGCCATCCGCCGCGGGCATTGATGCGGGAGTTACGGTGGTAGTCGGAGGGTGAAGCGCGACAACCATTTCGTTTTAAGCTGTCATGGCTCGGCTTGTCCCGGCCATCCACGTCTCGACACGCTCGCAGCACCAAAGACGTGGATACCCGGGACATCTAGCGCGAAGACGCGCTTCGCGCTTTTGCCCGGGCATGACGAACGCTGTGCTTGAAGGGTGCGCTACGCGCTCGCCATATCCGGAAACACCGCCTCGATTTTGGTCTTGAGCGTCGCGGCGTTGAACGGCTTGACGATATAGTTGTTCACGCCCGCCTTCTTGGCGGCGATCACGTTTTCGGTCTTGGATTCCGCGGTGATCATGATGAACGGCGTGGTGGCGAGATTGGGGTCCGCGCGTACCTCCCGGAGCAGGTCGTAGCCGGTCATCGGCTCCATATTCCAGTCGGAGATCACCAAGCCGTACTTCTTGCTGCGCATCTTGTTCAGCGCCGCCGATCCGTCGCTGGCATCGTCGATGTTCTCGAAGCCAAGCTGCTTCAGAAGATTTCTGATGATGCGGATCATGGTGTTGTAATCATCCACGACCAGAACCGACATCGACAAATCAACCGCCATTCTTGGCTCCCCCGCAACACTCAACGCCACATGCCATCAACGAGGCCTGCGCCAGGCCAAAACACCCCGCGCAATCCACTCAACCAGCACTAGCATCAGCCATTAAACAGCCCGTTAACCGGTTACCGCTGAAACCGCATATCTCTGCCCGCGTTGGCCCTGGGCTCGGGCCCGCTTGACTTCATCGGGTGCCCCAAGTCACGGTCCCGCCCCCATCCGACCTCTTTCAAAGAATTCCGAGAATGGCGCCTGGTTTTACTGTTATCCGCGACACCACGGCCGCGGCCGTAATCCCCAAGGGATCGGTGGTTGCGATGGGGAATTTCGATGGCGTCCACCTCGGCCACCGCGCCGTTATTGCTGCGGCGCTGCAGATGGCGCGCAATCATGGCCGGCCGGCGCTGGCGGTGACGTTCGAGCCGCACCCCCGCAGCTTTTTCAGCCCGAACTCTCCCCAGTTCAGGCTCACCGGCGAGGCCGCCAAGCTGCGGCTTTTGGCCGGGACCGGGCTTGCCGGCGCTGTGGTGATGACCTTCGACATGGCCCGGGCCGGGACCACGGCGCAGGATTTCATTCACCATGACCTGATTGAGCGGCTCGGGGTAAGCGGCATCGCAGTCGGTTACGACTTTCATTTCGGCAAGGGCCGGGTCGGCTCGCCGAGCCTTCTGGTCAACGAAGCGCCCCGGCTCGGCATCGAGGTCGATGTGCAGCCTCACGTCGATGTCGCGGAGCGGCCGGTTTCCTCCAGTGCGATCCGCATGGCGCTCGCGGAGGGCCAGATCGAAGACGCCACCGCGATGCTCGGCGGCCCGTGGTTCGTCGCGGGTCTGGTGATCCATGGCGAGAAACGTGGCCGCGATCTCGGCTATCCCACGGCCAATATCCGCCTCGACAAGAACTGCGGGCTCAAGCACGGCATCTATGCGGTGCGGGTCGGCCGCGGCGCCGAGCGTTTTGACGGCGTAGCGAGTTTTGGGCGCCGCCCGACCTTCGACAATGGCGCGCCGCTGCTTGAAATTTTCCTGTTCGATTTCGAGGGCGATCTCTATGGAACGACGCTGGATGTCGCCTTTATCGCCTTCATCCGCGACGAATTGAGGTTCGACAACGTGGATGCGCTGGTGCGTCAGATGGATGACGACAGCGCCCGCGCCCGCGAGCGGCTAGCCGCCGCGCCCGATGCATTTCCAAAACTCGGGGCGGTCGGTTGAGCAAAACTGAAAAGCAGAAGATGCTTGCGGGCGAACCTTATCGCCCCGGCGATACGGAGCTGGCGGCCGATCAGGCCGCAAATAAAACCTGGATGGTCCGCTACAACGGCTCGCTGGCGCTGCCGGTTTCCGAGCGACACGCGATGTTGTCCGAGCGTCTGGCTCACGTCGGCGCTGATGTCGTGATCAGGCCGCCGTTCTTTTGCGACTACGGCTATAACATCCGTCTCGGCGACGGCGTGTTCCTCAACTTCAACTGCGTCATCCTGGATGTCGTAGCGGTCAACATCGGTGAGCGCACCCAGATCGGACCCGCGGTGCAGATCTATGCCGCCGACCATCCGCGCGACGCTGCGACGCGCCGCAGCGGCCTCGAATTCGGACGTCCGGTGCGGATCGGCCGTGATGTCTGGATCGGCGGCGGCGCCATCATTCTGCCCGGTGTCACCATCGGCGACGGCGCGGTGGTCGGCGCCGGCAGCGTGGTGACGAGGGATGTCGGCGCGGGCGTCACCGTCGCCGGAAATCGGGCCCGGCCGCGTCAAACGTGACGTAGCGATCTCCGCAGGGCTTTGCGATCCGGCGCCCGGCTGCTATGGAGAGCCCCCATGTTTGCGCGGCGCACCATCAGGATTAGCGGCCCGGCTTCCGCCTGAGCTTCGGCTCGGCGCAAGACCGGGATCCCCTGATTCATCCGCGATCTATCGCGTTTCAGCGCCCCTTTTGAGCCAAACCAGAGCATTCATGTCCGAAAAGCCGCAAAAATCCGAAGCAGCAGACTATTCCAGAACCCTGTTCCTGCCGCAGACGGAATTCCCGATGCGCGCCGGCCTGCCGCAGCGCGAGCCGGAAATCCTCAAGCGCTGGAACGAGATCGGCCTCTACGGGAAGCTGCGCGAGCAAGCCGCCGGCCGGAGAAAATTCGTGCTGCATGACGGCCCGCCCTATGCCAACGGCAACATCCATATCGGGCACGCGCTGAACAAGATCCTCAAGGACCTGGTGACCAAGAGCGAGCAGATGCTCGGCTTCGATTCCAACTACGTGCCGGGCTGGGACTGCCACGGCCTGCCGATCGAATGGAAGATCGAGGAAGAGAACTACCGCTCCAAAGGCAA